>Ga0066797_1000348_pt1 | contig 14210 bp, 11 predicted proteins | sample PersoiDNA2013193_FD_76335 | JGI IMG/M metagenome (GOLD analysis project Ga0066797, IMG submission 76335) | Permafrost soil microbial communities from the Arctic, to analyse light accelerated degradation of dissolved organic matter (DOM) -... | ecosystem: Environmental > Terrestrial > Soil >... | reverse complement strand
TCGCCTTACAAGCGAGGGGTTTCGCAGGTTCGATCCCTGCTGCGCCCACAAAATCGAATGTCCGTCCAGTCCACAACTGGTTATGCAACTGGTTGAGCCCAAGGTTTGCCCACAAGCCAGCGGGAAGCGAGTGACGTCGATGCGGCCGGGCCACGGGGGAGACTGCAAGACCGCCGAGGTCATGGAGCGCCAGAGGAGATACTCGCGCGACCACCCGCATCGCGAGTCACCGGAGTCCCGCAAGAAGTCCAACCGGAAGTACCGGCTTTCCAGCCACGGGCTGACCCAGGAGACGTTCGACCGGCTGCTGGAGGCGCAGGACTACGCCTGCGGCATGTGCCGCGAGCCGTTTGAGGAGGGCCAGCTCATCCACGTGGACCATGACCACGCGTGCTGCAAGGAGAAGAACCGGTCGTGCGAGGAATGCCTCCGGGGTCTCCTGTCATGTCTGCAACATTGCGCTGGGCCATATTGAGCGCCGGTACGCCCTGGCTCGCGCGTACCTGGACAACCCCCCAGGTCGGCTCGTCGTGAGAGCCCGCCAAGCCGCCTGAGTACGGCTGACGACTCGCCGGCCAAGTTGCGGACGGCCAGGCCGGCGGAGCCGACGCCGTTTTCGCTTTCCGCGTTCTCGTGCGACCGCCTCGTGCACGCGGTCGAGTGTCACTGCGGGTGCGAGCGAGCCTCGGACGCTACTTGCTTTTGAAGATATATACTCTAAAATTACTAGCATTCCATGATAGTAATTGTGTGCGGAGGATGCTATGGCGTTCGTCGGTCGGGAGATAGAGCTCTCCGCGCTCCGGGACTGGTGGGAGTACCGGCCGGACCGGCCTGCGCTGGTATGGGGCCGCCGCCGCGTCGGGAAAACCGCCCTCATTGAGCAATTCGCCAACCCGCTGCCCCGGGTTGTGTTCCACACGGGAGACGGCGACCGTGTCTCGGCGGAGCTCGCCAGGCTGGCCGCAAGCGTGCAGGCGGCGGGCCTGACCAGGCTGCGGGACCTGATGGCCAACCCCTATCGCGACTGGTACGACGCGCTGGAGCACCTGGCAAACGAGGCCGATCGAGAGCCGGCGCTGCTTGTCTTGGACGAGTTTCCCGAGTTGCTCCACGGAGCTCCAACGCTGCCAGGGACACTGCGGGCGTTCCTGGACCGCAGCCGGGAGCGGACCATGCTCCGCATCCTCATCTGCGGGTCGGCAGTGCGGACGATGTGGTCGATCCAGGAAAGCCGGGCGCCTCTGTACGGCAGGTTCAACCTGACGCTGCCCGTATTCCCGTTCCGTCCCCGGGAGGCGGCCATGATGCTGCCCGGTCTCGCTCCAGAGGACCGGGCCCTTGTTTACGGTCTTTTCGGCGGTATGCCGCTGTACCTGTCGTGGTGGGGTCAGGACCGGTCATTTGCCGACAATTTGCTCCCGCTCGCACTGAGCCCCGGCAGCCCAGCGCTCACCGAGGGACGCCTGATCATGGAGACCGAGGTCGGCTCGGAACAAGGCGGTGCGGTCTTGTCCGCGATCGCCTCCGGAGCCACCAAGTTCAGCGAGATCCAGGTCTCGGTTGGGTTCCCTCCAGCCCGTCCGATCGACCGGCTGCTTGAGGCACGGCTGATCAGCCGGATAGTCCCGGTGGGCGAGGATCCGGCCAAGTCCCGCAAGACGATCTACCGGGTATCGGACAGCTTCCTCTCGTTCTATTTGGGGCCGCTTCGTAAATACCGCACCGCGATCGAGCGAGGCCGCGGTGCGACGGTGCTGCCAGCGATCGAGCGTGAGCTCGATGACTTCATGGGGCTGCCCTATGAGGACGCGTTCCGCGAGTGCCTGTGGGAGAAGGCGTTCGACGGCACGCTCGGGCTCAGTGACGTCGTCGATATAGGTCCCTGGTGGACCGCGGGTGTGCAGGGGCAGATCGACGCGGTCCTGCTCGCCGAGCCGGAGCTCACGCGCATCCCCGTAGCGGTCGGTGAATCGAAGTGGGCGCGCTCGGTCAACGGCGGGCGGCAGCGCGCGAGGCTGACCGCTAAGGCAGCTGCGCTCACCTCCGATGTCGATCGCCTCGCGTACATCATCTGTGCCAGGTCAGAGGTAGTAACCGGGCCAGAGTCGGACACGATCGTCATCACCGCCGCTGACATCTTCCCCGATCCCCGCTGACGCAGATCATGTCGGCGACGACCTCCTCGCCGGTGATGTCATCAAGCCCGCGGTGGTCCCTTTACCCGGCATGGCGTCATAGGGTGTGCTGATGGCAAGTCTCGGATCGAAGGTCACGGGCATTTCCTGGGTTGTGGCGGGCGGGCTGGCGGCGTGGGCGGCGGCAAGGGTGGCCGCGGTTGACCGCGAGCGCCGCACCGAGACCCTGGTGGTGCCGTTGCTGTCCTTCACCCCGCAGGTGGCCGCGGCCGCGGCGTGGGCGGCGTTGGGCCTGCGGCTGGCGAGACGGCGGGGACCGGCCGCGACGGCCGCGCTCGCCGCGGCGGCGCTTGGCCTGGTGGTGCGGTCGCGCGCGATCCCGCGGCCTCAGCCGGAGGCCAGCGGGCCGATGCTGCGCGTGCTCACCGTTAACCTGTATGTCGGCCGCGCCGACGCGGAGGCTGTCGTCGCCCGGGTCCGCCAGGCCGGCGCGGACGTGCTTTTCCTGCAGGAGCTCACCGAGGACGCGGTAACCCGCCTGAAGCAGGCCGGGCTTGATGACCTGATGCCGCACGCGCGCCTTGAGCTCAGGGGCGGCCCGCGCGGCTCGGGCATCTATGCCAGGTACCCGCTGGCCGAGGGCCCGCTCGTGGAGCCCGCACGCGCGTCGCAGCCGACCGCGCTGCTTGAGCTGCCAGGCGGGGCAGCGGTCGAGCTCGTCTGCGTGCACTCCGCCGCGCCGGATCCGGTGCGGCGAGGCAGCGCCGCCAGGTGGCGTGGCGAGCTCGCCCAGCTGCCCCCGCCAGGGACGTTGCCGAGAGTGGTGGCGGGGGACTTCAACGCCACCCTTGATCATGCCGCGTTCCGCGACGTGCTGCGCCTCGGCTACGCCGACGCCGCGCAGCGGGCGGGGAACGCGCTGACGCCCACCTGGGGACTGCCGGGGAAACGCGCGGTGCTCACCCTCGACCACGTGCTGGTGGACCGGAGCTGCGCGGTGCTTCGGTGCTCCGTGCACGTCGTCCCCGGCAGCGATCACCGGGCCGTCTACGCGGAGATACAGCTCCCCGAGCACATTCCGGCTCGCTGATCTCGGCCTGCACCGCGGCACCTTGTTCTTGCGTGCAGCTCTTGCACATGTGGTGAGAAAAGTTAAAATCCGGTTACAAACATATAATTGTTAGCGCTAACAACTCTGATTATGTTCAGTCCGTCACCACCCTCACCCGGGAGACGAACAATGAGCGAGCGGGGAATCACCAGGCGTTCTGTTATCCGCGGTACGGCGCTCGGCATCCTGGGTGCCGCCGCGCTGCCGGCTGCCGAGGCGGTCACCGCGTCACCGGCCGTGGCCGCCACCAAGACGATGGCGGCCACCGGGCCGTTGGCGCTGGCCGTGGATACGGCGAACCCGGGCCACGCGGTCAGCCCCGACCTGTTCGGCGTGTTCTTCGAGGAGATCAACTACGCCGGCGTCGGCGGGCTCTATCCGGAACTGATCCGCAACCGGGCGTTCATGGACCCAGCGACCCCCGCTCAGTGGGTCGCGCCAGCCGACATCCCCCGAGTGCCTGGCAAGTTCGGCACCGCACTGCAGCTCAACGGCGGTGGCCCCGCCCACTACGTGCAGCTGCCGCAGGGCATCGTCGCAGGCCTGACCGACTTCACGATCGCCGTGTGGGTGAACCCCGCCGCGCTCCTCACCTGGTCGCGGGTGTTCGACCTCGGTGATGGCGAGAACATCTACATGTTCATGACCGTCTCGGCGGGCGGAACGAACACCCCCAGGTTCGCCATCACGGTCAACAGCAACGGCCATGAGCAGCAGTTGAACGCGCCGTCCGCCCTCCCGCTGAACCAGTGGAGCCACCTGGCCGTCACGCTCGCCGGCACGACCGCGACCCTGTACGTGAACGGCACGGCGGTGGACGCGAACACCTCGATGACGCTCAACCCGGCGAGCCTGCGCCCGACGACGCAGAACTACGTTGGCAAGTCCCAGTGGCCCGACCCGTACCTGAACGGGGAGGTCGACGAGTTCCAGATCTACAGCCGGGCGCTGACCGCCGCCGAGGTGCAGTCGCTGACCACCGCGGCCGGCGGCACGCCGGGCGGCGGGGACGTCGTGTGGTACCGCTTCGATGAGGCCAAGGGCGAGGTCGCCGTCGATTCTTCGGGCAATATGAGGAACGGGTCCGTGGTCCCCGTCACCACCGACTGGACGCCTGTTCTTGATGGCGGCGGGTCCATGACGGCGTCGCTGGACACCGGCACGCCGCTGAACGCCCAGCTGACGAAGTCGCTGCGGCTGGACGTCACCGCCGTTACCAGCGGCCAGCGAGCCGGCATGGCCAACGGCGGCTACTTCGGGGTGCCGGTCACCGGCGGCCAGACCTACCTGGTGTCCTTCTTCGCCAAGGCCAGCGAAGGCTTCGACGGCCCGCTCACCGTCAGCCTGGAAGCGCAAGACGGCTCGCAGACGTTCGCCACCGCGGAGGTACGCGGCCTGAGGCCGGCCTGGAAGCGGTTCGCCGCGACGCTCCGGGTACCGAGAAGCGCCGCCGGGTCAACGGCCAACCAGTTTGTCATCGGCATTGACAACCGCGGCCGCCGCACCGCCAACGCGGCGAACGGCGCCTCGGTCTGGCTGCAGGTGGTATCGGTGTTCCCGCCGGCCTACCGGGACCGGCCCAACGGGCTCCGCCCGGACCTGGTGGAACTGCTCAAGGAGATGCACCCGAAGATCCTCCGCTTCCCGGGCGGTAACTACATCGAGGGCGGCACCGTCGACACGCGCTGGGACTGGAAGACGACGATCGGCCCGGTCTGGGAACGGCCGGGTCATGAGAACTCGGCCTGGGGCTACTGGTCCGATGATGGCCTGGGCCTGCTGGAGTTCCTCCAGCTCGCCGAGGATCTCGGTGCGGCACCGGTGATGGCCGTATGGGCGGGTTATGCCCTGGACGGCACGGTCATCCCGCAGGCCGGCCTTGGCCCGTACGTGCAGGACGCGCTTGACCAGATCGAGTACGCGATCGGCCCGGTCACCTCGACCTGGGGAGCGAAGCGGGCCGCCGACGGTCACCCCCGGCCGTTCAGTACTCCTTACATAGAAGTCGGTAACGAGGACGCGTTTGACCGGACCGGGAGCTACAACGCCTACCGGTACCCGATGTTCTACGACGCCATCAAGGCCGCGTACCCGCAGATCGAGATCATCGCGACGACCCCGGTGACCAGCCGCCCCATGGACGTCATCGATGAGCACTACTACAGTTCCGCGCAGTTCTTCGAGCAGCAGTCCACCCGGTACGACGGCTACGATCGCAACGGGCCGAAGGTGTTCGTCGGGGAGTACGCGGCGACGGCGAACGCGGGCGGCCTGCCGACCGGACTGCTTGGCAACTCCATCGGGGAGGCCGCGTTCATGACCGGCCTGGAACGCAACTCCGACGTCGTCCGCCTGAGTTCGTACGCCCCGCTGTTCGCGAACTACGGCCACACGCAGTGGAACCCGAACCTGATCGGTTATGACCAGGTGCACAGCTACGGGTCGACGTCCTACTGGGTGCAGCAGATGTTTGCCCGCAATATCGGGGACAAGGTGCTGCCGGTCACGGCCAGCGCCGGCGGCCTGTACTACTCGGCGACGATCGGCAGCGAGAGCGGCCGGGTTTTCCTGAAGATCGTCAACCCAGGCGCGCAGAGCGTGCCGAGCCAGCTCACGTTCGGCGGGCGCGACGCGTCGGCGGCGAGCATCGAGGTGCTGAGCAACGCGGACCCGCAGGCTGGCAACACCCTGGCCAGCCCGACCGCCGTGGTGCCGATTCGCGCCACGCTGCAGGGCTCAGCCGGCGTCTTCGGCTACCAGGTGCCCGGCAACTCCCTGACCGTGGTCACGCTGGAGCGAAGCCTCCTCGCCCGGCCGGCGTCAGGCGGCTAGGGTAGGCCCGTGCGGGTGGCGACGTGGAACGTGAATTCGGTGCGGCAGCGGATGCCGCGGCTGCTGCCCTCTACGTGCCCAACGGGCGGGAGCCTGATTCCGAGCACTACCGCTACAAGCTGGCCTGGCTGGCGGCGCTGCGCGACGCGGTCGGCGCCCAGCTCGCCGCGGGAGAGGGCATGCTGGTGTGCGGGGACATGAACATCGCGCCGGCCGACGCGGACGTGTTCGACCCGGGCGCCTTCATCGGCCAGACCCACGTCACGCCGCCAGAGCGGGCAGCGCTGGTCGGCCTGCAGGCGGTCGGCCTGCGCGACGTGGTCCGTGACCGCTGGCCCGACAAGCACATCTTCACCTACTGGGACTACCGCGCCGGCATGTTCCACAAGGATCTCGGGATGCGGATCGACCTGATGCTCGCCAGCGACCCGGTGGCGGACCGGGTACGGGCGGCGTGGGTCGACAGGGAGGCCCGCAAGGGCACCGGGCCGAGCGACCACGCGCCGGTGATGGTCGACCTGGACGACGCGCCCGACGGCGACATCGGGCCCGTCGTGCCGCCGCCTTCCGCGCGTACCGCGGGCGGGCGTCGCTAGGGAGCCGCTGAGACCGGCTTCCGTTCCGCCCGTTTTGTCGCTTCCGTGACGACAGGCGCACCCGCCAGTAGCCCGGGCACCCCGCCGGCGCAGGCCGGGCCGGGATTCCCTGCTCGCTCGTTTTGGACCAGGCTCCACGCGGACGCATCATGGGGATGTGCGTACTCTCCGCTGGTGGACTGGACTGAGCCCGCGTCGCCGGATCCTGCTCGGCGGGGTGTCGGCGATCCTGGCGGCGATCGCCGTCACCTTCGGGGTGCAAGCGTCGCGCGGGCAGCCGGAAGCGGTTCCTGGCCGGCCGGGCGCGGTCCTGCTCGTCCCTGGCTACGGCGGGTCCACCGCGGCGCTCGACGTCATGGCCGCGCGGATCCGGCAGGCCGGCCGGACCGCGGCCGTCGTGCCGCTGGCCGGTAACGGGACGGGTGACCTGATGGTGCAGGCCCGCGTGCTCGACGGGTACGTCAACGGTGCGCTCAGCGCCGGGTCGGGCCCGGTGACCGTGATCGGCTACTCGGCCGGCGGGGTGGTGGCGTGGCTCTGGGACGTGAACTACGGCGGGACGGACCGGGTGGGCCGGATCATCACGCTTGGCTCTCCGCTGCACGGGGCGCAGCTCGCGGCGCTCGGCGCGGCCGTTGACCCGGGGGTGTGCCCGGTGGCCTGCCAGCAGCTCGTGCCGGGCAGCGCCCTGCTCACCCAGCTGCAGCAGACCCCGGCGCGGAGCCGTCCGCCGTGGCTGTCCTTGTGGTCGACCGATGACCAGGTGGTGCGGCCGCCCGATTCCGCCCGGCTGGCAGGCGCGGTGAACGTTCCGCTGCAGTCGGTCTGTCCTGGTGCGGTCATCGCGCACGGTCAGCTGCCCGCGACGCCGCTCGTCATCGGCATCGTGCTCCGGGCGCTGGCAAGCACCCACGCCACCGCCCCCACCGCCAGCGACTGCGCGGCCCTGGAGTCCCGCGGACGTTAGGTCGTGATGTCCTTCGTCGCGAAATTCGCCCAGGCGGCCGCGAGGAACACGACGACATACACAGCCTGGATGGCGAACCCCCGCTGGATATCTCGCCAGAAGATGGGCTGGCGGAAGAAGTCGATCCACGCCAGCCAGTAGCGAGTCGGCAGGTACGGCTGGACGGCGGTCGCGGCGTTCAGCGCGACCAGTATCTCGCTGGCGACCAGCGCCGCGAGCGAGCCGAGCGCGGCGCCGAGCGAGGAGCTGGTGATCGTGGACAGGAAAAGCGCGATCGCGGCCACGCCGAGCATCGAGACGGTGATGAACGCGACGGCGCCGAGGACGCGTTCGGCAAGATCGAGGGTGGTCAGCGGCGCGCCGGACAGCGACGTGATGGCAGCGCCCGCCTGCAGGCCGGCGGTCGGCGCCCCGCCGGCGCCGGGAGCGATCCCGCCGGAGAGGCCGCCCGGTGCCGTGCCGACCGCCGCCGCGCGGGACGGGCCGAGGATGAGCACGCCGGTGGCGTACGACGTGACCGTGACGGCGACGACGGCGAGGAGCACGAACGTGATCACCGAGATGAGCTTGGCGACGAGCAGCCGGGTGCGTCCCACCGGGCGGGCGAGCAGGTAACGCAGCGTCCCTGTCGACGCCTCGCCCGCGATCGCCTCGCCCGCCACGACCGCGACGGCGACCGGCAGGAACACCGGCAGCACGAGGGCGAGGGCCGCCGCCGGGTACAGCTGCCCGTCGTCGAGCACCGCGGAGAGGAATGCGCTGCCCGCCCCCGGCGGCGGTGCCAGGTGCGTGACCGCGATGAAGATGGCGACAATAAGCGGCAGCGCGCAGATCAGCGCGACGGATATCCATGTCCTTGGCCGCCTGACCAGCTTGAACAGTTCGACCGCGATCATTCGCCCGCCATTCCTTCTGCTGACGCGGCGGTGGCCAGGTCGACCGCCAGGCCGAACTGGTCAGAACCGGAACCGGTGACGTCAAGGACGATCTCTTCCAGGCTGCGCCGCTGAACGGCGAGCGAGTGCACCCGCACGCCAGCCCCGACGAGGGCCGCGTTCAGCGCTGCCGCGTCGGACGACCGGACGACCAGGTCCTGCCCGTCCCGGTGCTCGACCTGGCCGTCGAGAGCCGCCACCGCTCGTTCAGGATCATCGGTGGAGACGAGGACACGGCCGGTCGGCTGCTGCAGGTCGGCGAGCGACTCCTGCAGCACAAGACGGCCGGAGTCGAGCACGCCGATCCGCGTGCACAGCGCCGACACCTCGGGGAGAAGGTGGCTGGACAGGAAGACGGTGACCCCCGACTCGTTCAGTGAGATCAGCAGGTCGCGCATGTCCCTGATGCCGCGCGGGTCGAGGCCGTTGGTGGGCTCGTCGAGGATGAGCAGCCGGGGCCTGCGCACCAGCGCGGCCGCCAGGCCAAGCCGCTGCCGCATGCCAAGCGAGTACGCTCGCACCGGCCGCCGGTCGATGCCGGCCAGGCCGACCTGTTCAAGCGCCTCGTCGACCCGCGCGTGCCGGGTCCGCCGCACGCTGCCTGGGCCGGCGGCGTCGAGAAGCCGCAGGTTGGCGCGTCCGGACAGGTGCGGGTAGGCGGCCGGCTGCTCGATCAGCGCGCCGATCTCCGGCAGCACGCGGCTCGCGTGCCTGGGGATGCGCTCCCCGAGCACGGAGATCTCGCCGCTCGTCGCGTAGACCAGGCCGAGCAGCATGCGGACCAGCGTGGTCTTGCCGCTGCCGTTCGGGCCGAGCAGGCCGTACCTGTCGCCCTCGCGGATGTCGATGCTGACCGAGCGCACGGCCTCGACGTGACCGAAGCGCTTCGTCACATTACTGGTGGTGATCATAATCCTGATCCGGTCTGGCGGCGATGGCCGCGGCGGCCCGCTCGAGGGCGCTCCTGCTGACGAGGCCGACAAGCAGGAAAGTTTCGTGCGAGACGCTGGAGTGGATGAGGATGAGGTTGACGAGCGGTGCGCTCGCGACCGCGCCGGTACCGTCTTGGTCCGTCAGCGGCGTCGCGCCGGCCGACAGGGCGTCGCTCAGCAGCTGGTAGCCGGTGTCGCGGCGGAAGGTGAGCACGGCGAAGGCCGCGAGCCCGCTGCCGTAGACGCCGATCTCCTTGAACCCCGGCGGTGACGGCTGCCTGGCGAGTCCGGCGAGGCTGCCGGGCAGCACCTCGCTGTCAAGGCTGTTGAGCGCGCCGGCCAAGCTGCCAGGAGCGGAGCTGGTGAACCCGCTGCCAGGACCGTGCCGCGGGGTCAGCACGACCTGGTCCGGCTGCCAGGGGGCGACCTGAAGGAACTGGGTTTCCAGCGCGGGCTGCACGCTGTCGCGGCCGAAGACCTCCACGCGCAGCGGCAGGCCGGTCCCCTGGGCCGCCCAGATGTCGGCCCGCGCGATGGTGGACTCCGGGCTGGCCGGCGTGATCGCGAGGCCGGCGGCGTTCTGCCCGGCCACCCGCTGCGGCGGCAGAAGGCTCAGGCGGGCGCGCGGTCCCGCCTCCTGGATCAGCCGGATGGCCAGGGCGGATGGCACCAGGTCGGCGGCTCGGGGCAGTCGCAACGGCTGGGGGCCCAGGATCTCGGTGAGCAGCTGCTCTCCCGAGTCCCAGGTGTACGCGTTCTGGCCTGCCTGGTAGGTATCGTTCTCCCCGGCGTCGGTGAGCGTGTCGACCCGCCAGCGCGACGGTGACGCCTGCCAGATCCGCATCCGGGTCACGCCGTCGAGCAGCGGCGTCACGCTGGAGAACGCGGGGAGCGCCGGCAGGCCGAAGGTCGCGTTGCTTTCCGCATATCCGGCGAAGGACATCTGCTGCGTGGACAGGATCCGCTGCTCAAGCTGCCGAGCCGGGATCGTCTGCACGCTCACCGGCAGGGAGCTCGCCAGCGCCGGCAGGCAGCCAAGCAGGGCGACCCCGGTGACCACGACGATCCAGCGCCATCCGGGGGTCGGCAGGCGCGCGGTCGGCCTCAGGCGCATTCCATCACGATAGGGTAACTACGCCGCAATGTCGTGGTTCGTCACCAAACTGTCAGCAGGGGCGGTCGGCAGTCGCGGTCGGCGCGGTTTCCTGACGCTGGCCGGACTCGACGGGGCCCGCGGCACGCGCCTCGGGTAGGCTCCGCGAGGTGCCCGGGCCGGCTCGGGCACCGGTGTGCGAGGGGAGCCACGCAATGCCCATCCACGGCATCCATGACACCGCCCCCGCGGAGCGCTGGGAAGACGCGTTCCTGTCCGGCAACGGAGAGTACGGGATCATGGTGTTCGGCCACCCGCATCGCGAGCAGATCGTCCACAACCATCACCGTTACGTGCTGCCCAACGGGTCCCTCGGGATGCGCCCGCCGGCCGTGGCCGGCCGGCTTGAGCGCGTCCGCGACCTGATCCTCGGGGGCGAACGCGAACTGGCCAAGCGTGAGTTCTCCGACGGCAGGCAGCTGGCGTGGACGCAGCCCTTCCACCCCGGCCACGTGCTCCATGTGGACACCGAAGCCGCCGGTGCCGCGGTGGAGCGCTACCGCCGCGTCACGCACTTCACCACCGGCGAGGTAAGCGTCACCTGGTCCCAGGCGGGCGGGCGGTGGGCGCGGCGCGCTTTCGTCTCGCGCGCCGATTCCGTCGCGGTGGTCGAGATCACCGGGCCGCGACTTGACCTGACGGTACGGCTTTCCATAGATCTTCCTGGCCGCCCGCCGTCGGTCACCGCGATGTCCGCCGCCCAGGCCATCACGGCCGGCGAGGCATCTCTCGCGGCCGTGGGGCTCTACCCTGCCGGGCTTGGTGCTGCGGGGTTTATCGGCGTGACCCGGCTGGTGGCCACCGGGGGGGAGGTCACGGTGGACGGCGAAGTGGCTCGCGTCCGCGGCGCGGAGCGCGTGGTCCTGCTCACCCGGATGGAAAGGCCTGAATCTGCCCCCCGAGCCGATGCGCTCAGGCAGGCCCTGGCGGAGTTGCCTGCCGACTATGACGGGCTGCTCGCCCGCCACACGGCTGTCCACGGCGCGCTCTACGCTGGAGCCGAACTCGACCTGGGGACACCCGAGGACCAGTGCTGCCCGCCGGTCGGGGAGCTTATCGCCAGGGCCCGCGCCGGCCTGCTTGACCCGGCGCTGGTGGAGGTGTTGTTCCACTCGGGCAGGTACCTGCTGCTCAGCTCCTCCGGCGTGCTTCCCCCTCGGCTCACGGGGCTCTGGCTGGGGGCCTGGGACGCCGCCTGGTCCGGCGACTTCACGACCGACGCCAACCTCAACCTGCAGATGGCGGCGGCGGCCGGCACCGGGATGCCGGAGGTCATGGCGAGCTACGCGGCCTTGATCGCCGGTCAGATCGAGGACTGGCGCACCAACGCCGCCGCGATCTACGGCGTCCGCGGGATTCTCGCGCCAAGCCGGACGGATGGCGAGCACGGACTGCTCTTCCATCTCGACGATGACTGGCCGTGGCCGATGTGGCTGGCCGGCGCGGACTGGCTGCTGCAGCCGCTGCATGAGTACTGGCAGGTGACCGGGGACGACGACTTCCTGACCAGGACGCTCGCCCCGTGGCTCATCGAGGCGGCGCTCTTCTTCGAGGACTTCCTGACCAGGCAAGATGGTGACGGGTACCTCGTGCTCGTCCCCTCCTACTCACCCGAGGTCGGCCCGCGGGACGGGCGCGGCGTCGCCGGGGTAAACGCCACCATGGATCTCGCGGCGGCCAGGCACGCGCTCACGACGGCGGCCGACGTCTGCACGCACCTGGGCATCAAGCCAGACATGGCCGCCCGCTGGCGCGCCCTTTGCGCACGGCTGCCGCCGTACCGCGTCGACGAGGACGGCGCGCTCGCCGAGTGGGCGTGGCCCGGCCTGGAGACTCCGCACGACCACCGGCACGTCAGCCACCTTTACCCGGTGTGGCCGCTGCACGACATTAACCCCGACGACACACCGGAGTTGGCGGCGGCGGCCCGCACCGCCCTGCTGCGTCGCGGCGACGAGAATTTCTCCGCGCACGGCAGCCTGCACCGGGCCCTCTGCGCCGCCCGGCTGAAGGACGGCGAGGCCGCGCGGGCGAACCTGCTGAAGATCCTTGGCCGCTCCATGCTCTTCCGGTCGCTGATGACCTCGCACAACCCCGACCTGGAGACCTACAACGCGGACGCCGCGCACTGCCTGCCCGCCATCGTGGTCGAGATGCTGGTGGACTCACGGCCAGGGATCGTGGAACTGCTCCCTGCGCTGCCAGCGGAGTGGAGTCGCGGCAGCCTGCGGGGCATCGCTACCCGTACCCGCGTGACCGTCGACGAGCTTAGCTGGGACCTGCGGGCCGGCCTGGTCAGCGCGGTCCTGACATCCGCTCAGGAGCAGCCGCTCACACTGGTCTGCCGGAGAGCAGTGAAGGCCAGCGACCAGCGGCTCGGCATTCGCCTTCCGGCCGGCACACCGGTCACCGTCACCGTCCGGCTATGAGGGATCAGCGCGTGCGGTGCTCCAGACCGGGCCGTCTGGGTAGCGGTGGTCGGCGACCGAGCGCGGACTCATCTGCGCGCTGATGCCGGGAGCGGCCGGGGCGAGGTAGCGCCCGTTGCTGATGCGGACCGGGTCGGTGAAGTGCTCGTGCAGGTGGTCGACGTACTCGATGACGCGGTTCTCCATGCTGCCGCTCACCGCGACGTAGTCGAACATCGCCAGGTGCTGCACCATCTCGCACAGTCCAACCCCCCCGGCGTGCGGGCAGACCGGGACGCCGAACTTGGCGGCAAGCAGCAAGATGGCGACGTTCTCGGTTACCCCGGCGGTACGGCTGGCGTCCAATTGCAGCACGTCAAGCGCGCCGGCCTGGAGCAGTTGCTTGAACATGACCTGGTTGTGGACGTGCTCGCCGGTGGCCACCCTGACCGGCGCGATCGCACGACGGATCGCGGCGTGGCCGAGAATGTCGTCGGGAGAGGTGGGCTCCTCGATCCAGTACGGGTCGTAGGGCGCGAGCTTGGCCATCCAGTCGATGGCCTGCTTGACCCCCCATGCCTGGTTGGCGTTGACGGCGATGCCGATGTCCGGGCCGACCGCCTGACGGGCCAGCCGCATGCGCCGCACATCGACCGCCTCGACCGCGGCGATGACCTCCTGATCAGAAGGCATGGGATGATCTAAAGCTCAAGAGGGCCCAACTGTCCAGTAGATGCCACCTGGATAGTTCTCCTATCAGGACTTAAGTGATGGGGAGCACGCTGATATCCCGGCTCACCAAAAGATCTTGGAGACTTTTTTCCTGGTGGCAGAAAAGCGTCCATACGCACGCTTTTTTACCAAGATCTTTGTCGCGGATAGGAATCCTGCCCGGAATTAGGTGAACGCGGGGATGCGCCTGGCGGGATCCGCCCGCGGCCGTCGCTGGATGACGGCAAGCGACCAGGTGGTCACCGTCCCCGACGCGGGGGTCCTGTTCACCGGCGATCTGGTAGAAACCGGGCAGTTCGCGATCTTTCCGTGGTTCCCGCCGTACGACACCGACGTGTCCGGTCTCCGCTGGATTACCGTGCTGCGGCGGCTGGCCGCCGCCGGCCCGCGGGTGGTGGTCCCCGGC
>Ga0066797_1000346_pt1 | contig 14224 bp, 12 predicted proteins | sample PersoiDNA2013193_FD_76335 | JGI IMG/M metagenome (GOLD analysis project Ga0066797, IMG submission 76335) | Permafrost soil microbial communities from the Arctic, to analyse light accelerated degradation of dissolved organic matter (DOM) -... | ecosystem: Environmental > Terrestrial > Soil >... | reverse complement strand
TGTCGACATAGAACGTGTCGATCAACTCATTATAAACCGTGGTTTCATCGAGGAAGATCGCGAAGATGCTGACGTCGCCAAACCGGATATGGAAGCGGTTGCCCCGCGGCAAATCGGCGATGTAGATGAAATATTTGCCGTCGCCATTGAACGCGGCCCCGAAGGTCTCGACCAGCCTGGGCAGGGTTTCGTACTGCTTGATCGAGCCGGCCAGGAAGCCGATCGCCGGTTTGCCGGCCTCCGATACTGAGAACACCTCCTTCAGCAGGGTTTCGGGATCGTCATAGCAAATCTCGCCCCGATAGCCGTAGCGGCCGGCAACATGGGTATCGGCATTGAGGATCGGCTTCAGAAGCCGGCCTTCGGTATCGAGCCTGGCGAACGGCGTTTCGGCGATGGCTGTCATGGTCTGTTCCTTGATGGCGTGGGTTGTCGCCCCCTGTTCGCAACAATCTCGGGCGCGCCCGACTGCGGGAAGGCGGATACAATTTCCGGATAGTGCAAGACCTGTGCTACCCGGAATTGTCGTGTCCGGGACAATCCCCCGGCTGCAACGACCGCATTCCGCCGCTGCGCGGCGCATCAACCCGCTCCCGCCCCTGCTGTCGGCGAGGCCTGTCGCGTTCAAGACAACTTCCACCGAACACTGGTTGCGCCGCAGCCCGGCGCGGAGCCGTCTCGCGGCCTATCCGAACGACCATTCAATGGGGACGCCACCGGCCGCCGAAGTCCTGACAATTTGAATTATCTGCGAGGCAACTAGAGCGCGCTATTTTCACGCGTGGCCGGTAGTACGTGATCGTCACCTTCTCATCTTCCCGCCTCAACCGCGAAAATGACTGACGAGACGCTAACCATGACGATATTCTCTTCGTTCTCCTCCCTGATCAATGAAATCCAGGACACGACGGTATCCGGACTGACGAAAAGGCAGCTGAGGGCGCTCACGCGCATCACCGATCTGTTCATTGCCGGCTCGGGCCACCATTCGAAGCAGCAGATCGCGCTGTTCAACGAGGTGTTCAAGACCCTCGTCGGCGTGATCGATCTGGAAACCCGGATCAAGCTCTCCTGTCATCTCGCCACCGTCCCGAATACGCCGGCGGCGCTGGTTCGGGCATTCGCGTTCGACGACGCGGTCGCCGTGGCGGCCCCGGTTCTCAGCCAGTCGACGGCACTCAGCGACTCCGATCTTGTGGCCAACGCCAGCACCCAGGGCCAGGGTCATCTTCACGCCATCGCCCGCCGCCGAACGATCAGCGAAGTCATCACCGCGATCCTGATCGCGCGCGGCGAGCCCGACGTCGTCCATACCGTTGCCAGCAATGCCGGCGCCCGCTTTTCGGACGGCAGCTTCCGCAAGCTGGTCGCGCGGGCCGGCGATGACGCCCAACTCGCGCTGCATGTCGGAATGCGGCACGACATTCCCCGGCATCACTTCCTGAAACTTCTCGAGACGGCCTCGGCTTCCGTCTGCGCCAGGATCTTGGCGGCAAACCCGCAATTCACCGGCGCCGTGCAGGAGGCGGTGACGGAGGTTGTCGACGACATCAATCTGGAGATTCGCAACCAGACGCCGGGTCACGCCAAGGCGAGGTCGCGGGTGAAGCGGCTGCAGATCTGGCATGAACTCGGCGAAACCAGCGTTCATTCGGCCGCGCGTTCGCAGAACTTCGAACAGGCGGCAATGGCCCTGTCGGTTCTCGCCGGCTGTCCCATCGAGATGGCCGAGCGTGCGATCCTCAACGACAACCCCGGCGTGGTGCAAGTGATCGCGAAGGCCGCCGGCTGCTCCTGGGCGACGGTAAAAGCCCTGTTGCTGATGACGGCCGCGGACCGCAGGATGTCGAAGGCGGATCTCGATCGCTCGCGCAAGGACTTCGAGCGGCTCGAGCTCCAGACGGCAAGGCGCGTGCTTGAATTCCACGAGGCGCGCCGCAACGGGCGCGCCGTCGCGAGCCCGCCCGCCGTCCATGCGGCGCCCGCGAGCCAAGAAGCTCAAGAAGCCCTCGTGGGATAGTTCAGCGCTCACGCGCCGGCCGCGTGCTGCCGGAGCCGAACCTGAGCTCGCCAGGCTCGGCGGTGGGACCATGCCTGCCAGACCAGCGGCGGCCAAAATTAACCTCGCGACCTCCAGCCGGGTGCTTTAAAAGCCCTGACGATGCGCCAACAGGCGCGCGTGAATTTCCGGGTCGCAGAATAAAATGCCGCAACATTCGAAGCTGGAAATCGCCGCGCGGATCGACGCCTGGTGGGCGAGCGCGAAACACGACGTGCTGACCGATCCGTTCGGACGGATGGCCAAGGCCGGCTTGTTCCAGATCGGCCTCCCCGGCGCGGACGCCATGTTCGACAGCTATTCCGCCATTGCGGCGGCCGAGCAGGCTATCGCTGCCAGGACCGGACTATTGGGGCTGGCGAGCGCCTTCGCCGCCCGGCAAGTAACGGCCCGGTTCTTCATCGCGGGCTTTGCGGATGCGGCCCAGCGTGCGGCCTGGCTGCCGCGGATCGCGGCCGGCGAGGTCTGCGTGGCGATCGCGATCTCCGAGCCCGGCGCGGGCGCCCATCCCAAGCATCTGCAGACGACGGCCGAGCCGAACGGCGGCGGCAGCATCATCCGCGGCCGCAAAGCCTGGGTCACCAACGGCCCGGTCGCGGATCTGTTTCTGGTGTTGTCGGTGATCGCGGTCGAGGATGGCCGCAAGCGCTATGGCCTGTTCCTGATGCCGAAGGCGACGGCGGGGCTTTCGACAAAACCGATGCCGGCGCTGGACACGCTGGCGCCTTCGACGCATTGCGAGCTGGAGCTCGACGGCTGCGAGGTGCCGGCGACGGCACGGCTCGGCGACATGCCTGATGCCTATCCGGCGATGGCGCTGCCGTTTCGCGACGTCGAGGACACCGTCGGCACCGCCAATGTCGCGGGGCTGCTGTGCTGGCTGCTGGAAAAGACCGCAGCCCATATCGAGCGAACGGACGACAACGCCCTGCGGCTCGGCCGCCTTGCGGGCCTGGTGTCGCTGGTGCAGGCGGCGAGCCGGCTCGCGGTGGCGTCGCTCGACGGCGACGGGCCGGAAGTGCCGGCGCGGGTGATCGGCGTGCGGCTGCTGGCGCGCGACATCGTCGGCGAAATCCGCGACCTGCTGGGCCCGCACGCGACGGGCGACGAGGCGATCCTGCGCGCCCTCGCCGCCTTCGATCTGCTGGCCTCGGTCGCCCGCGAGCCCCGCAGGATACGGCAGGCCCGGCTTGGCAATTCCCTATGGAGCGCGAAACAGTGACGAACAACATTCTGGCGGCGGATTCGATTGCGGCCGTCACGGCAGGACTGGCGGCGGCGGGCTACATCGCCAGCAAGCAGATCGCGACCGCGGTGTATCTGGCTGAGCGGATCGAAAAGCCCATTCTGGTGGAGGGACCCGCCGGCGTCGGCAAGACCGAGCTGGCAAAGGCGCTGGCGGCCTGGCGCGGGCTCAAGATGATCCGCATGCAGTGCTACGAAGGCCTCGACGAGGCCAAGGCGCTGTATGAATGGAAATACGCCAAGCAGCTGCTCTACACCCAGATCCTGAAGGACAAGCTCGGCGAGGTGCTGGGCCACGCCGATACGCTGGCCGCGGCGCTCGACAAGCTGCACGATTTCGGCGACGTGTTCTTCTCCAAGGAATTCGTCGAGCCGCGTCCGCTGCTGCAGGCGCTGGAGCAGCCCAATGGCTGCGTGCTGCTGGTCGACGAGATCGACAAGTCGGACGCCGAATTCGAATCCCTGCTGCTGGAAATCCTGAGCGATTACCAGGTCAGCATTCCCGAGCTCGGCACCGTCGCGGCAATTGTAAAACCCACGGTGATCCTGACCTCCAACGGCGAGCGCGACCTCTCCGACGCGCTGAAGCGCCGCTGCCTGCATCTGCATATCGGCTTTCCCGAGCAGAAGCTGGAAGAACGCATCGTCGAAAGCCGGGTCCCCGGCATCTCGGACGCGCTGCGCCGGCAGATCGTCGGCTTCATCAACCAGGTCCGCACGCTTGATCTCAAGAAGCTGCCCTCGGTCAGCGAGACCATCGACTGGGCGCGCGTGCTGGTGCTGCTGCAGTCCTCGGAGCTCGATCATGAGACCGTCAAGGACACCCTCAACGTGCTGCTGAAATACGAGGCCGACATCGAGACCACGCTGCCGCAGGTGACGAGCTTCGTCGCCAGGGCAGGCCGGCAAGGCGTGTTCGGCTGATGCGCGAGGAGCTGCATCGCTTCTTCCGGGCGGCGCGCGGCGCCGGCGTGCGGGTCAGCCCCGCCGAAAGCATCGATGCCATGAAGGCGGTGGCCGACGTCGGATTCGCCGACCGCGGCATCCTGCGCGACACCCTGCTGCTGACGCTCGCCAAAAGCGAAGACGAGAAGCAGGCGCTCGGCGAATGTTTTGATCTGTTCTTCAGCCAGCCTGAAGTGAAGCAAGAAACCGCGCCCGGGGACGCGGCCGAAAACGAGGGGGCGGATTCGGCGTCCGGCGAGGCAGCGCAGGGCGAGGATGCCGGCGCGGCGGCGCAACAGCTTGGCGAACTCGCGCAGATGCTGATGTCGCGCGACCGCAACGCGATCGCCGCCGGCGTCGCCAATGCGGCCAGCGCCGCCTCGCTTTCCGACATCCGCTATTTCACCCAGCGCGGCATCTTCTCGTCCCGGATCCTCGAAGCCCTCGGCATCGAGCGGCTGCGCGACGACCTCGACAGGTTGACGACCAGTAACCCGGCCGAGGCCGAACGGCTCGCGGCGGCGCTCGACGGCTTGCGCGAAACCGTGCGCGACGCGGTCTCGCAGGCGCTGTTGCTGTATGGGCGCGAGGAAAGCGAGAACCTGCGCAACGAAATCCTGCGCAACGCGCCGCTCGCCCGGCTCGAGCGCCGCCAGGTGCAGGAGATGAAGGCCCTGATCCGCGCCATCGCACGGCGGCTGCGCGAGCGCTACTCGCGGCCGCGCAAGCACCAGCGCCGCGGCCATCTCGATATCCGCCGCACGCTCCGCCGCAACGCGGCCTGGGGCGGGGTGCCGTTTCTCACCACCTGGAAACGCCGCCACCGCGACCGGCCGAAGATCGTGGCGCTATGCGATGTCTCGGGATCGGTGGCGCAGGTCTCCGACTTCTTCCTGCTGTTGATCCACAGCCTGCACGAGGTGGTGGACGACGTCCGCTCGTTCGCCTTCTCCGGCAACCTGATCGAGGTCAGCGACATCCTCGACACGAGGTCGCCGGAAGAGGCGATGAGCGAGATCATGTCCAAAGTCGGCTTCGGCTCCTCCGACTATGGCGGCTCGCTGGTGGATTTCGAGAAGGGCTTCATGCGCGCGCTGACGCCGAAGACCACGGTGATCGTGCTCGGCGACGCCCGCACCAACAACCTCGATCCGCGCGCCGACATCCTGCGCCGCATCTCCGAGCGCTCCAAGCGGCTGGTCTGGCTCAACCCCGAGGGACGTTTCGCCTGGGGTTTTGGCGATTCCGAGATGCCGCGCTACGCCACCTACTGCAGCGTGGTGCGCCAGTGCGCCACCGCCAGGCAGCTGGAGCGGGCGGTGTCGGATATCGTGGCGGCCTACCAGTAGATTGTCGCGCGACGTTCGCGAGCCGTCTCCGGCGTCAGACCGGGGCGGCGCTGCGGGCCGGAATCGCGCTCATCGCCGACAATCGGCCCATCACATTGCTATTTTCTCGTGTTGCAACCTTTGGTAAACCGAAGCGATCGAGGCCGCATTCATCGGACCGCCGCCCGTATGCGCGTTGTCGCCGCCCACGCCCAGCACGATGCGTCGATCGCCGTTGTCGATGACGGCTGCCTGGTGCGACACGTCGAAATTCAGAAGGACAGCGGCCGCCGCTACGCTTCAATGCCCGACGGGCGGCTGGCGGATTTCATCGGACGGCTTGACCGGCCGCCCGCTATTTCGCGTCGGGGGGATGGCACGGCCGGACCGGCGGCTACATGGGCCATGACGAATCGTCGATCATGACCCGCAGCGCCGACGCGCATGGGCATCTGCTGCAGCAATTTGCAACGTCCCATCTTCGTTCGCATATTTTCTGCGCCTATGGCCTGTCGCCGTTCGACCAGGGACAACCCTGCTACGCCCTGGTGTGGGAGGGCGAGATCGGAAGCTTCTTTCACGTCGACGAGCACTGCAGGGTTTCATACCTGGGGACGCCGCTCACCGAGCCCGGCCACCGCTATTCGTTCCTCTTCGAGCTTGCCGACCCCGGCTTTTCGGACCGCGCGGAAGGCTGGTCGCTCGGCGTCGCCGGCAAGCTGATGGCACTCGCGTGCCAGGGCTCCGGAGAACCGCTGGACGCACAGGATCAGGGCTTGCTTGATCGGCTCCTCGATCGCTTCGATAGCCGGACGCACCGCAAGCGCGACTTCCGCGATCACCCCTACTGCGATGCGGGCGTGCTCCATCCGCCGTTCCGGCGCTTCGCGACGGCTTTCTCGGATGCGATCTTCGATCGCTTCCACGCCTTCGCGTCCAAGCACCTGGACAAGAAGCTCCCGCTGCTGATCGTCGGCGGTTGCGGCCTGAATTGCAGCTGGAATACGCGATGGCGCGAATCCGGGCTGTTCGAGGACGTGTTCGTGCCGCCGTGCGCCGATGATTCCGGCTGCGCCATCGGCGCGGCCGTCGATGCGCAGCGGCATTTCACCGGCAATGCCAAGCTTCAATGGGATGTCTATTGCGGCGAACCGTTCGTCGAGGATGCCGCGATCGACGACCGGTTCGAGCGCCTGCCGCTCGACTATCACCATCTCGCAGCCCGGCTCGCGCGTGGCAGCATCGCCGCCTGGGCGACCGACCGCTACGAACTCGGACCTCGCGCGCTCGGCAACCGGTCGCTGCTTGCCGCTCCCTTCGCGCCGTCAACCCGCGACCGTCTGAACCAGATCAAGCAGCGCGAGCCGTATCGCCCCGTCGCGCCGGTTTGCCTGGAGGAAGCGGTGTCCAAGTGGTTCGGCTGGCAGGGTCGCAGCGAATACATGCTGGACTTTCAGCAGGTGTTGTCGCCCAGGCTGCAGGCCGTCACCCATGAGGACGGAAGCGCCCGGCTGCAGACGGTCAATGCCGGGCAGAACAAGAAGCTGCATCAACTGCTCGTTGCGTTCGAGGCATTGACCGGCGCCGGCGTGCTCTGCAACACCTCGCTGAACTTCCCGGGCCGCGGCTTCATCAATCGCAGCAGCGATCTGCAGCGTTACGCGGAAAGCCGCGACATCGATGTCATGGTCATCAACGAATGCATGTATGCGAGGAGGCCCGGTTCGACGGCGTCCGACAGGGACGGCGATGCCTCCACGGTCGCTGGCCTCGACGCGATTCCCCGTTGACAACCTTCGATTGCGTTAGTTATAGTTATCACTCCTGTTTTCTTGGAGTGGGAGGGTTGATCATGGAAGTCGAGCGACGGACCATCGCGACATCTGATAGCCCGGTTGGATCAGAACAAGCGATCGCCAGTTTAGTTAAGAGCAAGATTCTAGCTGAAATTTCACGTCAGGTGGCGTCGGTCAGCAATTTCGATGAAGCAAGCCTTTACGACAAGGAAGGCGGTGGCCACGACCGCTATCAGAGCATAGGCCCGACGTAAGCAACCAGGTAGATCGGCTCACCCAGGCGTAGCGCCATCCGGTGCGACGCTCCGTGCGGGTACGTCACATGCCCCTTGATGCGGCCGTACGCAGCTCCGACAGGGTCGGTACCCCGTCGGGGAATCTTTTCGACTGCATGTCGTGCCCGCAGGAGCCGACTGACGAAGCGTTGTTTGCCTGCATTGCACTGGAAAGCGACCGGGAAATCGTCCGCGCGTTCCTGGCCGCGTTTCCGCGCCTCGCCGACGACGATCCGCAGCTTGCGCAGCTGTTTCAGCGTTTCCTGACCCGCCCGGCGCCGTCGGCAAAATCCGCATGGCACTACGCGTTTGGCAACCTCCTGCATATCAGGAAGAACGCGGACCGGGCCGGCGATGCGCTGGAAGGCGCGGTGATCCTCGCCTTGCACCTGATGGAGGAGGGTTCACCCGGCGCCGGCGACTATTCGTTTCCGCAAGCCAGGGTATTTCACTTTGGATCGCATCTGCTGCCGCCGGCGCAACGCATTTGTGTCGACAGCGATGGCGCCGGCGCGACCCTCGTCCTCTACTCGGGCGCTGAAAAACACGTGATCGAGTTCAGCCGCACCGCCGGCGAATGGTTCGGCGCCCTGCCACGACTTCACCGGTTCGGCACGCCGTCGGACCAGATCGTCATCCTGCCGCCCGCCGCACTGCGGCCCAAGGAATTCACCGACGTGTTCCCGCTGATGATAACCGCGGATGCCGGCATGCAGGCGACCTGCCAGCAGGCGCTCGACCTGATCGCCGCGATCGCGCCGGAATACGAGCGCTGGGTAACCCGGCTGATGCGTCACGTCGTGCTGCTGCGAAACGAGCCATCCATTATTCGCAGCGGCAGCACCTTGCGCCATCCGGGCCTGTCGCACCTGTCGTACACCGACAACAGGGTTTCGATCGCCGAAATGCTGATCCACGAGGTTTCGCATCAGCATTTCCGCCTGCTGGAGCGCCTCGGCCCGCTGGTCGATGGCAACGACACCCAGCTCTATTACTCGCCGGTGAAACGCACGGGCCGCTCGCTGGAGCGAATCCTGCTCGCCTATCACGCATTCGGCAACATGCTGCTGTTCTACCGGGCGTGCCTGCAGGACCGCAAGCTCGACCGCAGCCATTGCGCGAGAAATGTCGACGAGATCGAGCAGCAGCTGCGCGTTCTCGACGAGCCGCTGAAGGACAACCCGTCCCTGACCGACCTGGGGCAATCGATATACCGCCCGCTCGCCGGCCGGCTGTCGCTCGGTTGACCGTGCAGCCCTCGATCAACAGCCTGATCGTGAAGATCGCCGAACGCTGCAACCTGAACTGCAGCTACTGCTACATGTACGAGCACGGCGACAACAGCTACCTGCGCCGTCCCAAATTCATGCATCTGGAGGTGTTCGACCAGATGCTGTACCGGATCCGCGACTATTGCGACCGCCGACCGTCGCACCGGATGCAGATCAACCTGCATGGCGGCGAGCCGACCCTGGTCGGCACCGAGGCGTTCGAAGCGATGGTGGTTTCGGCACATGAGGTGCTCGGGCCACGCCTGAAGCGGATCGTGATGCAGACCAACGGCACGCTGCTCGACGAGCGCTGGCTGGAGATCCTTGTCCGGCACAAGATTCTGGTCGGCGTGAGCATCGACGGGCCGGAGCAGGTTCACGACAGCGTACGGGTGGATCATGCCGGGCGGGGATCGCACGCGGCCGCGCTCAACGGAATCAAGCTGCTGCAGGCCGCCGGGGTCTTTGGCGGCGCGCTGTGCGTCATCAATCCCGAATATTCGGGGCTCGATTGCTATCGCTTCCTGCGATCGGCCGGAATCCAGAAGATGAATTTCCTGCTGCCCGATGCCACGCATGAAAGCAAGGCGGCGCGCTACGGGATGTTTGGTGAGACGCCGATCGCGGACTATCTGATCCCGGTGTTCGACGCCTGGTACGACGAAGACGATCCCGATGTCGACGTCCGCGTGTTCGTGGCGATCCTGAAGATGATGTTCGGCAGCGAACCGATCAGCGACACCATCGGCAATCCGCAGATGGCCTATCTGGTGATCGAATCGGATGGATCGATCCAGGCGCTCGACACCCTGCGGATTTGCCAGGAAGGGATGCCCGATACCGGACTCAATGTCCGCACCCACGGCTTCGACGATCTGGGCAAGGGATTTCCGCTCGCCGATCGCCTCGTCCACACCGGCATTCCGATCTGCGCCACCTGCCGCGATTGCCGCGAAAGCCCGGTATGCGGCGGCGGCTATCTGCCGCACCGCTATTCGCGCGAGAACGGCTTCGACAATCCCTCGATCTGGTGCCGCGACCTGCTCAAGCTGATCCGGCACATCCGCAAGAGGACCGGACTTGAAGCGCATTGACATAACCAAATATTCGCATCCGGTCGTGTTCTTCTCCAACGGCATCGGCGACGCCTTCATGGCGCTGCCCAGCCTGCGCGCGCTTTCGCAAGCCTCCTCGGGACGGCTCGTATTGCTCTGCAAGACCGGGGTACATGCGCGCCATTTTTCGGACGTCGCGGTGCATGGGGTCGTCGAAACCGACATTCGCAGGCAGGATGGCGTGCCGATGTTCGACGCCGCGAGGGCCGCGGAACTGATCGGCCGGTGCGACCTGTTTCTTTCGCTGGTGCCCTGGCATTCGCCGGCGCTGTCGCGATTGCTGGCACTGCTGCAGCCCGCGATGAGCGCCGGCTTCTTCCCGGACTACACGATCGTGCTGCCGCGGGATTACCGCAAGCATTCGAGCGAACTGGCCTTCGATGTCCCCTTGCTGGTCGATCCGGACCTGCGGATCACCGATTACGCCGGGGCGCCGCGGCTTCCCGAATCGGGCATGCGCGACGCCGCGGCGATCATCGGTGCGTGCGCCAACCGTCGCATTCTCACCGTTCACGCCGATACCGTCGCCGAGAAAATGTGGCCGTCCCGTTGCTTCCGGGAGACGCTCGACGAATTCCTGCACCGTCACGGCGACTTTGTCGCGCTTGTCGTCGGCAAGACGCCCCAGGATATTGCCGGCGGTCCGCACGTAGGCCGCATCGTGCCCTGCTATGGCCTGCCGCTCGAGACCTCGTGCGCGCTGGTGGCGCAGTCGGCGCTGTTTCTCGGCGTCGACTCCTGTATGCTCCATGCTGCGGACTCGTTCGGCGTCCCCGGTGTCGGGCTGTTCGGCCCGACCTCGCCCGCGGAATTCGGCTTCAGGTTCGCCAGGCACGTCCATGTCCGGGCCGGCACATCCACGGCGAGGATCACGCCCGACGACGTTCTCGCCGCGCTCGAACAGGTGCTGAATGAACCCGAAGCCGACCGGTGCGAGCTCGAATTCGGGAACACGTCCGGTGATCCGCCGGAGGATGCCGATGGCCCCCTCACCTTCAAATCCGGCAGGGACCGGACGCGACTCGCATTCTGACCTGACGCGGTTCGAAACGATCCGCGCATGGGCCGAGGGGCGACTGACGCAAACCTTCGCCACCAGGGTCGAGGTCCGGGTGCGGGAGGTGATCGCGGACTTTCACGACGTGCGCAACAAGGTGCTGCGATTGTCGGTGTCGTCGCATCATCCCGCCGCCATTCCGGCGACCGTCGTCGCCAAGTTTTCCGTTCCCGGCAGCCGCCATCTCGAAATCGAGGCGATCAATCTCGGCTTCCTCGGTGATCTTCCGGCGATGCGGGAGATCGTCCCGGCGCTATACGCCCATGACGCAGGCCGGGGCGCGATGCTGATCGAGGATCTGTGGTCCGCCGATTGCCACCGCATTGCCGAAATCCTCAACGGCGAAAGCGCCGTCCTCGCCGCGAGCGCACTCGAAGCGCTGCAACGCTCGACCGGCCGCATGCACGCCGAGAGCGCGGGCCTGCTTGGGGAATACCGGCACCGCTTGAGGCACATGGAGAAGACGACGGGCGCGCCGACCCATCCGGTCGAGCGTCTTGGCGCCGCACTGCTGGATTTCGCCGCACTGCCGGGGCGCTGGGGATTTGATGCCCGCGGGTTTGAAGACGAGTGCCGCGCGGTTGCCGCGATCATCGATCATCCCGGGCCGTTTCTCGTATTCACGCATGGCGACGCGACGGTCCTGAATGCGTTCTACTCGCCGCGCGGCGCGCGGCTGATCGACTTCGAACTGGGACGGTATCGTCACGCGCTGGTCGACGGCGCCTTTGGCCGGATCCGGTATATTTGCAGCAGCCGGGCCTGCGGCGTGCCGGCGGCGCTGCGGCGGAAAATGACGGCGGCCTATCGCGAGGAACTGGCGAGAACGTGCGACGCCGCGCGCGACACCGACCGCTTCAACCGGGAACTCACCGCCGCCGCCGCGGCCTGGCTTGCCGTGTTCTGCTCCTGGCTGCCGGCGACGCTCGCCGAGGATTACGTCTGGGGCCACGCCTCCGCGCGGCAGCGCATCTGCTCCGGCATCGACCATTTCATCGAGCTTGCCGAAGAAACCGGCCATTTCCCGGCGATCGCCGATGCGGCCGCGCAATTGAAGGCGCGGCTTGAAAGCCTGTGGCACCCCGATGAAAGGGAATTGAACAGCTTTCGCGCGTTCGCGCCCTGAGAGCGACCCGGAAGCGTGGAGCGCGCGGTGGTCGGGTCAGACGCTCTCCGCCGTCAGACCGAGGCGGCGCAGCAGGCTGGAATCGCGGTCGTCGCCGGGATTGGCGGCGGTCAAGAGGGTGTCGCCGACGAAGATCGAATTGGCGCCGGCGAAGAAACACAGCGCCTGCATCTCGTCCGTCATCTTCGTCCGCCCGGCGGTCAGGCGCACATGCGACTGCGGCATCAGGATGCGGGCGAGCGCGATCACGCGGATGAAATCGATCGGATCGACCGGCGGCACGTCGGCGAGTTTGGTTCCCGGCATCGGGATCAGCATGTTGATCGGCACGCTCTCCGGCGGCACCGGCAGGTTGGCCAGCGTCAGCAGCATGTCGATGCGGTCGTCGGCGGTTTCGCCCATGCCGAGGATGCCGCCGGCGCAGACCTTGATGCCGGCTCCGCGGACGTGATCGAGCGTCTCCAGCCGATCGGCGAAACTCCGCGTGGTGATGATCTCACTATAGAACCGCTCGGACGTATCGATATTGTGGTTGTAGTAATCGAGCCCGGCTGCAGCGAGTTCGCCCGCCTGCGACGGCGACAGCATTCCCAGCGTCACGCAGGTTTCCAGGCCCAGCGCCTTGACGCCCTGGACCATGGCGACGACCTGGTCGAGGTCGCGCTGTTTCGGGCTGCGCCAGGCCGCCCCCAGGCAATAGCGCGTGGCGCCGCCCGCCTTGGCCTTGCGCGCTTCGTCGACCACGCGCTCGACCTCCATCAGCTTGGAGGCCTTCAGCCCGGTCGGGGCATGCGCGGACTGGCTGCAATAGCTGCAATCCTCCGGGCAGCCGCCGGTCTTGATCGACAGCAGGCGGCTCAGCTGCACGGTGTTGGGGTCGAAATGGGCCCGGTGAACGGTTTGGGCGCGGAACAGGAGGTCATTGAACGGGAGGTGATAGATAGCCCGCGCCTCCGCGGCACTCCACCTCGGCGGCGCGCCGGCGCCGGGCATCGCGGTTTCGCAGGCCAATTCACTGGTTTCGGTCATCGGGACATCCCTGTCGGCGGCAGCAGCGCATTCCTTGCCGGGACGGTGGCTGCCCGGCCCGGCGGCACGCTTTGCCGCAATTCGCGGATATGTTGGGGAAATGGTGCCCAGGGGCGGGATCGAACCACCGACACTGCGATTTTCAGTCGCATGCTCTACCAACTGAGCTACCTGGGCATTTCCGTCGGCCGCAAGCGGCCTAGGAGCGGGGGTTTATAGTAAGGCCGGACAGCCCTGTCCACCACGCTTCGCCTTCGGCTACGCGTGGCGCAGCCATGCGGTAGTCCAAGGCGGAGCGTGCCCGGCGTAGCCCGAAAGGGCGAAGACGGGCCGGCGCTCAAGCAGACCCTAAAGCCCCCGAAACCACGCGATTTGATCCCCAAACCACGCCATTTCACCCCTGATCGCCGTCTTCGTCCTCGTCCTTGCGGCCGGGGATGGCATAGGAGTTCGACAGCCAGCGATTGAGATCGACATCCCGGCAGCGCTCGGAACAGAACGGCCGCGAGGCCTCCTGCGCCGGCTTGCCGCAGATCGGGCACGGCCTGCCGGAGCCCTTTTCAGGGCCTTGGCCCGGGCCGGCGCCCTTTGGCGGCTCAGCTGGCATTCAACCAGCCGAATCGGATCGGAAAACCCTCGCCGCCGAGCAGCGTGATCGATTCGTACAGCGGCAGCCCCACGACATTGGTGTAGGAGCCCACCAGCTTGACCACGAACGAACCGGCGATGCCCTGGATGGCGTAGCCGCCGGCTTTGCCGCGCCATTCGCCGGAGCCGATATAGGCTTGGATGTCGTCCTCGCTCAGGCGCTTGAAGCGGACCCGGGTCTCGACCAGGCGCTGGCGAAAGGTCTCCTTCGGGGTCACCAGGCAGATCGCGGTGTAGACGCGGTGGTTGCGGCCCGACAACAGCCGCAGGCATTGCGAGGCCTCGTCGACCAGGTTGGCCTTCGGCAGGATGCGGCGGCCGACACCGTGG
>Ga0066797_1000345_pt1 | contig 14232 bp, 14 predicted proteins | sample PersoiDNA2013193_FD_76335 | JGI IMG/M metagenome (GOLD analysis project Ga0066797, IMG submission 76335) | Permafrost soil microbial communities from the Arctic, to analyse light accelerated degradation of dissolved organic matter (DOM) -... | ecosystem: Environmental > Terrestrial > Soil >... | reverse complement strand
TCCGACGTCTCCGACTGCTACAGCCCCTACGTCTCCGGCCAGGCCTGCCCGACCACGCAGCAGCCAACCACCGACAAGTCGCTGGTGCAGTACAGCGTCAGCAACCAGACCTCCGTCGTCTCCGTCTACACCTACGACAAGGGCAACCGGCTCCTCAAGGTCACCAACGACAACGGCACCACCTACGCCTACACCTACAACGGCGACGGCGGCATCCTCACCGGCGCCAACCGGGGCACCGAGTCCTACAACTTCTCCAACCAGATCACCAACACCGGCTACGCCTACGACGGCGCCGGGAACCTGGCCACCACCCCGTCCAGCGGCGACACCCTCACCTATAACGACGCCGGCCAGTGGACCGCGGCCACCGCCACAACCGGAACCGAGAACTTCACCTACGCCGGCTCCTCCCAGGACCAGGTGCTGTCCGACGGGTCGGCGACCGGGATCACCTACGGCCTGGCCGGCCAGTACGGCCAGCCCTGGGTCCAGTCCTACACCCCCGCCGGCTCCTCCGCCGACTACGTGATCCGCGACCAGCAGGGCGACCCCCTCGGCTACGTCCAGGGCGGCGCCTCCTACGCATTCGCCACCGATAACATCGGCTCGGTCACCAACGTCATCGGCGCCGCCGGGACCACCGTGGCCTCCTACACCTACGACCCCTACGGCCACGGCAACACCCCCACCGGCGCCGACGCCGCCGACAACCTCATCCGCTACACCGGCGCCCTCCAAGACACCAGCAGCAACTACACCCACCTCGGAGACCGCTGGTACAACCCCGTCACCGACAACTTCACCACCCAAGACGCCAACAGCCTCCTCGCCAACCCCGCCAACGGCAACCGCTACGCCTACGCCGCCGACAACCCCGCCAACAACATAGACCCCACCGGCCACGGCATCCTGGATGATATAACGACAGGGATCATCGGCACTTCGGTAGCTCTATTCGTGTTCGGCTCGACAGGCAACCCTCTCCTGGCAGCAGGTTTGGGCGGTTGCGCGGGCGGAGCAACGTCTGAATTTCTCGGAGGCGGTGACTCCGCCGCGATAGCCGGTGGATGCATGGTGGGGCTGACCTTTGGGGCAGGAGCAGCGCTCCTGATGCCCTCCTGAGGAACTAGCCGAGATGCTTACGTCTCTCGAATATTGGCAGGAGTTAGGCGGGGTGGCAAGATCCCCTATCTTGCCACCCCGCCGCTCCTCGCGCTCATCCGAACCCGATATCAAACTGTGCATCGGCCGTCACGCGGAGAATACGCGCGCATGAGACTGGTACAATCCTTTGGGATCAGGAAATATCCCGGGCCGCAAAAGAACCATTAGAAGAGTGATAACTTATGACTTCTCTGCTGAAAAAAGAAAATCTGCCTACGGTACTGCTTCTAGTAGCAGTACCGATAATAATTGCTGGTAGTTTTGACGCCTACAATAACGGTTTGACAATACACTCAATCGTCTTTCTGATAATCGGGGCTATAGTTTTCATAGTAGGTGCGTTCATCGCAAGGCGAAGTCGCGAATCCTAGAGCTTTATTCAAAATCCCATGTGATCGAGAAGAAGAAAAGTGCTCGGGCTGCGTCAAACGCATCGTGGTAGGTGGCGTACGGACGGCGATAGTCAGTGTGGAGAATCTTCCAGTTCTTGAAATGGGCGATGGGCCGTTCGACCGGCACGCGAAACGACGAGATCTGAGAGTTGTATTCCTTGTCTGACAAGGTCAGCTCGCCTCCTTTCGGTTTCTTCTTCGGGGTGACCAGGCCAGTGCCCTGGTAGCCCTTGTCGCCGAACCCTCCACCGGCCGCCTCTAGGATAGCGGCGGCTCCGGTCTTCTTGAATGCTTTCGCGTCGTGCGTCTTGCCGGGCAGTGGACCGGAAATCCAGACGGCAGTACCGTCGAGAAGAGATATCAATTGAGTGTTGAAGTCGGTGGTTCTGTGTTTTTTATTCCAGAGTGCCTGGTTTTCTTCGTAGGACCAGCAGGGCGTCAGGGTACCGTCTACCAGGACAACCCGCCCCCTCACTACTTCGATGGCCTCTGCCGCGGACGGAACGAACTCTTCCAGCACCGATTTCACGAGCGGCACCAGGACCGCCAGGTAACGGGAAATTGTAGGCTGTGACGAGTCTCGGATATCACCGATGAATTCTTGCGTGGCGTTCTGCCTCAGGTTACGGCAGCTGTAGTTCGTTGTCATTAGGCGACGATGTCGGCGTAGGCGTTCCTGATCCGCCCCGCATTGTCCAGGGTGGTGTCGACCCGGTCGCCTCGGGGGTGACGGGAGGCGCGCTCAGCCTGGCCGACCTCGTCCGGCTGCCGCACGCCGAGCCCGCCTTCGCGCCGGGTCAGCCCACCCCGGTGGACCGGGTGCTCAACAAGCGCGGCATCGGCCGGCAGGTCCTGGTGACCGTGTTCGGCTGGCTCGCAGTGCCCTTCGTGCTGGTCGGGACGGACATGGTCGCGATCATGCCGCAGCGGTTGGCGCGACTGGCGGCCGCAGCGCACCGCCGGCCGTGCTGGAGCCGCCGTTCGGCCTCGTCGAACTGGTGGAGGCTGCCTACTGGCATCCGAGCCGCACCGACGACCCGGCGATCCGCTGGCTGCTGCAGACCCTCAAGGAAGCCGCCCGCGGCCTCTGAACGCGGCCGGTGTCATTGTGCGGCAAAGGTGAAACCACGGTCCGTTCAGTCAAAAGTCTTTAATTATCCTGAACGGACCGTGGCTGCCCGCACGGGTCACATGGCCGTGGCTGCCGCGGGGGACGATCTCCTTCGCCCCGCTCCCGGGGTTTATAAATAGAAAATTTGTCGATTCGTGATGCGAACGAGACGTTAAAGTACCGGCGCGTCCAGCGAGAAACCATTAAGAGAAGTTAAAGGGTTGCTTATGGTCGGGCGGTGGCCCGAAAGCCGGTGCTTGATACCGGTTTCGCTGGGTAGACGGAGACGAGAGTCGAAGGGCGGAGGGTGAGACATGCGGGAAGATACCCAGCAGCACGACACCAGGCGGCTGCCCGGGCCAGGCGGGGAAAATTTGCCGGAGACCGGCGGAAATATCCTCGGCCGCCTTCTTGGCAGCTTGATGACCAAGGTCATCGTCCTCGTGGTGATCGTGCTGGTCGGCGCTTATGCGCTGGTAGCCAAGCTCGAAGACCTTAACCCATTCTCATCGCACACCACGATCACGACCACGTTGGTCCTCGGGAAGCTCACCAAGATCGAGCAGGTGCACGTGGCGACGCGCTCCTACCCGGTGGATGTGAAGATCACCCAGAGCGTGGGGGTGATCCCCTGCTTCCTGATCTGCAATCAGATGGAGCTCAAAGGCAGCGGCACCGACGACGCCATCGTGAACCTGGCCGGTCTCCCCCAGCGGGACGTCAGCATCGATCAGGCCACGAAAACGGTGACCGTGCGGATGGCCGCGCCCACCGTCGGCCCGGCCGAACTGAACCCGGCCACCTGCTCCATCACGAGCACCCATGGGGTCGTCAACGGCGCGACACAGGCCTTCAGGAACAACCCGAACGGTTTCCGTCCGCTCTACGTGGCCGCCGAGACCGCGCTCCATGATGCCGCCCAGCGCGACCAGGGGCTGCTCACCGCCGGAGAACAGAGCACCCGGGCGATGCTCACCCAGCTACTCGGCGCCGTCGGCGTCAAGAAGGTGACGGTGGACTTCAGCTAGGTCATCGGGCACGGGCGGGCACCCGGGCGGTCGCCAGCAGTTCCCCAATCAGCCTTATAACCGCCGATAACCGCCGCTTGGCGCGGCGCGCAAAGGCCCGGCACCGCGTGGATGCCGGGCCTTTGCGCCGTGGGACAGAGCTGAGTTGCGGGAGTTAGCTTGCGCGCACCCAGGTCGCGCTGAAGTTCTCGTTGCTGCTGAGCGACGAGACCGTGACGACCGACGCCGTGATCGTGTCGCCGGCCTTGACCGTGTCGCCGGCCTTGACCGTGTCGCCGGCCTTGACCGTGTCGCCGAAGTTGTACGAATCGGCGGGGTACATCTCGTAGTACTGCGGGCTGCCGTCCACGCAGTCCGTGTCGGTGCCGGTCTGCTCGACGGTGTCGCTGCTGTACCCGTCGAGGCTGACCCAGAAGCTTGAGTACCTGGTGGCGGAGGTGCAGGTGCCCTTCGTGCTTGTTGTCGACGCGTTGCGGACGCCGCCGTGCACGTTAAGGGCCGTGCTCGGTCCAATCTTGTGCAGGGCAGGCCCGCCGACCCGGATCGCGGTCGCCTGACCGCCGGTCGGAACGGGGCGATTGGTCTAGGCCAATCATCGGAATCACCATGAGTCACAAAACCGACAAATAGTCATATAAGACTTAGATCGGTTGTCTACCTCATATTGAGAACCTCCCGCACCACTGGCACCGGGTCGTCAGCCTGCTGGGATCTCTCCTCTTCGTTCTCGGAAAATCACTTTATTCTGGAAATGCACCCAATTCCCATAAAAGGTTAGGCCATCACTTCATCCTGATTTACGCTTCCCCTGACCGTCTGGCCTCTCCAGACCTCAAGGAACCCGATTCGAGGTATCAATGAACAATTTGGATCCGTCGCTCTTCATAGGGTCCTCGACCGAGGGTCTCCCGATAGCCCAGGCCCTCCAGTCGGAGCTAGATGAAGTGTGCGAACCGACGGTCTGGCGCCAGGGTTTTTTCGGACCTACCGATACGATGATCAGCGCCCTCGTGAATAAGGCGCAGAATTCAGATTTCGCGACGTTTGTGCTCACTCCGGACGATGCTCTGGTGATCAGGGGTGCTGATAATGCCGTGGCCAGAGATAATGTTATATTTGAACTAGGTCTATTCCTGGGCGCTTTGGGGCCACGGCGGGTTTTTATCGTTCACCCGCGCGGCCAGGGCTTGCGGCTTCCGAGCGACCTTGCAGGCGTTACCTGCCTGACGTACAGAAGCAACCGGCGAGACCAAAATCTGCAGGCCGCCATCGGCCCTGCCGCAACTGAAATTCGGGGCAGGATCGCGGCTTTGGGAATCCGTCCTAACAATGATCTCCTCGATCCTTCGCGATGACGCCTCGACCATGCCCGCGGTCGTTCAACCTACGATGCGGCCCATCTCGAAGCGGCTCATGACAGCCTCGGCCTAGCCCGTCTACAGCCCCTCGGCTTCCGCTGCGGGCCGGGTTTTCCCAGGTAAGTGATGTATCAGCCAGACGATGCCAGGCATTGGAAACACGTATTTCCGCATTCGTGCGCGCGCTCTTAGTGTCGCCTCCATGGCATCCGCACCCCGGAGGAGTTGTCGTGCAGGAATTTCGGAATGCTTAGGTTTTTCTCAATGTGCCGTCCCGAGGGGCGCGAGCAGGGCGATGGCCAGGTCGGCCGCCGTTGCCGGGTCAGGGGCGGTGCCTGACAGCGGCGGTACGGTGCGGCGGGCCGCAGCGACCGCGGCAGACAGCGTCACCGGGCCCGGCCTGTCGCCGCGTTCCCTGATGGCCGTCGCCGCTGCTAGCAGACGGCCGCTTGCCTCAACGAGCAGGCGGGTGTCGGTCACCGCCTGGCCGGTGCTGTGCAGCACGACGAGGGCCGCCGTCTCAAGGCACAGTGCCATGGGAAACGGATAGGCAAGCGAACGGGCCGCCGTAATGGCATCGGCCGCGCTTGTCGCCGTCCCTGTCACGTTTCCGTCGGCGAGCATCGCCCTGGTGATCACGCATCGGATCAGCGGTATTTCCCGTTCGATGCCGAGCTCACGCGCGTCGGCGTCGGCCTGGGTCCCCAGCTCGACGGCGGCTCTGAAATCCCCGTCGGCCAGCGCGATCCCGGCGGCGGCGGAGAGCAGGACCACCCGGGCGATCCGTCGCGACCCGGCGAGCAGCGGCATCGCCTCCGCGATGTGACCGCGTGCCGCGTCAAGCTCGCCGACCTGCCAGCACACCATCGCGGCGGTCGGCAGGGTCGCGGCAAGCTGCTCGGGCGAGCCCGCCTGCCTGCACAGCGCGATCGCCTCGGCGGCGAACCTCGCGGTCTCGGGGCGGGCTCGCTCCGCGAGCACGCAGCCCATCCCGATCGCGGCGCCGACCTGCAGGTCCGCGCCGAACGGAGCGGCCGCACCGATCGCGCGGCGGACATAGCCGAGCGCCTCCTCGCCTCTGTCCATGTCATCGACGAGGCCGCCGAGGTAGATCAGGGCGCGGGCGGCGAACTCGTCGGGCTGGCCGTCCACCTGCTCGGCCGCCGCGCGCAGGTCCTCGGCCGCCGCGGCGGTGTCGCCTGCCCAGTAGCCGAGATAGCCGAGGGCATAGGTGGCATGCGCGGTCGCGCGTCCCGGCGTGGCGTTGGCAATCAGCCGGGACAGCCAGAACCGCCCCTCTGCCACGTTCGTCGCCGCCCAGTACCGATGCAGCCGGAAGGCGATGTCCAGGCCGCGGCCGGGATCGAGGGTGCCGTGGGTGGCCGCGCCGAGCACCGAGCGGACCGCCGCGATCACCTCGCTGATCGCGGTCAGGTACGGGCCGGGTGGCGCCTTAGCCTCGGCGGGAAGGATGGCCGACACGGCATCCGCGAGGCGGCCGATGGCCTCCGCTGCCTCCCCAGACTCATCGATCAGCTCCCTGGCCATCCGGTGCAGGTCGTCGTCTTGGTGGTAGCGCCAGCGCGGTCCTGAACGGTCCACGGTCAGCAGCCCGCGCGCGGTCAGCTCGCGCAGGATCCGCACCATCCGCACGGGCACGATCGTGCCGCCCGCCACGACCTCGCGCAGGAACGGCAGCGCGACGGGTCCGTCAAGCACCGCCAGTCGCCGGAATACGGTCGCCTCGTCGGGGTCGAGCAGCGCATAGCTGCTCTCGGCGATGGCACGCACCCGGTCGGCGCTGTCGGCGGCGAGTTCGGGCAGATGGTCAAGCAGGTCGGGCACGGACATGGCGGCAAGCTGCGCGCCGGCGAGTTCGATCGCCAGTGGCAGCCCGCCGCAGCGCCTGCACAGCTCAGCCACGAACGGCGCGGTCGCCTCGTTCACGGCCAGCTCCCCGCCGCCTCTGCGTGCCCGGTCGGCGAGCAGCCGAACATGGTTGCTGGCCGCGAGCTCCTGCCAGGTGCCCTGCCCGGGCGGCGGGAACGCCGCGATGCCGATGACTCGCTCGGCCTCGACGGCCAGCGGAACGCGGCTGGTGGCGACGAGCGTCAAGGCCGGGCAGGCCGCAAGCAGGCTGGCGACCAGAGATGCCGTCCCGTCAAGGACGGCCTCGCAGCCGTCAAGGAAGAGCATGGCCCTCCCAAGCGGCGCGAGGTGGCCCGCGATCAGCGCCGCGGCGTCGTCGGTGCCGACCGGCAGCCCCAGCGCCATTGCCGCCTCCGCCGCGACGAGCTCATCCCGGTCAACCGCCGCAAGCGAGACCCAGAGCCGACCGCCGCTCAGCGCGGCCGACGTGGCCGCGGCCCTGGCGACCTGCATGACAAGCCGGGTCTTGCCGACCCCGCCGCGGCCCGCGACCGTCACCAGGCCAGGCTCCCCGAGCGCCGCCGCTAGCGTCGCGGTCTCCGCCTCGCGGCCGAAGAAGGCCGACGACGCTTGCGGCACCCGCGCGGCCGCTCTCGGCGCGGTCCCGCCCGGCGTTGCCCCTGCTTGCTGCCCTCCCGTCGCGTTGCCGATCGACGCCAGGTAGACGTCGATGGTCTCGAGTGCCGGGTCCACGCCGAGCTGCTCGGCCAGGATCTCGCGGCAGGCCTCGTACGCCTGCACGACCCCGGCCCTGTCCCCGGCACCGTGCAGGGCGCGGAAGAGGATGCGGTGCGAGCGCTCGTTCAGCGGGCTGGCGCTTACCGCGCGACGGCCGACCGCCACGGCCCTGTGATGATCACCAAGCGCGCTGGGCGACGCGAGCGGCAGGCTCGCCGACGCGTCCGAGGTGTGCGCGGACGCGATAGCGGTGGAGAACCTGGCCGACACGCGGCACGCCGCCATCGTCAGGTTCAGCGTCCCTGGCACCTTCGCGGGGGGCCAGCCGCAGCTGACCACCTCGCCGAGCGGCCGGGGCTGGGTGGGCCTGGTCGGTCGAGTCGACCGGCGGCGACAAGCTGATCGTCGCCCCGGTGCTGCTGCCCGGCCTGCATGCCACCAGCTCCCAGGCTGGCGCGCACGGCCGGGTCGTCGTCACCGGGCCGGCCTCCTGCCTGCCACCCGTTGACCTGTCGGTCAGCGTCGCAGGGAAGCCGGCCTCCGGCTGGCGGGTGGCGAGCAAGTCGCTGAAGCTCGGCGGCGCCGCCGTCGGCACGGTTCTGCACGGCGCCGGCCTGACCCCGGGTAAGTTCTACACCCTCACCGGCACTGTCACCTTCGCTCGCGGCAGCGCGCGGAGCACCGGCCGGGCCTCGGTGGGCTTCCGGACCTGCCCTCGGCCATAACGGGGGCGTCGAGGCAAGGCGGGGCGGGATCCCAGCGGGGATCCCGCCCCGTTCCGCTTGCCCATGACATGACAGTGTTACGGGCCGTGCTTGAGGATTGCCTCGCCGTCGTCGGCGAAGTAGACGCCGCCCGGTCGCCCACAGCGCCACGGCGACTATCGCTAGGAGGCTTTGCTGTGGATGGCACCGGTTAGTCTGCTCATGTGGCAGACGGTGCTGGCGGGTCAGGCTGGACGCTGCATGTCCTAGACGGTCGCCAGGCAGCGGCCCGGGAGGCGGAGCTCACCGCCCTGCATCACGAGGTCTTCGGCTCAGGCAACGCCGACTTCGCGCGCCGACTCGGCGTGTGGCGACGGCAGCCGGGTTTCCTGCTGGCCGAGGCGAGGCACGGCGGCTATCCGGTGGGCTACGCGTGCGGCCTGCCGCTGCGCCCGTCCACCGACTGGTGGCGCGACCTGACCGCCCCGCTGCCCGCCACCGTCACCGCCGAACACCCAGGCCGCACCTTCGCGCTGACCCAGCTCCTGGTTCGCGCGTCATGGCGACGCCAGGGCATCGCCGCCGAGTTGCATGACCTCATCCTGGACGGCCGCGCGGAAGAGCGCGCCACGGTGCGGATACCGCCGGGTGCCGCCGCCGCGCAGACCGCCTTCAGGTACTGGGGCTAGACCAAGGTCGCCCGCAGCCGCGGCAAGGGCCCCGCTGCCCCCGTCTACGACGTCTTGATCCGCCCCCTTCAATCCCGGACGGAAGGCGCTCCTCGGCGCCGTACGTGAAGACGTCAGCTCCTGAAGATGTCGTCGGCGACGCTCGCGGTGAGGGCGCGGTCGAACCAGAGGCCAAGCATGGCGAGGTCGGTGCAGCTGGAGACCGCTTCGCGTTGCCGCCTGGTCAGTTCGATGTGACGTGCGTCAAGAACCTTGAGCACGTCTTCGGCCTTAGCCTTGGCGATGCCTTGCTGGAGGCCCTGCTCGATGCCTTGCTGGAGGCCCTGCTCGATGCCTTGCTGGAGGCCCTGCTCGATACCCTGCTGAAGGCCTTGCTCGAGGCCCTGCTCGATCCCCTCCAGAATGCCCTTCCTGATGCCTTCGTTGACGAAACCCTCGACGAAGTCGTCTTTCCATTCGGTCATAGTCATCATGGTCTCCATGAGCGTGCGGGCAGCGTCGGACGCTGTCTTCAGAATAATCGTGACGAGGGCCTGGCGGTCGGCTACCGCGGTGGCGGCATCCCGAATAGCGGCTAGGACCTGGCGGACCCCTGGTTCCGTCTCCGTATCGATGGCGTGCATTGTGGCGAGGAAGAGAATCAGGTAGGGGCTGGCACCTGCTAGGTCGGGCGTGTTGTGCGGGTCGATGACGATCGGCCACAGGTCGAAACCCGGGTGTCCGGTGGAGATGACGCGACGGCATTTCGCCGCCTCGCCTGGATCGGGGCAGACCACGAGCAGGATGGCCCGCTTGCAACCGGCCACCTTGCGGACCACGGTGACGTAGATGGGCCAGGAGAACTGCTTGGTCGGGTCGTCCCTGCCCTGAGATTCGACGACGATGGCCAGGAGAGGCTCGCCGCTGACCTCGTCGGTGATCACGACGACCGAGTCGGCCAGGAACTGGACAGGGGCGATCTGGCTCAGGTCGGTCGGGGCGAGGCTGATCGAGACCTGACCGGGGAGCGGCACGTCCGTCATGGCCCGTGCCAGTTCGAGCGCGAGGCCGGGATGCTGGCGGATGAGCTCGAGTGGTGCCTCGTGCGAGAGGGTGAGGGTGGGCATGTCGTCACGCTACGCCACTAGATGTCATTGTGTATAGTGAACGCGTTAATAAATAGCACTCGAAATCAGATGTTAATTTGGCAACTGATTGCGGCCTGAGCGGCGCCGTCACGGCGACCGGCCTCACAGGCGGCCGTTGGCCGCCAGAACGCGGAGGGCATCGACCGTCAGGTAACCGCGCCAGTCGGCTTCGGCGGCGGGAGACCAGGCGGGCCAGTTGAACATCCAGCCGCCGTCATCGCGCTGTGCGCCCGCCAGGTGGTCCAGGTGGGCCTCGATCGTGGCCTCGTCGAAGATCGCGCGAGCGATCGAGCCTGGCAGCGGAGCGAAGTCAAGCGGCGTCTGCGCCTCGCCCGCGGCCCCGGGCTCGAGCGCGACCAGGCCGCGCTCGAACAGCAGCGGCCCGACCCGCTCGAACGCCTCCGCCGCCCGCGCGCTGTCCGGCACGTGCTGCAGGAACGCGAGCACGCCGAACATCTCATAACCGTTGGGCTCGGTGAGCTTCTCGATGCCCGACCACATCACCTCGGTGGCGCCGTCGAGCCAGGGATGCGCGAGCCTGCGGGAGTACAGCAGGCCGCTGATCTGGCCGGTCTGGATGAGGGAGGCGGGATGTCCTTCCGGCGGCGTCCACCAGGGCGCGTGCGGGCCCTGCGCCACGGTGGGCAAGACGAAAGCGGTGCCGCCCTCCGCGGGGGCGATCGTCACCAGCCAGTCGATCGCGTCGCCGACCAGTCGCTCGTCCCAGGCGTCGGTCACGTCCATCAGCCGCAGCGCCATCTCGACGGCGGCGGGCTGGCTCGCGGCCGACCGGATGTCAGGCTCAAGCCCGTACCCGAACCCGCCGTCGTCGTTCCGGTAGGCCGCCACCGCGTCCCGTACCGGCCCGGCCGCACCGTCGGCGAACAGCCGCTGGAACACCCTCCTGTCAAGCACCCGCCCGTGCACGGCGAGGAACGCGGCGGCGGCGTCGAAGTCCGGCTTCTTTTTCGTCTTCGTCATGCGGCCATCCCACCACGGCGCAGCGGCGGGCGTCTTGAACGAAACGGCCACCGGTGTGACATCCTGTCGATATGGCGATGGGCTCCCTGACCTGGGTACCGTCCGGCGCGTGGCTCGCTCCCTGCTACGCGGAATGGGCGCCGCCCGCAGCGCTGCGCGGCGTGGTGGCGTGCCTGTGGGCCGCGGTCGTGCCCGAGGGAGCCGACCGGGTGAGCCTGGTGCTGCCCGACGCGTGCAGCGACCTGATCTGGGAGCAGGGCGTCGGCGGTTACGTCGCCGGGCCGGACACCGGGCCGGTGCGCACCGTCACGAGAGCGGGAACGGTCATGGCCGGGATCAGGTTCCGGCCCTCGGCCGGCGGCCAGGTGCTCGGCCTGCCGCTGAGCGAGGTCCGCGACCAGCGCGTTCCCCTCGCCGACTTGCTGCCGTCGGCCGCGAAACGGCTGCCCGCTAAACGGCTGACCGCGACGGCGGACCCGGCGGCCGCGGCTGCCCGTGCGCTCGATATCGTGGGCGGCCTCGTCGCCGACGGAGTGCCGGACCCGGCCGTGGCGCGGGCCGCTGCCCTGCTGCGTGACCCGTCAGCGCGTGCCGAGGCCGTCGCCGCTGAGGTGGGCCTGAGCGAGCGCCAGTTCCGCCGCCGCTGCCAGGCGGCATCGGGCTATGGCCCCAAGACGCTGCAGCGCGTGCTCCGCTTCCAGCGCTTCGTCCGCATGCTCGACGCCCCGGCGGGCCCGCCGGACCTGGCCGAAGCCGCGGCGCGAGTCGGCTACGCCGACCAGGCCCACCTGACCCGCGACTGCTCCGCGCTTTCCGGCCTAACCCCGGTGGCCCTCGCCCGCGTCCGTCGAAGCGCCTGATCCACCAAGTAGCCAGGCGAGCGCGTCAGGCCGTTCTGGCTACCCCAACTCGAGAAGTTACGCGTCGGGGGGCTCGGCGATCATGGCGGTGCCGATCTCGCGGAAGCCAAGGCGGGCATAGACACGGGCCACCGCCGCGTCCGTCGCGGACAGGAACACCGTCCGCGCGCCGTTAGCCAGCGCATCGGCGGCGAGCACGTGGGTGACCGCGGCGCCGAGGCCGCGGCGCCGGCTGGCGGGCAGCACGCCGATCCCGGTGATCTCCGCGACGCCGTCGGCGAGCTGGTAGCTCCCGGCCGCCAGCGGACCGTTCGGGCCGGCCGCGGTGGCGAGCACCGACCGGCCGGACCGCAGCCGCTCGCGCAGCAGCTCGATGGTCCCGCCGTCGTGGTCGGCGGCCACCTTGTCGCGTTCCGTGACGGTTATCGGGCCGATGTCCATGCCCGGGTACCCGAACGCGACCCGTGGCACGGCCCACGCCAGGATCAGGTCAGGATCCTCGGACGAGACGATGCCGACGCGGACCCGTTCCGGCACCCGCGGCGGCCGCACGAGCGAGTCGAGCACGAGCAGCGGGTGAGCGTGCACGGCCAGGCCGGCCGCGGCGGCCGCGCTCGCCATGTCGGGGGCGGTGCTCTCCACCCACTCGAACGACTCGGGGAGCAGCAGTTCCCGCTGCCTGGCGCGTGCCGAGCGGACATCGCCCGCCGTCGCGCGCGGCCGGTCCCCAAGGCGGGGCCTGGCGTAGTACGGGAACCCGGCGCCGACCGGGACGAACAGCACGAGCGAACCGATGAGTTCCGCCCGGGAGCGCTTTCTCGCCACGGCATCGCAGAAGGCGTCTATTCGCCCAATGATTTCGTCGTCATCGCTCACAACGTTTAACACCTTAAACCGACGGACGCGAACAGCCAATTGGGTTACTGGCCCGCAAGCTGAAGCGGGCCCGCGGTTGGCTGAGCCTGTCCCGGCCGGCCCGCGGGAGCGGGCCCGTAGTGCGCGACCTCGGCAGGCGACAAGGCGAGCATGGTCGCGGCGTCATGGAAGGCGTAGCCATCGCGGGACAGGGCGTCGAGGGCCACGTGCGTCGCCTGTGCCGCGGCCTCCACGGCCTGGTGCGCGGCGCGCCTGGCCGCGAGCGCATGCGCGACCTGCACCGGGGCGTCGGGCAGGATCTCGACCCTGATCGTCTCGGGCGCGACGTTGAGGGCGCGGGAGATGGACTGCCTGGCGATCATCTCCGCCTGGTCGAGGCTCCGCACCTGGGCCGTCAGCCCTTCGACCTGTGGAACGCGGATGGTCCACCATCGGCCCGCCCGTTCGCACAGCGCGGTGAACGTAGTCGTCTCCATCACGTGCCCCTTATATCACCGAGTCGTCGAACTGCCACGCGGTTCCCCCCAAGCGCGGTGATTGGTGCTAAATCTACCGGCTAGTAGGCCAAACAATAGCCCAAGCGCAAGGAAGTGATGAATGTCGCTGCTCAGAGCGCTGGGAGCCGCCCCGGGAGACCCGCAGGACACGGGGCATGGCGCGGTCCTAACGGGCTAGATGCCCGTTCGGTGCCGCGGCCCGCGCGGCGAACTCGGGCAGCTCCGTCACCACGATCCCCGCCTCGGCGAGGAGCTCAAGTCCCTGGCAGTCGGCGACGAACAGCGCGGGCTCGCGCCAGGCGATGACGACCCTGCGCAGCCCGGCCGCGATGATGAGCTGGGTGCAGGTGCGCGGTCGCGACTTCCGCTGTGAGCAGGGCTCAAGCGTGCTGTAGAGGGTCGCGCCCGGTAGCCGCGGGTCGCCGGGGGAGAGCTTGCCGAGTGCCGACTCCTCCGCGTGCACCACCGGGTCGCCCTCGCGAGAGAACCCGCGCGAGAGCTCGGCGCCGGCCGCGTCCGCGAGCACCGCGCCGACCGAGTAGGCCGCCGACGAGGGCGGGCACCGCCAGGCGAGTTCAACGGCGAGCAGCATCCACCGCCGGTCTTCGGTATCGCCCATTCGTTCCTCCCGTGCCTGAAAGCGGAAGGCCCGCGGAGCCACAAGCGCTCCGCGGGCCTTCCACGCGACCGGGTCGGCCGCATGAAACAGATCAGCAGTCGAAGTACATCTCGAACTCGTGCGGGGTGGGCCGCAGCCGCACCGCGTCGATCTCCTTCGTCCGCTTGTAGTCGATCCAGGTCTCGATGAGGTCGGGCGTGAAGACGCCGCCCTCGG
>Ga0066797_1000342_pt1 | contig 14282 bp, 15 predicted proteins | sample PersoiDNA2013193_FD_76335 | JGI IMG/M metagenome (GOLD analysis project Ga0066797, IMG submission 76335) | Permafrost soil microbial communities from the Arctic, to analyse light accelerated degradation of dissolved organic matter (DOM) -... | ecosystem: Environmental > Terrestrial > Soil >... | reverse complement strand
CCACCTCATCCCGGTCCTCCCGCCTGACTGGGGTGTCTGCGGCGTCTGCCGGACAGCAGCCCATCCGGACTTCCGCCTGTGCTTTCAGTGCAACACAGCCCGTAATGAGTTCCGCCGGGGGCTCGCCGATGTCGTCGCCCCGATCGCGCTGGCGGTGAAGCGCGAGCAACTCGCCCACGAACTGTGGCACTACAAGTACGACGTCGACGCCAGCGTGCGCGCTCAGCTGACAATGCGACTTGGCGCTGTTCTATGGCGTTTCCTCGGCCAGCACGAGAAGCACATCGCCGAGGCAGCCGGCGTGCCCGAGTTCGGCACCGTCACCACGGTTCCCGGGACGCGCAAGCGAGACGGCGAGCACCCGCTTGAGCGCATCGTCGGCACACTCGTCGGGCAGACCAAGGAGCGATACGAACCGCTGCTGGCCCTCGGGCAGGGCGGGGGACCGTCGCACACGCTCACCGCCGACAGGTACCGGGCCACGCGCGCACTGCGGGACGAGCCGGCCGTCCTTCTCATCGACGACACATGGACGAGCGGCGGCAATGCCCAGTCGGCGGCACTAGCGCTGCACTCGGCCGGGGCCGCGAAGGTGGCCATCGTGGTCGTCGGCCGTCACTTCGACCGAAGCTTCCGGAGCTGCGAGACCTACTATCAGCAGGCGAAAACAGTCAAGTTCACGTGGGACTCCTGCTGTCTCGAACTCAGCACAGAAGACAAGACCAGGTAAGACGCGAGGGCGAACAGTTCGCCAAGCCTGAGCTAGCTGCAGGCCGCCGTGCGGGCCATCACCTCATCTATGCCACTTCCGGGAGGTATACGAAAGCCGTACCGGGAGGCCATGGGGAAAGCCTGCGGCGTACGCATGGTTATCTTTAGCTCCGGCATCAGGCGGAGCTGTGACCTGCGCCATCGTGTCGCGGACATTATCGTTGACGCGATGGTGGTGGTCTGACGAAGGACCGCGACACACGTGGGGCGAGATCGTTACCGGATCGGGTCCCCGGCCAGTTGCTGACCACTGAGTGCAGGGTGCGACGTTGACTAGGTGCGCGCCTGGCCGGCCTCGGCGATGCGCTTCTCCGCCTCTACCGCGATCCGCTCGGTAACGTCGATGACAGGCAGCTTCGTGGTGTCGATCACGAGATCAGCCGCTGACTCCATCCATGGCCGCGACTTCTCGTAGTCACTGATGTGGTCAAGGCGCCACTGGCACGCCCTGACGTCGACCGGGCAGCGTAGTCCTTGAGATCCCGGAGCTTCCTGCAGGACCGGACCGTGGCTTGCGGGCTCATCGGGAACGGCGCTCAGCGCCGAGCGCGCGCGAGCTGGCGGCGGAGCCGGGCGTTCTCGTCGGCGAGCTGCTTGTTGCGGTCGAGGGCGGCGGTGAGCCTGGCGCGCAGCGGTGCCTCGGTCGCCCTGCTCCTCCCAGCGAGCCCTATGCCTGACCTGGGGCCTCGGCAGAGCCGTCGTGAGCGCCGCTCTGAGCGACCGCCGCTCACTGAGCATCGAGCTTGATGGACTCAATCCTGCGGGCCTGCGGCGTGCGCGGAACCGACCGCCAGGCGTGGCATAACGCCTGGCGGCGCCTTGCCCGGCCACGCCAGCTCGCCGCGCTTGAGCGGCAGCGGGCCGGCAAGGCAACGCCCAGCATGGTCGAAAGCAGGGGTCACGGTGACGCGCTCTCCGGTTCGCCTAGACCGGGAAGCCAGACACGGAGCAACTGAACCAGGTAGACCCCTCGCGCGGTGTCGCCGGCAAGCTCAGCCGCGCTGGGGCCATCCGAACGAACCCATAGAGAGGTCCGCATGAACAACCATAAGGCTACGACCAAGCAGGTCAAGATCAACGAGCGGCGCCGACTCGTAAGAGCTACGGAGTACGCCCTAGTCCGGGGGGCCGCTTACGCCACCGGCTCGAGCGCCGTAGGCCTGCTCGTCTGGTGGCTGACCAACCGCCGCTGATCACGCCAAGAGTGAGCCGGAGCGGTGCCTGACGGCGCCGCGGTCGGGAGGCTGGCCGTCAATGACTACCTCGACGCGCTCGCACGCCTGATGATCACCGAAGACCTCGGAGCCTGGACGCCGTCACTGCGCTCGAAGGCCCGGCTGCGAACCAGGCCCGTACGGCCCCTGGCCGACCCACCCGTGCCTCGCGGTCGCCGCATTGCACGCGATCCCCAAGGCGCTGCTGGCCGACTGGGACTACACAGGCTTGCTGTTCGAGAACATGGCCGTGCGCGACGTGCGGTCTACCTCGACGCCACCGGCGGGAAGACCTACCACTACCGCGACAGTACCGGCCTTGAGGTCGACATCATCGTGGAATTGGACGACGCCCGCTGAGAAGCCATAGAGGTCAAACTCGGCGAGAACCGCATTGAGGATGGTACCGAGTCGCTTGCCCGGTTCACCCGAACCGTCAACCTCCGCTCCGCCGGGCGGCCGTCCTTCGTCGCCGTGCTTACCGGCGCGAACGTCTACGCGACCCCGGTGCCCCGACGGAATCGACGTCATCCCCATTGCCGCACTTGGTCCGTAGACGACCGCTCCAACAGCCAACGCCGACCGGGGCTAGTGACTTGCATAGTGACTACGACCCCAGATTCCAGCAGACCCGTCCCGACGACTCCAGACTCTCGCAGAGCCGTGACTTGCAGGAATCAGACCGCTGCGGACTGCCTCAGACGAAACTGCTGTGCATGGCATGCAGAAGGTCAGGGGTTCGCCCCCCTTAGCTCCACCATATTTTTCGGATCTAGGTTCGACACGAAATTGACTATCTCCGGACGAGCTGGGTTCAGTGCCCGGGAAACGGGTGCGACTTTCGGCCGGGGTCAGTGCGTGCTCCGCAGCACGCGACTCAGGTCGGCTTGGTCGTGCAGGTCGACGTGCGCGCTGCCGTCGCTGGTGGTGAGCACGGTGCCGGCATGCTGGACGGCAGCTGCGCCCCACCGCAAGCCGGCGGCGAGGGCGGCTTGCCCGGTTCCTCCGGCGGAGAGGAATCCGGCGAGCATGGCATCGCCCGCGCCGACCGTGGACACCGGGTGGGCGACGGGAGCCTCGCCGTGCACGACGCCGTCGCTGTCCACCAGGATCGCGCCGTCGGCGCCGAGGCTGGCGAGCACGGCGCGGGCGCCCGCGCGTCGCAGCTGCTGGGCGGCTTCGACGGCATCACCGAGGGTTGCCAGCGTTCGTCCGGTCGCCTCGGTGAGTTCTTCCGCGTTCGGCTTGACCAGGTCGGGCCGGGCTTGGAGGGCCCAGCCGAGCGCGGCGCCGGAGGTGTCGAGAGCGACCTGCAGTCCCCGGTCCCGCGCTGAGCGGACGAGCCTGGTGTAGAAGTCCTCACCGACGCCTGCGGGCAGGCTGCCGCACACCGCCAGCCACGTGGCCCCGCCGCTGGCGGCCAGCGCGGCGGCGTGCAGGGCGCGGACTTCGTCGCGGGTCAGGGACGGGCCGCTCTCATTGATCTTGGTGACCGTGCCGTCTGATTCGGCCAGGCTGATGTTGCTGCGGATGCTGCCGCCGACCGGCACGGGACGGAAGGCGACGCCGGAGCTGGTGAGCATCTGCGCGAGCTGCGCCCCGGTGGAGCCGCCGATCGGCAGCACGGCCGTGGTGGGGTGCCGATGGGCGTGCAAGGCGAGGCTGATGTTGACGCCCTTGCCGCTGGGCTCGGCCAGGCTGTGCGTGGCCCGGGTGACCCGGCCGCGGGTGAGGGCACCGATGAACAGCGTCCGGTCGACGCTGGGGTTGGGGGTCACCGTAACGATCATGCCTGCTCCACAAGGGGCCCAGCGGCCCGGATCGCTGCCGCGTCCGCCGCGCTGAGGCCGGTGTCGGTGATAAGGATGTCGATGTCGCTGAGGCTGGCATGCTGGCAGAGGCTGATCCGGCCGGCCTTGCTGCTGTCGGCCAGCAGGATGCGCTGCCGCGCGCAGCCGAGCATCAGGCGCTTGACGGCCGCCTCGGCGGGATCGGGCGTGGTCAGGCCCCGTTCCACGGAGATGGCGTTGGTGCCGAGGAAGGCCACGTCGACATTGACCTCGGCCAGCGCCTGCGTGGCCCACCCCTCGACCGTGGCCAGCGTGCGGCCCCGGAGACGGCCGCCGAGCGCGTAGACCGTCAGGTTGGGGCGGGTTACCAGGGCAAGCGCGGCGGGGAGGGTATTGGTAAAGACGGTCAGCGGCCGGTCGCCGGGAAACATCTCGGCGAGCTTGCCGACCGTGGAGCCGGCGTCGAGCAGAACGGACCCGGCGGCGGGCAGGTGATCGAGAGCTGCCCGGGCGATGCGCTGCTTTTCCTGCGCGTACTCCACGCGGGCGCTGACCTCGGGCTCGAACGACAGGCGGTCAACGGGCAGCGCGCCGCCGTGAACCCGCCGCAACAGCCCCTGGCGCTCCAGGGCGATCAGGTCCTTCCGGATGGTCTCGGCGGTGACCTCCAGCTCCTCGGTCAGTGCGGCGGCGCTGACCTCGCCCTGGGTGCGGAGCGCGCGCAGGATGGCCTCCTGCCGCTGAGCCGCATAGCGGTAAGCGCTGGAGCCGTCGCCGGGCGCAGCCGGATGCTCAGCGTTCGCCGCGGTGTTGCCCCTCGGGTCAGGCACCGGGGGCCTCCGGGGTGCCGGGTGCGGGCCGCGGCTCCGCCGGGACGGTGCCGGGAGCGGGAAACTCGTCGGCGCTGGCGTAGATCCCAGCCGCGAGCCCCGCCAGCAGGGCGGCGCCGCGCGCGCCCGCCTCCACGGGCTCCGGCAGCAGCGACAGCGGCCCGAACGCCCTGACCTTGGCGGACATCAGGGCCGAGCTGCGGGCCCAGCCGCCGGTGACGACAATCCGGCGGGGCGCGCCCGCGACCCTGGTCATGACCGCTCCCAGCTCGGCCGCCTGGCCGGTGACCGCCTCGGTCGCGGCCCGCCAGACCGGCCCGGGGCTGGCGTCACCGCCTGCTGCGAGGGCCACCGTGCCGAGGCTGACGGCCAGCTGCACGTGCGACGGCGGCGCGCTGAGCGCGAGCCGGTCCAGGTCGGGGATCGCCGCGCCACTGCGGCCGAGCAGCTGCAGCGTGCGTTCCAGCACGAGACCGCCCTCCGTGGCGCCGAGCAGGCACCACCGGCCGGGCAGGGCATGCCAGCCCACCGTGACGCCGGCCTCGGTCAGCTCCCTGACCGCGGCGGCCGGCAGGTCAGGCCGGGCCGTACGGATCAGGGCCTCGGCCGTCCCGCAAGAATCCAGCAGGTCACCCGGGCCGGCCGCGCCGGCGCCGACGCAGGCCGCCTGATGGTCTTGTCCGGCCACCGTCAGGACCGCCCCGGCCAGCCGGGCGGGCGCGTCCGCGGCGGTCACCCGGCCCAGCGGCCGGCCGGCCACCGTCAGGTCCGGCAGCAGCGACGGGGCCACGCCCGACCAGTCCAGCGCTTCAGGCCACCACTGGCGCCGGGCCAGGTCCAGCCACCCGGTGCGCGAGGCCAGTGACTGCTCGCTGGCCTCCTCGCCGCCCAGTGCCCGCACGACCCACTCCGCGATGCTGAACCGGCGCCGGGCCGCCCCGGCCTCCGGCCGGTTCCGGGCCAGCCAGCGCTGCTTGGTGATGGACCACTGCCCGCGCAGCGGCAGCCCCGTGCGGGCGGCGAACTCGGCGGCCCCCACCTCTGCGGCGAGCTCGCCGACCTCCTGTTCGTCGCGGGTGTCATGCCAGGCGATCACCGGGGCGACCGGCTCGCCATGCGGACCGGTCAGCACCCCGGACTCGCCGATGCTGGCCACGCCCAGCGCCGCGACGGGCCCGGGCGGCGCGGCAGCGAGAGCGTCACCGGCGGCACGCAGCACGGCGCCGAGCAACCGCCGCGGGTCCAGTTCCGCTCCCGACGCCGTGGCCTGCCACGGCGTCGCGGCCCGCCCCTCGGCGAGCGCTTTCCCGGAGAAGGTGAATACCACCGCCTTGCTCGCCGTCGTGCCCACGTCCAGGCCGACCAGCAGTGGCTGCGTCATCGCTCACCCTCCACCCGGGTGCGGGCCGGCCGGGCCCGCTCGCCATTCACAACTTGGTAATAATTGGTTATCGTTGTTTTTCATTGGGATTCTGTCAAGGGCTTCGCCCAGAGGATCCCGCCGGATCGCAGCTCCGCTCTCACCGAGGAAGGCCTCATGCCACTCGCCAGTACCGGGACCCTCGTCAGCGATGCCCGCGCCGAGCGCGGGGGGATCGCCGCGTTCAACGTCATCACCATCGAGCACGCCGAGGCCATCGTGGCCGGTGCCGAGGCCGCCCAGGCACCGGTGATCTTGCAGATCAGCCAGAACGCGGTGGTGTTTCACCGCCGCCAGCTCCGGCCGCTCGCGGCCGGAGCGGCCCAGATCGCGCAGGCGGCCGCCGTGCCCGTGGCCTTGCACCTCGACCACGTCGAAGACACGGACCTGCTGCGCCAGGCCGCCGACGCGGGGATGAGCTCCGTCATGTTCGATGCCTCGGCCCTGGACTACGACGGCAACATCGAGGCCACCCGCGCGGCCGCCGAGTGGGCGCACGCCCACGGGCTGTGGCTGGAAGCCGAGCTCGGAGAGGTCGGCGGGAAGGACGGAGCGCACGCCCCGGGCGTGCGCTCCGACCCGGCCGAGGCAGCCGCCTTCACCGCCGCCACAGGAGTCGACGCGCTCGCCGGCGCCATCCGCAACTGGCTGTCCGCGCACCCGGACACGGTCGACCCCCGCAAGTACCTGGCCCCCGCCCGCGACCAGATCGCGGCCGCCGTCACCCGCCTGATCACCGTGGTCGGAATCCCGGCCTGACTGCCGCAAGTTGAAGCGCACGGCGAGGTCCGGCGTGGCGGCGAAGGCCGGGTCCATCGGGTTCAAGCCTCGCTAGCTCGCTCCGTGACGGGCCATTACGTTTGAACTGCGGATCAGGAGCCGATCCGGCCGGAAAGCAAAGGAGCATTCATGTCATCGCGCATGGCAACGTCACCCGTCGGGCCCGGACGACCCGCATGAGCGCACTCGACGTCTTCGCAATCGATGGCACCCGGGCCGTCGTGACCGGCGGCAACCGCGGGATCGGCCAGGCCATCGCGCTCACGCTGGCGCGGGCCGGAGCCTCCGTCGTCATCGCCGGTCGCGACGCCGCGCAGAACCAGGCGGCCGTCTCGGCGGCCCGCGAGGCCGGCCTCGAGCTGCACGCGGTCACGGCAGACGTCTCGCGCCGGGAGGACGCGGACCGGCTCGCGGGCGAGGCGGCCGAGCAGCTCGGCGGCCTTGACCTGTTCGTCAACAACGCGGGCGCCTGCGTGCACGCCCCCGCGCTCGAGGTCACCGATGATGACTGGGCGCGCGTGCTTGACGTCAACATCAACGGCGTCTGGCACTGCAGCCGGGCGGCCGCGCGCGTGATGAAGGACTCCGAGGGCGGGTCCATCGTCAACATCGGCTCGATCTCGGCGATGATCGTGAACCGGCCTCAGTGGCAGCCGGCCTACAACGCCTCCAAGGCGGCGGTGCATCAGCTGACGAAGTCGCTCGCCGCGGAATGGGCGCCGTACGGCATCCGGGTCAACGCGATCGCTCCCGGCTACGTCCGGACCGACATGGCCCCCGTCGACCGGCCTGAGTTCCAGCGCTACTGGATCGACGACACCCCTCAGCACCGCGCCGCCGCACCGGAGGAGATCGCCCCTCTCGTCGTCTTCCTCGCCAGCGCCGCTGCCTCATTCATCACGGGATCCGTGCTCGTCGCCGACGGCGGCTACACGCTCTGGTAGCCGATGGGAAGCCATCGAAATCAAGCTCGGCGCCGGTCAGCCACGGTGAGCTAAGGCGCGGTTCGGCGCTGGAGGGACCACATCTGGGTCGGCCGCTCGTAGCCGAGCGCAACTTCCCAGGCCACGGCGGGCGGCCCGGTCTCGGTCCGGAACGAGCGGACCGTGGCCCGGGTCAGCTCGGGGTCGGCCCCCGCCCGCTCGGCCAGCCGCAGCGCCGTCGCCTCCACCTCGTCGGACGGGACATGGGTCCAGGCCAGTCCGAGCTCCGCCGCCCGGCGCCCGTCGATCTCCTCGCCGAACAGGCCAAGCGCCGCGGTCGCCTCGCGGCCCGCCTGGCGATTGGCGAGCGTGAAGAACCCGCCGCCGGGGTGAATGCCGATGCGCATGAACCCGGCGATGATCCGGGCATCGGACGCCACCACCCGCAGGTCGGCAGCGAGCATCAGGTTGACCCCCGTGCCGACCGCCGCCCCGCGGACCGCCGCGATCGTCGCCGTCTGCAGCTGCCCGACCCGGACGAAGGCCTGGTAGACCGCCCCGATGTCCTTGTACTGGGCATCCTCGGCCTGACCCCGGGGCGACGCCAGGGTAGCCCGGTCGGCGCCGGAGCAGAACGTCCCGCCCGCGCCGCGCACCACCGTCACCGCGATACCGGGGTCGGCGTCGATCTCCTCGCACAAGGCGACCATCTGGCGGCCCATGGCCGGGGTGAGCCCGTTGCGCGTCTCGGCCGAGTCGATGGTCAAGAGCGCGCAGTAGTCATGCACCTCGAGGGTAATCTCACCCATGTCATCCTCTCGCTCGGCGCCGGGCGGTCAGGATTCAGCGGCCCGGACGGCCCCGAGCGTAATCGCACCCAGATAGGCGTCCGCGCCGCTGCGGTTGTGCCACTTGTGCACGACACCGTTCTGGACGATGACGTCGCCCGGGTTCATCCAGCGTTCCTGCCCGGGACGAGGCAACCCCAATAGGGCTACTTCCTACCCTGGCCGTGCTGTGGCTGCTGCGCCAGGCATTCCCCGTCATGACCGGTGACCTCCGCCTCGGCGCTCTCCGCCGCCATGGCGTGGCAGGCCGGCTGGCCGCCGGCCAGCCTCTACCGGGCCGCCGCCTAGTCCGCCCCGTCGCCGGGGCGTGGCTGCTGGCCGCCCTTCCTCCGCCAGCAGCATGGCGGCGGTCTCAAGAAGGACCGCCTCCTGGTCTCGCGGCTCGAGCTGTCGCCTTGAATCCCGCATCGGCTGCCCGCCCGAAAGCTAGGTTGAGCGTTCGACATATGCCATTGAGCTGCTGTCTAGCTACGGCGAACCACACTGGCCGATAGTCATTGCCTCGTTCGCCTCGAGGTGGTCACGGCAGCGAGCTCACTCTGGCCACTGCACCGCCGGCTGACGATCTCAATTGTGAGGGCCGCAGAGGCGCGAGGGGTCGAGCCCGGTGGCTTTGGCACCCGCGCCGAAGATCGCAGCGGCTTGCGGAAACAAGCATGCGGCCGGGAGGATCAGATCTCAGGCCGGCGGCACCGGAGCCGGCGGCGGGCGGACGGAGACAACGCATGCGGATCGGCACCTTGGCTGCGGAGACGGGCGGCGACCAGGCGCTCGGCAAACTGGCTGATCACCTCCGCCAGGCGGCCGACGACGGGTTCGCGTCGTTCTGGATGTCGAACATCTTCGGCCTTGACGCACTGACCTCGCTGGCGGTGGCCGGCAGCCAGGTACCAGGCACCGAGCTCGGCACGGCCGTCGTTCCGACCTACCCGCGGCATCCGGCGGTGCTGGCGCAGCAGGCGCTGACCACGGCGCTGGCAGTCGGCTCCGGCCGGCTGACGCTCGGCATCGGGCTGTCACACAAGATCGTCATCGAGGACATGTACGGCTACAGCTTCGACAGGCCTGCCCGGCACATGCGCGAATACCTGTCGGTTCTGCTGCCGCTACTGGACGGCACCGCGGTCAGCGTCGACGGCAGCACGCTGAGCGCGCACATCGGCCTGTCGGTGCCCGGGGCGGGCCGGGTGCCGGTGCTGCTGGCCGCGATGGCACCGCGGATGCTGAACCTGGCCGGCGAGCAGGCCGACGGCACGGTGCTGTGGATGACCGGGCCCGCCACCGTCCGCGACTATGTGGTCCCGGCCATCTCGGCCGCCGCCAGAGCCGCAGGCCGGCCCAGCCCGCGCATCGTGTGCAGCCTGCCGGTCTGCGTGACTGACGACCCGGCCGCCGCCAGGGCGAGCGCGACGGAGGAGCTCGCCATCTACGGGCAGCTGCCGTCCTACCGCGCGATGCTGGACAGGGAAGGCGCAGCCGGCCCTGGCGACGTGGCGATCGTCGGGGACGAGGACGCGGTCGCGGCGCAGATCCTGGCGCTCGCGGACGCAGGGGTAACCGACTTCGTCGCCGCCGAGTTCGCTCGCGGCCAGGACCGGGAAAGGACCCGCAGCCTGCTGAAGGCAGTCATCGCCGGAAGCTAGCCGTTCGCGGATCGCGGCCTTGACGGCGAGCACATCAGCCGGGCCGCCCGATTCTTCCGGGCCGGTTGGGACCGAATCATCCCGGCCATCTCCGTTCTCTGGTGCCCGAACACGCCGACCCAAACGCACGCGAGCGTGCCGGGCGGCGTGCCCGTTGCGTGCCCGATCGGACGGTGAACCGGGGTGATTCACGGTCACTCGCGGACAAGCGGGCACGCCGCCTGACCTGCATCCACGCCACTCAGCGCGCTCGTGCCCGGAGCCTTCAAAGCTAGCTATCGACGGACCCATTCGAAGCACGATCGGCCAGAAGATGCGGCTTCTGGGCAGCTGAACGATGCCCCTGACGGAGGAATGAACTTACGTTCAGGCACCGGCAGCTCAAGCCGAGCAGCAGACCTCAAGAGCTCCCTTGGTGTCACTCTCTGAACGTAAGAGGCGGCACCGGATATCAGGCGGAGTTGCTCGCTTGTCGCCGCCGCGATACTGAGTCTGATGGAACAGGACACACTACGGAGACCGTACGGTCCGTTGCAGCTCGCCGAGCCGTTAGTCACCACTAATGTCCCCACCGAGCTTGCCGTCCCGGCGAATTAGGCCTCTGACCTGGAGCCCCGTTTACGGAATCGAACCGTAGACCTTCTCCTTACCATCTGGGTCCGATCGGGTTACCAGCCAGGGACTTTGGCGAAAGGCCAGGTCAGACGCTCCACTTCAGCTCAGTTGGGAGCAGTTCGGGACGGTTCGCGAAAGATGCGACCTCCCAAATTCCTCCCAGCCGGCCGTGGAGGAGGAGCAGTGTACGACCCATATTTCGAACGGCCCGAACGTAGTATCGATCGCGTCATGCGCGTCTCTACGGCGGTGGCCGTGCTGGCCGTAGCGGGGGTGGCCGCGTATGTCTCCTACTGGCACGCGTATGCGGTCGTCCGGGCGCACGGCGAGGGCGGAATCACGGCCCGGCTTGAGCCCGCGACGATTGACGGCCTTGTTTACGCCAGTTCGATGGTCGTCTTGTACGCGGCACGGCACCGGCTGCCGGTACCCTCCCTGGCCCGCTGGCTCCTCGGGCTGGGGATCGCTGCCACCCTGACGGCGAACATGGCCCAGGGCTGGTCACACGGGCCTGTCGGGGCGGTAGTCGCGGCCTGGCCGGCGGTCAGCCTGGTGGGATCGTATGAGCTCCTGGTCTGGCTGATCCGCACTGCCGGGGCTCTGGAGCAAGGACCGCCAGCAGAGCCCGACGGGAACGGCGCGACCTGCTGCGCTCTCGCGCGCCCTCTTCCAACTGCCACGGCTGGCGAAGGACAGCGCAGCCAGAGCGAGCGCGAGGCACCGCGTCAGACGCGACGACCGATGAGCCAGCCAGCCGCGCACCCGGGTCCCGCTGCAAACGTGCAGAATGATGATGAGGTGACCGGGCAGATGCCGTCAACGACCAGGCGGTGGCTGTTTACCGGCTGAGCGTTCAAGCTGGCAATCCTCTCTCGGAGCGCAAGCTTGCTCACCCCGGGAACGGGCACCTCGCGGCGTGCTGAGTCGAGCATCACCACGGATTCTCCGGGGGTTCGGGACCGGCGTAAACCGGACATCTTTACGGGGTCTCCTGGTAGAGGCATGAACAACTTCCCGTCGCGGTCCCGCGAGGTGTTGCGTTTGTTGCAGGTCCGCGCGGGCTGAGCTTGCGACCAGCTAGGACAACAAGCACCACACCTGGCAGATGTGCTGCGAAAGCGCTCCGCCAAGTACCCACGCGCAACGTCGTGCAACAGCCGAGGGACCCCCAGAAACCATGCTGGAGGCGTAGATCAGCCCGTCCACGGTCAACGGGATCAGACGGGCCGACCGCCGCGACGCCGACCACGGCCGGTTCCGCTCCGGTTCCCACGGCGGGGCCACGCGAAGCATCTTCCGCTGGGCCTCGTCCTCGCCGATGCGACTGCGACGGAGACCCGCTGGCCGGCGCTTCAGATGGCAGGCGTCCATGACCTGCTCCGGGCGCGGCGTTGCCCTCGTACTCGCCAAATGTCGTGATTCTCCGGACTACTGCGGCCGTTGTCTGGACGCCCTCGGGGTGCTTCCTATCACGTCTTCGAGTTGGTGTGGGCTGGGACCGGACCGGTTCCGGAGGATGCCCGTCATTGCTATGAGCTGTCGGTTGACAGCGGCACGCTGTTGCCGTGTTACGTCGGACAACTGCCGTACTGCCACTGGCCGTCGGCCCATGGACTGGCGGCGGGGTTCCGTGCTATCAATGGAAGCGAATGGGATCTGGGGGTGCGGCCGATGGGAGCGGACAGGAACAGGCGCCGACCGGGGAACCAGCGCCCGCGTACGCAGCGGGAGATGAAGAAACCCAGCCGGGAGAAGCCTAGGCCCGCAGGTTTATTTTTCCTGTGTGGTGGCGGCAAACCGCAACTCGCCGAGATATCCCGCACAATCCGCGCGACCATTGCTGCCCGCATTGTGCCCTGGCTCGCGCGCCGGGTGCCGGTTCTCATCATCAAGTCAGAACTGACAGCCCGATCCGTAGCCAGGCCGGGCGTTCCCATCCTCATGGTCCACCGGCCGACAGCCTTCTATAACAGGCTGGCTACGGCCGGTCTAGACGGGTTCTGTGAGTCATACCAAGCTGGTGACTGGGATGCGGATAATCTCCTGCTGCTGCTGACGAAGCTCCTTGAGTGTTCAGGCGGCGCGGCTTGGGCAGGCGGTCGTAGCCTGCGGCGCTATCTTGGAAAGCCTCTTCCGGACAGCAGCGAAGACATCATCGAACACGTGCGCCAGAATGTCAGCTATCATTATGACATCTCGAATGATTTTTTCGCGTGCTTCCTCGATGAAACCATGACTTACTCTGCCGCCTTGTTCGAGGAAGATGCGGATGGGCAGCCGGTCGCCGGAGCCGAGTTGCTGCTAGATGCGCAAAGTCGGAAGATCGATCGTCTTCTTGATCTCACTGCGGTCGGCGAAGGGACCCGTTTGCTGGGGATCGGCACCGGCTGGGGTTACCTCGCGGTCCTGGCCGCGCAGCGGGGCGCACACGTCCGTACCGCCACCCTTTCCGCCGAGCAGGCGAAATACGCGCAGCACCGGGTTACTGGGGCTGGAGTAGGTGACCGGGTAGCCGTGGAACTCCGAGACTTCCGTGAACTCGGCGGTGATACAGAGACGTACGACGCGGTGATCAGTATGGGGATGGTTGAAGCGATTGGCGATAGGCGCTGGCCAGCCTGCTTCTCCCTTCTCGATCAGGTACTCGCCGATGGAGGCCGGGTCGGACTGCAGGTCATGACCATGCGGCACGATCGGTTCCTGAGCGCGCGCCGAAGGCAGACCTGGATTAATAAGCATGTCCTACCTGGCTTTCTCATGCCCTCTGTGCCCGCGTTGGATACGGCGGCGTCCCGCCACTCTGCGCTGAAGGTGCTCGACTCGAAGGCGTTCGGTCTTCATTTCGCGGCCACGCTGCGGATATGGCGTGAGAGATTCGAGGCGCAGGCGCGGCAGATCGAGCTCCTCGGCTTTGATGACGCTTTCCAGAGGACCTGGCGCTTCTTTCTCGCTAGTTCCGAGGCAAGCTTCCAGACGGGACTTTGCGATGTCTATCAATACATACTCGCCCGAGATTAGGCGGCCAACATGAGCACAGAGCAGCAAATAGGCAGAAGGCATGGCACGAGTATGTATGCGGAGTTGCTGCGCGAGGTACGGGCAGCAGGCCTGCTGCAGCCGCAGACTGCATACTACATCACCAGAATCACGATCAATACCGCTGGCCTATCAGCTGCCTGGGGGTTGTTCTTCCTTCTTGGAAATTCTTGGCTACAGCTGGTGACTGCAGGTTTCCTCGCGTTTATGTTCACCCAGTGCGCCATGATCGGTCATGATGCGGCACACCGTCTGATCAGCCGCTCTCGCTTGATCAACTCGGCACTAGGCCAGGGCCATTTCAAGATGACTCCGCGTAGTCATCGTCACTCTATGCAGTCATGAAGTAGACGGCTCGATCCCGGTTTTCCGCTACCCATTCCGTGGCCTCTTTAATTTTATTTATCCCCTT
>Ga0066797_1000338_pt1 | contig 14372 bp, 14 predicted proteins | sample PersoiDNA2013193_FD_76335 | JGI IMG/M metagenome (GOLD analysis project Ga0066797, IMG submission 76335) | Permafrost soil microbial communities from the Arctic, to analyse light accelerated degradation of dissolved organic matter (DOM) -... | ecosystem: Environmental > Terrestrial > Soil >... | reverse complement strand
GGCGGGGGCCGATGGGGCGGTAGTGGAGCTTGACGAGCTGCTGCACCCTGCCACGAGGGCGGCGCTCGCGGCTAGAACGGCCAGGGCGCCAAGCGATGAGCGCTGGGACATATCAGGTACCTCCATGGGACCGGTACGAAGCTTCGCATCATAGGAGAATGAAGTTCTACCATGATGATCATCCAATAGGCTACGGAAGGAAACGGAAATCTCACTGCCCTCGTCGGGCACCGGGAAGCCGCTGCCGGAGCGTTGGCGGGACGGTCCTGACGAGTGCCGTCGTGGCGGGCGGCTGGTCGTGAGAGCCGACCGGTAACATTACGAAATCTTGATTTACGTATCACGGTAACATCATTCTCATTTGGAAGAACGCGTGCCACAATCGCCGTGTGACGACCTTCGCAGAGCGTATCGATGGCGGTGTCACCGAGAAGGTGTGACAAGCGGATTCGAGGAGGAACCCCGTGAGAATTGCCATAAGAGCCGCCGCCGTCGCGCTGACGGCCCTGGTAGCGGCAGGCTGCAGCCGCGCCGGGTCGAGCAGCACGCCGGCGTCAGGCCCCGCGGCAACGTCGGGAGCGGCGTCGTCGCCGTCGTCGCAGGCGACGACGGCGGGGGCCAATTTCGGCTCCCTGACGAACGTCTGCCACGGCGGCAGTGCCACCGGCAGCCCCGACAAGGGCGTCACCGCGAGCCAGATCATGGTCGGCGTCCTGACCGATGAGGGCTTCACGAAGGACCCCCAGCTGGTGACCACCGCCAAGGTGTTCACCTCTTGGTGCAACGCGGCGGGCGGCATCAACGGCCGCAAGCTGGTCGCCGACATCCACGACACGGGGATGCTCGATGTCGTCGGCGCGATGGCCCAGGCCTGCGCCAGCGACTTCGTGCTGGCCGGCGGCTCGGCGGCGCTTGACGGCCTCGCCGTTTCCGCGCGGCTGAAGTGCCTGCTGCCCGACTTCGACGCGCAGGTCGTGATGTCGCAGAACAACGGCTCAGGCATCCAGATCTACCCGATCCCGTGGAGTCACACGTACTCGGTGTACAGCGGCTACTACAGCTGGCTGATCAAGCAGAAGTACCCGGACTCGGCGAACGCCGTCGGAATCGTCTCCGGCGCGTCCCCTATCACCGTGGTCGACGACTCGCTCGTGGCGCAGACGGTCAAGGCCGTCGGCGGGAACGTGATCTACAACGGCAGCTTCCCGCCTGCCGGGGTGACCGACTGGACGCCCTACGCCGAGGCGATCAAGAACAAGGGCGTGAAGGGCATTACCTTCTACGGCGAACCCACGCAGCTCGCCGCGCTTGAGACGGCACTCGACAACATCGGCTACAAGCTGGACTGGATCGACGCCAACACCAACGCCTACGGCACGAACTTCATCCAGGTCGCGGGCAAGGCCCTGACAGAACAGAACAACTACGCGGACCTGCCGGGGGTCTACCCGGTCGAGAAGGCCGCGAGCAACCCCGCGACCGAGCAGCTCGTGAAGCTTTTCGCGCAGTACGCTCCCGGCCAGCCGGTGACGCTCCAGGACGTGCAGGCCTGGTCCGCCTGGTCGATCCTCGCGCTGTCGGCGCAGACCTGCGGCGCCGACCTCACCCGCAAGTGCGTGTACGAGGCCGCGCTCAAGCAGGCGAACTGGACGGGCGGCGGGCTCACGGCTCCGGTCAACCTGGCCAGCACCAATGCCGTGCCGAGCTGCTTCAACATCGAGCAGGCGACCTCGACAGGCTGGCAGGCCGCCCCGTTCAACCCGAACAACGGCGTCTACCGCTGCGGCCAGCCCGCCGTCAAGGTCCAGGGCATCCCCGCGGCGCTCCAGCTATCGTCGGTCGGGCTAAGCCTGAGCGACCTGAAATAGCAAAGCGCCCTCACTCATGGATCAGTTTCTCACCTACGGGATCGTCGGCCTGAGCACCGCGGCCATCTACGCGGTGATCGGCAGTGGCCTTGTCCTGACCTACACCACGACCGGCGTGTTCAACTTCGCGCACGGCGCGGCGGGCATGCTGGCGGCGTTCACGTACTGGCAGCTCACCATCGGCTGGGGGTGGCCGGTCCCGGTCGCCCTCGCCGTGGTGCTGCTCATCGCGGCCCCCGCCTTCGGCCTGCTGGCCGAACGGGTGGTGATCCGGCCCGTGCAGGGGCTCGGGGAAGCCCAGCGGCTTGTCGTGACCGTGGCGATGCTCAGCGGCCTCATCGCCATCGCCGAGTGGATATGGAAACCGGACGTCGCGAGGACGCTGCCGCCGTTCTTCCCCGGGTCAGCGTCGTTGCACGTCGGGCCCGCCACGCTCACCTGGCAGCAGGTCATCACGATGATCGTCGCGGTGGCCGTGGCGGCCGGCCTGCGCCTGCTGCTCTACGGGACGCGGGTCGGCACGCAGATGCGGGCAACCGTCGACGACCGGGCGCTCGCCGGGCTCACCGGCGCCGACCCGGACCGCGCGAACAGGTACGCCTGGATTTTCTCCACCCAGCTCGCCGCCGTCGGCGGCATCCTGATCGCGCCCGAGCTGACGCTGGACGCCACCCAGCTGTCGCTGCTCATCGTGAGCGCCTACACCGCGGCGGTCTTCGGCCGGCTGCGGAGCCTGCCGATGACGTTCGTCGGCGCGGTGGTGGTCGGGCTCGCCCAGGCCTACCTCACCGGTTACCTGCCGCAGAGCACCGCGCTCAACGGGCTGCAGAACGCCGCGCCTGCCCTGCTGCTCTTCCTCGCGCTGCTCGTCTTCCCGCACGGCAGGCTCCGCGGGAAGAGCGTGCGGCTGCGCCCGGTTCCGCTGCCTTCGCTGCGCGGCACCGCGGTGTTCGCGTTGGCGACCGCGGGGGCCGGCGTCGTGCTCGCGACGGTGCTCAGCCAGGCCGACCTCATCATCTACGGCGCGATCTTCTCACTCGGCCTGATCGCGCTGTCGTTCGTGCCGTTGTCCGGGTACGCGGGGCAGATCTCACTGTGCCAGCTGAGCATGGCGGCGATCGGCGCGCTCGTCTGGGCGCACCTGGCACCCGACGGGCAGTGGTGGGCGCTCATCATCGCGGTCGTCGTCGCGGCGGCGGCGGGCGCGGTGATCGCGGTGCCCGCGCTGCGGCTGTCCGGCATCTACCTGGCGCTCGGGACCGCGGCGTTCGCGGTGATCCTCGACCAGTGGGTCTTCTCTGTCCCGTCGATCAACGTGGGCAGCGTGCACATCTCGCTGTTCTCCCAGGGCTCCGTGAGCGTGACGGGGCCGTCGGTGTTCGGGGTTCACCTCAGCACCGCGCGGGACCTGATGGTGCTCGCCGCGGTCTTCCTCGCGGTCGCCTCCTTCGGGGTGGCGCTGCTGCGGCGAGGCAGGTTCGGCCGCCGGCTGATCGCCTTGCGGGACAGCGAGGCCGCCTACGCGATGCTCGGCGGCAACCTGCTGGTCGCCAAGGTGGCGGTGTTCGCGCTCGCGGCGGGTCTTGCGGGGCTTGGCGGCGCGCTGTACGCGATGCAGCAGCAGTCGATCACCGCGATCCAGTTCAGCTTCGAGGCCGGGCTGCCGCTCTTCCTGGTGGCCGTCGTCGGCGGGCTGGCCAGCGTGAGCGCGGGACTATTCGCCGGATTCGCCCTCGGCGGATCGTTTGCCGCGCTTGTCGAGGTGCTGCCGGGGGCGAACAACCTCGCCGCGCTGCTCCCCGGCCTGGCCGGGATCGGGATCGGGAGCAACCCCGACGGCATCGTGCCCCGGCTGCGCCAGGACTGGGCGCCGGTGGCTCGCCACCGGATCGCGCTGAGCGCCGCGCTTGGCTTCAGCGCCCTGCTGTGGGGGCTGCGGCTGGCCGGCGTGGTCAACGGAAGGGTGCTGTTCTGGGGCGCGGTGGCGGCGGCCATCGCGCTGCGGATCTACGTGAGCGCGCGAACGGCGGCTACCGGAGCCCAGCCCGCGCAGGTCCCCGTCGAGTGGTGGGGGCTGCGGCGCCCGTGGCGGGCGGAAGACGAGGAGGTGCTTGATCGTGCCGTCGCTCGAGGTTAGCGAGGTGACCGTCACGTTCGGCGGCAGGCGGGCGCTTGACGGCGTCGCCATCGCCGCGGAACGGGGCCATGTCACGGGCCTGATCGGCCCGAACGGGGCGGGCAAGAGCACGCTGTTCGACGTCATCTGCGGGCTGCGCAGGCCGGTCACGGGGCGGATCTTCCTCGACGGCAGGGACGTCACGCGCCATGGACCGGCGCGCCGGGCCAGGCACGGGATGGCCAGGACGTTTCAGCGGCTCGAGCTCTTCGGCCGGCTGAGCGTGCGGGAGAACCTGCTGGTAGCGGCCGAGCTGGGGCCTGAGCGGCGCCGGGCGAGCAGCGCCGTCACCGAGATCCTCGCCAGGCTTGACCTGGGCGAGGTCGCCGACAGGCCAGCCGACGCGCTGTCCACAGGGACGGGGCGCCTCGTCGAGGTGGGCCGTGCCCTGGCGGTCCGCCCCAGGTTCCTGCTGCTCGACGAGCCCGCCGCCGGTCAAGACGCCGAGGAGACCCGGCGGTTCGCTGCGCTGCTGCGCGCGCTCGCGGACGAGGGGACGACGGTCGTCCTCGTCGAGCACGACATGAGCCTGGTGATGGGGGTGTGCGACGAGGTGTACGTGCTCGATCTCGGAAAAATCATCTCGTCAGGCCCGCCCGACGTGATCAGGCGCGATGAGACGGTCCTCGCTGCCTACCTGGGGAACTCATGAGCGTGCTGCTCGAACTGCGCGGTGTGCGGGCCGCCTATGACGGGGTCACCGTGCTGCACGGCGTGGACCTGAGCGTCTCCGCCGGGCAGGTGGTCGCCCTGCTCGGGCCCAACGGCGCGGGCAAGACGACCACGCTCAGGATCGCCGCCGGTGTGCATCAGGTCCAGTCGGGCCGGCTGCTGCTGGCCGGCTGCGACATGGCCAGGGCCGCGCCGCGCGACCTCGCCCGCGCCGGGGTGTGCCTGATCCCCGAGGGCAGGGGCGTGTTCCCCAACCTGTCGATCCGCGACAACTTGCTGATGATGACCTATACCGGCCGGTCACGGGAGCAGATCGAGGAGCTCATCTTCACGAGGTTCCCCGTGCTCGGCAAGCATGCCTCACGGGCGGCCGGCACCCTGTCCGGCGGCGAGCAGCAGATGCTCGCCCTCGCCAGGGGCCTGGCCACCGATCCCGCCGTGCTGCTGCTCGACGAGCTGTCCATGGGGCTCGCCCCCGTCGTGGTCAGCAGGCTCTATGAGCACGTCGCCGAGGTCGCCAGGCAGGGGATCGCGGTGCTGCTCGTTGAGCAGTTCGCGGCCGCCGCCCTGTCCATCGCCGACCATGCCGCCGTGCTGGTCCGCGGCCGGGTGGCTCTGCAAGGCCGCCCCGACGGCGCGCTGCGCGCCGAATTGTCCGACCTCTATCTGGGGAGTTCCAAGTGAATTCTGCTGAGTCCCGCGCGGACCGGTTCGCCCGCGAGCTGGCCGACCTGAAGATCTCCGACCCCGCTGCCGGGCACCCGCGCCTGTGGCAGCGCCTCGGCGCCGCGGCCATGGCGGCCGGCATCGTGCTCGCGGCGTCGGCGTACCTGGTCTCGCACCGCACCACCTCGTCGCTCACCCAGGGCGACGCGATCACGATCGGGCTCGGCGGCCTGACGCTTGGCGTCGTCGGAGCCGCGGTCTTCCTGCGCTACTCGCTGACCGGTTTCCTGCGGTTCTGGATGGCCCGCCAGTCCTTCGAGCTCAACATGCTCGCGGAGCGGGTGTTCTCCGGCAGCCTGCTCGCCAAGTCAGACGGGAGGCTTGACTCCGGCGGCGGCAGTGTGGCAGAGAAGATCCCGTCTGGGGCGTAGTGTCTCTCAGCGGCGAGCAGCCGGGCCGCGTTGTCGCCGTAGGCGTGCGCGATCTGGTAGCCGTCGCCTGGCGCGCGCAGTCCGGGGAACGCGCTTGGCAGCGCGGAGGGGACAAGCGCGGTAGCGAGCGAGTCCGCCCAGGTGCGGTGCAGGACGCCATCGTGATCGTCCGGCAGCCATCCCGAGACGACCTCCACGACGAAGTGCTCATGCCTGATCCCGAACGCGGTGTCCGCGGCCGGGATTCGCGTGCCATGGCCGTGGAAATGGCGAACGGTGATCCCGGAGAACGGCGATGTCATCCCCGCGCCCGCGCGGACGAGCGCAAGGATGACATCAGGCGTGAGGCTGGCTACATTGCGGGTGCGGACCGCGTAGTGGCGTCCGCTGACCGCGTGGAAGCTTGCCCGGCCCAGCATGCTGGCAGGGGGCATGGGGATGACCCGGCAGGCCAGCGGGCTGCCCAGCCGTCGCAGGGCCGCAATAAATTTCTCGCCGAGCGCTGGGTCGCCGCTCCAGGCCGGGAACAGGTACAGCAGGGGGCCGCCGTCTTCGCGGGTCAGGACCCCGCTCTGCACGGTGAGCTCTCGGGGGGCAGCCGCCAGCATGCAGTCGAGCCGGCTCCACACGTCGACGGCCTCCGCCCACGGGAACAGAATGAGGCCGGCCTGCACCTGCTCGAGCGCGTGCAACTGGATGCGCATGGAGGTCACCACGCCGAAGTTCCCGCCGCCGCCCCGCAGAGCCCAGTACAGCTCGGGTTCCCGCGTGGCATCGGCCTGCACCAACCGCCCGTCCTCCAGGACGACGTCGGCGCCGATCAGGTTGTCAAGGGCAAGACCGAAACGGCCGGTCAGCGGGCCATAGCCGCCGGCGAGGGTCAGCCCGGCCATGCCCAGGCCACCGGCCGTCCCGAGAACGGCTGTCAGGCCATGCCCGGCTGCGGCGTCGGCGACGTCGGCCGCAGTGGCACCGCCCGCGACGGTGGCGATCCGCGCTCGCGCGTCGATGGTGACCCGCCGCATCTGGGACAGGTCGATCATCAGTCCGCCGGGCCGCACGGCCCGGCCGGCCCAGTCATGACCTCCGCCGAGTACCGAAAGCGGTAGCTGGTGCTCACGCGCGGCACGGACCGCGGCTTGCACGTCACCCGACGTCCAAGGGCGCACGATCAACGCGGGACGATGGTCCACGGTGCCATTCCAGACCCGCCGGGCCTCCTCGTAGCCAGGCCCTGAGACGAGTACCTGGCCCCGGTCGAGGTACCCTGCCATGTCCCATGCGACCGACGCCGCCGCCGCTTCCGTGGCTAGCATGCATTGCCCCCGTGTTCTGCTGGCAGATCGCTCGCCGCTCGGTCGTGTGACGCAAGCCTGACGGTAAGCGGATCAGCGAATCAGGCGTGCGTAGCAGTATCCGCCACGCCCAGAGGGTCCGTATCCGTGGAAACTACGGGATCCAGGACCCGCATCACTGGGCCAGCGCGCGCCTCAGCTCGGAGCGGGTCCGGACGCCCAGCTTGCGGTGGATGGACGCGACGTGCGTCTCCACGGTCCGCACGCTGACGAACAGCTCCGCCGCTGCTTCGCGGCAGGTCGCGCCGCCGGCGATCTGGTCCGCGACACGCTGCTCAGCGTCGGTAAGCCCGGTGGCAGACCGCGCCGCCACGGACCGGGGCAGCTCCGCGTCGATCGCGGCGAGCAGGGGCCGGTGGTCCATCTCGACGGCCAGGTTCCTCGCGCGCCGCAGGGCCGTGCGGGACTGGCCGCGGGCCTTGCGCCGCCGCTCGATCCGGCCGAGTACCAGCAGGCTGCGCGCTAGTTCGGGGCGCAGCGGTGACCGCTCGTGCGCGGCGACCGCCGCCCGCGCGGACTCCCCGGCGGTCTCCAGGTCGCCGTGCGCGGCGGCGGCCAGGGCGTCGATCCGGCAGGCGTCGCCGATCAGGGCAGGGCGGTTCGTGCGCGTGCCGAGTTCCCGCAGCCTGGCCGATATCGGGCTCGCCTCCTCCGGCCGTCCGGCCGTGACGTAGGCCTCGGCGAGCAGGTGATCGATCCTGGAGCGTACTCCTGGCTCGGTCCAGCCGAGCTCGTCCACGTACCGGGCGGCTAGCTCGAGATGCAGCACCGCGGCGACGGCGTCCCCGGTCCAGAAGCTCACCTTGCCTCGCACGCAGGCCCCCATGAAACGCGTGGCGACCGGCTGGCTTTCGTCGTCGGGGAGACGCTCGGCGGCGAGGCGAAGCGCCGCGTCCAGTTCCCCGGCCGCGATGAGCAGTTCGCAGCGCGGTTCCAGCATCCAGGGTGATTTCGGCCAGTCGTACCAGGCGGCGACCTTGTCGGCCTCTGCCAGGGCGGCCGCGGCCGCCGCGTAGTCACCGGCGAGTTCCTCCGTGAGCGCCAGGTAGGACAGGCACGTCGACAACCCGAAATCTTCCCCCGCCTCCCTGGCACGGGCCACGCTGCGCAGCAGCGCCGACCGTGAGGTGTCCAGGTCCTCGACATAGCGGGACCACACGCCGCGGTACAGGTCGGTGGTGTCGTGCAGCGGAATGCGCGGCACCGCGCGTTCGAGCCGTTCAGCGCGCTCAAGCAGCCGGGAATCCAGGCCTTCGCCGACGGCTGCCTTCGCCACCACCAGGTTGAGCAGGGCCCTGTGCAGCGAGGGGCTGGCGGCGGGGCCGGCGGCATCGGCGCAGCGGATCGCCGCGACGGCCGCGGCGCGGTGCCCGTCGCGGATGCCGTACGTGACATCGCTGGCCAGGGACAGCAGGAGCGCGCGCCTGCGATGATCGGTCACGCAAGCATCGAGGGCTCGCGTGATCAGGGCGGTGGCGGCGGTCGGCCCGCGCGCGAAATCCGTCCCGTCGGCCAGCAGCGGCAGCGCGCGCTCCAGGTCCGCGGTCGGCAGAGCGTCGACATCGAGCGTTTCGAGATGCTCAAGCGAGTCGCTGAACTCGCCGGCCAGGAACAGCAACTCGGCCGCCCGGATACGGCGCCGGACGAGGGCGGCGTCGGCCGCGTGCGTGAACGTCACCGCCTGCGCGGCGAACTTGCCCGCGGCGGCGCTCGCGGCACGGGCGTGGGCGGCGTCGGCGGCCGCGTCGAGCGCGGCCGCGACGTCGTCGTCAGGACCTGGCCCGGCCGCGAGCGCGGCGAAATGAGCTCGTCGCTCCGAGCCCGATGAGACCGCCGCGAGACGGCGGTAGATGCCGGCCCGGCGACCAGGCGGCACGGACTCGACCGCCGCCGCGCCGATCAGCGGATGCGCCGCGGCGACCCTGCCCTCGGCCTCGATGATGACCCCGGCGAGGACCGCCGCGTCAAGGGCTCCCGCGGGATCGTCGAGGTCATCCATGACGGCGACCGCGTCGGACACCGTGATCCTGCCTGCCGCGGCCACGACGGCTAGCGCGTCTGCAGCGTCAGGGGTCAGCGAGCGTGCGAGCCGTTCGGCTAGCGCGGCGCGCGCCAGCGGCGGGACTTCGGATTCGGCCGACGCCATGCTTGCCCAGATCTCTGTGGCCCAGAACGGGTTCCCGCGCGACCGGCCAGCCACTAGCCGGGCTTGTGCGGGGGTAGCGGTCGGCGGCAGCAGGTTCTGGACCTGTGACGCGTCCAGCGGCACCAGCATGATCCGCGTAGCCGCGTGAAGCGCGGCCGGCAGCTCGCGCCAGCCTTGCGGCAAGGGCGGGGCGGCGACGGTGAGCGGGTCGGCCGGTGCCGGGCAGCGCGCGGCGAGCAGCAAGGACAGCGGCCCGCTGATGATCCGCCTGAGCGCGAACCCCAGCGCCTCAAGGCTGCCCGCGTCCAGCCACTGAACGTCGTCGATCGCCAGCAGCACCGGCCCGTCGTCCACGCAGGAACGCAGCGCCGCGAGTACCGCGAGGCCGATCGCATGAGCGGTGGGCGCCGTGTCTCCCGCGGGACGCAGCAGCAGGGCGACTTCGATTGCCTCCCGCTGCGGCAGGGGAATGCCGCCCGCCAGCGACGGCAAGATCCCTGCCAGCAGGTCGGACAGTCCAGCGAAGGGCGAGTCGGCCTCGCTGGCCGACGGCTCGCTGCGGAGCACGCGGCAGCCCGCGTCCGCGGCGACCGCCAGCGCGGCACGCCACATTCTGGACTTGCCGGCGCCCGCCTCGCCCTCGACGACAAGCGCGGCCGGCGTGGCCCGGCCCGCGGCGTCGGTGGCGAACTCTGCCACGCGTCGCCATTCGGTAGCGCGCACGAAGTCGCCATTGATAGCAGACATATGCTTAATCTCATCACAGACCAGTACCAGGCGTAGCAAATCATGCCCTGTCTCGGCGAGCTTGAATTCGATCGCCTGATGGCGGGCGATGAGCTTGCCGAAGGAGAAAGAGCGGTAGAGAAAAAGATGCGCCGTGCCTGGGAGGAAGGCGTTGTGCTCTGCGGCTCGCGCTGCTCAAAGGTCCTCGGCGTCGGAACCGTACCCGCCTGCCTCGAAGTCCATGAACCCGTCGAGCCCGAAGGCAGACGGCTTGGTCATCGCGTTCGGCAGGATGTTCCCGCTCAGGAGGGTTCCCTGGAAGGTTCAGCGGTGTTGCGAGTCCCCTCTGTCGACGACAGGCCATTTCGGCCGGACCCCCGGCCCTGGCGATCCGGTACCCAGGCGGGGCGTCCGCCGCTCGCTGGCCGGGCTGCCCGCGCTGGCCAAGGCCCGGTGACCGTGGTCATCGCGGCGCTGGCCCTGCCGGATCGCCTCGCGGGCCTCGGGGCAGGTCCGGCCCGCCACGTACGCGACGGTCCGCTGGCCGGGTCCGTCCAACACCAGGTGCCCGGTGGCCTGTCTGCATCGCGTCACTGCTGCGCCTCCTTTCCTGGCGGGCTGCCCGCGGCCTCGGGGTCTGGATAGAGGTCGAAGTACGAGCGCCGGCCCGGCCGGCCTGTGCCGCCGCTCTCGTCGGCGACGTTCACGACCACGGTGACCGTGCCGAAGCGGCCGACCGAGACGACCAGGTCACCACTGATCACCTGAACGGTCACGGGCACGCCGGCGACTGTCACGGTTTTCCTGTTCACCGGATGGCTCCTTCCCCGGGCTCGCGGAGGGCGACGCGACCGTCTCGCGGATCGCGGCGCGCCCGGCAAGGACCGCCTCGGCGATCAGCCCCAGGTGCCTGTGCGCGCCCGCCGGGTACGGCTCGTAGGAGAGGTTGCCCGCGTTACGCGCCTCGGCGTCGTCGAAGGCGCGGTTGGCCCGCTGCATGAACGCGAAACGGGGCGTCCCGTCCTCGTCCGCGATCTCGGCCAGCGGCACGGCGGCAACGCTAGCCGCCATCATGCTGATGACCGGGTTGCCTTTGATCCGGTCGCGGGCGTTCTGATAGTCCGGGGACGACTGCCCTTAACTTCAGGGTGTTGGTGTGCCACGCGCGCAGAGAGGAGTCGTGCCTAGGTAAACGACTCTCTTGATGTGCTGCTGTGCAGGAGATGAAGGATTTGTGGCCCTTCGGCGTCGCTCTGCGGAGAGCGGCGTCAAACCGCCTCATGGTGCATTAGCTGAAGACTTGTGTGCTGAGCGATGAGGAAAAGGCGTCGTGAGAGGCGTCAGGTGGGGGACAGGAAGGCGAACGCAAGTGAACCACTGATGATGTGTCGTTAGGGATGTCGGCGGTGTCAGGAACTCGGCCCCCCGGGCGCGCCACTGCTCGTAGACGGCGTGGATGTCGGCGACGCGGATGTTGAGGAAGCTGCTGACGTGACCGGGGTCGCGCGGCGGCTCGAGCGTCACCGTCGGCTTGTCACCGGTGGGCGCCCCGCCGACATTGATGACGATCCAGCTCTTCGCGAGCGCCACGATCGACGGTTCCCCTTCCCGCAGCACCTCACCGCCGAGCACGCCGGCGTAGAAGCGCCGCGTCCGGCCGGCATCGGAAGCGACGATGAAGTGCGTTAGCACGATTCCCTCGGCGGCCGCCGGGAACCCGGCCATCGCTAGCGCTCCAGCATGGGGCGGACCTCGACGGTCCCGCCGAGCCGGGCGACCGGGATCCGCGCCGCGAAGGCGGTCGCCGCGTCGAGGTCCGGCGCGTCGTAGATGTAGTATCCGTCGAGCTCGTTTCCCGCCTCGACGGCGGGGCCCTTGGTGACCTGCGGCTGTCCGCCCTCCACGCGGACCGTCGCCGCCGTGCCGGCGGCCTGGAGCTGGTTGCCGTCGAGCACGCCAGAAGACCGGCGAATCGCCTCGAATTCGGCGGTCACCTTCCGCTGCTCCTCGGCGGGGAGTTCGCCGATCACATTGTCGGCGCCGTTGAAGCGGACCTGGAGCAAGAACTTCATCTGATTTCCTTACCTGTGCTGGCTAGAGGACTTCGGCTAAAGGTTTGCTGGCGTGCCGCTGCCAGCCTGGAGCGGTTAGCCGGGTGCGGCGACCACCACGTTGGCGCCGCGGACCGTTTTGCGCGGACGAGGGTCAGTCGGCCGGTTCCGGCGCGGGAACCTGCTCGCGGGCGGCGGGGGTGCCGCTGGGCTCGGTGACGGGCTCGCCGCGGCTGTTGGTGGCGCGCAGCGCGATCACCGCGGCGGCGAGCAGGAAGAACGCGCAGGCCAGCAGGGCGCGGTGGAAGCCAGCGGTGAGCGCGGCATCCCGCGGGGCGTGCGCGGCGAGCAGCGCGCTGGTGCGGGCGGTGGCGATGGCGGAGAAGATCGCCAGCCCGAGAGCGGTGCCGAGCTGCTGGGAGGCGTTCAGCAGGCCGGCGGCGAGCCCGGCCTGGTCCGGGGCGACGCCGGCGTTGGCGGCGGTGGTGACGGCGACCAGGACGGCGCCGATCCCGATCGCCATGATCACCAGCCCGGGGAGCAGGCCCTCGGGGTAGGTGCCGTGGACCGGGATACGGGACAGGTACCACACCCCGGCGGCGGCGATCAGCGCGCCGGCGACGATCACCGGGCGGGTGCCGATGCGGGCGAACAACTGGGAGGAGACTCCGGCGGCGACCACGATGCCGGCGGTGACCGGCAGGTAGGCCGAGCCGCTGCGGACGGGGCTGAAGCCCAGGACGTTCTGCATGTAGAGGGTGAGGAAGTAAAACACCGACACGAACGCGGCGAACGCGATCATCTGCACAGCATCCGAGGCCGCCAGCCCTTTGACGCGGAAGATGGAGAACGGGAACAGCGGGTCGCGGCACCGCAGCTCGGTGACGGTGAAGGCGGCGAGCAGGACGGCCGCGGTGGCGAGCTCCCCGATCGTCCGGGCACCAGCCGGTAGGCGCCGAAGAGGATCAGTGCGCAGACCGGCAGGTTGACGAACAGCACCCACCGCCATCCCGGTCCCTGGGACAGCACGCCGCCGAGGAACACCCCGGCCGCCGCGGCCAGGCCGGAGATCGCGCCCCAGACGCCGAGCGCCCGGTTGCGGTCGTCGCCGGAGTTGAAGCTGGTGGTCAGGATCGACAGACCGGCCGGCGCCATCATTGCCGCGCCGGCGCCCTGCCCGAGCCGGGCGCCGATCAGCATGCCCGCGCCGGCGGCCAGGCCGCCGGCCAGCGAGCAGCCTCCAAGACTGGACGGATTAGTACAGTTCTGAGGCTAGCAGGAAGTGGACGGTTTAGTACAGACTCAGCCCAGCCATGCTCGCACCTGTGACAGCCCCGCCTCCACCGCGATCCGCAGCGACGCCATGTCCTTGCGGGCCTGGCTGAGCACCATCCCGCCCTCGATGCTGGCCAGCAGTCCCGTGGCCAGCACGGCGGGCGAGGCGTCCGCGCGCAGTTCCCCGCGCTGCCGCATCCGCTCCAGCGCGTCCGCCAGCAGCCGCTCCCAGGCATCGAACCCGGCAGCGGCCTGCAGCCGGGCGTCCTCGTTGCGGCCGGCGACCTCGGCCGCCAGCGTCCCGATCGGGCACCCCGGCAGCCCCGCCTGCTCGAACCCGGCGATGAATCCCGCCAGCGCTTCTTCCAGCCCGGCCAGCGACGACACGCCGCCGAGGGCCTGGGTCAGCCCGGCAACCACCTGCGCGCAACGGAACCCGACCGCCGCCGTGGCCAGCTCGTCCCGGCTGCGGAAGTAGTGGTAGAACTGGCCCTTGCCCGCCCCCGCGGCGGCCAGCACCTCATCCACGGTCGTGGCCGCGATCCCGCGCTCGGCGAACAGCTCCGCGGCCCGCTCCACGATCCGCTCACGGCTGGCGCGCCCGCGCCTGGTTATCGGCTCACCCGGCATGCACCCATGCTAACCGCAGACTGTACCAGGCAGTCCAGTACGAGGCCCCGCGGGTCAGTGCGGCCCGGGGTGGTCCTGGATGCCGAACAAGCAGGAAGCCGTGGCGCACGGCGCGCGCGGCCCCTTCGATGGTCATCCGGCCGGCTTTGATCGCGGCCAGCTGAATCCCGCGCCCGCTTTGAGCCGGGTCATCATCGGTCGCTGACAGCCTCCCGTGGCCGCCACGAGCCGGGAGCGTGCGTCAGCCGGCGTTCTTGCGGCGGGCTGGGGAGTCGTTGATGAGCAGTTGCACTGCCGGGTCGTCATCGGGGATGCCGATGAGCCCGGCCAGGCTCGCGGCCTCTGGCAGCGGTTCGAGGTAGCTCCACACCGGCAG
>Ga0066797_1000337_pt1 | contig 14376 bp, 13 predicted proteins | sample PersoiDNA2013193_FD_76335 | JGI IMG/M metagenome (GOLD analysis project Ga0066797, IMG submission 76335) | Permafrost soil microbial communities from the Arctic, to analyse light accelerated degradation of dissolved organic matter (DOM) -... | ecosystem: Environmental > Terrestrial > Soil >... | reverse complement strand
CTGCGCCAGGCCCTGGCGGTGCACGCCGACGAGACCCCGGCCCGCGCCGCGGGCGGGATGCGGTACGTGCACCTGGCCTGCACCGCGTTCCTGACCCACATGCACACCGGGGACCGGTCCGCGCCCGCGATCGACGCCGGCGGCGTCCTGCCCGGCTACGCCGGCATCATCGTCCGCGACGGCTACCACGCCGGCTACGGCCACCTCACCGACGCCCTGCACGCGTGGTGCGGGGCGCATCTCCTGCGCGACCTGAAGGACCTGTACGACTTCGAGCCCGGGCAGCAGGACTGGGCCTCCCGCATGGCGTCCCTGCTCATCGAGGCCCGCGACGCCGCGAGAGACGCCCGCCGGGACGGGAAGACCGCACTGGACGCCGGCATCCTGGAGGACCTCACCGGCCGCTACCGGGCGCTCCCCGAGGCAGGGCTCGCCGCGAACTGCTACCGGCAGACCGCCACAGCGAGGGACGCCCGCCGGATCGCCCGCCGGTTCCTGAAGTACGAGGACATGATCCTCCGCTTCGCCACCCGCCCTGAACTGGACATTTTCACGAACAACGAGGCGGAAAGAACAATCCGGCCGGTCAAGGTCCAGCAGCGCAGCTCCGGGGGCAGCTGGCGGACCATCGAGGGACTCGCCGACTTCGCCGTCGTCCAGTCCTACCTGTCCACCGCCGCCAAATGGGGCATCAGCAAACTCGACGCCCTCCGCGACCTCTTCAACGGCCATGCCTGGATGCCACCCGGACTCGAACCCTCCGGATAACACCGGACTGCTCCCCGTGCCACCACACGTCACACCGCTGACGCTTGCTGAATAGCTACACATTGATCATCGCGCGATTTAAGCGACCCGACCTCGACGAGATAGCCGGGCTCTTCGGAGATTTCGACAAGACGGACATGCCTGAACGCATGGGAACACTGCGACGTCAGCTCTTCAACTACCACGATCTGTATATCCACGCTCAGGACTTCGCGGAGGATCACGGCCCCGAGCAGGTGGAAAAGGCCAGGGAAGACCCGCGATTCATTCAGATCAGCAAGGATCTCAGCCCGTTCTTCGACGCCTACGACCCGAGCTGGCAAGGACCCAAGGACGCGATGGCGTCCTGCTTCTATCGATGGCAGCCGTGACGGCCCGGCACTGGGACGTACTCGTCGTGGGCGCTGGCCCGGTGGGGACCCTGCTCGCCGGTGCCGTGGCCCGGCACGGTGCTTCCGTGCTGGTCCTGGAACGTGAGACAGACATCCCCGACCAGACGCGCGCCAGCACGCTGAACGCCCGCTCAATGGAGATCATGTCCTCGCTGCACGTCCCGGGCCTCGCGGGCTGGCCACGTTCGATGATGGGTCACTACGGCGGCCTCCCCGTCAGCCTCGAGGAGATCGACAGCCCCTGGGCGGGACTGTGGCGGATGCCGCAGCCCGACCTCGTGCGGCTGCTGCGGGAATGGGCGGTCGCCAGCGGGGCCGTCGTGAGGACCGGCGTGGCCTTCACCCAGGCCCACGCGCTGCCGTCGGCGATGCTCTCGCGCAACGCGGCGGGCGAGGCCTATGAGAGCAGGTTCCTGGTGGGCGCGGACGGAGCCGACAGCGCGGTGAGCGCGAACCTGGGATTCACCCCGTTGGGCGTGGCGGCCACCCGCCACATGATCCGATGCGACGTCAAGGGGGTTACCATCGCCCCGCGCCGGTTCGAGTGGCATGGGGACATGGTGGTCACTGCTGGTGCGATCTCATCCGCGATCACCCGGTTGATGCTCTATTCCCCCCGGTACAGCGCCACGGACACGCCCACGTTCGAGGACGTGTGCCGCGACTGGCTTGAAGCCACCGGCGAGCGCGTCGACGGCGACGAGTGCGTATGGCTGGATCAGTTCTCGAACGGCTGTTCAACGGTCGCGAAATGGGACGAGGGCAACGTCTTCCTCGCTGGTGACGCGGCCCATGACCAGCCTCCGGTTGGCGGCAGCTCGCTCAACGCAGGCCTGCAAGACGCCCACAACCTGGCATGGAAACTGACAGCCCTGCTCGGCGGAGCACCAGGCGGATTGGCGGCCACGTACGGACTCGAGCGGGCGGAGGCGACAGCGACGATGCAGGAGAGCGTCCGGGAGCAGGAAGCCCTGATCTTCGGCGCGGACCGGCAGCGAGGAGGAACCGTGTGTGACCACATGGCGCGGTCGGCTTCATTCCGGCGGCGCATCGCGAGGTGGGTATCGGGACTCGATACCCATTACATGGGCAGCACCCAAACCGGACCGCGGATCTCTCCCGCCCGGCTCGCCCGGGCGCTAGGGAGGACCCTTCTGCCGAGCGAAGAGGCCGCGCTCGGCCAGCAGGCCATCATCGTGGTCGGGGACCGTGCGGAGGACGTGCTGCTCGTCGTCCGCCCCGACGGGCACGTGGCCTGGGTACCCGGCCATCCGCGCACCGGGGCGGCCGACGTCATCACGCGCTGGTTCGGAGACTTCCTCAAGCCGGTGGTCATGAATGCGAGTACCCGTGACTAGCCGAGCGCGGCGGGCCGTGATCACCGGCCTCGGCGTGGTGGCGCCGGGAGGCATCGGCGCCAAGGCATTCTGGGAGATGCTGACCGCCGGGCGCACCGCCACTCGCCCCATCACACTGTTCGACGCAGCGCCGTTCCGTTGCCGGATCGCCGCCGAGGTTGACTTCGATCCGGCCCGTGAGGGGCTGTCTCCCAAGGAGATCCGCCGTATGGACCGGGCAGGCCAGTTCGCGGTGGTGGCCACCCGCGAGGCGCTGGCCGACAGCGGACTCGGCGCTGACCTGGACAGATCGCGCCTCGGGGTAAGCCTGGGCAGCGCGATCGGCAACTCGAGCCGCATGGAGGAGGAATACGTCGCCATCAGCGACGGCGGGCGTGACTGGCTGGTGGACCACAGGTTCACCGTCCCGTACTCCTACTCCTACATCGCCCTGAACTCGCTGGCGACCGAGGTGGCCTGGGCGGCTCGCTGCGAGGGGCCGGCCGTGGTCGTATCGGCGGGCTGTACCTCGGGCCTGGACGCTGTCGGCCACGCCGTGCAGCTCATCGAGGACGGCACCGCCGACGTGATGGTCACGGGCGCAACCGACGCCCCGCTTACCCCGATCACGATGGCCTGCTTCGACGCGCTGAAGGCCACCACGCCGAGGAACGACGACCCGGCCAGCGGCTGTCGCCCCTTCCACCGCGACAGGGACGGCATCGTGCTTGGCGAGGGCGCGGCGATCTTCGTCGTAGAGGAGCTAGAGCACGCACGCCGCCGCGGCGCGAACATCCGCGCCGAAGTGCTCGGCTACGCCAACCGTGCCAACGCATACCACATGACCGGCCTGCGGCCCGACGGCCTCGAGCTCGCCGAGTCGATCCGCGCAGCCCTGGACCAGGCACGGGTCGGCCCGAGTGATATCGGTTACGTCAACGCGCACGGCTCGGGCACCAGGCAGAACGACTTGCACGAGACGGCCGCGGTGAAGAGGGCGCTGGGCCCGGCCGCCTATGAGGTTCCGATGAGCTCCATCAAGTCGATGGTCGGCCACTCGCTCGGCGCGATCGGCGCGATAGAGATCGCGGCCTGCGTGCTCGTCATCCAGGAAGGGGTCATCCCGCCCACCGCTAACCTCACCGAGCAGGACCCCCTGTGCGACCTGGACTACGTGCCGCTGGTGGCACGCAAGCAGCGCACGGACACGGTGCTCACCATCGGCAGCGGCTTCGGCGGCTTCCAGACGGCGATGGTACTCGCGGCGCCCGGCCAGGTGACGCCATGACCACGACGGTCGTTACCGGAGTCGGCGTCGCCGCCCCGAACGGCGTGGGCACCGAGGAGTACTGGCGGGCGACCCTGGCGGGCCAGAGCGGGATCGGCCCGATCCGCCTGTTCGACGCCAGCCCCTACCCCGTCAAGCTCGCGGGCGAAACCGGGCTCGACGCCACGGCGTACATCCCTGGCAAGTTCCGCGCGCAGACCGATCACATGACCCACCTGGCCATGTCGGCGGCCGTGATGGCGCTCGCCGACGCGGAGGTGGACCCCGCCGAGATGCCGGAATTCGACATGGGCGTCACGGTGGCCAATTCCTCCGGCGGGATCATGTTCGGGCAGCGCGAGTTGCAACGGCTCTGGTCCCAGGGGCCCACGCACGTGTCGGCCTACATGTCGGTGGCCTGGTTCTACGCCGCGACCGCCGGTCAGCTGTCGATACGGCACGGCATGAAGGGACCGGCGCTCGTCCTCGCCTCCGAGCAGGCGGGAGGACTGGACGCGGTCGGCCACGCCAGGCGCCAGATACGGCGCGGCACCCCGCTGATGGTGACTGGCGGCAGCGACGCCTCGCTGTCCCCCGGCGGCCTGGCCTTCCAGATCGCCACCGGCATGCTCAGCACCCACGACGATCCTGCCCGGGCCTACCTGCCGTTCGACCGCGACGCCGGCGGCTACCTGCCGGGCAACGGCGGCGCGATCCTCATCCTGGAGGACGCGGCCGCCGCGCAGACCCGGGGCGCGCCTGGCTGCTACGGCAAGATCGCGGGCTACGCGGCCACCTTCGACCCGCCCGGCGACGACGAAGGGCCCGCAACCGACGTGCGGGCTTACGATCCGCCGCGCGGCTCGGGCCGGGTGCCGCGGCTGCGGCGCGCCGCCGAGCTGGCGCTGGCCGACGCGGGAATAAGTCCAGCCGAGGTCGACGTGGTCTTCGCCGACGCATGGGGTCTGCCAGGTCCCGACCTGGAAGAAGCCATCGCGATCACCGAGCTGTTCGGCCCGCGCGGAGTCCCGGTGACCGCACCCAAAACCATGACCGGCCGGCTGTACGCGGGCGGCGGCGCGCTCGACCTCGTCACAGCGCTGCTCGCGATCAGGGATCAGATCATACCCCCGACCGTGAACGTGACCAGGCAGGCGCCCGGCATCGACCTGGACCTGGTCCTGGCCGAGCCTCGCCCGCACACCATCAGGCACGCCCTTGTCCTGGCTAGGGGCCTGGGCGGCCACAACTCCGCGGTGGTCCTCACCGCGCCGACCACACCGCTAAGGAACCCCCAGAGGAGCGAGAGATGACAACCTTCACCATCGTGAAACTCAAGGAGATCATGCTGAGCACGGCGGATGGAGCCGGGCTGGAGCTGGAGGGCGACTTCCTTGACAAGCCCTTCCCAGACCTGGACTTCGACTCGCTGGCCGTGCTCGAGCTCGCCACCCGTGTCCAGCAGGACTACGACCTGACCATCCCTGATGAAGCGGTGGCGGAACTAACCACACCGCGGGACGTCCTCGACTACGTCACGCGGCGGCTAGGCGAGAGCGTGTGATGACACGTCACAGCCGCATACTCGGCCTCGGCGTGTACCGGCCCAGGCGCTCGGTCAGCAACGCCGAGATCGCCGAGCACCTGGGTCTCAGCGAGGACTGGATCGTCAACCGCTCCGGCGTCAGGCGCCGAGGCTACGCGGAACCCGATGAGTCGCTGCTGATGATGGCGCGCGAGGCAGCGGCGAAGGCGCTGGCGAGCGCGGGCGTCGAGCCTGACCAGATCGGCTGCGTCGTCGTGGCGACCACCACCCACCTGTCCCAGATGCCCTCGCTGGCATCCCAGGTGGCCCACGCCCTGGGAGCGACCCACGCGGCCTCCTTCGACCTGCTGGCGGCCTGCGCCGGCTTCCCCTACGGGCTCGCACTCGCCTCCGACATGGTCAGGGCGGGCACAGCGGATCACGTGCTGATGATCGGCGCGGAACGGATCACCGACATCCTCGACCGGGACGACGCCTCCACCGCCTTCCTGTTCGCCGACGGCGCGGGCGCGGTCGTGGTCGGCACGTCCGACCGGCAGCAAATTGGCCCGGTCTCGTGGGGCAGCGACGGGTCTCGCGCCGAGGCGGTGGGCATGACAGGCTACTGGGACCCCGCCCTGCGCACCGACCCGTCGCTGCCCTGGCCGCGACTGGGCATGACGGGCTGGCGGGTCTACCGGTGGGCCAGCACCGAGCTGGCCCCTGCCGCGCGCCGGGCAGTCGAGGCCGCCGGACTTACGGTCTCCGACATCGACGTCTTCGTTCCCCACCAGGCCAACCTCCTGATCATCGAGGAGCTGGCACGGCAACTGGGACTTCGCGAGGACGCGGTGATCGCCCGCGACATTACCGACACCGGCAACACTTCTGCCGCCTCCATCCCGCTTGCCCTTGACCGGCTGCTGACAGCCGGCGAGGTGACCAGCGGGATGCGCGCACTGACGATCGGCTTCGGTTCCGGCCTGGTCTATGCCGGCCAGGTCATCGAGATCCCCTGAGGAGAAGTGATGACAGACGACAGTACCCGGGTCGCGCTAGTGACCGGGGCCACCAGCGGCATCGGCCTGGAAACGGTCCGGACGCTTGGTGCGGCGGGCTACCGCGTGTTCCTGTGCGCGCGCAATGCCGAGGGTGTCACCGCGACGGTCAAAGAACTGACCGACGAGGGACTCCAAGTCGACGGCACGGCGGCCGACGTGTCGTCCGGTCCGGACGTGGCGGCGCTCGTGAGTGAGGCGACACGTCGTTTCGGGCGGATAGACATCCTGGTCAACAACGCCGGGCGGGGTGGCGGGGGAATTACCGCTGACCTCACCGACGACGTATGGCAGGCGGTCCTCGACACCAACCTCACCGGCACCTTCCGTGTCACCCGTGAGGTGCTGAAGTCGGGAGGACTCGCCGGGCGGTCGTGGGGCCGGATCATCAACATCGCCTCGACCGGCGGCAAGCAGGGTGTGGTGTACGCAGCCCCCTACTCCGCCGCCAAGCACGGCGTGATCGGCTTTACCAAGGCGCTCGGCCTGGAACTGGCCGGGACCGGTATCACCGTCAACGCCGTGTGCCCCGGATACGTGGAGACCCCCATGGCTGTTGGGGTTCGCAAGGGCTACGCGGCTGGCTGGCACATCTCCGAGGAGGAGGTGCTGCGGCGCTTCCAGGCCAAGATCCCGCTGGGCAGGTACTCAACCCCGCGAGAGGTGGCGGGCCTGGTCGGTTACCTCACCACCGACACCGCCGACTCCATCACCGCCCAGGCGATCAACGTCTGCGGCGGCCTCGGTAACTACTGAGAGGTACCCCATGCTGATCCGGCACACGGAGCACGTCATCACGGTCCCCGCCCCGCCCGACACCGTCTATGACCTGATCGCGGACGCCGAACGGTGGCCCGCGATCTTCACCCCGACCGTCCACGTCGAGTACATGTCACCCGGTCCGGAAGACGAGCAGCGGCTTCGGGTCTGGGCCTTCGCCGGGAGCTCCGTCGCGTACTGGGTCTCGCACCGAACCCTGGACAAGGCGACACGACGGGTCGGTTTCCGCCAGACCAGCCCCACCCCTCCCGTGGCGGCCATGCGTGGCGAGTGGACCGTCTTCCCGTCCGGCGAGGGATCCCGGGTCGTCTTCCGGCACTGGTTCTCCGCCGAGAACGACGACGAGACCATCCTGGACAAGATCGAGGAGGTCGTGGACCACAACTCCAAGGCCGAGCTGACCTCGCTGCGCGAAGCGGCGGGCCGCGCCCACCTCCTGGTGGATTTCGAGGACGAAATCGCCATCGGCACCGGGCAGGAGAACGTCTACCGCTTCCTGGCCAGGGCCGAGGAGTGGCCCGAGCTGATACCGCACGTGACGAGGGTCGCACTCACCGAGGAGCCGCCGGGGATCCAGGTCCTTGAGATGGACACCGCGGAGAGCACCGGCGGCGAGGACATCCACACCACGATCTCGGTCCGCGTCCTGCTGCCGCCAGGAACGATCGTCTACAAGCAGACCACGCTGCCCCCGTTCCTGACCGCTCACGTGGGTTCGTGGCACGTGCGGGAGGACGGAACCACGGTCGCGAGGCACACGGTCGTGCTCAAGGAAGAGGCCATCGCGGCGATGCTGGGGCCTGGCGCAACCGTGGAACAGGCCGCCGGGCTAGTCCGTCAGTCAATCGGCGGCAACAGTAAGGCGACGCTCCGCCGCGCCCGCGAACTGGCCGCAACCGGCCGATGACTGGCCTGCTTGAGGGCAGGAGCATCCTCGTTACCGGGGTGCTCACCGAGTCCTCCATCGCCTACGCTGTCGCGCGCCGCGCCCAGCAGGAGGGCGCTGAGGTACTGCTGTCCTCCTACGGGCGTGCCGCCCGCATTACCAGGCACGTCGCGGAGCGCCTCCCGAACAAGGCTCCGGTCATCGAGCTTGACCTGACCAGCGAGGCCGACCTCATCGCCCTGCCCGAGCGGGTCACCGAGCACTGCCGCCAGCTCGACGGCGTGCTGCACGCCGTCGCGTTCGCGCCGCAGTCCGCGCTCGGCGGTGAGTTCCTCAACACGCCGTGGCGGGACGTGGCGACCACCATGCATGTCTCGGCGTACTCCCTCAAGGCGCTCACGATGGCCTGCCTGCCGGTGCTGGCCAAGCCCGCCTCGGTCGTCGGGCTTGACTTCGACGCCTCGATCACCTGGCCGGGATACGACTGGATGGGCGTGGCGAAGGCGGCCCTGGAGTCCGTCACCCGCTACCTCAGCCGCGACCTCGGTCCGCGCGGCGTCCGGGTCAACCTGGTGGCCGAGGGACCGCTGCGGACCAAGGCGGCCACCAGCATCCCCGGCTTTACCGGCTTCGAGTCCGCCTGGCGCAGCCGGGCCCCGCTCGGCTGGGACGTGACCGATGCCGACCCCGCGGCCCGCGCGTGCGTCGCCCTGCTGTCGGACTGGTTCCCCAGTACCAGCGGCGAGATCATCCACGTGGACGGCGGCTTCCACGCCACCGGCGTATGAGAATTCTTAGGAGACCACCAGATGACGACACCGTTGTGGCACGCCTGTGACAACTGCCGTGCCATCCTCTACCAGCCGCGCCTCGCCCTCGAACTAGGCGTGTGCCCGGAATGCGGCCGCCATGGGCGGGTTAGCGCCTGCGGCCGACTGGCACAGCTCCTCGACTCTGGCTCGGCCGAGCTGCTGCCCATGCCGGACGTGCTGTCCGACCCGCTGGAGTTCGTTGACTCGAGTCCCTATGCTTCCCGAATCCAGTCGGCTCGCCGCGCGACCGGGCTGGACGATGCCATCGTGTGCGCGCGCGGCCTGATCGACGGCCAACCAATCATCGCCGCCGTCATGGACTTTGGTTTCATGGGAGGCAGCCTGGGCTCGGCGGTCGGCGAGGCCATCACGCTGGCCGCGGAAACGGCGCTGGCGGAGCGGACCCCGCTGCTGATCGTCTCGGCGTCGGGCGGCGCGCGCATGCAAGAGGGCACGCTCTCCCTCATGCAGATGGCCAAGACAAGCAGTGCGCTCGCCCGGCTGGACGAGGCGGGCATCCTGACGATTTCGCTGGTCACCGATCCGACATATGGCGGCGTTGCGGCCTCCTTCGCGACTCTTGGCGATGTCATTCTCGCCGAGCCGCGTGCCCGCCTGGGTTTCGCCGGGCCGCGGGTTATTGAGCAGACCATCCGGCAGTCGCTGCCGCCTGGCTTCCAGACCGCGGAATTCCTGCTTGAGCATGGGCTGATCGACGCGATCGTACCGCGCGGCGCCATCCGGTCGACGCTGGCCAGGCTGCTGCGGATGGGGGCGCCCGCCGTGGGCGGGCAACTGCCCGCGGTGGAGGCCGCTGTGGTCCGCGACCCCGGCAGGCTGCCAGAACTCGACCCGTGGGAGGTCGCCCGGCTCAGCCGCCACCTAGGGCGCCCGACGACCCTGGATCACCTGTCGTCGGTGTTCGATGACTTCCTGGAACTGCGCGGCGACCGCCTTGGGGCCGACTGCCCGGCGATCATCGGCGGGTTCGGCCTGCTCGGTGAGGTCCCCGTCATCGTGGTCGGCACCCAGAAGGGCCACGGTGCCGCCGAGCTGACCGCGCATGGGTTCGGTATGGCGACACCCGCTGGCTACCGTAAGGCGGCCCGGCTGATGCGGCTCGCGGGCAAGCTTGGCCTGCCGGTCGTGACGCTGGTTGACACACCGGGTGCCTATCCGGGCGTCACCGCCGAGGAGCACGGCCAGGCGATGGCCATCGCCGAGAACATCCGGCTGATGACGACCCTGCCGGTGCCGGTCGTCGCGGTCATCACCGGCGAAGGCGGCAGCGGCGGAGCCCTGGCCCTCGCGGTGGCGAACCGGGTGCTGATATTTTCTAACGGCACCTATTCGGTCATCAGCCCGGAGGGGTGCGCGTCGATCCTGTGGAAGGACTCGGCCAAGGCTCCTACGGCCGCTCGGAAACTACGCATCGACGCGCGGGAGCTGCTGCGGTTCGGCATCGTGGATGGTGTCATACCTGAGCCGCCCGGCGGCGCGCACAACGCGCCAGCCGAGGCATCCCGCGCGCTGCGCGCCGCGCTCGCCAGTGAACTCGCGACTATGCTCGACTGCCCCGCCGGGGAACTGCGGGACCAGCGTCGCGGGCGGTTCCGCGGCTTCGGCACCCCGCCTGACACGGACGACCCGCGCGTCAAGCGGGATGTGGACGCGACGAGGGCAGGACGATGACCACGCAAGACGCTTTTGACGAGGTCCGCGTGGGCCTGACCAAGCTGCTCGCCGACCTGCCCAGATTGCCCTCGGCCCTGCGGGTGGAGGCGCAGGACGTGGTGATCGAGCTGACCTGGGACTCCGCCTCCACCTCCGCCGAGCCGGTGACAAGGCCCGAGGTGCCCGAGCAGCGAGACGCCAGTCTCCACCACGTGACGGCGCCGACGGTCGGGGTGTTCTACCGTTCGCCCGAACCAGGTGCCGCCCCGTTCGTGGAAATCGGCTCGATCGTCGGACCCGGTGATCAGGTCGCGATCGTGGAGGCCATGAAGCTCTTCCTCCCGGTCGAGGCCGGCAATCGAGGCCGGGTAGCGGCGGTGCTCGTGCAGGACGGCGAGCCGGTGGAGTACGGCGAGCCGTTGATCGCGCTAGAACCCATCGAGGCGTGAGCCACTCAACTGCCGACAAGACAAGGGTGCACCAGTGACCATGTTTCGTACCGTGCTTGTGGCCAATCGCGGAGAGATCGCGCTCCGGGTGGCTCGTACCTGCCGAGAAATGGGCATCAGGGTCGTCGCGGTGTACTCGACCGAAGACCGTGACAGCCAGCTGGTCCGCTTCGCTGACGAGGCCGTCGCGATCGGACCGGCCCCGGCCAGGCGGAGCTACATGTACGCCCCGGCCATCCTGGAGGCAGCACGACGGACCGGCGCTGACGCGATCCACCCCGGCTACGGTTTCCTGTCCGAGGATCCGCACTTCGCCGCCGCCTGCGCGGCCGAGGGACTGACCTTTATCGGGCCGTCAAGTAGCGTGGTGTCCGCGCTCGGTGACAAGACCCAGGCGCGCGAGCTCCTCAGCGGCGCCGGGATGCCACTGCTGCCCGGCAGCCTGAAGCCGCTGGCGGACCTGGCCGCCGCCCAGCGGGTAGCCGACGAGATCGGTTACCCGGTAATCATCAAGGCGGCGATGGGCGGCGGCGGCCGGGGCCTGCGGGTTGTGCACGATTCGGCGCACTTCGGCCAGGCATACCGGGAGACCCGGGCGCAGGCGCAGGCGCTCTTCGGCGACGCGCGGGTCTACGTCGAACGCTACCTGGCGACTTCCCGTCACGTGGAGATCCAGATCCTCGCGGATAACTACGGCAATGTCGTCCACCTCGGAGAGCGTGACTGCACCGTGCAGCGCCGCCACCAGAAGCTGATCGAGGAGACCCCTGCCCCGGGCTTGCCGCGTGAGACAGTGGAACGGATGGGCCAGGCAGCGGTCGCCGGGGCACTCGCCGCGGGCTACGCAGGCGCCGGAACCTTCGAGTTCCTCGTCGATGAGGCGGGCGACTTCCACTTCCTCGAGGTCAACTGCCGGATCCAGGTCGAGCATCCGGTTACGGAAATGGTGACCAGCATTGACCTGGTCGCCCAGCAGCTTCGCATCGCCGCGGGCGAGCCGCTCACCCTGGGCACGGTGGAGCGGCGAGGCGCCGCGATCGAATGCCGGATCAACGCCGAGGATCCGGCGCGTGACTTCGCTCCGGCACCGGGCATGCTCACCGAGTTCGTGCCGCCCGGCGGTCCGTTCGTCCGGGTGGACACCGCTGCCTATCAAGGAAGCCGGGTATCCCCGGCATACGATTCGCTCATCGCCAAGCTGATCGTATGGGCACCCGACCGCGAGCAAGCGATCGCCAGAATGGCACGGGCCCTCGATGAATTCCGGATTGACGGCCCTGGTATCGCTACCACCGCGGGCTTTCTCGCCGAAACCGTGAGGAGTTCCGCATTTCGCACCGGAACCCATACGACCTCAACTCTCATGGTCGCTGCCCGGCCGCTGGCTGCTGAAACGGTGTAAGGCCCGGGTCGGGGAGTGTGCCTTGCCCATCCGCCCGCCGGGGTGCGCCCGGTCCGGTCCGGCCTTGATGCCGTAGCTGCCGAGGGAGGGCTCGAGGAGGTCGAAAGCGCGGCTGGCGGCGACGGTGAGGACCTGGCAGATCTCGTCGCGACCCTGGCCGGCCAGGGCGCGGGCGGTGCCCTCGGCGAACAGGACCCGGTGGACTGAGGCGAGCTGGGCGGCGACGATGCGCTGCTGGGGATCGTCGGAGCCGGTCTCGGCTACGATGACGTCGCCGAGGGCCTGCTCGCGCAGGTCGGCGATCTCCCGGTAACGGCTGGCGAGCATGTGGCTGTTGGTGACCATGCGGGCGAACGTCGCGGTGGGCGGGCCGAGGGTGACGTCGCCGACGGCGACCCGCTCGGCGTAGTCGCGGCGGATCGCCGCGAGCAGGCTCTCGCCCGCCGCGCGCGCGGCGGCGGCCTCGGCGAGGCTGCCGATGACCACCTCGGCCCGGTCGAAGACCAGGTCCTCCTTGCGCGGGAAGTAGTTCGTCACGGTCATCTTCGACACCCCGGCCGCGTCGGCGACCCGGGAGATCGTCACCTCGTCGAAGCCCTTGGCCGCGAACAGCGCCATCGCGGCGGCGGAGATGGCCTGCCGGGCCTCCTGCTTGCGGCGTTCCCGCAGTCCCATGACCACACCGCCACCATAGCACCGCGCTATGCTCGGTAAAAAATTATGTTTGACATAATTTTATGTCCGACTTATGGTTGGGTAATGGGGCCACAGCACGGGCCAATGGCCGCCGCCCGGGCCACCAGCGACGGGACGCGGGTCGGGCCGGGACGGAAGGTGGACCGGCGGTGAGGATCGCAGTTACGCACAATGCCCAGTCCGCGTCAGCTCGCGGACGAGGACCACAACCCACGCATGTAACGCCGCTCCAGAGACGAGGTCACGTCACAATGCGCCAGTCGCACAGCAGCTTCGCCGGAAACAGATCCGGTCCGCCACGGTCGCCAGCGGCACCGGGCTCACTGGCCCGCCGCAGCACGCAACTCCGAGGCTGGTAGGAGGTCACGATGTCGACATTGGCGATTGTCGGTCGCGCCTGCTTCCGCCACCGCTGGGTCACGTTGCTGGCCTGGATCGCCGGGCTGGCTATCCTGGTCACGCTGTGGCAGATGTACGGTGCCAGCGCCGATAACAGCTTCAACTCAAGCGATCCGGGGCAGACGCTGCTCAATCAGCACTTCAGCCGACAGTCTGGCGACGCGTTCACGCTGGCAATCAAGTCCACGGCGCCTGTCACCGACGCCTCCGTGCGGGCTCGCGTGGATACCGCGCTCACGCCGCTGCGCGCCGCGCCACACGTGTCCGGGGTGAGCGACCCGTACGCGCACGTCTCACGGGACGGGCACATCGCGTTCGCCACCGTGCAGTTCGATGAACCGAGCGCGTCCATCCCGACCGGCGAGATCCGGAACCTGATGAATGACGCGACCGCATCCTCCGGACACGGCGTGGCCTTTAGCCTGGGCGGGGACATCGTGGACACGATCGAAGCGCCCAGTGGCGGGTCCTCGGACGGGATCGGGGTCGTGGCGGCCATGATCGTGCTGCTCATAACGTTCGGGTCCTTCCTTGCGATGGGGCTCCCGATCATGACCGCGATGTTCGGGATCGGCACCGGGGTGTCGCTGCTCGAGCTGCTCGGCCACGCCTTCCCGGCTCCGTCCTACTCCGTCATCATCGCCTCGGGGATCGGGCTTGGCGTGGGCGTGGACTACGCGCTGTTCATCGTGACGCGGTTCCGTGACGAGTTGCGGTCGGGTGCCGACCCGGAGACGGCGACGGCGAACACGATGCGTACGGCCGGGCGTTCGGTGCTCACGGCGGGGATCACCGTCGTGATCGGCATGCTCGGGCTGCTGGTGCTGCGAGAGTCGCTGATGAACGGCGTCTCGGTGGCCGCCGCCGCGACGGTGGCGATGACCGTGCTCGCCTCGTTGACGCTGTTGCCCGCGTTCCTTGGGTTCAGCGG
>Ga0066797_1000336_pt1 | contig 14394 bp, 14 predicted proteins | sample PersoiDNA2013193_FD_76335 | JGI IMG/M metagenome (GOLD analysis project Ga0066797, IMG submission 76335) | Permafrost soil microbial communities from the Arctic, to analyse light accelerated degradation of dissolved organic matter (DOM) -... | ecosystem: Environmental > Terrestrial > Soil >... | reverse complement strand
CTTCATCTTCATGAGATCCTCTGGACTCAGCTGGCCTTCGTACTGCTGTAAGAGGGCCTTCATCTTCATGAGATCCTCTGGACTCAGCTGGCCTCCGTACTGCTGTAAGAGGGCCATTATCTTCATGAGGTCCTCTGGACTCAGCTGGCTTCCGTACTGCAGTAAGAGAGCTTTCAGCGCGTTGACGTCGAATTTGCTGTAGTCGAATTTGCTTTCTGGCTTCTTGACTTCAGCGCACTTGGTGACGACAACTTGCTTTACTACTGGGCATGGGCACTTCACTGGGCACGGTGTTGCTGTTGGGCACTTTGTTGGGCACGCTGTTGGGCACGGACAGCAGCACGTTGAAGTGACGCAGCTCGTGCACTGAGCGCTCGTGGTCGTCGCACAGGTCGTTGTCGTGGTAGCACAGGTTGCCGCAGACACAACGCCTGTCGCTGAAAATGCAGCAACTAAAGCTAATACTACTAAAGAAATAACTATTTTCTTCATAATTCAACTCCTTTACTTTCTTTAGATATGGTTCTGATTCGTAATCTATAACGTTTTTTAATTTTCTTTAAGGCATAAAAGCGTTTTGATTTTGTTATATTGCAAACTAGCGGTGATTTGCCTAATTGAGCCCTTGGTTAACTTAATTTGAAGGCGACAATGGAAACTTGGAAAACGTTTCCACCACTCGCTCGCACGCTCTTCTAAAATCTCTCAAGACACGCTTACCGGCACGCTCTTAATGCTAACGCTCCCTCAATGCGCCGCCATTGTTACTAGTGATATTAACGTGGCGATCAACGCGTCGAACACGTCAAGACTTTGGTCGTCTGATGATCTGCATGATGTACCAGGGCCCATCGACTAGCAACGCTGCTCGTACACGTTGTGGGGCTGCTTTTCATTGTCGCTTAACGCAATTTCGCCGCACGACGCTCATAGTTTTACATAATGTATTTATGTGGCGCTTAGAAATCTAATAGTATGCAATTTAGTACCGCGAGCGCCGCAAAAAGCGCACCAGCTGAGGGAGGAATGCCGTTAATCGGTGATAAATTCCCGCAAATCGAAGTCCAAACGACCCACGGTAAGATGACGCTGCCTGATGCTTTTAGCGGCAAGTGGTTCGTACTTTTTAGCCACCCTGCAGATTTTACCCCGGTGTGCACGACCGAGTTTGTAGCCTTTGCCAAACGGTATGACCAGTTTAAAAAGCTAGACTGCGAGCTCATTGGACTGTCCATTGATCAAGTCATCTCGCACATGAAGTGGACAGAGTGGATCCAACAAAACTTAGACGTCGAGATTCCTTTCCCCATAATAGCAGACACGGGCAAGGTCGCATCGATGCTGGGAATGATTCACCCAAATAAGGCGTCAAATACCGTGCGTGCGGTGTTCGTAATCGATCCCAAAAGCGTCGTTCGTTTAATAATCTATTATCCGCAAGAAGTCGGCAGAAATATAGACGAAATAATCAGGGCCGTGAAAGCCCTCCAAACCGCTGACAAATATAGCGTCGCAATGCCCGCGGGATGGCCTCAAAATGAGCTTATCGGGAATAAAGTCCTTATTCCTGCGCCAGCCGACGAGAAGACGGCCAAAGAACGTGTCAAGATGTATGACAATTATGACTTTTGGTTGTGTTACAAAGAGCTCGAAGAGTAAATCAACGTCCAGCTAACTAGCGCTTAAAACAGGGAGCTCCAAGGGGGCGAATGGCGTCATAAGCCGTGAGCGCACAATTGAGGATTCCATGATAGATACGAATCAAGATACGAATGATAAGACCCGCTTAGTCTACCTCAAACCGGCCGACCTAGCTCGAAGACTGCAGGAGGAACCGCCACTTTTCGTACTCGATGTTCGTGATCCACCCGAACTTGAGGGCGAGTTAGGACGATTGCCTGGTGCGGTGAATATCCCACTTCATCAGCTTAAGCAGCGCTGGGGGGAGCTCTCGATGCGGGAAGGGAGAGATATACTCGTAGTGTGCCGCTCTGGTAAACGCTCAGAGGCTGCAGCTCGAATGCTTCAGGAATCAGGTGTTAAGCGAGTTTTTGTTTTGGAAGGTGGCATGATAGCGTGGCGAAACACGCAGCGCTGAACGAAAAGGGACAACTCTGCGCAGCGTAGACGATTTCCTTTTTCGAGCAGGTTTGCCACAAAGCCACCCAAACGTCTGAGCGGTATCTTGCTAGAGTCGACCCGCCTTTTGTAATACAAGGCTTTTAGCTGTTCAAACGAACTAGGGGCCCGATAGAGTGAAAGCCGAACTAAAGCGTATACGAGCAAATTGATTCCACGCACCCAACGCTATCCGCTCGAGAGCGGATATCCGCGGCTTTTCCAAGCTCTTAATGCGCCAAGAACGACAAAAACGTTTACAACTCCGAGTCTCGATAAAATGCTTGCGGCAAGGCTAGCGCGCCCCCCACGAACAGTGAATCGCGAGGGGCTTGTCACGTGATATGTCTTCGAAACGGTATTTTAGATGACCGACAAAGAGATTTTCGGCCCCTTTGATGTGTCCTTGCTTCCATTCAGGCGCATCACGGACGTCTAGCACATTAACAGCTGCCCGGTCTATGGCTTTTTTCAGCGTATCGATTGAACACGTCGTTTGTTGTGCAAATGGCTTTCCTTTGTTGCGCCATTCGGGAATTCCGCCGCAAAGGTGGGCTTTGACGTCGTCGAAGCCAAGCCGACCTAAATACATGCGAGCAACTTCGACATCTAAGGGTCTTTCGGTAACTAGCGCGACTGGCTCATCGTCTTCAAGGGCCCATCCAGGAAAGAAGCTCATGCCATCAAGCCAAATGTTCAGAGATCCATAAACGTGCGAACTGGCGAACGCTCCAGGTTCGCGAGTATCGATAACGGTCACGGCACCTTCGTCGACAAGCTCGCCAAATTCCGTCGGGGGGACCTCACGAACTGCGTTTTGAATTGGTGGTGGGCCTTCGATATTCAGGTCGCGCACTCTGCGGAAGTGGGGGGATCAAAAGATGCTGCCCGGTTAAATAGTGCACGAAACGTTCTTCGTCCAGTTGCAACAACGGATTCATTTGCCGTTCATAGCCGAGAACGCTAACATCCTGTGTGCCCATATTGTGTCCGCAAACGCTTCCTGCACCGTGAGCGGGGTAAACGGCCAGATGATCGCCTAGCGGCAAAATTCGTTCAAAAATGCTGCGATAGAGCTTTTTTGACTGTGAGATGGTCTGTCCCTCTCCAAGGAGATCAGTTCGCCCGACGTCACCTGCAAGGAGTGTGTCACCTGTAAATATGAACAACGGCGTCTCACTGTGCAATCGTTCATAGACGGTAAAACACAGGCTATCGTTAGTGTGTCCAGGCGTGTTTAGGACCTCAACTTTGAGATTACCCACATAGAAAGTCTCGCTATCGGTGAGGTTGTGGTCCCCGTATCGAAAACGCGTTTCTTTGCTATGTCCGATTTCTGCGCCTGACTGACGCTGTAAGTCGAGCGATCCAACAACTAAGTCTTCATTGCGGTGCGACTCAAAGATGTACTTGATTTGAGCGCACTCTCGGATTCCTAGCTCCGTATATATTTCACAATCTCGACGAGGATCGATAACGATGGCCTCGCCATGGTCAGAAAGGAAGTAGCTATTATGGGCAAGACCTTGTGCCCTCACAGTCTCGAGCTGCATTGATACTTAGTTGGGTCTTGGCGTTTATCACACTTTCTCGTTCAGAGATGTCTTGCCGCGTGTGCTTTTGATATTCGCTCTTTCGCAGAATAATCGCGCGTTTTCAGGGTAAGCGGCCGCCACGTGACTCTCTCAGAGCGCGAAACGTTTTTTGAGGTGGTCACAGTGCTAAGCAATGAGTGCATCTAAGACAATAACATTCACATTCGTAGTAATAGGGTTGCAGGCCCCATCATCCCAATCGCTCTACGGCGACGATTCGACTAGCTGGAAGCCACGTTCGGTAAGCAATTTGGCTGCTGTTATAAGGTCGCTAGCTTGGAGAATCAGGATTGCCTTACCAGGCGCTGCACTCGTGTAAGCGTAAGCGTAGTCGACGTTGATCCCGTTGTCGGAAAGAGCACTGCTGATTTCAAACAGGGCTCCCGGCTTGTCGGACATTTCGAGACCAAGTACCTTGGTTTCAGACACAGTAAACCCCCCTCTTTGTAAGTGGCGCAAGGCTGCGTCTGCATCGTCTACAACAAACCGAATTATGCCAAACTCACCGGTGTCAGCGATTGTAAAAGCACGTATGTTGATTCCGTTTTCAGAAAGGATTTTCGTCGCGCTTGTAAGTCGGCCGGGCTTGTTCTCTGCGAACAACGTGATCTGTTTCAGTATTTTGTTCTGGACCATTCGCATCACGACTTTGAATGCTAAACCTCGCGGAGATCGATGACTTTCTGCGACTTGCCAGATGATCGCGGCAGCGTGCCACGTTCCACGAGCTCGACTTTTGCGTTTACCATCAGCACTTCTCGGAGCTGCTTCGCTATTCGTTCCTCTAGTTGCATGAGCGCGCCGATTCTGTCGCTCAGTGCGCTTTCCGTGACTTCGACCTTTACCGTCATGACGTCCAAGGGGCCGACGCGATCGACCACGATCTGGAAGTGGTCGCCTACTTCGGGAATCTGCATGAGCACCGATTCAATCTGGCTCGGGAACACGTTGATGCCTCTGATGACGATCATATCGTCTACACGCCCTTGAACGCGCATAATTTTTGGATGCGTCCGTCCGCACTCGCACTCCTCCCACACGAGTGAGGTGATGTCCCCCATTCTGTAACGTATGAGTGGGAGTGCCTCTTTTGAAAGCGTCGTCACGACGAGTTCTCCTTTCTTTCCCTGCTTTACTGGCCTGCCGTGATCGTCGATAATTTCAAGCAAGAAGTGATCCGCCCACGCGTGAATGCCATTCTGGGCGGAACACTCGGTAAAGAGCGGACCGCTCATTTCAGACGTGCCGTAAATGTCGTACGCCCTTATCCCAAGATTCTGTTCAATGCGTTTTCGCGATTCGAGCGACCAGGGTTCAGCCCCTAAGATGCCGACTCGTAGTTTAGTCTGCGACGCTATGTCGACCTTCATTGACTCAGCGACTTCTCCAATGTGGAGAAGGTATGATGGCGTACAGGCCATGGCTGTCGTTCCGAGGTCTTTCATGAGGCTTACCTGTCTCGACGTTGATCCCGCGCCGATTGGCAGAACGGTTGCGCCGATTTTTTCGACCCCGTAATGAAGACCAAGTCCACCTGTAAAAAGACCGTAGCCATATGCGACTTGGACAACGTCACCCCGTCCTAATCTGCATGCCGTCAATGAGCGTGCTAAGCACGTTGACCACACGTCGATGTCGTTAACGGTATAGCCGACGACGGTCGGCACGCCCGTCGTGCCGCTTGAAACGTGAAATCGCACGATTTGGCTCTGAGGAACTGAGAACATACCAGTCGGGTAGGTGTCGCGCAGATCCGTTTTGTACGTAAATGGCAACTTTTGGAGATCTTCAAGTGACCGAATATCGTGTGGTGAAATACCGGCCGATCCAAAGCGTTCCTTGTAAAAACTGGAATATTCGAACGCGTTTTCGACCAGCCGTCGAAGCTTGCGTTCCTGCAGCTGTTTGAGCTCTTCCTCTGGCAGACGTTCGATGTTGGGATTCCAAAACTCCATAGTAATCATCCGTTGCTAATCATTGGCACGTACCCTTTGCCATTTTAGTACTTTAACGTTATGAGTAACCGTGTGCTGTTTAATAGCGTTTCTTTGGCGAACTCGCCCACAAAGTGCGCATCGAGGGTTAGAAAAAAACGCATTGAATTGGCGGCAATGTATCAACAAGTTATATATATGCTAAAACTGATAAATTGGAGTGCAGTGTTAACTACATTTTGATTTGCAAATGCGCTTTGATGCAATGTGAGTGTTCATGAAAGCTATCGAAACTAAGGACTTGGTCAAACGATTCGAGGACGTTGAAGCAGTTAAGGGAATAAATCTTGAAATTGAAGAAGGTGAACTCTTCGGATTGCTCGGACCGAACGGTGCAGGCAAGACGACTACCATCTCGATGCTGTGCACCATAGTGAGGCCCACGAGCGGCTCGGCCACCATCTACGGACACGACGTGAGAAAAGAATCTGACACGGTCCGTGGATTGATAGGGATTGTGTTCCAGGACCCGAGTCTCGACGACAATTTAACCGGAAGGGAAAACCTCGATTTCCATGGTCGGCTTTATAAAGTGCCCCGAGGCGAAATAGCAGGGAGAATAAACGACGTGCTCGAGCTCGTGGAACTGAGTGACAAGGCCGATGTTATCGTCAAGAAGTACTCTGGGGGGATGAAACGGCGTTTAGAGATCGCGCGCGGTTTGCTTCACCACCCCAAAGTCCTCTTTCTCGATGAGCCCACGCTCGGGCTTGATCCGCAAACCCGACGGCACATCTGGGAGTACATCGGGCGTCTTAACAGGGAAAAACAGATAACGATGATCTTGACGACGCACTATATGGACGAAGCCGATCAGCTGTGTGATCGCATTGCTATTGTGGATCACGGAAAGATCGTAGCGATGGACACCCCCGATAACCTTAAACACGACGTCGGAGGTGACGTCGTGATTATGACGGTGCCAAATGGGGGTGAGCAGCTCAAGGCCAAGCTTGAACAGCTCGAAGTCGTCAAATCAACTCAACTGGTCGATTCCACGTTGCGGCTGAGCGTTGATAAAGGCGAGACTGCGATACCGATTTTTATGGACGTGGCGCGTCAAGAGGGGATCGCCGTGCCCTCGATTTCACTCCACGAGCCTACGCTCGAGGACATATTTATCAAGTACACGGGACGCGAGATTCGGGCTCAAGAAGCTGCCGGCGGTTTCGCCGGGCACGGTCCAGGGAGACGATAGAGATGCCAAACGGACGAATAGAGTTTATGGGTGATATCTATTCGATTTGGCTCAGGGAGATGATCCGGTATATCCGCGCTCGGTCGCGGGTCGTTACCTCTCTTATTACTCCGCTTCTGTGGCTCATTATATTCGGGTCGGGATTTAGCTCATCGCTGTCGTTCGGTGGGTCTGGCGGTAGCACGAACTACATCAACTTTCTTGCGCCCGGGATCCTCGGCATGACGGTACTCTTTACCTCGATATTTTCAGGAATGAGCGTTATGTTCGACAAGGAATTCGGCTTCCTGAAAGAGATTCTCGTGGCTCCTGTATCACGGACGTCAATCGTCCTGGGAAAAGCCCTCGGCGGCACAACGCAAGCGTCAATACAGGCCCTGCTGATACTCGCCCTTTCCACGCTGATCGGCGTAAAGATATCGGGCCCGCTCGGACTCGCTGGGGCCTTGGCGCTCATTCTCGTGACGATGTTCTTCACCGGCATGGGTTTTGTCGGGCTCGGCATCAGTATCGCCTCACGGCTTGAGAATATCGAGGGCTTTCAAGTAGTCGCTAACCTACTGGTGCTTCCAATATTTTTCCTAAGCGGGGCATTCTTCCCCGTCACATCGCTCCCCGACTGGATGAAGGTCCTCGTAGACCTCAACCCACTCGCATATAGCGTCGATGCTATGCGCTACGCGGTTACTGGCCTGCACACTTACAGTATAATGCTTGATCTCGCAGTCGTATTCGGCTTCTTCGTGTTAATGACCGTTCTTGGATCCGTTCTGTTTCGAAACGTGCGCTAGGGCAACGTCTCTGCACGGAAAAAAAGGAAATTGCGCCCCTGGCAGTGAGCGATCGTTATCCCGGGTTAGATGAACTGTTCCGGATCTCGCTCAAACATCGCCTTGCAACCAGGCGCGCAAAAAAAGTACTTTTTGCCCTTGTATTCACTGACGTACTTTGCCGTCTTTTCATCGACGTTCATATTGCATACGGGATCTTGTGCCATTTTTTCCTCGCTATATAATCTATCTACGTGTTTAAATTATTACCTCAGTCGGTTTGGTTGCTGCGTTCCCAGAAAAAATCAAAAAGTTCGGCGAGGTCCCGGTACGTTATGTGAGCCGCAGGGACGAAGAATCCACATGAAGTATCCATGTCGTACCCTTCTCGGGTGGTCACCCGCGGGAAACAGATGAGCGCGCAAAATTCGTTAAGCAGAAGCACGGTGTTAACGTCATCGACACATCGAATGGAGTCGCGTTCTGTTGTCGCCGTGCGTTTGCAGAGCACTTCAACCGCGGAGGCCTTGACTGTTGTCATATCAATGACGTAATTCAAGACCCACAGGAAGCTTTTCGCTTCGTGTACTATGTCCATCGCTGCTGTGACCACAAGGTCACCCTCGGAGATAAAAAACTCACTAAGGTCGGCAGGTAAACGTTTGATGTGCTGCGGAAGTTCAGCCGCTGAGTGGCGTTCCCAGTATTCCAACAAATCTTGGACATCGCTTATGCCCTCAACGAAGGTTGTGACCACTTTTCCATATTCCGATATGGTGTAGTCGCCATTTGGTAGTTGACGGACGAGCCCTACGTCTTCCAACCGACGGAGATGGCGCACCACTTCGTGTACTAGCAAATCAAACCGTCTGCAAATGTCTACGACTGACGTTTGTTCATACAGCTGGTTGAGTATCTCGAGCCGGCTAACGTCTGAAAGCGCCAAAAAAAGCCTCGTCAGTTCGTAAGAACTCCTGATAGGCATACTATCTCCAAAAGACGTTTCGCCGCAGATGTGTGTATGCGTACGGTGAGAAACGTATAAATAACATTCCCTTTTAGAATTTACAGCGGAGGTTGGCCTTGAAAGCGGTACACGAGGACGTCAAGCGCGAATTGATTGAGGTCCTCAGAGGACTCGACCTTCGAGAGACGAAAAAGCTGCACGTCGTTTGCACGCCGAGCTTCTATTTGGATCACTTCGTTCAGGTCGACGATTTAAACGCCTTTTGTGACCAGCTTCTAACGAAGTACAAAGCAGGCGGGGGCAATATTCCCGGCTTTGTTCAAAACGTGCTCTCAGGCGGGGGCGCCGTAAATACCGCTGTCGCGTTGTCATGTCTAGGGCTGAGCTCTCATTTCATCGGTAGAACGAGCGAATTTGGCCATGACGTTTTGAAATTCTTCGCACGGAACAGCGGCATGGACGTCTCCCACGCAAAAACGGACGGGAAGTTGGGGCAGACCCTCGCAATTGAGATCGGTGAGCGAAAAATCAACGTAATGCTCAATGACGTTGGCTCAAACTACGACTTTACTTTTGACAGCTTAAGGGACTCCGATCTCGAATTAATCGAGAGCAGCCAGCTTGTCTCCGTTCACGACTGGGGCACCAACGTCGTTGGTGGCACTGATCTTGCAGCGAGAACTTTCGAGTACGCCAAGCAGTACAACGTCAAGACGTATTTTGACTCAGCGGATCCGAGCCCTCGCACTAACGAACTTCCAGAGCTCTTCGAACGTGTCATAGCGAACAAAAACCTCGACATGCTGAGCATGAATCAAAACGAGCTGGGGCAGCATGTAGGTGAGGTTTCCATTGAGCGTGCGATCGCGTTCAAGCGGCGAGTGACTCCGCGGATTGACTATCACACCCCGTCGTTTGCGGCCTCGATGGACGATAACGTGACCTTTTTCCCCGCATATGACGTGGAACTACATCGATCAACGGGCGCAGGGGATGCGTGGAACGCTGGCAACATCTTTGGTGAGCTTCTCGGCTTGACACCAGCGTTTCGTCTTTGCTTAGCGAACGCGGTAGCTGGTTATTACGTTTCGAGTAAGCGTGCTGTGCACCCCACTGTTGATGACTTGATTGCGTTCGTCAAGGCTCAGCAACTGCGTGCCCTCCCCTCCGAAGTTTAAGTGGTTTTTAGTTATCGAGTTCTCAGGTAAGCATGAGAACAAGCTGCAACGCTTCGACGCGCGATACCCGAACGTGATCACAGCAACTGAGCAATAAGGAGCAGAACCACACTCACTCGTCTCGTTCGACGCCAATTTCCGCATAAAACCTGCGCGTTACGACCTCTTCGATGAGGTGCAGCAGCGTCGTGCGGTCGCGCACGCCCGAAAAAACTCCAAGAGGGATCTGCGCGGCACCGGCGTTTGAATGGCCGCCAGCCGAGCCTATATCGCCAAATGCTTGGTTCATCACTTCACCGATATTAACTCGTACATCCTTGCTCCTCGCTGACAAGTGGATCTTCTCGTCATTCATCCCGAAGACCGCAACGGCGGTGACCCCCTCAAGGTTGAGCAGGTAATCGGCAGCCTGCGCGAGCGCGTCAATGTTATGGATAACCCCAACGTTCGAGATTAGATAGCTCCCGGTAATGTGTTTGTTGTGAATAGCCTCTCCTAATATGTCGAGCGTCTCCATCGACATTGTTGGCGATTCGATTTGGATGAGGGCCTCTCTGTCGGAGAGTTGCATGAGTGTCGTAGCAGCAGCGAGATCCGCTGGAGTCACGTGGACTTTGTAGTCCTGTGTGTCTATTCTTATGCCGTAGAGCAAAGCGGTGGCGAGTCGTTTGTCGATGTCTATGTCGAGCTCTTCGAGGTAACTGGTCAGTATCGTAGCGGTAGAGCCGACGTCCCGGATATCAGTATAAAGAACTTCTTGTTCAGGAACGCCGTGATGGTCAATAATAATCCCCACGTTTTCATAGTCCGTAAGTGGATTGTTCGCGCCCGGGGTGGCCGTGTCGACCAAGGCGAGCATGTCGTAGTCGCTCGGGTGCACTTCGTCAACGTGGACGAGGTCAATACCTAGCAAGTTAACGAATGCACGGTTTTCCTGTCGGCTAATCTCCCCGTGGTAAATTATTGCTGCTTCGGTGTCGACGCTTGCGGCGATTTGCTTAAGCGCGAGAGCGCTGGCTATCGAGTCCGGATCGGGATTATCGTGAACGAGAATGCCGAGCGTTTTGATAGATTTAAGGATCTGATGAAGTCGAGTCGCCGACCGCTGCGATTCGGCCCTCTGCAGATCGTGCAGCGCGGCTTTCGCGATCAGTGATGACGGATAAACGACCGCGTCAGCGCCGAGCTCTTCGAGCTTATCCTTGCTCAGCGGGTCAGCGGCACGGACGATAACAAAAACGTCTGGCTTTCTCTCCTTTATCGCACTCAGCGCTGCCATATTTGCTTTAACGTCGGAGCTCAGAATCATTACAGTCTCTAGGTCGGTGGATAGCAGCTTCCTAATAACCTCCTCTTTCGTTATGTCCCCAACGTGCGCGTCAAAATTCTGGTCGCGAAGCGTCTCAACACGTTTAGCGTTTTTCTCGACAATTGTAAACATCCGGCCGCGTTGTGTGAGTTCCTTGGCAACGAGAAAGCCAACGCTGCCTGCGCCGAGTATCGCGTACGTTAGTCGCTTGTCATTCTTGAAGGGAATGTCATGCTCAAAGGTTGTCCCGTTGTAACTAATAAGCTATCACCTGCTCTTGAGCCGTGATTAAATCTTAAATTTGGATTGGGCAACGTATATATGTGGAAGCGGTATAAGAGCATATGCCAAAAAACGGGCCGGTAGCTTAGTCAGGCAGAGCGTTGGGCTCTTACGGTATTTTACTAATGACCTGTTGACCAGAGATACCCAAAGGTCGAGGGTTCAATTCCCTCCCGGCCCGCGTATTTGAGGGGCTGTGGCCTAGTCTGGAATGGCGACGGGCTCCAGCGGTATAAGTTCACGATGTGATGAGCAACGGGTCAACTGATGGCTCGGGGACGCTTGGGCCAAGTGATGTCCCGTTGGAGCACTGATCGGAGAGACCCGTCGATCGAGAGTTCAAATCTCTCCAGCCCCATTTTTTTCAATCTTTTAGACCGCAAGATGTATGGGCGCGTATATGCCGATAAGTCACTTTGAGCAGTAAAGCGTACGGGCGCTTTGTTCGATCCTCCGGTTTTGGATATCCTTATTTGCAATTAAATCCTGTGCTGATGAACGCCCCGAAAGGCTACAGACGGCACCAAAACATTAAGTATTCTTGACTCTTACCCTAGGGAGAAGTCCCGTGGTGTAGTGGTCAATCATGCGGGCCTTTGGATTCACGTGGTCTTGAACGTTGACCACTGATAGAAGAAAGCCCGCGACTGCGGTTCGAATCCGCACGGGACTATCGTCCGTTAGATATTTGCCGAGGTGGGGTAGCCTGGTAATCCTATGGCCCTGTGGAGGCCACGACGCGGGTTCGAATCTCGCCCTCGGCCTTTTGTTTTCTGTTTTCGGCTAGGTTATCGCTTTCGTTTAATAGAAGAAGTGATTTTAGGTTGCTAATCTCAGATTCCAATTTAGAGAGGCGAGATTCTGTATCAGTTTCTAAACCCAGTTTAGAAACTTTTGACTTAGACTCTGCCATAACTTGTGCACTTTCCTGAATATATGGAACGACCAAAAATGCGGGTCGGCCGTCGTGACTTGTTTTATAGACGTGCGCTCTTTGGCCTATGATTTCGCTGCATTCTTGAGGTAACCTAATCATGGGGTACTTCACGTTTGGCTTCGAGCGTATTGTCCCAATCTTTGATGATCCAATATACTGTAAACTATTCACTTCCTAATCTCCACTATATGATCTTGTCATGCTTCCTCAAATTACAGTCTTATGGCACGTAATGTTGCATCTTGATCTTGTCTTGGGAAGATTGAACTTCAACACAGGGTTGTTGGACTGCAGTGCCTCCCTAAATTGACCGATGGTAAGCTTTGCAGTAGTTGCCAAATTGCGCTGACCTGTATAAGCGCTGAACAAGACAAATGCAGAGTATTGCTAAGCTCTATAGCTGTTAATCAGTCCGTCCTGCTTTGTCTTGCTGATAAATGATTTAGAAATGGGTCGGGTTTCTTGATCCAGTTGAAATTCACCGTATGGTCGCCGACCGCTTCGCAATCACAGTTTCTCCGCTAGTATCCACCAGCCTGCACCCCAGAGCTTGGAGAGTGTGGAACCCGATTTATCAAAATGTTGCCATATGCGTTGACATAATGGCGATTTATAGAAGGTGACCAATGCGGACTCGAACGGGCCGCCGACCGAAGTAAACGGGCGATTACCACGAGCAAATTGAATATTCCCGCCGTTTTGTTCTACAGCATCGAGATATCGAGCAAGCGGGTAGTCGTTCTCAAAAAAATCAATTTTGAAGGCCTGACCTAATTCAGTGAATTTGCCGTTGGCAATAGCGTTGATTAGTTCCTTAGCCGTACCGGGAAGTCGAGCAAACGTATCCACTGAAAAACGCTTTGTTACAATATCTGCGAAGAAGATGCCGCCGGGTTTGAGCACCCGCAGTTGTTCACAGATAGGCTTTGCAATATCGGTGAAGTGTTCGAGCAACCCGAAACTCATCACTAAATCGAACACATCATCAGGGTAAGGGAGTTGAGTAGCATCAGCTTTACAAAATGTTGTGTGGGGGGGTTTGCGCCCGTGCATTTCGAAGTTGCGTCGCGCAAAACTCAACGCCTCATCAGAGAGATCAACGAGTTCTACTTCGTAGCCGCGGGTATTATGGAAGTATAACGATACACCGCCAGAGCCACAGCCGACTTCTAATGTCTTGATTGGCTTTTTTGGGAATTCTTCTGCGAGACGTTGGAACTTAACGCTTTCCCACAATTCTGAGTAGGTACGACTATTACCGACATCATCGCTGTAAAACAATTCTTGTTTGGCCCACATTTGATCATGATATTCATATTCGCCATCATGTTCGATCATAAAGGGTGTCCACCAATAATCGCACATAAAACAATATAAAACGTCTATTTAAATGCTATTTCTTACTATCGCGCGCTAGACTCGGACAGCGCTTTGGTACCAAAGCTTAGGGTGACTTGAGTACGTTATATCTGACGAATTGGAACGCTAGGTGCTTTGTAAATAGTTCAATCGACGCACATATCTTCACACGCTAACCGCACGCCCGCCCAGTACTTCATGTAAACGTCATATACGTTCTCGGGCAGCGGATGCTTGTAAAACCGCCAATCAACACCAGAAACGCCGTGGGTCATTGTGTCATTCTTATTTGACTGATCCCGCTGAAATATATCGCCATATTGTAGTTTTCGTTCTTGATTGACGCTTGGGCGGTATCATTAAGACTTTCTCTACGTGATTATTGGATATGACAAAGGCAGACGACGCTGTTATGCTTTTTAAGCAAGGCTTCAACTGTCCTCACCTCGTTTGAGAACGAGCTGTAGGAACAGGGCAATCCGCAAGCATAAATAATATTGGGACGCGTCGCTCGAAGTAAATCATGCCATATCGATCCCTTCTAATATCGCTTGTAGACATCATACACAGGCCTCGGCTTTTTGTTTTTTATTTTCTCGTAGGTTGTTGCCTTTTTTAAAAAAAAGTAGTGACTTTAATAAAGTATACGACACCAGCGACTTTAACAAAAGCAAATACGTAAGTCCG
>Ga0066797_1000334_pt1 | contig 14421 bp, 12 predicted proteins | sample PersoiDNA2013193_FD_76335 | JGI IMG/M metagenome (GOLD analysis project Ga0066797, IMG submission 76335) | Permafrost soil microbial communities from the Arctic, to analyse light accelerated degradation of dissolved organic matter (DOM) -... | ecosystem: Environmental > Terrestrial > Soil >... | reverse complement strand
CGCCGGTGAGGCGGCTAACGGGACGTTCGCGCGTGAGCCAACGCCATTCGCCGAACGGAATTATAAAGATTGATCTTGAGACAAATGCGCGGCGCATCAGCTCTTACTGGTTGTACCCGCCGCGGATTGATGCTGCTTGCGCCGGGCGCGCACACCTTGCGATCTTCTCAAACCTCGTTCGATGTTTTGATCTTGGTCAGCCTCCCGTCACGGATCTCGCCCAACAGGTCGACATCCTTGATCACCAGGTTTGCGCCGCGCGCATACAGGATGCCCTGTTCCGCAAATCGCTTGAGGCTGATTGTGACGGACTGCCGTGTGACACCCGTCATGTGCGCGAGATCGGCGTGCGTGAATGACGCGGCGATCAGGGTGCCCGCGGGCTCGTCCACCCCGTACAGGTTCACAAGGTGCAGCAAGAGTTGTGAGAGTCTTTCTATTGGAGACCGCGTACCCAGCATTTGAGCCAACGCCGAGTAGCATTGGCCCTTAAAACTCAAGCCCTCTATAACTCCTATTGCAAGCGCGGGAATCGTGAGCACCATCTGGCGCAGCACGTCCCCCGGCAAATGAAGCACCGTGCTATTGACGGCCGCCGTTCCCGACCAGACGTGCTGGCCCTGCTTGAAGACCTCGGGACCGCCGACGAAATTGCCGGAATGCCAGTAAGCGAGCGTAATTTCTCGTCCGGAAGGCGCAATGTAAAAGACTTTGATCCGCCCGCTCTCGATAAGGTAGATGCCGTCTTGCGGGCTTCCCTGGCGAAATAGCTGGGCCCCGCGGTAGAGCACCTTGCGTTTGCCGGAGCCTAACACGCGCGCCTTCTCTGCTTCCGTCAGCCCCCGAAACAACGGTGGTGGCCCGCCCCGCTGCGCTCCGCCATCGGTCATCAGCAGAGCCCCGAACTGGGCTTGGCCAGCCTGACGATCACGATCGCCATGCTGATTTTCTGTTGCACTCGATGTCCGCTCTGGCGACAGATCCTTACTCATCATTCAACCGCTCAAGTCCGGGATTTATACTGGAGCTTACGCCAATATTGAAGAAGAGCCATCATCTGGATTTCCAGAATACGACGGGCTTTCAGGTCGGCCGTCCGGGCAAACGCCCGCGATCAAGCGCACCAAGCGGTCGCGTCCTGCCCCTGTCACAAACCCGTGCGCCAGAGAAGCGGAACAGGCCTCTGCGCGGCGTTATCGCTCGCCGTTAGACATCCGGGGACCACCAGCCATGAGCGATATGGCGCGCTCGGCAGGATTCGAACTTCCGACCCTCGGAGCATGAATCGATGTATGGCCGAGCATCCGAGTACGGTCGATCTCTGGCTTGGCGGCCACACCCACACCTCACCAGATGACGTGCTCAACGGCCGCTCGCACGTCGAAAGCAAATGGGGCGTCAATTTCGTCAATTGCGCGCAATTGTCAAAGTTCCACTCGACCGTGGCCTGTCCGCCGATGAGCCGCCACTTCACCTTCACCGAAGGCTCCAAACTGGTGCGCGTGCGATGTTACCTTCATGACGACACCCACACCGCGCCTGGATGGTATCCGCCCGCGGAGCGCGTTATCGAGTTTTCCAGAGCGTTCTATTCGAGCTGAAGATCGCTTCGAAGCCAATTTCACTCCATCGATGTTGAGTCGACGCCCGGCCCAACACGATCCGTTGCGACCCCGCACCTCGCGGGGTCGCCTCTCGTTTCATCAGGCCGAGCGAACCGAGTGCGGGAACTTCCTGACCTCCAACTTCAAGCGGTTGCTCTCGCCGGACAGAGACTGGGCCGCAAAGAGAACCTGGGTGGAAGCAGAGCCCGCCTCACTGGCGCCGCGCTGCACATCCGTGATGTTCGAAGTGACCTGCTGAGTGCCCTGCGCCGCCTGCTGCACGTTGCGGGAAATCTCCTTCGTGGCCGCGCCCTGTTCTTCCACGGCCGAAGCGATGGTCGATGCGATTTCCGACATCTTTGCGATGGTGTTACCAATCTCCCTGATGGCGTTGACCGAATCCTGCGTGGCGGCCTGAAGGTCGGCGTCGCCCCTCATGACGGCGACGAAGCGACGGGCCGTCTGGTCCGCGCTCGGTGCGCGGGGGCCGCCCTGCCCGCAGTGACGCTCGCAAATCGCCAGGAAAGGCATAGATTGTCCGCATGAAAAACCTAGGATTCCTGTCGTTCGGGCATTGGACGCCCTCTTCCCAGTCGCAGACCCGCTCGGCGGCGGACGCTCTCCTGCAATCCATCGACCTCGCCGTCGCGGCGGAGGAGTTGGGCGCCGACGGCGCCTATTTTCGCGTTCATCACTTCGCCCGCCAACTCGCCTCACCTTTCCCTTTGCTGGCCGCCGTCGGCGCAAGAACCAGCCGCATCGAGATCGGCACGGCGGTCATCGACATGCGCTATGAGAACCCGCTCTACATGGCCGAGGACGCCGGCGCGGCCGATTTGATCTCGGGGGGACGCCTTCAACTTGGCCTCAGCCGAGGGTCGCCCGAGCAGGTCATCGATGGATGGCGGCATTTCGGCTATCAACCGGCCGAGGGCGAGACCGATGCCGATATGGGCCGGCGCCATGCCAAGGTCTTTCTTGACGTGCTCCGCGGCAAGGGATTCGCGCAGCCCAATCCGCGTCCGATGTTTCCAAATCCGCCGGGACTGCTGCGCCCTGAACCGCACTCCTCCGGGCTCCGCGATCGCATCTGGTGGGGCGCCGGCTCGAACGCCACGGCAATATGGGCCGCGCAATTGGGCATGAACCTCCAGAGTTCGACGCTCAAGAACAACGAGACAGGCGAGCCTTTCCATATCCAGCAGGCTGCCCAGATCAGAGCCTATCGCTCCGCCTGGAAGGAGGCCGGCCACGAGCGCGAGCCACGGGTGTCGGTCAGCCGCAGCATTATCGCTATCATGGACGATCGCGACCGGACCTATTTCGGCCGTGGTGGAGAAGATGATGACCAGATCGGCTTTATCGACCCACGGACCGAAGCGATTTTCGGGCGCGGTTATGCCGCCGAGCCGGGCGTTCTGATTGAGCAGCTGAAGAAGGACGAGGCCATTGGCGAGGCCGACACCTTGCTACTGACCGTCCCCAACCAACTCGGCGTCGCCTACAATATCCACGTCATTGAATCGATTCTGACCCATGTGGCTCCGGCGCTCGGATGGCGCACTTGATTCGAACGACACATTTGAGAGGAGTCCGGGCTTGAGCGTTGCTTTCACCAAGGAAGACAGTGCCGAAACGGCGTCGGAAACCCTGCTGCCCGACCGCCCGGTTTCACCTCATCCGAACCTTGTGACGGAAGCAGGATTAAAAGCCCTGGAGCTTCAGCTCCACCAGGCGCGCGAGGCGTTCGAAGCGGCGCAGAAGATCGAAGACGTGAATGAACGGCGGCGGCAGGCAGCCACCCCTTTGCGCGATGTGCGCTACCTTGCGGCCAGAGTTCGGTCGGCTCAGGTCGTCGCCCCTCCTGCGTCAACCGATACCGTTGCCTTTGGCAGCACGGTGACCTTCAGGCGCGATGATGGGCGCGTACAGAAATATTGCATCGTGGGCGAGGACGAAGCGGACCCCAAGGCCGGTTGTATTTCCTACATATCCCCGGTGGCACGGTTCCTGATGGGCAAGGCTGTCGGGGATGTCGTCGGCACATCCGGTCAGGAGCTTGAGATCATTGCGATCTCGTAGCGCGCCCGCAATGGACGCGGCCGGTGTCGGCTGCAGGCGCGCCGGGTCCGGCGAATGTCACGATCGATATTGACATTGGCGACATATCGTTTTCACTGAACGACCGGATCGACCTGACGGAGGTCGCTGGCCGGTCAGCGTCCTGCAGATAACAAGCAAAATCAAACGAAACAGGCTGCCGCCCGACGCCCCAACCCGCCCTGACGATCCAACGGAGCAACAAGATGACGCTGATGCAGGTCGGCTTGGACGACAAATACCGGCTCGAGGCCAAGCGCATCTACCTTTCCGGAATCCAGGCGCTGGTTCGGCTACCTATGTTGCAGCGCGAACGCGACCGCCTGCAAAATCTCAATACGGCCGGATTTATCTCCGGCTACCGCGGCTCGCCGCTTGGCATGTACGACAGCGCCTTGTGGCGGGCCAAGTCGTTCCTGCAATCGCACGACATCGCCTTTGTTCCCGGATTGAACGAGGATCTGGCGGCGACCGCCGTCTGGGGCAGCCAGCAGGTCGGGCTGTTTCCAGGCGCCAAGGTCGATGGCGTGTTCGGCATCTGGTACGGCAAAGGCCCCGGCGTCGACCGCTCCGTGGACGCGCTGAAGCACGCCAATTCGGCCGGCACCGCGCGACACGGCGGCGTGCTGGCGCTGGCCGGCGACGATCATGGCTGCCAATCCTCCACGCTTGCGCACCAGAGCGAGCAGGTCTTCGCGGCGGCACTGATGCCGATCCTCAACCCGGCCACGCTGCAGGACTATCTGGACCTCGGACTGTACGGTTTTGCGCTTTCCCGTTTCTCCGGCTGCTGGGTCGGCTTCAAGGCGATTTCGGAGACCGTCGAAAGTTCGGCATCCATTTACAGCGATCCCTCACGCATCCAGGTGGTGCTGCCAACCGACTTCGAAATGCCTGCGGGTGGACTGGGTATCCGATGGCCCGATCCTCCGCTCGAACAGGAGCGGCGGCTGCACGGCCCGAAGATGGCGGCGATCGCCGCCTTCGCGCGCGCCAACCAACTCGACCGCGTCGTACTCGACAGCAAACCGGCGCGGCTTGGCATCGTCGCCACCGGCAAGGCCTATCTGGATTTGCGCCAGGCGCTGGCCGACCTCGGAATCAGCGACGCGGACGCCCGGGAACTTGGCTTGCGCATCTACAAGGTCGCGCTGACCTGGCCGCTCGAGGAGAGCGGCGCGCGGCGATTTGCCGATGGGTTGCAGGATGTGCTGGTGGTCGAGGAGAAGCGCGGCTTCATCGAAGATCAGCTGGTTCGAATTCTCTACAACATGGATGCTTCCCGGCGTCCTTCCGTGGTCGGCAAACGCGACGAGCATGGCGCGACGCTGCTGCCGAGCGATGGCGAACTCACGCCGACCATGGTCGCGGCGGCCGTGGTCGCGCGTCTGCGCCGGCTCGGTCACCAAAGTCCGGTTCTGGAACAAAGATTGGCGCGGCTCGAGGCGTTCGAACATCCCGCAACGACGCGCGCGCCGATGGCGCTGCAGCGCACGCCCTATTTCTGCTCCGGCTGCCCGCACAACACTTCGACGAAAGTACCCGAGGGCAGCCGCGCGATGGCCGGCATCGGCTGTCATGGCATGGCGCTGTCGATCCCGAGCCGGCGCACTGCGACCATCTCCCACATGGGCGCCGAGGGCGTGAGCTGGATCGGCCAGGCCCCCTTTACCAGCGAAGCCCACGTCTTTCAGAATCTCGGCGACGGCACCTATACGCATTCGGGATTGCTGGCGCTGCGGGCCGCCGCCGCCGCCGGCGTCAACATCACCTACAAGATCCTCTACAACGACGCGGTCGCCATGACCGGCGGCCAGCCCGCCGAGGGCGGCTTGACCGTCTCGCAGATTGCCCACCAGGTATGGGCCGAAGGCGCCAGGCGCGTGGCCATCGTCTCCGACGATCCCGGCAAATATCCCGGCAAGAATTATTTCCCGGAAGGCGCGACCGTCCACCATCGCCGCGAGCTGGACGCCATTCAACGCGAGCTGCGCGAGGTCAAGGGCCTCTCCGTTCTGATCTACGATCAGACCTGCGCCGCCGAAAAACGCCGGCGCCGCAAGCGTGGCCTGTACCCGGACCCGCCGAGGCGCGTCTTCATCAATGATCTGGTCTGCGAAGGCTGCGGCGATTGCTCGCAAGCCTCGAACTGCGTTTCGGTTCAGCCGCTCGAGACCGAATTCGGCCGCAAGCGCCAGATCGACCAGTCGAATTGCAACAAGGACTATTCCTGCGTCGAGGGATTTTGTCCGAGTTTTGTCACCGTCCATGGCGGCACGCTGAAAAAGGCGCAGACCTCCACGGTCGATTCAGGCCAGTTGTTCGCCGATCTTCCGTCGCCGCCCCGGCGCGAACTGGATGCCCCCTACAACATCCTCGTCACCGGCATCGGCGGCACCGGCGTCATTACCATCGGCGCCCTCCTCGGCATGGCCGCCCATCTGGACGGTCGCGGCTGCTCGGCGCTGGACTTCACCGGGCTGTCGCAAAAAAACGGCGCCGTGATGAGCCATGTCCGGATCGCGCCCGCCCCAGAGGATATCTCGACGGTCCGCATCGCCTCCGGCGGCGCCGATCTCATTCTCGGCTGTGACATCGTGGTCTCCGCCAACGCGACGGCGCTGAGCCGCGTCGAACGCGGCGCGACCCGGGCCATCGTCAATGCCGACCTGCAGCCCACCGCCAGTTTCGTGATCAATCCAGACATCGATTTCGAGATGAACGCGATGCAGGGAGCCCTGCGCGATGCCATCGGAGATGCCAACCTCGACATCATCGACGCCACTGGCATCGCATCGGCCCTGATGGGCGACAGCATCGCCACCAATGCCTTCATGCTCGGCTTTGCGTTCCAGAAAGGCGCCATTCCGCTTTCGCTCGAAGCCATCCTGCGGGCCATCGAGATCAACGGCGCCGCGATCGAGATGAACAAGCAGGCCTTCACCTGGGGCCGGCTCGCCGCGCACGACATCGCACGCGTTCGCAGCGTCACCCAGTTCCGGGCTCGCGCCGCGACGACGACCCGCACGCTCGACGAATCGATTGCTTACCGCGCCGACTTCCTGACCGAATATCAAAGCCAGTCCTACGCCGAGCGCTATCGCTCGACTGTTGCGAAGGTTCGCTCCGCCGAAGCCAAGGCCGCTCCCGGCTCCAGCGAACTCACCGAGGCCGTGGCGAAAAACCTCTTCAAGCTGATGGCCTACAAGGACGAATACGAAGTCGCGCGGCTTTATGCGGACGACAGCTTTGTCAGGAAATTGGGCGAACGGTTCGAAGGCGACGTGCGCCTCCGGTTCCATCTTGCCCCGCCCCTGCTGGCGCGCCGCGACAAGGCGACGGGCCATCTGCAGAAGAAGGTGTATGGTGGCTGGATGATCCACGCCTTCCGGCTGCTGGCACGACTCAAATTCCTGCGCGGTACGGCGTTCGATCCCTTTGGCTACACCACGGAACGGAAGACCGAGCGAAAGCTGATCGACGATTACCTGGCCATGGTCGAGCAGCGCATCGCAACCATGAAAGGCGAACACATTCCGACCCTCGCCAGACTGGCGCGGCTTCCGGAAATGATCCGCGGCTACGGCCATATCAAGCAGCAGAGCGTCGACAAATTCTTCGCTGAAAAGGCCCGGCTGGCGGCGGATATCGAAAACCAGCGCTTCGCGGCGGCGGCGGAGTAAGCCTCCGCCCGCACGCGCAGATGATCGCCGGCGCCAAGCCGCCGGCGATCTGCTGTCCCCGCTCCCACCAGCGCGCGCAACCAGCTACTTTGCGCTGGCTGACACCAGGTTTTTCTTGATCTTACGGCACAGACGGCAATTCCGCCGGTGGCGATGACCACCGGCGAGAGTTGACGAGAGTGCTCGGGTCAGGCCGCCTTCGATTTGGACTTCGCCACATGCGTGGCGATCGCGTCCATCAGCGCCGGCGAAAGGCAATCATAGGGTTCGAGCCCGAGTTCTTTGAGACGCGACCGGATCGCGCCCATCTGCGATGGGTCGACGCCGGACTCGATGACCGAGGACACGAACGCCGCGAATCCCGGTGCAGCCGAACCGCCTTCGGTAAAGAGTTCGGGATGGATGAAGTCGAGACCATAGAACGGATGCGCCTTGTTCTCGATGCGGCCGTACATATGGGTGCCGCAGACCTTGCAGGCGTGCCGCTGGATCGCCGCCGACGTGTCGACAATCTGGAGCTTGTCGCCGTTTTCGAGAACCGTCACGCTGTCGCGCGGGACGACAGCGACGACCGAAAAGGCGGCGCCGTCGGGCTTCCAGCACTTGGTGCAGCCGCAGGCGTGATTGTGGGCGACGTCACCCTTGATGCCGATCTTGACCGGCTTGTCTTTGCATTTGCAGACCAGGGTTCCACCGGCAAAGTTGCCTGACCCCTTCTTGACGCCGCTGTCAACCGACGGATGGATGTGAACAGTCATAGGCCTATCCTCCTTGTGTTTGACGTTTCTGGTTTAGAACAGCTTGATTTCAGAACACCACGACAGAACGGATCGACTTGCCCTCGTGCATCAGTTCGAACCCCTTGTTGATGTCCTCCAGCTTGAGGACATGGGTGATCATCGGGTCGATCTCGATCTTTCCATTCATGTACCAGTCGACGATTTTCGGCACATCGGTGCGGCCGCGCGCGCCGCCGAACGCCGTGCCCTTCCAGACCCGGCCGGTTACGAGCTGGAACGGACGCGTGGCGATCTCCTTGCCGGCCTCCGCCACCCCGATCACGACCGATACGCCCCAGCCGCGGTGGCAGGCTTCCAGCGCCTGGCGCATCACGGTGGTATTGCCGGTGCAGTCGAAGGTGAAATCGGCGCCGCCATCGGTCAGCGCGACCAGATGCTGGACGATATCGCCATCGACCTTTTTTGGATTGACGAAATGGGTCATGCCGAAGCGGCGGCCCCACTCCTCCTTGGAATCGTTGACGTCGACGCCGATGATCTTGTCGGCTCCCACCATCCGCGCGCCCTGGAGGACGTTGAGGCCGATGCCGCCGAGCCCGAACACGACCACGTTGGCGCCCGGCGTTACCTTGGCGGTATTGACCACCGCGCCGACGCCCGTGGTCACGCCGCAGCCGATATAGCAGCTCTTGTCGAATGGCGCGTCGGCGCGGATCTTCGCCACCGCGATCTCCGGCAGCACGGTGAAATTCGAGAATGTCGAACAGCCCATGTAGTGGAAGATCGTCCGGCCCTTGTGGCTGAAGCGCGAGGTGCCGTCGGGCATCACGCCCTTGCCCTGGGTGGCGCGGATCGCGGTGCACAGGTTGGTCTTCTGGCTGAGGCAGCTTTTGCACTGCCGGCATTCGGGCGTGTAGAGCGGGATCACGTGATCGCCCGGCTTCACCGAGGTGACGCCGGCTCCGATCTCGCGGACGATGCCGGCGCCCTCATGGCCGAGGATCGAGGGGAATATCCCCTCGCTGTCCAGGCCGTCGAGCGTATAGGCGTCAGTGTGGCAGATTCCCGTCGCCTTGATCTCGACCAGGACTTCACCGGCCTTCGGACCGTCAAGGTCGAGTTCGACGATCTCCAGCGGCTTCTTCGCCTCGAACGCGACTGCGGCGCGTGTCTTCATCTTATGCTCCTGTTGCGTTCTTCAAATATCGCAAGACATGTCGTCATCCGTCTTGCGCTCATTCACGACGAACACCAAACGGAAGACGGCCCCGTCATGGCCGCCTGGAAAGTGTCTCTGAAGTAATCGGCATGCTGGCCTCGTCGAGGATCGGGATATTGTAGCTGATCAGGAGCTTGTTGATCTCGGTTTGATTTTCCATGATCAGCTTGTTGAGCGTGCGTTTCCATTCCTGATCGGCCGGACGCACCGCCATGCCGATACGAAAGCTCATCGGCGGGCCGGCGGTTTCGCGGGTCAGGGGTACGACCACCAAAGGGGGAGCGGCGTGGCTGGCGTAATAGCCGGCCATCGGACCCCACAGGATGCCGCAATCGATCTCGCCGCGGGCGAGGTCGTCGATCATGGCCTGCGCCGAGGAGTCCGCGCGGGTGTCGACGAACAGCGGGTAGGATTTTGCGCGGGCGAGCAGGCCGTTGACCGCCATGGCCGTGCTGGGCGGGGTCCTGGCGACGACGCCGATCCGCTTGTCCCGGAGCTTCGGGCTGTCGATGGTGGTGACGTCTTCCAGCCCGCTGCCGCGCTTGAACACCAGCGCATAGGTCGTCCGGTAATAGGGCACGGTGACCTGTGCCTGGTCGTCGCCTTGCGGAAATCCCATGATGATGTCGCAGCGGTACGAGCCCAGCGTCATCCGCACGAAGCCGGTGGCCTGCGGGAAGTAGGTGTAACTGAGCTTCTTGCCGAGCTTGGCCGCGAACAATTCGGCCAGCTTGTTTTCGAAGCCCTCGCCCTTGTCGTGGGAGAACGGCAGGTTCCTGGGATCGCCGCAGGCGCGAAACACATCGGGATCGACCAGTTCGAGCGCACCGGGATCGCTGGCCTGGGCGCGGGCCTCGATGGAGGCCAGCGCAACAAGCCCATGCGCCAGCAAGCCGGCCATGAGTGTCTTCGCCGGCCATTTCGGCTTCGCCGCTTTGCTGACGCGCCTCGAGGTCATTTGATCCCCGTGCAACTGGCCTCGGCCTGCTTGGCCGATTCGGACTTGTCCTCGTGCCTGGGCGGGCGACCGCCGGGAATGGCGTCGTTGGCGCGCGCCCGCAGATACACATAGATGTCGTCGAGGAAACACATCACGTTCGAGTTTTCGGCGAATGACGGCATCACCTTGTCGTTGGCGGCGTCGACATTCTTGCGGCCGTTGGTGACGACGTCGTTGAACTGGACGTAGCTCAGCGTCTTCAGCGACTCCGCCAGCGCCGGCGCATAGCTCGAGCCCTCGCCGTTCGGGCCGTGGCAGACATGGCAGTCCGAATGATAGCGGCGAAAGCCGGAATAGATGTACCAGTCGACGGTGCCGTCCGGGCTGATCCTGTAGGTGGGATTGCCGGCCTTGTCCGCATACTTGCCGTCCTCTGACGACGCCACGGCCGGATCGCCCGATCCGTCGGCCCAGGCGGTGCCGCCGGCCACAGCGCTCGCCAGCATGACGAGCGCGAATTTCCAATGATTCCTCACGCAACTGTCCTCGTGCATTTTGATTCTGGGGATAGAAAATCGGCGCGCGGCTTAGGCAGCGGCGCGCCGATCCAGGGTCATCTCGCCGTGACGTCTCGCGTCACCGTGACGTCTCGCGTCGCCGCCTATTGGCTCGGCAGCGCGAATACCGTCAGCGTCCCGCCCAGCGAGGTATAGGACGCCAGGCCCGCATAGCCACCGACCGCACCGAGGCCCGCGGTATCCACCGTCTTGTCCTTCGGCGGCAACTTGCCCTGATCGACCGCGCCATGCCAGGCCGCGGCGTTTTCGGGCTGCAGCAGACCGGCCGCCAGACCGATGCCGGCCCAGCCGCCGACCCCCGACAGCACCCCAATGTATTGCTTGCCGCCGTGTTCGTAGGTCATGACGTTGCCGATGATGCCGGACGGGGTCTTGAACTTGTAGAGTTCCTTGCCCGTCTTGGCGTCGACCGCCTTCAGATAGCCTTCGAGCGTGCCGTAGAACACCACGCCGCCGGCCGTCGCCAATGCTCCGCCCCAGGCGGAGAACTGCTCCTTGTTGGACCACACGATCTTGCCGGTCTTGCCGTCCCAGGCGATGAAATTGCCCATGTTGGTGTCGCCCTTGGGCGGATACATCGCCACCGCGGCGCCGACATAGGCCTGACCGGCCGTGTAGGAGACCTTGTAGGGTTCATAGTCCATGCAGACATGGTTGGTCGGCACGTAGAACAGCTGGGTGTCGGGGCTGTAGGCCGCCGGCTGCTCATCCTTGGTGCCGAGCGCCGCCGGGCAGATGCCCTTGGAGTTGCTGTCTTCGCCGTTGTGCTGGGTCGAATAGGCGTCGACGACCAGCGGACGGCCGTAGGTCTTGGACGACTTGTCCATGTCGACCTTGGTGGCCCAGTTCACCACCGGATCGAACTTTTCGGCGACCAGCAATTCGCCGGTGACCCGATCCAGCGTGTAGCCGAAGCCGTTACGGTCGAAATGGGTGAGCAGTTTGCGCGGCGCGCCGCCGATGGCCTGGTCGCTCAGGATCATCTCGTTGACGCCGTCGAAGTCCCATTCGTCATGCGGCGTCATCTGGTAGATCCATTTGACCGCGCCGCTATCGAGGTCGCGCGCCCAGATCGACATCGACCACTTGTTGTCGCCGGGGCGCTGCACCGGGTTCCAGGTCGAGGGATTGCCCGAGCCGTAATAGACGAGGTTCAGTTCCGGATCGTAGGAATACCAACCCCATGTGGCGCCGCCGCCGATCTTCCATTGATCGCCCTGCCAGGTGGAGGTCGATGAATCGGCTCCGACCGGCTTGCCGAGTGCGGTGGTCTTGACCGGGTCGATCAGGGTGTCGGCGTCCGGCCCTTCCGAATAGCCGCGCCAGGCCAGCTTGCCGTCCTTGATGTTGTAGGCGCTGATCCAGCCGCGGACGCCGAATTCGCCGCCGGAAATGCCGACCAGCACCTTGTCCTTGAACACGAACGGCGCGTCGGTGCCGGACTGGCCCTTGCCGGCCTCGCCATCCATCACCGACCAGACCTTGGCTCCGGTCTTGGCGTCGAGCGCGACCAAGGTGGTGTCGGCCTGGTGCAGGAAGATCTTGCCGTCGGCGTAGGCGACGCCGCGATTGACGGTGTCGCAGCACATGATCGGGATCACGTTCGGATCCTGCCGGGGCTCATACTTCCAGATGATCTTGCCCTCGTTGCTGAGGTCGAGCGCATAGACGGTGTTGGGAAACGGCGTGTGGACATACATCACGTCGCCCACCACCAGCGGCCCGCCCTCGTGACCGCGCAGCACGCCGGTCGAAAACGTCCAGGCCACCTGCAGCTTGCCGGCGTTGGCCGCGGTGATCTGGTTGAGCTTGGAATAGCGCGTGTTGGCGTTGTCGCCAGCCTGCATCACCCACTGCTTGGGGTCCTTGGCGCGCTGATCCAGGTCCGCATCGGCGCGCGCCGATCCCTGCAAAGCCATCAGGCCAAGACTGGTTGCGAGTAGCACCTTGTGCATAGTCAATCCTCCCACTTGTGAACGAAAGGGTTTCCGCAAAACGGCCCCTTTTCAGCTTTCTTCGTCAGTATCCCTACCCGGTTCGGAAATGGGAAGCTTGCCCAAGAGGGAACCGCGTTTGCGCGAAAGCGAAACGCGGCGAAACTTTTTAGCGGTCCCCGCATTATATTCATATTCGCGGGCGGCATGCCTCCATGTTGCGCAGCGTCAGCCGTATTGCCCCACTCCATCGGCCCGTCAGCCGTCAACCACTGGTTTCCCCTTGACGGCGCTGAAACTAAGTCGGAGGATTATCAAAGGGATGTCGGGAGGCTTGCGGCTCAAACCCAATGATTGCCCCAATTTGAGGGTTAAGTCGCTCCGTCATGACTCGGGGCCTCTCGCGGCAAGCGGTCAGGTTTTTGATCTCCAATCGGTGGCTGGATAATGTCCGACACGGTCCGCTCACTTAACACTTCCGGATTGGCGCCGAAGAAGCAGATCCAAAGTTGGTCAGATGCACTGACCGATCTTTGCGGGCGATTCGATATCGATCCGCTGGAGGCTTCCTCGTTCGAAGGCCGCATCAACTACACGACGGTATCGAAGCTGAAGCTCTGCCAGATCGAGGCGAGCCAGCATCGGCTCGCGCACACCGCCTTGTCGGCAAAGCCGGGCGGGCATCCGTACGTCAAGATACTTTTTCAGACTTTCGGGATCTCGCATTTCGAGCAGGACGGCCGCCGCATCGAGCTGATGCCCGGCGACTGTCTCGCCTACGACGTATCCTGTCCGCACACCATCGTCAGCCCGACGCTGACGCGACACGAGGTCGTCATCGTGCCGAAGGAACTGCTCCAGGAACGCGGCTTCCGCTTGGCGAAGATGTCGGCATGCAAACTCTCGGCGCGCACCGGCACCGGCCGGATCGCCTATAACTTTGTCCATGCCGCGTTCGACGAAGCGACCAGACTGTCGCCGAACAACGCGATCGGGGTGGCCGATTCGCTGATCGACCTGCTGCTGTTGCCGCTCCGCGAGCCCGACGCGATGTTCAATCGTGTCGGACCCGAGGCGATGTATGTCCGGGCGCAGTTCTTCATCCGCGAACATCTGCGCGACCCGGATCTTTCGATCGACCAGATCTCAGCGGCGCTGAGTTGCACCAAGCGCTATCTGCACATGTTGTTCAGCGACAGGGGCACCACCATCAGCGACTATATCCGGCACGCAAGGTTGCAGAACTGCCGCCAGGAACTGGAGGCCCAGGCCGGAAAAACCGTGACGGACGTCGCATTTTCGTGGGGCTTTTCGAGTTCGTCGCACTTCAGTCGCGTGTTCCGGAAGTATTTCGGAGTTGTTCCGTCTGCGATTCACAAAGAACAGCACGGTGGTCTGTCCCCGGACTTTCCTTGCGAGTAGAACTTCCGCTTCGGCGCAACGAACGGATATAGCCTGCACGTTTGCTGGCGCGTGCCCTCCCGCATCAAAGCCTGAGCGTACAAACTCAAGGGAACGGTTACGCAAGCTGACGGCGTGGGATCGGGAACACCCGTTCCTCAGTTCCGGCATAATTTTGAGTCGCTGGACGCGCTTAAGGGCGGTCTGGCGTCGGTGCAATGT
>Ga0066797_1000329_pt1 | contig 14486 bp, 14 predicted proteins | sample PersoiDNA2013193_FD_76335 | JGI IMG/M metagenome (GOLD analysis project Ga0066797, IMG submission 76335) | Permafrost soil microbial communities from the Arctic, to analyse light accelerated degradation of dissolved organic matter (DOM) -... | ecosystem: Environmental > Terrestrial > Soil >... | reverse complement strand
GCCGCCCCCACCGTTACCCAGCAGGCGTCGTCGCAAGGCGCGAGCCCCGCGCCGCCAAAACCCGTGCTCCTGCTGTCTCAGGGGCGTCCCGCGACCTCGTCGTCGGTGGAGGGCTACCCGTGGGCGGCGGAGAACGCCGTGGACGGGGACCTCACGACCCGCTGGTCGAGCGCCTGGAGTGATCCGCAGTGGCTTCAGGTCGACCTCGGGGCCATCTACAACATCCGTTCGGTCGTGCTCTACTGGGAAAACGCCTTCGCCACGGCCTTCCAGATCCAGGTCTCCGACAACGGGTCGACCTGGACGGATATCTGCCCAACGACATCGGGCTACGTCGGCAAGCAGACGCTCGAGGTCAGCGGCTCGGGCCGTTACGTGCGAATGTACGGCACCCACCGGAACACGCAATACGGGTACTCACTGTGGGAATTCCAGGTCTTCGGCAACTGACGTTGTTCCCCGCCGAGACGGTCATGTGCCGTCTCGGCGGAACAACGGCCCGTTCTGGATCAGGGATTTGAAGATTTTTCCTCGGAACGAACCGGGGCGGCTGCCATCCCCTCGCCCGAGCATCGGCGCGGCGGAAAGCCCGTAGGCTTCGACCGTGACCGAGCCGGGCAGTACGGATTCTTTTGGCGAAAGGCTGAGGAATCTGCGCCAAAGCCGCGGGCTGAGCCAGGAGCAGCTGGCCCGGCTCCTCGACGTCTCCTTCGTCACCGTCAACAGGTGGGAATCCGGCAGGACCAACATCTCCGCCAAGGCGGCGGCGGCGCTCGCCGAACTTGAGGCGGGCGGTGCGGCCGGTGGTGCCGTCGGCGCCGTCAGCGACGCCGACGTGGTCTTCGTGGCGCTCGAGCAGGTCAGGTATCCGCGCACGCTCGGCTCCGCGCTTGCCTCCCGGCTCCAGGTTCATGACAAGCAGGGAACACCGCTCACCCAGTCGCTTAAGGCCGCTCTTGCCGCGGGAGCAAAAAAGCTGCTGCTGCTCGATGGTGCCGAGCGGATAGCCGATCAGGTCGCCGAACTCGCAGGCGAACTGCTCGACGCGGTTCCCGAACTCCGGATCGTGGTGACAAGCCGCGTTGTGCTCGGCGTGCCTGGCGGGGTGTGCTGGACCGTCCCGCCGCTCGACTGCCCCTCCGTGGCGGCAGGGGCGGCCGACATCGCCGGTTCCGACGCGGTCCAGCTTTTCATCGCCAGGGCGAGCGAACGGCTGCCCGACTTCCGCGCCGCCGACGTCGCGCCGCACGCGATCGCCGAGCTATGCCGCCGGCTTGACGGGCTGCCGCTGGCGATCGAGCTGATCGCAGGCTGGGTCGGCACGCTGTCCATCAAGGAGATCCTGCAGCAGCGCGCCGTCCTGCTCGACTCCGAGCCGGCCACCCGCGCCGGCCGACGGCTGGCCGACGTCCTCCAGGTGAGCTACGACTTGCTGACCGCCGAACAGCAGCGGCGACTGGCGATGCTCAGCGTGTTCGCCGGATCGTTCCGGATGGCCGATGCGCAGGCCATCCTTGGCGTCGACGCGCCGACGGCCATCGCGACCGTCAGGACGCTTGTCGACTCGTCCTGGCTGATCGTTGCCCGGGGCGGCGATCAGAACGTGTTCAGCCTGCTACAGACCATCGCCACCTTCACCGCGACGCAGCTGGACAAGAGCGAGGACGGTCCGGCGGCCAGGCGCAGGCACGCGCTGCACTTCGCGGGCCTGGCCGCCGAGAGCGAGCAAGCGCTCGCCGGACCGGACGCGGCCGGGTGGGCCGCGCGCCTTGAGGCAGCCGTCGCCGATCTTGACCTGACGATGCACTGGGCGGACTCCCACGGCGACACAGATCTTGGCCTGAACGTCAGCTCGGCGCTATGGCGCTGGCGGCTGTTCAGCGGCCGGCTCGCGGTCGGCCGCGGGCGACCGGCGGGGCATGTCGGTGGCGATCAATAACCTGGCGCTGCTCGAGCTTGACGACGGCGACCTGAACCGCGCGCGGGAACTGTTCGAGCAGGCGCTGGCCATCAAGCGCGAGTTCGGCGAGCAGCGTTCGATCGCCATCGGCCTCGCGAACCTGGCGGACGTGCTGATCAGGACCGGCCAGCGGGACAAGGCCGAGACAGTGCTTCGCGAGGGAGCGGGCTTGGCCGTCGAGAACCCGCAGCTCATCGGCACCATCGCCTGCAACCAGGGCGCGCTGGCCGCCCACCGGCGGGACTGGGCGCTTGCCGCTGAGCGGTTCGAGGCAGCGATCGCGGCATCCCAGGCCGGCGGACATCCCCACGACGTGATCGAGGCGATGATCGGGCTCGGCCGCGTGCATGCGCAGGCCGGAAAAGCACGAGGCCGCCGTCAGCCGGCTGCGCAGCGCGCACGCGCTGGCAACCGAGATCGGCAACCCGCAGCGGCTCGCCGAGGCGGTGGCGGCCCTCGACGAGGTCACCGGCCCGGATGCGGCCGGTTCCACTGCGGCCGGTTCCCGGCCGCCCAGGCCGGAGAAGCTGACCAGCCGCCAGGCCGAGGTGCTCGCGCTGCTCGCGGCCGGCCTGAGCAACAAGCGGATCGCGGCCGAGCTGTACCTGAGCCCTGCCACCGTCGAGCGCCACCTGGCCACCATTTACCGTAACCTCGGGCTTGGCGGCCGGGTCGAAGCTGCCCGGTTCGCCATGGAGAACGGGCTAGGCGAACGGCTGCCCTCCGCCCGCTGAGCGCACCCCGGTCTCCTCGCCGAACGCGCGGTGTTATAGCGCTGCCGGCCGCGCCTCGACGAACGGCCGCTTTATTGGCACGACGAGTTACATGGTTGCCGTGATTCGGCCGGCCGCTTCCCTGCGTACCCATCCCTGGCACATCGGCATGTCAGATGCATCGGTCGCCGTTCAGATCACCGAGCTGAACGAACCTGTCGACGGCCAGGCCGGCCACGACACAAGCCAACTGGCGGTGCTCTCCGGGCCCGGCTCGGTCTGGCTGCACTCCTAAGGCCGGTCGGCCGGCGTAATCAAGTCCCGTGCTCGCCCCGAATAGTTACATCGCAGTGATGAGGTCTATCCCGGCATGAATCTGGTGGGGTGTAAGAGCCGCAACGGTCCGTTCGGGATAATTCAAATTCTTTATACCGAACGGACCCGGCATCCTCCAGCACGGCAGCGGCGCCTGGGGAGCGCAGGAGTAACGTGACGGGTCGAGAAGCACGAGGGCGCTTGCGGTACGAGGAGACTGGGATCTATGTCTGGCGAACACTGGAAGGATGAGCCAGAAGCACAGGACTTTCCTGCCGCTGAGTCCTATCTTTCCCTGCTGATCGGGCGTGCGGCGGCGGGCGAGCTGGTCAGGGCTCTGCTCGAGGAGCAGACGCTTGACTACTTCGCCGCCAAGGACATCCTGCGGGCCTCCGGCCTGCCGCTGCTAGGCGCCGACGATCCGGAGGTCGCTGCCGACCTCGACAAGGTCAAGCGCGGCGCCAGGCTGTCCCCCGTACTGCTTGTCCAGGGGGTCCCGCTGTGGGTCGCCGACGGCTACCACCGGGTGTGCGCGAGCTATCACCTTAATGAAAAAGCCGAGATACCGTGCCTAATGGTGGCCCGGACGGCCGAGGGCTGACCGGCGGCTTCGCGGGGGCCGGCTCGGGGCGGCCGATGGGCCCGGGCCGCCAGCGGGTGCCGAGCGTGCCGACCGCGGCCTGCGTGCCGCTCGCGCCACCGCCAGGTCCTCGCAGCACATAGGCGAAGCCGACCGCGATGACGCCGCCGACCACGGGCCCGACCAGGTAAGCCCACCATGCGGTCCAGTCATTGAGCACCAGGGCGGGGCCGAGCGACCTGGCGGGGTTCATCGAGGCGCCGCTGACCGGCGCTCCCCACAACCCGGCGAGCACGATATAGCTGCCGACGCCGATAGCGGCGAGCGGGCCGAGTTGCTGCGCTCCTGACGCGGTCCCCAGGATCACGCTCACCAGACCGGCGGTCAGGACCGCTTCCCACAGCATCGCGGTGATGCCTGAGATGCCGCTGCCCGGCAGGGTCAGGCCGGCGCTGCCCTGCTTTCCGATCAGCGCCCACAGCAGCAGCGTGGCGAGGACGGCCCCGACGAGCTGGGCGACGATATAGGCGGGAACCCGTTTCCATGGGAAGTCGCCTCGCATCGCGAAGGCGACGCTGACCGCTGGGTTGAGGTGCGCACCCGACACGGCGCCCATGAACAAGATGATGGCGGCGACCATCAGCCCAGGCGCGGTCACCCGCGCGCCTGACGGAACAGCGCTGCCGCCGAAACGGGCGTTGACCATCCCCGCCCCCACGGCGACGAGGACGAGGAAGAAGGTGCCAAGGGCCTCGGAGAACAGCCGCCGCCATTCGTAGCTGGCATCGAAGAAGTCGAACTGCCTGGTGAACGAGTTCGGCTGCCCCATCGCCCGCAAAGCGAACTCGGCACGGTGTGCCGCCTGCTGCCTGGCGGGCTCTGCTGGCCCGCCCTCCCCTGCTGGCTGGCTGATCATGAGGAAAGTATCCCGCACTGCGGGTGACCGGCGGGAATGCGTGAGCCGCGAACCGGGTACGAGGGCTGAATGAGTTCCGGCTCCCAGTGGTTATAACTCCATCCCGAGGTGCCGATTCTGACGGTCACGCCTCGCTGGGCTGCTGACCGTCAGTTGGCTGTCCGCCGGGCGCCTGATCGCCTGCTTGCCGTTCGGCAGGCTGCCCATCGCCTGGCGGTATGTTCGCGTCGAACAGGGTCGTGGCGCCCGCCGCCCGCGATTGCGCGTCCTCGGTCCGCTCGCGCAGCCGCTCAAGTGACTCGCCGTCGCCGTACGGTATGGCCGCCTCCACGCGATCGCTCGCCTGTACCTCGGGAAGGTCCATCACCGCATCGACCAGGCTGGCACGGTAGCCGGGCTCCACATAGGCATCCCTCGCATGCATTGACGTGCGGACGGTGCCTTCCGGTCCGCTGTCGGTCGTCACGTCCGCCGCAGCGACCGTATGGTCGCCCTCATCCTTGATCTCCACGTGGCGTGAAGTCTCTGGGTCGGTCACCGTCTTCTCCTGGGTTCGCTCGTCCTGGCAAGACCACAGGCACGCTAATCGCCCTGCACGCCTGCCCTGCCCGATCTCAATCCGATGAAACAAGCGTGAAGCGGCTCACAATGGGCAGTCAGCGGTCCATGCAATCGTCCATGCCAGCCGAAACCGCTGGCCGCCGCCTCGCGCCGCTTGCCGTCGTCACCGTGGCGGCGCTGGTGTTCGCGCTGCTGCTCGTGCTCGTGCGGCTGCAGTGGGCACCGCTGGAATCCGCCGACCACACCGCCGCGATCCGGATCAACGACCTGATCGCCGGGCACGCCGCGCTCGTCACCCTCGTCAAGGCGGTGACCTGGCTTGGCAGCACCGGGGTGCTGTGGACGGTCATCGGCCTGGCCGCGCTCGTGCTGGCCATCAGGCGGCGGTGGCGGCTGGCGATCTACCTGCTCGTGGCGGGGGCAGGCGCGCTGATACTCGACCCGGTACTCAAATCCCTGGTCGGCCGGCTGCGGCCGGCGGTGGCTCATCCGGTCGCGTACGGCGGCGGTGACAGCTTCCCTAGCGGGCACGCGCTTGGCTCGATCGTCTGCTACGGAGCCCTGTTCCTCGTTTTCCTGCCCGCGACCCGCGGGCGGTGGCGTCGCGTCTTCACCGTCGTGATCGCCACGCTCATCGCCGCGATCGGGATCAGCCGGATCCTGCTCGGCGTGCATTTCGTCTCCGACGTGCTTGGCGGGTGGGCGCTCGGCATCACCTGGCTGGGCATCACCGCCTTCGCCTTCGAACTGACCCGCCAGGCGGCCGGTCAGCCGGTGACCGATCCGATGACCGAGGGACTCGAACCCGAGGCCCAATCCGACCTAACGCCAACCCAACAGGAGCCCCCCGTGAGTCCCGCTACCAGGTCCGCTACTAGGCATGACCGCGTCAGACAGTACGGTCGGATCGCCGCCAGCGTCGTCGTCGTCTGGGTGCTGATCGTCGGCATCCTCATCGGCATCGGCAAGCTCATCATGATGGCCAAGAACGGGAACGGGAACCTGCTCGGCGACCACACGATCTCGCACTGGTTCGCCGCGCAGCGCACGCCCAGCCTCAACGGCTGGAGCTTGGATGGCAGCAACCTCGGGGCCACCCAGGACATCCTCATCGTCGCGGTGGTCGCCTGCGTGGTGTTCCTCGCCGTGACCAGGCGCTGGCGGCCGGTGATCTTCCTCGCCGTGGTGATGTTCGGCGAGCTCGCCGCGTTCCTGACGATCGCGTTCGTGGTCAAGCGGCCCCGGCCTGACGTGCCCAATCTGGACTCGCACCTGCCTACCTCGGCGTTCCCGTCCGGGCACCTGGCGGCGACCATCTGCCTCTACGTCGCCATCGCGATCCTGGTCATCGGCCACGCACGCGGCTGGTGGCGGTACCTGTTCCTGATCCCCGCGGTCGTCATGCCGGTCATGATCGCCCTGGCCCGCATGTACCGTGGCGAGCACCACCTCACCGACATCCTCGCCAGCGTGCTGTTCGCCGCGCTCTGGCTGACCGCGGCTACCCGGCTGATCAAGCCGAACCCCGACGACGGCCGCTCCGCTCGCGGTGCAGTTGGCGGTCGGCCGCGCCGGGTACTCGCCGGGCTCCGGCGGGAAACAGCCGCCACGCAGCGCTAACCGGTCCCGGGTCTCAGCCCCCGACACCTTGGTCTGTGATCTCAGCGTCCCGCTGCGGTGACGTCGCGAACGATTTTCTTAAATTTTTCGCAATCCGACCCATCCGCTTGGCCACCGGCACCGAATGGATCCGTAGCGGGGGCCCGTGCCGCCCGCCAGGTCGAGGGGGCCTGACGGTCGGCACCGGCCCGCACTGACCCTCGGTTCACACCTTCGCTGGCAGGCTCAGCAGCAGGATGGGCGTGGTGGTCGGCTGATTCGAGCCGCCGGCAGGCTCGACGGTCACGCCGAGCTTGTCGCCTGCCACCAGACCGGATGCCAGCACCGGCGCGGTGAGCCCGGCCACGGCGGGCGGAAGCAGCCCCGCTCGCCTGATGGCCGCCTTGCCCGCTGACGACGGCCCGATCAGCCACAGCTCGTACGCCTTGCCCGCGGGCAGGGCGGCCAGCCCGTTCGTGCTGACCACTAGTTCGCGCTTGACCGCGGACAACAGGACGGTCGCTTCGCCGCCGGTCGTGACCGGCCCGGTCACGGTCTTGACGTCCGGCGCCGCGAGCACGGCGGCGATCTGCTGGCTCTGGGCTCGCACGGAGTTGAGCTGCTGCCTGGTGCTCAACAGCGCGATGCCGAGGACGACCGCGGCGGCGATGCAAGCGGTGGCCGTGGCGAGCCTCGGCAGCCAGGCACCCAGGTGAATGTCGGGCAGCCAGATGCGGAAACGCCGCTGGGCCGTGACCTCGGGCGGCAACTGGCGGGTGCGCCCCACCGCCGCCATCACCCGCTCGCGAAGTTCCTGCGGCGGTTCGGCCGACGCGGCGAAGGCCAGGGCCGTAGCGACCTCACGGAACCCTCGCACCTCTTCCGCGCACGACGTGCAGCGGCGCAGATGCCGGGTGAACCGCCGGTACTCGGCGCCGTCTTCGAGGGCGTCGAGCGCGTATACGCCGGTGAGAGCGTGCAGGTCGCGGCGTGACAGCGGCATCAGCTCACCTCCAGGCAGTCCCGCAGGCGGAGCAGGCCGTCGCGGATCCGGCTCTTGATCGCCGCGAGCGTGACGCCGACCAGCGCGGACACCTGACGATAGGTGTACCCGCCGTAATAGGCGAGCGTGATCGACTCGCGCTGCACGTCGGTCAACTGGCCCACGCACCCCTGGACCCGCTCCCGGTCGAGCATGGCCGCCACCAAGTCCGCGACCTCGTCTCCGGAATCCGAGCCGTCCCAGGCCGTCTTCTGTTCCCGGCCGGCCGCCGCGGCCTCCGACCGTACCCGGTCGATGGCGCGCCGGTGCGCGATGGTCAGTACCCAGGTCGCAGCGCTGCCCGCGGCCGGATCGAAGCGGGTCGCGGTGCGCCATACCTCGAGCAGCACCTCCTGGGTGACCTCCTCGGACTGCGCGGGATCGCGCAGCACCCGGCGGATGACGCCGTAAGCGGGCCGGGCAAGCTGCTGGTACACGAGCTCGAACGCGCGCTGGTCGCCGACCGCCACGAGGCGCAGCAACTTGCTGAGGTCTCGCTCGTCCCCCTCGGGCGAAGGCACCGACGCCAGCCCCGGAGCGTCAGGGTCAGTATCGTCCATACGCGACATTCGACGCCGTAGCCGGATCGGATGGGGGCAACATTCAGAATTACGCAGATCACAATCCTGCGACGGCCCGCTGAGCACCCTGCATGTGGCGTGGACGACATGGCCGCAATCCAAGCGCGCCGGGAAGCAGCGGGGCTGATTCGCCTGGCCACGGATCCGTTCGAGAAAATTCGAAAGGGTGTCCTCTAACGGTGGGGTCAGCGGATGGCGGTGCCGGTGTCTGGGTCGAAGAAGTGCAGTCGCGCGGTGTCGACGCCGAACCTGACCCGTTGCCCGGAGCGGACGCCCGCGCGCGGATCGAGCCTGGCGACGCCGTTGTGCGCGCTCCCGGCGAGCAGGTCGCCCTCGGCTTCGCCGGTGGCCGCCGCGAGCACGCCCTGGCCCGCCGCGGGCGCGTCGATCGAGAAGAAGGCGTGCAGTTCGCTGCCGAGCACCTCGACGACCCGGACGTCGACGGCCAGCGTCGCCTGCCCTGCGTGCCCGGTGGGGTCCGTGGTGCCGCCTGGCGCGCCGTCGAGCCCCAGGTCCTCGGGCCGCACCCCGGCGATGACCTTCCGCCCGCGATAGGGCGCGAGGAGTGTGCCCGCCTGGCCGAGCGGGAGGCGCTGAGACCCGAGCACTAGCTCGCCCTCCGACACCGACGCCTCGTAGAGGTTCATCTCAGGCGACCCGATGAACCCGGCAACGAACAGGTTGGCCGGGTGGTCATACAGCTCGCGGGGCGCGGCGCACTGCTTGACGACGCCGTCGTGCAGCACCGCGACCCGGTCGCCCATCGTCATCGCCTCGACCTGGTCGTGGGTGACGTACAGGGTCGCGGCGCCGATCGCCTGGTGCACCCGGAGTATCTCCGAGCGCATCTGCACCCGCAGCTTCGCGTCCAGGTTGGACAGCGGCTCGTCCATCAAGAAGACCGACGGCTCGCGGACGATCGCCCGCCCCATCGCGACCCGCTGCCGCTGCCCACCGCTGAGCTGCGCCGGCTTGCGGTTGAGCAGGCTGGAAATGCCAAGAGCCATCGCCGCGGAACGGACGCGCTGTTCCCGTTCTCCCCTCGGGATCTTCTTGTTGGTGAGCGCGAACCCGATGTTCTCCGCCACGGTCAGGTGCGGGTAAAGCGCGTAGTTCTGGAAGACCATCGCGACGTCGCGCTGCCGCGGCGAGACGCCGTTGACCACCTGGTCGCCGAACCTGACCGTCCCGCTTGTGATCGGTTCGAGCCCGGCGACCATGCGCAGGACGGTCGTCTTGCCGCAGCCGGACGGGCCGACGAGCACGACGAACTCGCCCTCGCCGACTTCGAGGTTAAGCCCGTCAAGGGCGGTGACCCCCGTGGCGTACACCTTCGTGAGGTTCTCGAGCGAGATGGCGGACATGTCGGCGGCCCCCGCTAGTTCGCGACGCTGCCGAGCAGCAGGCCGCTGCGCCAGTACCGCTGCAGGAGCGCGAACAGCGCGATCATCGGGATGATCGTCACCAGGCCGCCGAGCACGAGCAGCGGGTAGAGGTTGGCGTCGCCCGAGGTGGTCGCGTGCTGCGACCAAAGACCCATCCCGACCGTCGCCGGGTACAGCGTGTTGTTGCTGAAGATGATCAGCGGCAGGATGTAGTTGTTCCACGTGCCCACGACCGACAGCAGCAGCACGGTCATCAGCCCGGGCACCATGAGCGGCAGCGCGATCTTGAAGAAGATCCGCAGCTCGGACGCGCCGTCGATGCGCGCGGCGTCGGTGAGCTCGCGCGGGATGGCGAGCTGCACGTAGGTGCGCATCAGGTACAACCCGATCGGGGAGACCATGGACGGCAGGATCATGCCCCAGATCGAGTTGATCAGGTGCACCTTCGCGTACACGAGGTAGAGCGGCACGGCCACCAGCGTGATCGGGACGAGCAGCCCGGCGATGACGGTGCCGAAGAAGAGCCTCGAACCGGTGAACCTGAACCTGGCGAAACCGTAGCCGCCCAGGGCGGCGAGCACCGTCGCGCCGCCGCCGCCCGCCGCCGAGTAGAGCACGGTGTTGAGGAACCAGCGGGAATAGGTGCCATCGCCGTCCACATCGCGGAAGAGGTTCGCGAACGTGTGAAAGAATTCGAACGGGGCAGCGAACCAGAAGCCGAATGACCCGAAGATGTTCGCCTGGGTCTTGGTGGAGTTGATGACGACCCAGACCAGAGGGATCAGCGTGAAGGCGGCGAATAGCACGCAGCACGCGGTGAGGACGGACACCGTCCCGCGCTTGAGCCCGTAGAGTTCCACCGGAATGGCGGCGTCCCGTTCCGCCAGCCGTTCGAGGCGCCTGCTCTCACGTGTGCTCACCCGAACTCCTTTCGTCGGTTGCGGAATGCCAGCGAGACGACCGAGATCGCGACGATGATCAGGGCAAGCACCACTGCCATAGCGGCGCCGAGCTGGTATTCGCCGTTGGGGATGGACGTGCTGTAGATGTCGATGACCGGCGTCCAGGTGTTGGTGACCACTCCGGGCGAGTAGTTGTTCAGGATCGTCGGCTCGACGAAAAGCTGCATGGCGCCGATCATGTTGATGAACACGAGCATGATCAGGGCGGGCCTGACCATCGGCAGCTTGATTCGGGCGACGATCTTCCACAGCGGCGTGTCGTCGAGTATGGCGGCCTCCACGACGTCGCGCGGCACCGACTTCAGCGCCGTGTAGAGGATGACGCAGTTGTAGCCCGTCCATTCCCAGATCGCGATGATGATGATGGTCGGGAGCATCAGGGCCGACGACATCCAGTCGAAGTCGTGAAAGCCGACCGCGTTCATGAAGCGGTTGAATGGCCCGTACATGGGGTCGAAGAGAAAGCCCCACATCAGCGACGAGACCACGATCGGGACCGCGAACGGCACGAAGTAGATGGCGCGGAACACCCGTCCCCACTTCGCCACCCCGAGGTCGAAGATGGTGGCGAAGAAGGTCGCGATCGCGAGCATCACCGGGATCTGGATGGCACCGAAGATGACCACCCGGATGACGCCGCCCCAGAAGGCCCCTGATTGCAGGACGGCCGCGTAGTTGGCGAAGCCGCTGAAGCTGGTTCCGCCGATGAGCTTGGTGGAATAGAGGCTCTGGTCGATGGCATAGGCCAGCGGCACGATCATGAACAGCGTGAAGATGAGCATGAAGGGCGTCACGAAGGCGAGCCCGGTCCGGCCTCGCCTTCGCGCGTACGCACTACTCACTGACGTTGAAGCCCTGGGACTTGGCGTAGCTGACCTCTTGCTGCTGGAAGGTCGCGAACGCCTGGGCGAGCGTCTCCTTGCCGGTGACCACGCCGCCGAAGGTGCTCATGCCCTGGTTGAGCACCTGCGTCATGAACGGCGGCCATGTCGTCAGCGGGATGCTCAGCGCTCCCGCGGAGAACACCTGGTTGGGCTGAGAGGTCCCGGAGATCGGGTAGGTGAGCGACTTGAACGACGAGGACTGCAGGGTCGGGAGGTACGTCGGGAACAGCGACGAGGGCGGGGTCTTGACGATGCTCCATGACTGGCTGCTCGCGGTGAGCCACTCGGAGAACTCGGCCGCCTGTGCCGGGTGCTTGGACTGGGAGAAGACCGGGTAGGTGGACCCGCCCCAGTCCGAGCCGACGCCCGCGCCCGCGGTCCACTGCGGGAGCGCCGCCGCGCGCCACTGTCCCACCGAGTGCTTCACGTCGGGCGCGAAGTAGGACGGCGCCCACGCCGAGTAGATCGCGGCACCGAGGACGCCGGTGTCCAGGTCGGTGTTCATCTCGGTGCTGAGGTCGGTGATCGCGGCCACCGCGTGGGCGTTGATGAGCTGCTGCCAGAACGCGGCGAACTTCTCCTGCGCCGGCCCCGTCCAGTTGATTGTGAGGCTGGCGCCGCCGGTGTACTTGAACGGCCACGCCCCGGCCTGCGCCATCATGTCCATCAGCCACTGCGGGTCGTTGGCGGGGAAGTTGATGAGATAGGCCTTGGGGTTCTCGCCGTGCAGCTTGACCGCGTCCGCCGCGAACTGGGCCCAGGTGGCGGGCGGCGTGAGGTGATATTTGGCCAGCGTCTGCTGGTCGTAGTAGAACCCCATCGGGCCGAAGTCGCTTGGCATCGCGTAGACACCGCTGCCCTGGCTGACCTGAGCCCAGGCCCAGGCCGCGAAGTCGCTCTTGTAGTTGTTGGCACCGTAGGGCACGAGGTTGACCAGCTGGTGCTGTATCTCGTAGCCCGGGAGCACGTCGAACTCGAGCTCGGCGACGTCGGGCGCGCCGGTGCCCGCCTTGAGCGCGTTGTTCAGCGGCGTGTACTCGCTCTCGCCCGCGCCCGGATCCTCCAGCGTGACGCAGATGCTCGGGTGGGTGGCGTTGAACTCGGTGACGGCGCGGCTCATGCCGGGTACCCAGGCCCAGAAGGTGAGCTGGGTGGCGCTCGACGAGCAGTTGCCGCCCGCGAGGATGCTCGGGCTGCCGCTCGCGCTCGCGCTGCTGCTCGCGCTGGCGCTGGCGCTCGCCGCGGCGGTCGTGCTGCTGCTCGACGAGCTTGAACCGCCGCCGCTGCTGCAGGCGGCGAGCAGTGTGATCGCCGCGATGCTTGCGGCTCCGGCGGTGGCTATGGTGGGGCTTCTCTTTTTCGACCACATAGCGGGGGACTCCTTCGTTACCTTGCTGCCGTTCTGCGGTGAATGGCCGTCCCCCCGAACTCGCGGCCATTGGAGTCAGCGGCTGATCGCCGCCTCGATGAGAGTGAAGGACTGCGGTGGCAGGGACAGGACGACGGTGCCGTCCTTGGGGTTCTCTGTTCCGTGTTCCAGGTGAACGGTCTCCACGTCCGGCAAGACGACCGGGTCGCCTGGGCCGCCCGCGGTGATGGTCTTGATCTCGACGGGCCCCGCGAACGCGTGATCGCGGAGCACGATCTCGGCGGTATCGCCGTGGGCCGGGTCGCGGTTGACCAGGGTCAGCGCGAGCCTGTCCCGCTGAGCACTCACGCTCGCGGCGGCGTCGACCGTGGTGAAGGGGCCGAGATCGGCCACCTTGTACGGCCATCTGCCGGTGGAGTCCGGCCACACCGGGTCGAGGTGCGAGCCGTAGACGTGGACGTCAACGGCGTCGTGCAGCGCCGCCTGCGCGTGCAGCAGGAAGGGGTAGTAGATGGGCTGCACGGCCGCGGCCTGCGGGGTGGCGACGATCGGCGCGATCGCGTTCACCATCTGCGCCAGGTTCGCCATCGTCACCCAGCCCGCGTTCCTGATGAAGATGTTCAGGTAGGTGCCGACGGCCAGGGCGTCCGCGAACGTGTACCGCTCCGCCAGGTCCACGGTCATCTTGCGGTACCAGACGTTCCACTCGTCGTAGGCGACCTTCGGCGGATTGGAGATCTTGCGCCGGTACGCGGTGTGCCTGATGTGCGCGATTGCCGACCTGATCGCCCGTTCCGCCTGATGCGGCTGGAGAACGTTCGTCCAGTAGTCCTCGCTGCCGGTGTAGATGTGAATCGAGTGGTAGTCGACCAGGTCGGCCATGCCCTCGACGACGATCCTGTCCCACTCGTTCCAGCCGGTCTTGCCGCAGCTGACCAGCTGGATGTCGGGGTCGAGGAACTTCAGGCCGCGCGCCCAGCGGGTGGCCTCGCGCACGTACTCATCGGCCGACATCGCGCCGATCTGCCACTCGCCGTACATCTCGTTGCCCAGGCCCCAGAGCCTGACCTGGTAGGGGTCGGCCCGGCCATGCTGCCGTCTTCTGTTCGCCCAGTACGTGTCGCGCTCGCCGTTGCAGTACTCAAGCCACGCGAGCGCCTCTTCCAGCGTGCCGGTGCCCATGTTGAGGCAGATGTACGGCTCCGTGCCGAGCTCGGCGCAGTAGGCGAGGAACTCGTCGGTGCCGAACCGGTTGGATTCGGTCCCGCCCCAGGCAAGCTCGGGGCGCGATGGCCGCTCGTCCTTCGGCCCGATGCCGTCCTGCCAGTGGTAATTGCTGACGAAGTTGCCGCCAGGCCAGCGCAGCACGCCCATCCGCAGGTCGCGCAGCAGGCTCAGCACGTCCGTACGGAATCCGCGCTCGTCGCTCAGCGGCGACCCCTCCTCGTAGAGGCCGCCGTAGATACAGCGGCCGAGGTGCTCGACGAAGCCGCCGAAGACGTTGCGGTCGATCTGCCCGAGAACGCGGCCGGGGTCGATGGCGATTCTGCTCACTCACCTGTCCTTTCCGGGGGGCACTGTGTTTCCGGGGGGCACTGTGTTTCCGGGGGGCACTGTGT
>Ga0066797_1000328_pt1 | contig 14502 bp, 13 predicted proteins | sample PersoiDNA2013193_FD_76335 | JGI IMG/M metagenome (GOLD analysis project Ga0066797, IMG submission 76335) | Permafrost soil microbial communities from the Arctic, to analyse light accelerated degradation of dissolved organic matter (DOM) -... | ecosystem: Environmental > Terrestrial > Soil >... | reverse complement strand
TAGCGGCGGCGGCCTTCGGCGGCCTCTGGTTCTTCGGCGTGGTTGTCGCCGGGGCGCTTGTGGGATGTTGGGAGCTGTTCACCCTCCTACGCCGCGCCGGCTTTTCTCCACTGTGGCCCTTCGGGATGGCTCTCGCCCTGGCCTTCTTGCTGGATGCCTACCTACAGCCTGGCGTCATAGCTCCGGCTGCGTTGGCAATCCTGCTGATCGCCTCCCTCAGCTACATGGTGCTGTGGCAGCGGCTGGATGCCAGCCTGAGTGATTGGGCCGTCACATGGGTCCCCCCACTGTATATCGGATTTCTTCTGGCCTTTCCCCTGGCCCTTCGTCAAATGCCGGGTGGGGATCGCTGGATCTACCTGATCCTGGCGGTCACCTGGATCACCGATATTGCTGCCTTTTTTGCCGGCAGGTTCTTCGGCCGGCATCGGTTCTTCCCCAGGATTAGCCCTCGGAAGACTGTGGAAGGCGCCATAGGGGGGCTAATTGCCGGTGTGATCTCCGGTGCACTTCTGGCCGTTTACTTTGGCGCGGACGTTTTTCCGGTTGTTGCCTTCGCGCTGGTGGCCTCCGTGGCCGCCGAGGCAGGCGACCTGGCGGAGTCGTTGATCAAGCGTCAACTGCAGACAAAGGATTCGGGTCAATTGATACCGGGCCACGGTGGGGTGATGGACAGATTGGACAGCCTGCTGTTCGTTGGAGTCGTAGCCTACTTCTGGGCACGATGGGCTGGAGGCGTGCTGTGAGCCGGCAACGAAGGCGCATTGCGATTCTCGGGAGCACGGGGTCAATTGGGCGCCAGACGCTCGAGGTTATCCGCGCCCTGCCCGATCACTTTGAGGTGGTTGGACTGGCTGCTGGAGGGTTCAGTCCGCTGTTCCAGCAGCATTTGGCGGAGTTTCGGCCGCTTGTCTCGGCCGTAGGGAGACCCTTCCCCGACGAGACTGCATGTCTGCCCGCCGATGTGCTTAGCGGCGTAGAGGGTCTGGTGCAGGTCGCCACCGTGCCCGAAGCGGATGTGGTGGTGATAGCTACAGTCGGGAGGGCCGGGCTTGCGCCCACGTTGGCCGCAATATCCAAGGGCAAGACCGTGGCTCTTGCAAACAAGGAGTCGCTGGTGATGGCCGGCCCTCTGGTAACCGGGCAGGCGCGACGCAGCGGGGCCCGGATTCTGCCTATAGATAGCGAACACAGCGCCATTTGGCAGTGTCTCCAGGGCGAGGGGGAGCAGCGGGAGTGGCTGACAACGGTCAAGAAGCTGTGGCTGACAGCCTCTGGGGGCGCCCTACGAGATATGGCGCCGCCAGATGTCGAGAGGGTAACCCCGGAACGAGTTCTGGCCCATCCGACCTGGCGTATGGGGCCGAAAGTGACGGTGGACTCTGCCACCCTGATGAATAAGGGACTCGAGGTCATCGAGGCGAGGTGGCTCTTCGGCTTACCTCTGGACCAGATCAAGCTGGTGTTGCACCGGCAGAGTATCATTCACTCAATGGTGGAATTCGTGGATGGATCGATCAAAGCGCAATTGGGAACCCCCGATATGCGCACCCCCATACAGTACGCGCTGGCCTATCCGCAGAGATTGCCGGGGCTGGCCGAGTCGCTAGATCTCGTCAAGGCGGGAACACTAACCTTTGAGGAAATTGACCTGAAGCTGTATCCTTGTCTGGGGCTTGCGCTGGAAGCGGCGCGAAGAGGTGACAGCTATCCGGCTGCTCTCAGCTCGGCCAACGAGGTTGCGGTAGAGCTCTTCCTGGGCGAGAAGATCTGGTTTGGGGATATCCCGAACCTGGTGGAGGAGGTGCTTTCGAGGCACCACTCGGTTGAGATCGACAGCCTGGAGGCCGTGCTCAAGGTCGACGAAGAGGCGAGGATGGAGTGCCTGTCCCTCGCTCAGAATAGGAGAAGGAACTAGTCCATGACTTGGGCTCAACTGGCTGTTATACCGGTGCTGAGCTTACTGCTGTTGGTGCATGAGCTTGGCCATTTTGTGGTTGCCCGCCTTTCCGGGATCAAGGTTGAGGAATTCGGTTTCGGTCTTCCGCCTCGGATCTTTGGCATCAGACGCGGTGACATGATCTACTCTCTTAACTGGATCCCGCTGGGCGCCTTTGTGAGAATGGCGGGCGAAGACGGCAATAACGCGGAGCAGGAGAGTAGCTTCTCCAGCAAGGGGAAACTGACTCGATGCGGGGTCCTTTTCGCCGGACCCGCCATGAACTTTCTGGCTGCCGGACTGCTGTTCGCGGCGGCGTACATGATCGGCTGGCCTACACCCACCTCGATAGAGGTCTTCATCTACAAGGTTAGCGCAAACTCGCCGGCTGCCGCTTCTGGGCTACAGGCGGGTGACAGGATAGTGGCCTTGGATGGGCGAAAGCTGGAGACGGCGGACGAGTTCGTATCCGCCACCAAGGCCAAGCTTGGTCAGGAGGTGGTGGTTACCATCGACCGCGGCGGCACCGAATTGGAGAGGCAGCTGGTTCCGCGGACTCAGTGGCCGGAGGGTGATGGCCCGCTGGGGATCGGGCTACAACCCAAGGGTACGGACGTGAAACCTGTCTCATATGGGGTGTTTCCGTCGGTGGGTATGGGCTTCAGTCGCGCCTGGCAGATGGTGACCTTTACCCTCTCCGTGCCGGCGATGATTATCCAGGGCGTATTGCCCGCGGACCTGGCGCGGCCTGTCGGTCCAGTGGGGATATATCAAATCACCACTCAGGCGGCGGATCAGGCGATGGACAACGGGTGGTGGTTCCCGCTGATCAGTATCACGGCCACGATCAGTGCTGGGCTTGCCGTGGCCAACCTGCTGCCCTTCCCTGCATTGGACGGTGGCCGGTTGTTCTTGATCGGGGTGGAGGTGATACGCCGCAAACGGATCGCGCCGGAGCGCGAGGGTGCACTACACTTCGTTGGGCTGATGGTACTGCTGGCCCTGATGGTGATCATCTCGTACTACGATGTAATCTCTCCGATGCCCGGCATCGATTGGACTCTGAAGTAGTCGAGGTCGCTTCTATAGGTCTACTCATCTTCGGCTGAATAGATGCCGACCCCCCTATCAGGCCAGGCGGCCTCGCCGATGAGGGGAACGAAGCGAACCGGCCCAAGCTGGGTGGGGACTATCCTTCCGTCGCGCCGGGTCAGCAGCAGCAGTTCTTGCCGGTCTGAGCGTCCAATCGGCAGTACCAGTCTACCATTCTCGGACAGTTGCTCCACAAGAGGCTCTGGCACAACGGGACTGGCAGCCGTGACCAGGATCGCGTCGTAGGGAGCCTCTTGCCGGCAGCCGAGGCTCCCATCGCCCACAATTACCTGGATATTTGAGTAGCCGAGCCAGGCCAGTCGCTGGCGGGCCGTGTTGGCCAGCGGCTCGAGCCGCTCCATGGAGATCACGCTCCGGCTCAGCTCCGCGAGAATGGCGCACTGGTAGCCCGATCCGGTGCCGATCTCCAGCACTCGCTCGTTGCCGGTCAGCTTCAGCGCCTCGGTCATCATCGCCACCACCAGTGGCTGAGAGATAGTCTGGCCGTTGCCTATTGGCAGGGGAATGTTTTGGTAGGCGTGACCGCGGCCCTCGGGCGGGACGAAATGATGTCGGGGAACCTTCTCCATAGCTCCCAACACCCGCGGCTGAGAGACGCCTTCTCGACGCAACTCCTCGAGCAGCCTGAACCATTGATCCAAAGCGAACATCCTGCACCCAAACCCATCTGCCCGTCGTGTCTCTATTCTAATCCAAACCGAATTCTGCTATATTTACTAATTGCGAACACTGGAAGCTCCCCCGGAAGACTTGTCAGGGTGCAACTATGCATTCGGCTGACCGCCATCATGAACGGGGATATCCCAGAGGGAAAGGGTGATTGACCTTGCCGGTTTACGTATATCGCTGCGAGGAATGCGGCTCGCAGCTTGAGAAGAGGCAGTCGTTCTCGGACCAGCCGCTCACCGTGTGCGAGTCGTGCCACGGTCGAGTGCGTAGAGTGCTACAACCCGCCGCTATTGTCTTCAAGGGATCAGGCTTCTACTCCACGGACCATCGATCGTCTTCAGGAACGGCATCCAACGGTACCAACGGACAATCGAACGGGTCGGACACGGACAAGAGTAATGGAGAATCGTCGAAGGCCGCCGGGGAGCCGTCAAAAAGCAGCGGGGAGTCTTCGACCACTGCAGCCACGATCCCCGCGAAGAAGGAATCTGGAAAGAGCGCTGCCGCCGCAGCCAAGGACTAGCGCTTCACATCTGTCCGACGGGGTGCCGCCCAAGATGGTCGGGCTCGTCAAGGCACAATTCCTCAGCGACAGAGGCTCCGCAGGGATGGACTTCAGATGCGTGCGATCCTCCAGAGGGTGTCTCATGCCAAGGTACTGGCCGATGGGGTCACTGTTGGCGAGATAGGCTACGGCTGGCTAGTTCTCCTGGGTGTACGGCACGGCGACGCCGAGGCGGAAGCTGCCAAGCTGGCGGATAAGGTAGTCCGCCTCCGGATGTTCAACGACGGCGGGGGAAAGTTCAACCGTTCGGCGTTGGACATCAATGCGGATGTGCTGGTGGTGTCGCAGTTTCCCTTGTACGCCGATATCAGCAGGGGTCGACGCCTCTGCTTCGTGAGTCCCGCCGACCCGGCCATCGCCGAGGGGCTGGTGGGTCGATTCGCGGAGCTAGTCGCGGGATATGGGCTTCGAGTCCAGACTGGTCAGTTCGGGGCCCATATGGAGGTCATTCTGAACAACGACGGCCCGGTTACCGTGAGCCTTGAGGTGGAGCCGTAGCGCGTTTCTGTGACGTGGTCGGCCCTAGCTCTTTGGCGCCCTCTAAGCCAGCCGACCACGGAGAGACCAGGAGCCAGATCCCTCGACCTCTATCTCCACCAGTTCGCCCCGAAGCTTCAATTCGCTCTCGAAGAAGACCAGGCGGTTAGATCTGGTCCTTCCAGTCCACTTTCCCTTGCTTCGCCTCTCCACCAGCACCTCCACGCGACTTCCCTCCAGCAGGGCGTTTTTGCGCGCGGCTATCTCGGTCTGCTGCTCTTCTATCAGCTGCAGGCGTCTCTTCTTGTCCTGCGCGGGCACGTCGTCGACCATCTTGCGGGCGGCGGCGGTGCCGGGCCTGGGGGAGTAGGCAGCAACGTGGACGGTCTCAAACTCCACATGGCGAAGAAGAGCGAGGGTGTTCTGGAACTGCTGCTCGGTTTCGCCAGGAAAGCCGACGATCACGTCGGTCGCCAGGGTGGTCTGGGGCACCGATGACCGGATGCGATCGATCAGTTCCAGGTACTGGCCGACCGTGTAGGGCCTGCCCATGTGGCGAAGTAGTTGGTCGTCGCCGGCCTGCACCGGAAGGTTGACGTCCGCGCACAGCTGTGGGATGGAGGCCAGTGCCTCGATCAGATCATCGGTGAAATCGTTGGGGTGGGAAGTAAGGAAGCGCATGCGATATAGGCCCGGCAGCGTCGCCAATTCCCTCATCAGTGCAGCCAGACTGCTCTGAGGGCTCAAGTCGCGACCCCAGGCGTCGACCGTCTGGCCGAGGAGGACGATCTCCCTTGCGCCCCTGGAGAGCAACCCTCTCGCCTCGGCGACTATCTCCTCGGCCTTCCGACTCTGCTGTCGCCCCCTTCTGTAAGGAACGATGCAGTAGCTGCAGTACTTGTCGCAGCCGCGAATGACGGTGACTCCCACGGATACCGTGACCCTGTTGGAGTGGCCCTCCGACGTGGGAACACAGGGGGCGTCTCCATCGGCCGCCGCGAGCAGCCGCGTAGGAAGCTGCTCCATCTCCGTTGGGGCAATGAAGAGATCCACGAATGGGTACCGCTGCTTCAGTTCGGACTGATCGGCGCCGGCCATGCAGCCGGTCACACAGAGCCGCATCTCCGGCTTGCGGGCCTTGATCGACTTGAGGTGGCCCAACTGGCCGTGAACCCTGTCTTCGGCGCTCTGGCGAACGCTGCAGCTGTACAGGACAGCGACGTCGGCGTCCTCGAAGCGATCCGCGGCAGTCATGCCCGAGGCGTCGAGCAACTCCGCGAGCCGGCGGGCGTCGGATCCGTTCATCTGGCAGCCGCTCACCCAGAGATAGTATCTGGCGATAGACAAAAGATCCTCCCAGCCGAGAAGCGCGCGATGATGAGTTTAGCGCCGAGTATAGCTTGCAAACTCATTTCGTGAGGCCTTCCTGATTTGAGAAGGGAGTCTAGAGCGCCGCGACCTTAGACCGGTAGGCTTCCAGCAGCCGCCTGGTGATCGGACCCGGGGTGCCGGTGCCAATCGTCTTGCCGTCCACGACCACGACCGGGAGGATCTCAGTCGTGGTGCCGGTTGTGAACATCTCCTCGGCACTGGGGATCTTCTCGGCTGGAATTGGTGCCTCGACGCAGCTGAGCGATAACTCCCTGGCAAGATCCAGCACCACAGCCCTGGTAACCCCGTGGAGTATGTAGTTGCTGGCGGGTGCGGTGGTGAGAACACCATCGATCACCACGAAGGCATTGGAGGCGCTTGCCTCCATGAGGAAGCCGTCACGGACGAACAGTGCCTCGTCGCACCCAGCCGCGTGTGCACGCCGTTTGGCGGCGGCGTTCGGAAGCAGCATGGTGGTCTTGGCGTAGCACTTGGCCCAGCGCTCGTCCGACACCGTGATAGCAGTGATCCCCTTCTCCGTCACCTTAGCCGATGGTGGCGACGCCGGGTTGACGATGGCGAGTGTGGTGGGCTCGAGGGCGACCGGCCTGAGGTGAGCTCGTGGCGAGTGACCGGAGGTCACCTGCATGTAGACGGCCGCCTCTTTCAGGCCGCTACGCCCCAGCAATTGCAGCGACTGCTCGGCTAGCTTGGCAAGCACGTCATCGAGCTCCAGCCCGAGGGCGCCAGCGCTGCCCCGCATTCGACGCATGTGTCGTTCCAATTGGAACGGGTGCCCATTGTAGACGCGGAAGACCTCGTATATGCCCTCCGCGAACTGGAAACCTCGATCGTCGATCGAAACGGAGGCCTCTTCATACGGTATGAAGTGGCCGTTGAGCAGGACTTCTTTCGACATGGTTCCTCCCAAATATTGCAGACGAGTCGATAGGTCTATGCGGAATGCCGGCCACAGGGTTGTCGAGTGAGGCAGCCCTTCAGCAACTTTGGATTGAGTTGACCCTCCAGGGCTACGATACCCTTGGCAAGCATTTCCACATGGATCACTTGCTGCTGGCAGTGGAGCACGCGCTGAGTAAGCAGCGGGCTGTGGCCTAGCAAGTTATCCCTCGCCCGAGCCGTCGCCATCACGAGAGCGTCGGGTTGTCCCCTCTTTGCGCCCCAAACCTCCCAGCATCGCCGGGTGTATGTGTCCATTGCTTGCGACGACCTCTCCTCCGAGTAGGTCCATTGTGCTGCCGCCGTAGTCGGTGACCATCCCGCCTGCCTCCTGGACAATCAGGGCAGCTGCGGCAACGTCCCAGGGGAACAGGTGGTCCTCCCAGAATGCGTCGAACCGGCCGGCGGCCACGTAGCAGATGTCGAGGGCGGCGGAGCCATCCCGTCTGACGCCCTGAGCCCTTCGAGCGAAGTACTGCCAGTGGCGAAGGCTGCCGTTGAGCAGGCTGCGGTCATATGGAAACCCCGTGCACAGGAGCGACCGGAGGACTTGATCGGTGTTGGACACATTGATGGGTTGTCCGTTGAGGAAAGCCCCCGCGCCCGCCTGCGCGTGGAACATCTCGTCCAGGTTGGGATCGTAAACCGCGCCAACGGCCAGGCTGCCCGCTATTTCCAGAGCGATCGATACAGCATAGTGGGGGTAGCCGTGGGCAAAGTTGGTGGTGCCGTCGAGGGGGTCCACAATCCAACGGTATCGAGGAGACGAACCCCCCGTAGATCCTTCTTCCGCCAGGATCTGGTGATCTGGGAAGTGGCTCTTAAGGATGGAGACGACGGTCCGCTCCGAGCGGCGATCCGCATCGGTGACGAGATCGATCTCACCCTTATATTGAACTCGATAGCCGGCTCGGCGTTGCTCGAGCAGCGCACTTCCGCCTGCCCGGGCAGCGGAGACTGCCACCTCGGTCAAGATGGGTAAAGGGGTGTCGGCACGTTCAGTCATAAGCACCCCAAGTATAGCATCGTTCGATAACTATCGGCACGCCGTGGGTGCTGCACCCGGGGATCAACCCAGAATCAGCGTGCTCACGGCGACGATGTTCTGGATCAGATCCTCGAGGATGGCCTGCAACGCGCCCTTCGCGGAACGCTTTGGGGTGGGGGACTCAGCGAACGGACTCAATGAGCGGACGCAGGCACAAAGATGAGATCCACCACGTTGTGGCTGGGCGACCGATCTGGGTCAGTATCGGTGCCTCGCCTCTCAGAGCCTCGGACGGCACGATTCGTGGTACTTCATGGCAAGGTGCCTACCCTGGAGGCGGAGCCCGCCAGCCTGGAGCAAGTCCTGGGGCGAATATGTGGGGTGAGCCGTGTGGGATTCGGACCCACGACCTGCGGATTAAAAGTCCGATGCTCTACCACTGAGCTAACGGCCCACGGCATGAGCTACCAGCTCATAGCTCCGCAATTATACAGGATTACGCCGCTGAAGGCGCGAGGAGGCGAGTAAGGTGGCTTGTGCCGGAAGGCTCCATAAGGGATAATGCATTTCCCGGAACCGAGTGGTCGCGCCCCGACTGCCGGCTCTAAGTCATCTGCGGGTGCCGGGGATTACCTTCCACCCGGAAACCGGGCAGCTAGAACGGTGCACCCAGCAATCAGTACTCCGCGCTCAGCGCTCAGCACCTGGCCCTCAAGCTTTCAGCATTCGGCACGCGTGACTTGGAATCCGGAATCGAGCATCTCGCTCGAGCAGGGCCGCCGGCCCGGACGGGAGCATTGATGAGACTTCCCAAACTGCGAATGGCCAATTTGGAGCCGAAGTACCCCATCGTTCAGGGTGGGATGGGAGTGCGCGTATCCACCGCACCCCTGGCTGCCGCCGTCGCCAACTGTGGTGGCATCGGCACCCTCTCCGCGGCCGAGTTCCACAACAAGAACCGAAAGTCGCCCAAAGCCGATCTAGTCAGGGGTGTGAAGATAGAGCGCCCTTATCTGTATGCTCCGGCCATGGCCGAGGAGATCGCGCGTACGCGCTCCATGACCCAGGGGATTATCGGCGTGAACATCATGTACGCCATCACCGACTTCTACGACCTGGTGATGACCTGCGTGGATGCTGGGGCCGACTTTATCGTTACCGGCGCCGGCTTCTCTCGGGACATCTACGGGATGGTGCGGGACTTCGGTATGCCGGTGCTCAGCATATGCGACTCCCCTGGCCTGGCGAAGATCGCCCAGAAGCTGGGGGCCGCGGCCATCGTGGTGGAGGGCAAGGAGGCGGGCGGACATCTGGGGACGGATCGGCCCACCCGCGAGTTGCTGCCTCAGGTGGTGGACGCGGTAAGCATTCCGGTGATCGCTGCCGGCGGGATCTGGACAGGCGAGGACATGGAGGAGATGTTCCGTCTGGGCGCCAGCGGTGTGCAGATGGCCACCCGCTTCGTGTGTACGGAGGAGTGCGAGGTTGCTCCGGAGTTCAAGCAGGCCTATATCGATGCCGGGAAGGACGACATAACTCTTATCAAGAGCCCCGTTGGGATGCCCGGCAGGGCGATCCGGAACCGCTTCGTGGTGCGAACGGAGGGCGGCGAGCGGATAAAGTTCAAGTGCCCGCTGCTTTGCCTAAAGACCTGCAAGGCGAAGGATGCGAATTACTGCATTGCCGAGGCGTTGATCAACGCCTACCAGGGCCGGGTGGACGACGGTATCATCTTCGCCGGGGAGAACGCATACCGGTGCGACAAGATCAGCACGGTCCCGGCTATCTTCGAGGAGCTGCTGGCCCACTTTGAGCAGTCATAGTGTGGGGCGGGGCAAAGCCCCGAAAAGGCTTGACAAGTCTAGGGGCGACCGGTAGAATACGCGCCAATCACATACTACTTGCCCAAAAGCTTTGACGGAAACGAGTAAGTGGGTCGCCTACACTCAGAGAGTCCGGGGTTGGTGTGACCGGATGTGACGCGCCCGCCGAAAATCCTTCCTGAGCTGCCAACCGAAAGCCTGCCCACTGGGCGGTGAGTAGACTTGGTCGGCCTCGTCAGCCGTTAGTTGAGACGGGGGTATGAACACGTACCCCATGAGTGAGCGTTGCGCTAATTAGGGTGGTACCGCGGGAGCCGGCAAAATGGATCCCGTCCCTTACGAGGGACGGGATTTTTGTTTGTCCAGCCTCCGATGAGCGACGACAAGAGCCCGTCACCCAAGGGGTTTGGGCAGGTGGAGAAATCTTGGGGGAGAGTATCGAAATGGTCGTCGAAACCACCCGAATGTACACCGGCGAGGATGCGAGCCACCTGGAAGGGGAGTTGCTCAACGGGTCCAGCATCCTGTGCGAGACCCTGCTGGCCGAGGGCGTGGACACGATCTTCGGCTACCCGGGCGGGGTTCTGCTGGGCCTCTATCACACCCTCACCTCCTACCCGGCACTGAACCACATCCTGGTCCGGCACGAGGAGAACGCGGCAATGGCCGCGGACGGTTACGCCCGTGCCACGGGCAAGGTGGGTGTTTGCCTGGCCACCTCCGGCCCAGGCGCCACCAACCTGCTCACGGGTATTGCCAACGCGTTCATGGACTCCGTGCCCATGGTCGCTCTCACCGGGCAGGTTACCACCGCCTCCGTTGGGAAGATGGCCTTCCAGGAGGTTGGCATTGTGGAGATGGCAAAACCGGTCACTAAGCGCGCCTACTTCGTAAGCGACATCAACGATCTGGCCGCAGTGCTCCGGGAGGCGTTCCACGTTGCGAGGGACGGAAGGCCTGGGCCGGTGCTCGTAGATCTGCCCAAGGACGTCCTTAACAACAAGACCGAGTACAGGCGTCCCTCAAACGGCCTGGTGCAGCGGATGCCTCAGCCCCCGCTCGCTCTGGACAGGGAGGTGCTGCGGGCTGCCAGACTGATGTCCGAGGCATCCAGGCCGGTGCTGCTGGTCGGGCACGGGGTGGTTCAATCGGGCGCCTTTGCGGAACTCAAGGAGTTGGCCGAGGTCACTCAGACCCCGGTGATCACGACACTACTGGGGATCAGCGCGCTGCCGGAGACTCATCCACTCTCCTTCGGCATGCCCGGGATGCACGGACATTTCTGGGCAAACCAGGCCCTCGAAGAGGCGGATCTCGTGGTTGCCGTGGGAATGCGCTTCGATGACAGGGTCGCGGTTAAGCCCGCCGTCTTCGCCCCGAAGGCGAAGATCGTGCACGTGGACATCGACCTGAACGAGCTTGGGCGTAACGTCCGGGTGGACGTGCCGATCGTGGGAGATGCCAAATCCGTCCTTCAGCTGCTTCTGCTCCACGTCCAGGAGCTGCGCCATCCGGCGTGGTTGGCGCAGCTTTGGGAATGGAGGGAGGAAAATCCGACCGAGGTCGCTGGAGGGGACGGGGAGTTGCTGGCCGTGGCAGACGTGGTTCGGGAGATCCGCGCGGCAACGGGCGGCGACGCGCTGATAGCGAGCGACGTCGGCCAGCATCTGATGTGGGTGGCCCAGCATTTCCAGTTCGTGAAGCCCGGCAGCTTCTTCTGCTCCGGCGGCCTCGGCTCCATGGGCTACGGCGTGCCGGCAGCCATGGGCGCCAAGGTTGGGAAGCCGGACGAGACGGTTTGGGCTGTCGTTGGGGATGGCGGCTTCCAGATGTCCGCGCCTGAGCTCTCCACCCTCGCCCACAACGGGATCGCGGTGAAGATCGCGCTGGTGAATAACGGCTACCTGGGGATGGTCCGGCAGTGGCAGGAGTTCTTCTTCGAGGGGAATTACTCCCACAGCTCGATCCCCGGACCCGACTACGTGGCCCTGTCGAAAGCACACGGTGTCGAGGCCCTCAGGGTCACCTGCCGTGAGGATGTTCGGCCGGCCATCGAAGCGGCTCTGACGCACGATGGCCCCTTCTTGATCGAATTCGTGGTCGAGCCGAAGGGGAACGTCTTCCCGATGGTGCCGCCTGGATCGCCCCTCTCCGACATGATGCTGGAGGGGTAGGCTTAGTTGTTGCCTCCGGCGAGGCTCACGTTGGCGAAGACACTCCATTCACTCGGTGGCCAGTAGGAGACCCACGCCTTGCCGATGGCGTTAGCCTCGGGGACGAATCCCCAGATGTGGGAGTCGCTGCTGTTGGGCCTGTTGTCACCCAGCACGAAGTACTTGCCCTCGGGTACCTTCTGAGCCGGAAGGCTGTAGGTGGGGACGGCGCTGATGTAGTCCTCCTCAATCTGCACGCCGTTCATGTACACCTTGCCGCGATCTACCTGCACGGTATCCCCAGGTAGACCAATCACCCGCTTGATGAAGTCGCGATCCGGCGTCCCCGGGAACTTGAAGACTATGATCTCCCCGCGTTGCGGGCCCCCAAATGGAAAGTAGGAGTCTCGATTGATAGGGGCCACCCCTGCCCTCTCAGCCACACCCAGAGGCAGCCCTTCCAACCGGAAGTAGGCCATCTTGTTGATCAGGAGATACTCCCCGCTGTGGAGGGTAGGCTCCATGCTTGCGCCGTCCACCTTGAAGTTCTGTACCACGGAGCGCACGGCGGCGAAGATTATGAGGGTGAGAAGAACTGTCTGAAGGATCTCCACCAGGAGCGGCCGGACCTTCGAGGTGGCTTGCCTGGATTCCTTTTCACGCTCCTGATCTTGGGGTTCAATTACGGTTGCACTCGGGACCTGTTGCTCCTCTGCGTCCCCCTGCGGTGTCTGCTGGGAGGGCACGCTCTCCCCAGACCAGTTCATTCGGTCCTCCAAGATTGGTCTGGCCTCCTGTAATGCAGCCTCTATTCTGATTATATCTCACCGAGGGCTCTACTGCCATGATATGCGCATGACTATGAGAGAATCCGCATCAGCTCAGGCCGGCAAATCCTCGCTGGGCCAGGAACGCCATGAACAGGGTGTAGTACCACTCGGAGCCCAGCGGGCGGGCCATCTGAACGACGAAGACCGCCAGCGCCACCGGATAGCCTATCGCGGCGAAGGGATTGCCGTGGAACAGGTGGTGGTTGGAGCTGTGGAAGAGATTTCCCGCGTCGGCACGACTCGGGATTGCCTGTGGGCCCACCGAAATGCCCAGCCAGGTCATTATCACCGCGACGGCAAAGCCCAGCGTGTCCGTGGCCGCGGCCCACTGCCTGAGAGCGAGGTTGAGCAGCACCACGGCCACGGCGGAGTTGAGAAAGAAGGGGCCGGCGACTATGGCGAAGATCTGGCGGTACAGCAGTGGCTCTTCGTGGATGACGTATCCTGCCGGATTGCCAACGCGGAAGTAAACCGCCTTGTGTACCCTTACCCCGGAAATGAGACACAGGATGTGGTGGGAGAACTCGTGAAGGATCACGCCGGGCGCAAGCAGCGCCACTCGCAGGTAGAAGATCACCGCGTCCTCCTGAGCCTCACATCCGCCGCTCCCAGGCAGCCCATTGAGTCTACCCCAGCTGTTTCAGATAGTCGACCAGGAGGTCTGCCACGCCGGCGGCATCTTCCAGGTCGAACTGTGGCACGTCGATGTCGCGGGGCCCGTCGGCGACCACTGCCAGCAACTCTTCCGGGTCGCACAGCAACTCACCGCCGGAGATCACTCGCCGAGAGACCTCGACCTTCGGCTTGTCAGCGGACTTGTAGCCCTCGGTGAGCACAAGGTCGACGGCGTCGCCGATAGTGGCGGCAACCTCGTCCAGGGTTAACTCGCGAGAGAGGAGGGCGCGAATCATCGCCATCTGAGTGGGGGACGAGATCAGAACGGCATCCGCTCCGGCCTGCCGGAGCCGCCAGGTGTCTTTTCCAGGACGATCCATCTCGAAGCCGTGGGAATCGTGCTTCACCACGGCCACCTTGATCCCCCGCGACTTCAACTGGGGGATCAGCTTTTCGAGGAAGGTTGTCTTTCCGGAATCTGATCGGCCCACAACCGAGACGATGGGCGGCATGACGGCCTCCTAAGTGGCAGGTTGGGCCCAGCGGTTCGTCGCCAGGTAGCGTGCCCTGTCCAGATCCTCTGGAGTGTTGATGTTGAAGAAGGAGCGAAGATCGGGATCCAGGTCCAAGATCTCCGTTTCCGGCACCTCAAACGTGTCTACGTCAGGGTAGAAGTCGATTATCTTGTGGTGTTGCCTGATCATGGCCCTTTCCATGATGGGTATACAGCTCTTTCGGTACGCGGCGTGGAGCGCCTCGAGGTGGGGGCCTATCCTTGGGACGGTGACGTCGTGGCCGACTGAGGCGCGAGCCACCCGGTCCAAGAGTGGGGTGCACAGGAAGGGCATGTCGCAGCCCACGACCAGCGCCATGTCATGCCGGACGGAGATGAGTCCGGTGTACGCGCCCACGAGGGCACTGGCCCCCGGCACGACATCCGGTAGTTGCTCGAAGCCGGAGTCCTCGAACCCTTCGGCCAAGTGTCCGACCACCAGGATC
>Ga0066797_1000327_pt1 | contig 14503 bp, 12 predicted proteins | sample PersoiDNA2013193_FD_76335 | JGI IMG/M metagenome (GOLD analysis project Ga0066797, IMG submission 76335) | Permafrost soil microbial communities from the Arctic, to analyse light accelerated degradation of dissolved organic matter (DOM) -... | ecosystem: Environmental > Terrestrial > Soil >... | reverse complement strand
TGTCCAGTCGATGACCACCACTCAGACGACGAACATCGACGCGACCCTGCAGCAGATCGCCGAGCTCACCGCGGCGGGCTGTGACATCGTCCGGGTGGCGGTGCCGACCCAGGACGACGCGGACGCGCTGCGGCTGATCGCGCGCAAGTCACAGCTGCCGGTGATCGCGGACATCCACTTCCAGCCCCGCTACGTGTTCGCCGCGATCGACGCCGGCTGCGCCGCGGTTCGCGTCAACCCGGGAAACATCCGCAAGTTCGACGACCAGATCAAGGAGATCGCGGCGGCGGCGACCGACGCCGGCGTGTCGATCCGGATCGGCGTGAACGCCGGCTCGCTCGACCCCCGGTTGCTCGCCAAGTATGGCAAGGCGACCCCGGAGGCGCTGGTCGAGTCCGCCGTCTGGGAGGCGTCGTTGTTCGAGGAGCACGGCTTCCACGACTTCAAGATCTCGGTCAAGCACCACGACCCGGTGGTCATGGTGCGCGCCTACGAGCTGCTCTCGGAGCGCGGTGACTGGCCGCTGCACCTCGGGGTCACCGAGGCCGGTCTGGCATTCCAGGGCACCATCAAGTCCGCGACGGCCTTCGGGGCGCTGCTGAGCCAGGGGATCGGCGACACCATCCGGGTCTCGCTCTCGGCTCCGCCGGTCGAGGAGGTGAAGGTCGGGATCCAGATCCTGCAGTCGCTCAACCTTCGTCCCCGCAAGCTCGAGATCGTCTCGTGCCCGTCCTGCGGCCGGGCCCAGGTGGACGTCTACTCGCTCGCCGCACGGGTCACCGCCGGGCTCGAAGGCATGGAGGTCCCGCTCCGGGTCGCCGTCATGGGCTGCGTCGTGAACGGCCCGGGCGAGGCCCGCGAGGCGGACCTCGGGGTCGCCTCCGGCAACGGCAAGGGTCAGATCTTCGTCAAGGGCGTGGTGGTCAAGACCGTCCCCGAGTCTCAGATCGTCGAGACGCTGATCGACGAGGCGATGAAGATCGCCGCGACGATGGAGCGGGCCGAGGGCGCGGCACCGATCGTCTCAGTCGGTTAGCCGGATTGTGGGGCGCGGCGTCGCGTCGTAGTGCAGAATCCCGACATGAGCCGGTGGCGGGGGACGACGGTAGGGCCGCGGGTTCCCGGCACCGACGTGCTCGGTGACGCCGACCTGGAGGCTGCGCGCGTCGTATGCGCGCAGGCGCCGGTCGAGGCGGTCCTGGCGGCCGCTCGGCTGGAAGCCGCCGCCCGTCATGGCATCGAGCGCTCCGGCGGCGAGCTGTGGGGCTACCGCCGGGACGGCGAGCTCGTCGCGGTGGCCTGGGCCGGAGCGAACCTCGTCCCGGTCGTGCCGGATCGCGACCCGGCGGCGATCGACGCCTTTGCCGCGATCGCGACCGAGCGTGGTCGGCACTGCTCGTCGATCGTCGGTGACGCCGCGGTCGTGCTGGGTCTCTGGTCGCGGCTCCGGGAGGACTGGGGGAAGCCGCGAGAGGTCCGCGAGGACCAGCCCTCGCTCGTCATCGACCACGGGCCCCAGGTGGAACCGGACCCGTTCGTCCGCGCGGCCGAGTACGAGGATTTCGACGACGTGCTGCCGGCCTGCGTGGAGATGTTCAACGAGGAGGTCGGCTACTCGCCGATGGTCGGCGGCCAGCGCGCGTACGAGGACCGGGTCCGCTCACTGATCGCCTCGGGCCGCTCGTTCGTCCGGATGGCTCCGACGCCGTCAGGGCAGCGCGTCATCTTCAAGGCCGAGATCGGGGCTACCGCGCTCGGAGTTGGCCAGGTCCAGGGCGTCTGGGTGGTTCCCGACCACCGGGGCGAGCGACTCTCGGAGAGCGGCATGGCCGCCGTCGTCGAGGCCACTCGCCACTCGATCGCCCCCTTGGTCTCGCTGTACGTCAACCACTACAACGAACCGGCGCTCGCCTCGTACGCGCGCGTCGGGTTCCGGCCCGTCGGCAGGTACGCCACCGTCTTGTTCTGAGCCGGGCCGCCGAGCCGCCGAGCGGCCGAGCGGCCGGCCGCGGGCTGCCGGACCGTCGTCGCGCCCCCAGTAGGCTGTGCCGCATGCTGCTGCGGATGTCGACCCTGTTCCTGCGGACCCTGCGGGAGGACCCGGTCGACGCCGAGGTCGCCAGCCACAGGCTTCTCGTCCGGGCCGGGTACATCCGCCGCGCGGCGCCGGGCATCTACTCGTGGCTCCCGCTCGGTCTGCGCGTGCTGCGCAAGGTCGAGGAGATCGTGCGCGAGGAGATGGCCGCGTCCGGCGCCCAGGAGGTGCACTTCCCGGCGCTGCTCCCGAGGGAGCCCTACCAGGCGACCGGGCGGTGGACCGAGTACGGCCCGAACATCTTCCGGCTCAAGGACCGCAAGGGTGCGGACTACCTGCTCGCCCCCACCCACGAGGAGATGTTCACCCTCCTGGTGAAGGACCTGTTCTCGTCGTACAAGGACCTGCCGGTCGTGCTGTACCAGATCCAGGTGAAGTACCGCGACGAGGCACGTCCGCGCGCCGGGTTGATCCGGGGACGCGAGTTCGTGATGAAGGACGCCTACTCCTTCGACCTGGACGACGCCGGTCTCGCGGCCTCGTACCAGTCGCAGCGTGACACCTACGAGCGGATCTTCCGCCGGCTCGGCCTGGAGTACGTCATCGTCTCCGCGACCTCAGGTGCGATGGGTGGTTCGCGCAGCGAGGAGTTCTTGACCCCGACGCCGATTGGTGAGGACACCTTCGTGCGCTCCGCGGGCGGCTACGCCGCGAACGTGGAGGCGGTCACGACGACGCCGCCCGCCGCGTTGAGCTGGGACGACGCGCCCGCGGCGCACGTCGAGGACACCCCGGACACGCCGACGATCGAGACGCTCGTCGCGCTCGCGAACGCGCGCTTCCCCCGACCGGACCGCGCGTGGACCGCTGCGGACACGCTGAAGAACGTGGTGCTCTCCGTCACGCGGCCGACCGGCGAGCGAGGCCTGGTCGTGGTCGGCCTGCCGGGTGACCGCGAGGTCGACCTCAAGCGCCTCGAGGCCGCCCTCGCTCCTGCGGAGGTCGAGCCTGCCGGCGAGGCGGACTTCGCCAAGTACCCCGGTCTGGTCAAGGGCTACCTCGGGCCGGCCGTACTCGGCCCGCAGGGGCCGCATGACGCGGAGACCGGTGCGAGCACGATCCCGTACCTGCTCGACCCGCGGGTGGTCGACGGGACGCGGTGGATCACCGGGGCGAACGAGCCGGGCCGGCACGTGTTCGACCTGGTCGTCGGCCGGGACTTCGCGGCGGACGGCACGATCGAAGGCGCCGACGTGCGCGCGGGGGACCCCGCGCCGGACGGCTCCGGTCCGCTCGAGCCGGCCCGCGGCATCGAGATCGGCCACATCTTCGCGCTCGGCCGCAAGTACGCCGACGCCCTCGGGCTCACCGTGCTCGACGAGAACGGCAAGCAGCGCGTCGTCACGATGGGCTCCTACGGCATCGGCGTGAGCCGCGTGCTGGCCGCGCTCGCCGAGGCGAACCACGACGACGCCGGCCTCGCCTGGCCCGCGCGCATCGCCCCCGCGGACGTGCACATCGTCGCGACCGGCAAGGACGCCGCGGTGTACGAGGCGGCGGAAGAGCTGGCCGCGCGGCTCGGCACCGCCGGCCTGGACGTCCTCATCGACGACCGACCGAAGGTGTCCCCGGGCGTGAAGTTCGCGGACGCCGAGCTGCTCGGCCTGCCGGTGATCGTGGTCGTCGGGCGCGGGCTCGCCGAGGGCGTGATCGAGGTGCGGGATCGCCGCACCGGCGAGCGTTCCGACGTGCCGGTCGCCGAGACCGCGGCGAACATCGCCGAGCTCGTCACACGGCTTCGCGCGAGCTGACTCCAGGCGCTGCTCCGCGGAGATCAGGCTGACCGCGGTCGGGACGACGTCAGGACGACGCGGCCTTGTCCGCCGGCCGCTCGGGTAGCCCGGGGAACGCCGTCTCCGGCGCACCCCAGACCCGGGCGGCTGAGGCGCAGTCCGCGAACGCGTCGATCATGACGGCACGATTCGAGGGACTGAGAGTCGCGACGAGCGACCCGTACCGCGCCGCGAGCGCGCTCTCGACGTCGGCCGGGAGATGGGTGGCCGCAGCTGCCCGATCGATGGTGTACGCCGCCCGCCGCGGGTCCTGAGAGGTGGTTGCGACCCCGGCCGCCTCGGCCCAGGCCTGGGCGCGGTTCCGGTGGATCGCGGCGCGCGCACGAGCCGAGTCGCGGGCCGCGCCGGAGCGCAGCGCGGCCGCGACCTCGAACGCGTAACCTGCCTCGTCCTCCGCCGCGACGAGGGCTACCGCTGCGCTCGCGGCCAGGCCGCTCGGCAGGGACGTCGGGATCTCGGTCGTCTTGAGCAGCGGTACCTTGCCGGCGCCGAGCTGGGCGAGCCGCTGGGCCTGGATGATCCGATCGGCCGAGATCGAGTCGAGCAGGCGGGCCAGCTTGCCATCGGTCACGGCAGCGGCCGCGCCGCGCGTCGTTCGGTAGGACTCGTACAGCCGTGCGACGAACGCGGTCGGGTTCAGCGCCAATGGCGTGGCTGTGCTCGCGCCACCGTCGCGCGCCGTGGCGCTCGGTCCAGCGCCGGTCGGTGTCGCATAGGGATCGACGTGCACGCCGCCGAGCTGCGCGAGCTGAGCCGACGCGTGCGCACCGACCCTGGAGAGGACGGGCCGGAGGTCTTCGGCGGCGGCGACGGCGGACTGGTGGGCGAGGTCGAAGAGGTCGCGCGACTCGACGGCCGCGCGCTGGCGGGCCTGCTCAGCGGCGCCGGCGCTGCGCGGCGTCGGCGCGGCCGTCTCCCGGCGAAGGTCGCAACCGCCGAGCAGCACGGCGACGGCGACCACGGCAAAGAGGAGACGGCACCACGAGGTGCGGCGGCGATGTGACAGAGGCATCGGCGTGATCCTCCCATGCGCGCTCGAGTCGATAGGCTGAAAACGCACAACATCACAGCGCCGGACCCGCACCGAGGGCCCGCCAGGTTGACCGGGAGGGCAGACATGGTGACCCCAGGCGCCACGGAGCGCGTCCGACAGGTCGTCGGGCCGGTCGTCGACGGCGCGGACCTCTACCTCGAGGACGTCGTCGTGAGCCCGGCCGGGCGCCAGTCCGTGGTCCGCATCATCGTGGACCTGCCCGAGGATGTCACCGGCGGCCTCGACCTGGACCGTCTCGCGGAGGTCTCGCGCGCCGTGTCGGCTGCTCTCGACGGCACCGACGCGATCGGTGGCGCCTACACTCTCGAGGTCTCCACCCCGGGCACGGGCCGACCGCTCACCGAGGTTCGCCACTTCCGGCGCGCCGGCGGACGTCTGGTCACCCTGCAGCTGCGCGACGGCTCGAGCCGCGTCGGCCGGGTGCTCTCCGCTGATGAGACGCAGGTCGTGGTGCAGGGTGATGATGGGGCCGGCCGGGCGGTGCCGCTGGCGGACGTGGTGCGCGGTCAGGTCGAGGTCGAGCTGAGCCGCACCGAGGACGAGGAGGGGTGAGTTGGACATCGACATGACCGCGTTGCGTTCGTTGGAGCGCGAGCGGGACATCAGCCTGGACGTTCTCGTCGGCGCGATCGAGCACGCCCTGCTCTCGGCCTACCACCGCACGGCCAACTCTCAAGAGCGGGCTCGGGTCGAGCTCGACCGCAAGTCCGGCCACGTGACGGTCTGGGCCGCCGAGCTCGACGAGGACGGCGCCGTGGTCCGGGAGTGGGACGACACGCCGGAGGGCTTCGGTCGGATCGCGACGGCAACCGCCCGCCAGGTCATCGTCCAGCGTCTTCGCGACGCCGAGGACGACCAGGTCCTCGGGGTCTTCCGGGGCAAGGAGGGCGAGGTGCTCGCCGGTGTCGTGCAGCAGGGTCGCGATCCGCGGGTCGTGCTCATCGACGTAGGCGGCGTCGAGGCCGTGCTGCCCTCGCACGAGCAGGTCCCGACCGAGGAGTACGTGCACGGCGCCCGGATCCGGGCCTATGTGCTCGAGGTTGCGCGTGGCTTCAGGGGACCCTCCATCACGGTGTCCCGGACCCACCCGAACCTGGTACGCAAGTTGTTCGCGCTCGAGGTGCCCGAGGTCGCGGACGGCACGGTCGAGATCATGGCGATCGCGCGAGAGGCGGGGCACCGGTCCAAGATCTCGGTGCGGTCGACCGTCCCGGGGCTCAACGCCAAGGGCGCGTGCATCGGGCCGATGGGCGCGCGGGTTCGGGCCGTGATGGCCGAGCTGCATGGCGAGAAGATCGACATCGTCGACTACAGCGACGACCCCGCCGAGTATGTGGGCCACGCGCTCTCGCCGGCCAGGGTGAACTCGGTCACCATCGTCGACCCGGACAACCGCGCGGCGCAGGTAATCGTGCCGGACTTCCAGCTCTCGCTCGCCATCGGCAAGGAAGGCCAGAATGCCCGGCTCGCCGCGAAGCTGACCGGCTGGCGGATCGACATCCGGTCCGACGAAGGCGCGTCCGATGCTTCGGCGGGTCACGCGGAGTGACGCGGGGCGGTAGACTCTCGGCGGCTGGGTTACGTCCCCGGCTCCCTCTGCATGACGCGCAGCGGCCCCTAGCGGGTCCGGTTCGCACCTGCATCGGGTGCCGAGGAAGCGATCTCAGGTCTGTCCTGCTGCGAGTGGTCCTGGATGTCACCGGCTTTGCGCTGGTCGTCGATCAGGGTCGTCGCAGGCCGGGGCGAGGTGCCTGGTTGCATCTCGATCCACGGTGCCTCGACCTCGCCGAACGCCGTCAGGCGTTCCCTCGTGCCCTCCGGCACCAGGGGAGTCTCGACCTGACTGGCGTTCGGACGTACTTCGAGCAGCGTGGGGGAGTCCCCGGTGCACCGGACGGCGCTGACAGCTGATCGTCCTTCGATCGTCGACTAATTGGAGCGGGTTGGAAGCCGATGGCTACCCGATGAGTACACAGCGATGAGTACCCAGCACTAACGACGGTCCACCCTGTCCAGGGCGGACCGAGACAGGAGAGTTGTGGCAAAGGTCCGCGTCTACGAGCTCGCGAAAGAGCTCGGAGTCGAGAGCAAGGCCATCATGGCCACGCTCACCGAACTCGGAGAATTCGTCCGTTCGGCATCCTCGACCATCGAACCGCCGGTAGTCCGCAAGTTGCGTGACGCCTACCCGGCGGGCTCAGTCCCTGCCCCCGCGCCTGCTGCCGCAGCGCCGGCAGTGAAGAAGCCCGCGGCCGTGAAGGCCCCGGCCTCCGCCGAGGAGACCGCAGCGCCTACCGCCGAGGCGCTTTCGGCGCCTGCGCCGGTGGCCACGGCTGCGCCGTCCCTGGCCCCGTTCGACGCCGCGCCCGTCGCTGAACGGCCCGAGCCCGCGGCGCCCGCCACGGATGCGCATCCTGCCCCGGGTGGTGCCCGCCCGAGTGGCCCGCGTCCTGGCAACAACCCGTTCGCGCCCAGCCAGGGCATGCCCCGGTCCGGCGGTGGACGCCCCGGTGGCCCGCGTCCGGGCAACAACCCGTTCGCGCCCAGCCAGGGCATGCCCCGGCCCGGCAGCACTGGTGGAACGGCAGGTACCGCCGGTACCGCGGGTACCACTGGCGCCGAGCGTCCCGGTGGTCCGCGTCCCGGTGGTCCGCGTCCGAACCCCGGAATGATGCCCGACCGGGCCGCCGTCGGGCGTCCGGCACGTCCCGGATCCGGCGGCCCGAGCGGTGGTCCCGGTGGTGGCCGCGGCGGCGCTGGTGCGCCCGCGGGTGCTCGTGGCGGCTTCAGCGGTCGTCCCGGTGGCGCTGGTGGGCCTGGTGGCCCAGGTGGCGGCCCCGGTGGCGGTGCCCCGGGCGGTGGCTTCGGTGGCCGTCCCGGTGGCGGTGGCGCGGGCCGCGGTGGCGCTGGTCGTGGCAGCACCCAGGGTGCGTTCGGCCGCGCTGGCGGTCGTCCGGTGCGTGGGCGCAAGTCCAAGCGCGCGAAGCGTCAAGAGTTCGAGCAGATGCAGGCCCCCTCGCTGGGTGGCGTGCAGGTTCCGCGCGGTGACGGCCGAACGGTCGTTCGACTGCGCCGGGGCGCATCGCTGTCGGACTTCGCCGAGAAGATCGATGCGAACCCCGCGAGCCTGGTGACGGTGCTGTTCCACCTCGGTGAGATGGCCACTGCGACCCAGTCGCTCGACGAGGACACGTTCGGAAGCCTGGGTGCCGAGCTCGGCTACATCGTCGAGATCGTGTCCCCGGAGGACGAGGAGCGCGAGCTGCTCGGCTCCTTCGACATCGACCTCGAGGCCGAGCAGGCCGCCGAGAGCGAAGAGGACCTGGAGGCGCGTCCGCCGGTCGTGACCGTCATGGGTCACGTCGACCACGGCAAGACGAAGCTGCTCGACGCGATCCGCTCGACCGACGTCGTCGGCGGCGAGGCGGGTGGCATCACCCAGCACATCGGCGCCTACCAGGTGCACACCGAGCACGAGGGTCTCGCGCGAGCTGTGACCTTCATCGACACCCCGGGCCACGAGGCGTTCACCGCCATGCGTGCCCGTGGCGCACAGGTCACCGACATCGCGGTCCTCGTGGTCGCCGCGGACGACGGCGTGATGCCGCAGACGATCGAGGCGCTCAACCACGCCCAGGCGGCGGGGGTGCCGATCGTTGTCGCGGTGAACAAGGTGGACAAGGAAGGTGCGAACCCGGCCAAGGTCCGCCAGCAGCTCACCGAGTACAACCTGGTGGCCGAGGAGTACGGCGGCGACACCATGTTCGTGGACGTCTCCGCGAAGCAGCTGACCGGCATCGACACGCTGCTGGAAGCGGTCCTGCTGACCGCCGACGCCGCGCTCGACCTCCGCGCCATTGCCAAGAAGGATGCGCGTGGCGTGGCGATCGAGGCGAACCTGGACAAGGGTCGCGGCCCCGTCGCGACCGTCCTGGTGCAGTCCGGAACCCTGCACGTCGGCGACTCGATCGTCGCGGGCACGGCGTACGGTCGCGTCCGGGCGATGTTCGACGAGCACGGCGACACGGTCCCCGAAGCCGGCCCGGCTCGTCCGGTGCAGGTGCTCGGTCTGACCTCGGTGCCGCGTGCCGGCGACTCGTTCCTGGTGGCTCCGGATGACCGGACCGCCCGGCAGATCGCCGAGAAGCGCGAGGCCGCCGAGCGTGCCGCCCAGCTGGCCAAGCGCCGGAAGCGGATCAGCCTCGAGGACTTCACCCAGGCGCTCGAGCAGGGCAAGGTCGAGACCCTCAACATGGTCCTCAAGGGCGATGTCTCCGGCGCCGTGGAGGCACTCGAGGACGCGCTGCTCAAGATCGACGTCGGCGCAGAGGTCGAGCTGCGGATCATCCACCGCGGTGTCGGTGCGATCACCCAGAACGACGTCAACCTGGCGACGGTCGACAACGCCATCATCATCGGCTTCAACGTGCGTCCCGCCGAGCGGGTCGCCGAGCTGGCCGACCGTGAGGGCGTCGACATGCGCTTCTACTCGGTCATCTACCAGGCGATCGATGACGTCGAGGCGGCCCTCAAGGGCATGCTCAAGCCGGAGTACGAGGAGGTGCAGCTCGGCTCGGCAGAGGTCCGCGAGGTCTTCCGCTCGAGCAAGTTCGGCACCATCGCGGGCTCGCTCGTGCGCAACGGAGAGATCAAGCGCAACGCCAAGGCGCGCGTGCTGCGGGCCGGGACCGTCGTCCGCGACAACCTCACCGTGGAGTCGCTGCGGCGCTTCAAGGACGACGTCACGGATGTCCGTGAGGGCTACGAGTGCGGTATCGGCCTCGGTACCTTCAAGGACCTCGAGATCGACGACGTGATCGAGACATGGGAGATGCGCGAGAAGCCTCGCGCGTAGCTCATCCGCGTCAACTCCGAGGCCCGTGCTGGGCCTCCTGGTGGCCGGGCTCGCCCGGCCACCTTGCCAGGCCCGACCACGGCCTGCGCGCGGGCCTCGGAGTTGACGCGTCACCTTGAGCACGCGAGCGGCTGACAGAGGGAAGGACTGAAGACATGGCGGATCATCCACGGGCGCGCAAGTTGGCAGACCGGATCAAGCAGATCGTGGCCGAGATGTTGGACACCCGGATCAAGGACCCGCGGCTCGGCTTCATCACGGTGACGGACACGCGGGTGACCGGCGACCTGCAGCACGCGACGGTGTTCTACACCGTGTTCGGCGACGACGAAGCACGCGCCGGAACGGCCGCCGCGCTCGAGAGCGCGAAGGGCGTGCTGCGCTCCGAGGTCGGCAAGCAGACCGGCGTGCGGCTCACGCCGACGCTCGAGTTCATCCTGGACGCGGTACCGGACACGGCGGCGCACCTCGAATCGGCTCTGCACGAGGCCGCCCGGCGCGACGCCGAGGTCCAGGCGCTCGCGGCGTCTGCGCAGTACGCGGGTGACGCGGACCCGTACCGGCGTCCGGCGGACGACGACTCCGACGACGCGTCCGACGGGCGTGACACGGCCGACGCAGACGCTGAGCCGTCCGGCCGCTGATGGCCCAGGACGGTCTGGTCGTCGTCGACAAGCCGGCCGGCTGGACCAGCCACGACGTGGTCGCGCGGATGCGGCGGCTGGCCCGGACCAAGAAGGTCGGCCATGCCGGCACCCTCGACCCGATGGCGACCGGCGTGCTGGTGCTCGGCATCGGGCGCGCCACCCGACTGCTGACGTACGTCGTCGGCGCGGACAAGGAGTACGCGGCGACCATCCGGCTCGGCGTGGCGACCACCACCGACGATGCCGAGGGCGAGACCGTGACGGTCGCCGACGCGAGTGCGATCACGCGCGACGCGATCGACGCCGGTGTCGCCGCCCTGACCGGCCCGATCCTGCAGGTGCCGAGCTCGGTCAGCGCGATCAAGGTGGATGGCAAGCGGGCCTACGCCCTGGTCCGCGCGGGGGAGAGCGTCGAGCTCGCCGCCCGGCCGGTGACCATCCACGGCTTCGAGGTGCACGAGGTGCGCCCCGCCACGGCCAACGCCGTCACCGTCCTCGACGTCGACGTGACGGTGGAGTGCTCCTCGGGTACCTACGTCCGGGCGCTGGCCCGCGACCTCGGCGCGGCGCTCGGCGTCGGCGGGCACCTCGTCGCGCTGCGCCGCACCCGGGTGGGTGGGTATCGGCTCGACGTGGCTCGCACCCTGGACGACCTCGCGGCGCTCGCGGACGACGGCCCGCTGCCGGTGCTCTCGCTCGCCGATGCGGCCCGGGCGACGTTCCGGGCGCGCGAGCTCACCGCCGAGGAGACGATGGCGCTGTCGTTCGGCAGGCGGATCGCAGCGACGCCGATCTCGGCTGCCCCCGGCGCGCGGGTCCCGAGTGCCGCCGTGTCCACCAAGCGGCCGACGGCGGCCTTCGCACCGGACGGGACGCTGGTCGCGCTGCTTGAGGATCGGATGGGTCAGAGCGTGCCGGTCGTGGTCTTCGCCCCGGCGTGAGGTGTGGATACTGGGCTCGCCGTGGGTGGGGGCGCCTAAACTGGCTGCACGTCCGACGGCGAGGAGATGCCATGACCGTGCCGGTCCCAGTTGACGGTCGTCGCGCACCGGAGCAGGCCGCGCGCGAGCGTTCGCTCGGCGAGGTCTCGGACGTGCTGCTCAACCTCGACCACACGCTCGCGCGGGCCAAGAAGGCCAAGTTGCGGATGGCGAAGGACCCTGAGGCACACAACGCGGCGCTCGCCCTGGACGACTTGATCCGTGAGTTGGAGCGGGCCCGCAAGCGCCTCGTCCACGACACCTACTACGCCGACGACGCCGCGCTCCGCCTTCTCTGAGGGTGCCGTCGCGGCTCGGTGTGCTGTGCGTGGCTGCGGTGCGCGTGGGCAAGCGCCTCCTGGCTACGTGGCAATTCGATCCGACGGTGCCCGGAGATGCGGTAGTGGTCTTTGCGTTCGACGACGACTACTCGATGGGCATCCTGCTCTCGCGGGCGCACGACGCTTGGGCGTGGGCGCGCTCGTCCACGCTGAAGGGTCACCTGCGGTACACACCCTCCACGGTCTTCATGACCTTCCCCTTCCCCGACCCGGTCTCGCCGGAGGCACGTGCCAAGGTGGCCGCGGCGTCGTCGGCCCTCTACGCGCGACGCACCGAGCTGTGCGCGGAGCATCAGATCGGGTTGACCAAGCTCTACAACCTGATGGACGACGGCGCCTTCACCGACCTCAAGGCCCTGCACCTGGCTCTCGACCGCGCTGTCGCAGCGGAGTACGGCTGGCCCGAGTCGGTCGCGCAGGATGGCCCCGAGCTGGTCCGGCTGCTCACCGAACGTAACCGCGAGATCTCCGAGGGCGTGCGCCCGTACGCCCCGTTCGGCTCTTGACCAGCGTGTTCAGTCGTGCTGTGAACGCCGCCGCCCTGCCCATCCGAGCCCTGGGCACGGCGCGGGCGTGGCAGGCTTAGCCCACCGGTACCCCGTTGCCGCGTCTCACCATCGCTTCGCTACGCCAGGAGACCGTGTGCACCGCTGGATGGACCTCAGTCAGGTCCCGCCGGGCTTCGGCCCGTCCGTGGTGACGTTCGGCAACTTCGATGGCGTGCACCGCGGCCACCAGGCGGTGCTGCGGCGGATGGTCGCCGATGCGCGGGCCGAGGGCGCGCGAGCGGTGGCCGTCACCTTCAGCCCGCACCCGCTCGCTGTGCACGCGCCCGAGCGTGCCCCGGAGCTGCTCCTCGGCATCGCGGACCGGTTCGAGCTGCTCGCCGAGACCGGGCTGGACGCCGTGCTGCTGCTCGAGTACTCGCTCGACTTCGCCCGCCAGTCGCCCGAGGAGTTCGTGCAGCGCTACCTCGCAGGCGGCCTGAACGCGCGGACCGTCGTCGTCGGGCACGACGTGCGCTTCGGCTGGCAGAACGCCGGCGACCTCTCGACGATGATCGAGCTCGGCCGGAAGTACGGCTTCGAGGTCGACGTCATCGCCGACATCTCCGAGGTGGACGAGGACGCGCCGATCGGCTCGGTCGGGAGTCCGGGACCGGCGGACCGCCGCTGGTCCTCCACCTGGGCGCGGGAGCTGCTGCTGGCCGGCGAGGTCGCGCACGCCGCAGCGATCCTGGGCCGGCCGCACCGGATGCGGGGCGTCGTCGTGCACGGCGACGCGCGCGGGCGCGAGCTGGGATTCCCGACCGCGAACCTCGGTCCTGACGCCGCCGGGCTGATCCCGGCCGACGGCGTGTACGCGGGCTGGATGCGCCGGGTCGACCTCCCCGCCGGATTGCCGGACGCCCACCTGCCGGTCGCGATCTCGGTCGGCTCGAACCCGACCTTCGATGGGCACCAGCGGCGGGTGGAGGCCCATGTGCTGGATCGCGACGACCTCGACCTGTACGACGAACACGTGGTGATCGAGTTCGCGGAACGGCTGCGACCCACCCTACGATTCGACTCGGTGGGCGCTTTGGTCGACCAGATGCGGGCCGACGTCGAGCAGTGCCACGACCGGCTCGGCGTAGCGCGACCAGGATTGGGCGCCGCCGATGCCGACTGATAACATCATCAGGCCGTCAGATCGGCCGCGGACAGATAGTGCCCGGGTGGACAAGCCCCGGTGCGCCGCGCAATGAGATAACCAAGGAGAGTCGTGCCCCTCGACGCCGCCACGAAGCAGTCCATCATGGCCGAGTACGCCACCCATGAGGGTGACACCGGCTCCCCGGAGGTCCAGATCGCGATGCTCAGCACGCGCATCAAGGACCTCACCGAGCACCTGAAGGTGCACAAGCACGACCACCACTCGCGTCGTGGCCTGTTGCTCCTGGTCGGCCAGCGCCGTCGGCTGCTCGGCTACCTTCAGAAGATCGACATCAACCGCTACCGCAGCCTCATCGAGAGGCTCGGCCTGCGCCGCTGACGACCCTGACCAAGCCCGGGCCCTAGGGTCCGGGCTGACGTGTGTCGGACAACTGCACAACACCCCGCGCCCATCGCGACGCCTGGTCCTCGGTAGTGACCTCCGGAGCAGTACTCCGTGGGCCTCGATCGAAGACCGACATAGCGAACGGACGCCCCGATGAAAGGGAGGGCACCCGTGGAGGGTCCCGAGATCCAGTTCGCTGAAGCCGTCATGGACAATGGCCGCTTCGGAAAGCGCACCGTGCGCTTCGAGACCGGTCGGCTGGCACGCCAGGCCGCCGGTTCTGCCGTCGCCTACCTGGACGGCGACACGATGTTGCTGTCCGCCACCACGGCCGGCAAGCACCCCAAGGACCAGTTCGACTTCTTCCCGCTCACGGTGGACGTCGAGGAGCGGATGTACGCCGCAGGGCGCATCCCCGGTTCCTTCTTCCGCCGCGAGGGCCGTCCCTCGACCGAGGCGATCCTGGCCTGCCGGCTGATCGACCGCCCGCTGCGCCCGACCTTCACCAAGGGCCTGCGCAACGAGGTCCAGATCGTCGTCACGGTGATGGCGCTGCACCCGGACGACTCGTACGACACGCTGGCGATCAACGCCGCGTCCATCTCGACGCAGCTCTCCGGCCTGCCGTTCTCCGGTCCGATCGGCGGCGTGCGCATCGCGCTCATCGACGGTCAGTGGGTCGCCTTCCCGCGGTACAG
>Ga0066797_1000325_pt1 | contig 14510 bp, 9 predicted proteins | sample PersoiDNA2013193_FD_76335 | JGI IMG/M metagenome (GOLD analysis project Ga0066797, IMG submission 76335) | Permafrost soil microbial communities from the Arctic, to analyse light accelerated degradation of dissolved organic matter (DOM) -... | ecosystem: Environmental > Terrestrial > Soil >... | reverse complement strand
GCTCACCTGTCGTATCATTTTCTGTACCGACCGGTTGGTATAATTGGAATGCTGCCTGTTCCTGGAGAAGCTAGGAGTCAAGAAGCCGGCTGGCGGGATCGCGCGTTGACAGCGGGCGATTTACGAATAAGACTGACCGTTCAGAACAATAGTGAGCGGCCGCGTCGATGACGCCTGCCGCGCCCGATCGGATGGGGGTCATCGCCAGATGGCAAGCGTGCGGTTCCGGTGTCCTGACGGGTCCATCCGCCGCCACGAGGCGCCGCGTGGCGCGACCGTGCTGTCGTGCCAGATCGAGGTCAACGACGACGTGGACGGCATCGTCGTCGAGATAGCGCCCGTTCAGTAATGGCCGCCGGCGTACTCATCGTGGGCGGCGGACAGGCCGCCGTGCAGATAGCCGTCTCGCTGCGCGAGCTCGGCTGGGCGGCGCCGATCACGATCGCGGCCGCGGAAGCCCACTCCCCCTACCAGCGCCCGCCGCTGTCGAAGGCGTTCCTGTCCGGCGACGCCGACGTCACGTCGCTGGCGTTCCGCTCCGATGACTTCTACGAGCGGGAGCGCATCTGCCTGCTGCGGTCGCACCGGGTCGCCGGCCTGGATTGCGCCGCGCCCGGGCGACCGGGCATCGCCACCACCACCGGCGGCGAGCGCCTGGAATTCGACCGCCTGGCGCTCGCCACCGGAGCGCGGCCCCGCCGGCTGGCGGTGCCTGGCGCCGACCTTGACGGAGTCTGCTACCTCCGCGACGTCTCGCACGCCATCGAACTCAGGGACCGGCTGCAGGCCGCGAACCGGGTCCTGGTGGTCGGCGGCGGCTTCATCGGACTCGAGGCAGCGGCGGCCGCCAGGGCGAAGGGCAAGGAGGTCACGGTCGTCGAGGCCACCGACCGGCTCATCGGACGGGTGGTCGCGCCGGCCGTCTCCGACTTCTATGCCGAGGCCCACCGGCGCCGGGGCACGAGCGTCGTCCTCGGCGCGGCCGTCTCGGGATTCGACGCCGCGGAAGGGGTCATCGCCGGAGCGCACCTGTCGAACGGCGAATACGTGCCGGCGGACGTCGTCGTCATCGGCATCGGCGCCGAGCCGCGCGTCGAACTGGCGCAACAGCTCGGGCTCGAGTGCGCGGGCGGCATCGTCGTCGACTCCTGCGCGCGGACCAGCGATCCCGCGATCGTCGCCGCGGGCGACTGCGCCATCACGCCGCATCCGGGGGCCGTCGGCGGCCCGGTCCGCCTCGAGTCGGTCGGCCACGCGATAGAGCACGCGAAGTGCGCCGCCGCCACCCTCGTCGGCGCGCCCGCGCCCTACGACGCGGTGCCGTGGTTCTGGTCAGACCAGGGCACGCTGAAACTGCAGATCGCCGGCCTGTCCTCGGGCTTCGACCAAACGGTCGTCCGGGCAGACACGCGAGCGGAGAAGTTCTCGGTCTTCTACTACCGCGAGGGGCGGCTGCTCGCGGTGCACGCGGTGAACTCCCCGCGCGACTACATGGCGGTCCGCCGTGCCCTGACCGCGGGGCAGCATATATCGCCGGAGGACGCCGCCGATCCCGGCAAGCCGCTCCGGGCGGTCAGCGCGGGCGTTTGACGCCGCCTGCCGCCAGGCAGTGCATCCGGTCCGAGCGTACGGCGTGTTCGCCGGGGTTACTCCGGGTCGTAGGCGAGGTTGGGGCGGAGCCAGCGTTCCGCTACCTGAAGCTCCATGTACCGCCGGCGTGCGTAGTCGGCTACCTGGTCCCTGGAGATGCGGCCGACGGTGAAGTAGCGGGACCCCGGATTCGCGAACAGCATGCCGCTGACGCTTGAGGCGGGCGTCATCGCGAATGACTCGGTCAGGTCCATGCCGAAGTCACCGGCGCCGAGCAGGTCGAACAGCTCCTGCTTCAGGGTGTGGTCGGGCGAGGCGGGATAACCGAAGGCAGGCCGGATGCCACGGAAGCGCTCCGCGTGCAGTTCCTCGATCGCGACCTCGCCGTCGGGCTCGTACCAGTCGCGCCGTGCGCGCAGGTGAGTGTGCTCGGCGAACGACTCGGCCAGCCGGTCGGCCAGGGCCTTGACCATGATCGACTTGTAGTCGTCGCCGGCGGCCTCGTGCTGCTTCGCGAGGTCGTTCGCGCCGTGGATCGCGACTGCGAACCCGCCGACGTAATCGCCTGACGGGGCCACGTAGTCGGCCAGGCTGCGGTTGGGGCGCCCGTCCGGCTTGGCGGTCTGCTGCCTGAGCATGGGCACCCGCACGGACGTCCCCTCGGCCGGCTCGACCACGATGTCGTCGCCGTCGGAGTGCGCGGGCCAGAAACCGTATCCGCCGCGCGCCGTAAGCAGCCCGTCGGCGATGATCTCGTCGAGCTGGGTGTTCGCGTCCTCGAACAGGTCGCGTGCCGCGGGCTCTTCGAGGATCGCCGGGTACTTGCCCTTCAGCTCCCAGGCGAGGAAGAAGAACGTCCAGTCGATCATCTCGCGAAGCTCTTTAAGCGACGGGGAGACCGGCTGGACCCCGCGGAAGGCCGGGGTCGGCAGCTCGTCGAAGGAAACCTGCTCGCGGTTGCGGCGGGCGGCTTCGACCGAGACCATCGGCTGGCCGCGGCGAGACGCGTGCTGCTCGCGCAGCCGCTGCTGCTCGGTGCGGTTGGCCTCGTCGAGTGCGGTGATCCGCGCCGGGTCGAGCAGGTGCTGCACGACGCCGACGACCCGGGAGGCGTCGAGGACATGCAGCGTCGGTTTGCTGTAGGCGGGGGCGATGCGGACCGCGGTGTGCTGGCGGGAGGTGGTGGCGCCGCCGATCAGCAGCGGCTTGGTGATGCCGCGCCGCTCCATCTCAGTCGCGACGTTCACCATCTCGTCGAGAGACGGGGTGATAAGGCCGGACAGGCCGATGATGTCGGCCTCCTCCGCGAGCGCGGTGTCCAGGATCTTCGCGGTGGGCACCATGACGCCGAGGTCGATGACGTCGTAGTTGTTGCAGCCGAGCACGACGCCGACGATGTTCTTGCCGATGTCGTGCACGTCGCCCTTGACGGTGGCGAGTACCACCTTGCCGTTGCCCCGCCGGGTCTCGCCCTTCGCCTTCTCGGCCTCCATGTAGGGCTCGAGGTACTTGACCGCGCGCTTCATGACCCGGGCGGACTTCACCACCTGCGGCAGGAACATCTTGCCGGCGCCGAACAGGTCACCGACGATCTTCATGCCGTCCATCAGCGGGCCCTCGATGACGTCAAGCGGGCGCTCGGCCTGCTGGCGGGCCTCTTCGGTGTCCTCCTCGATGTAATCGGAGATGCCGCGCACGAGCGCGTGCTCGAGGCGCTTGCCGACGGGGGCTTCGCGCCAGGAGAGGTCGATTTCCGTCTTCCTGGCGCCGGTGGACTTCACCCGCTCGGCGTAGGCGACGAGCCGGTCGGTGGCGTCCTCCCGCCGGTCGAACAGGACGTCCTCGACGAGTTCCTTGAGCTCCGGCTGAATGTCCTCGTACACGTCGAGCTGGCCTGCGTTGACGATGCCCATATCGAGCCCGGCACTGATCGCGTGGTAGAGGAACGCGGCGTGCATGGCACGGCGCACGGCGTCGTTGCCGCGGAAGGCGAACGACAGGTTGGAGATCCCGCCGCTGGTACGGACGCCTGGGCAGCGCTCCTTGATCTGCGGCAGTGCCGCGATGAAGGCCTTCGCGTACCCGTTGTGCTCGGCGATCCCGGTGGCCACCGCGAGGACGTTCGGGTCGAAGATGATGTCTTCAGGCGCGAATCCGGCCTGCCGCGTCAGCAGATCGTAGGCGCGACCGCAGATGGCCACCTTCCGTTCGACACTATCCGCCTGGCCTTGCTCGTCGAAGGCCATGACCACGGCGCTGGCGCCGTAGCTCCTGATCTTCGCGGCGTGGCCGAGGAAGACCTCCTCGCCTTCCTTAAGGCTGATCGAGTTGACGACGCCCCTGCCCTGGACGCACTTCAGCCCGGCCTCAAGCACGCTCCACTTGGAGCTGTCGACCATCACGGGAATGCGGGCGGCCTCGGGCTCGGTCGCGACCAGGTTCAGGAACGTGGTCATCGCCTGCTCGCTTTCGAGCAGGTCGGCGTCCATGTTCACGTCAAGCACGTTCGCGCCGTTGCGCACCTGGTCGAGGGCGACGGTTACCGCGGCCTGGTAGTCGTCGGCCTCGATGAGCCGCCGGAACTTCGCGGAACCGGTGACGTTGGTCCGCTCCCCGATCATCACGAAGCCGGTGTCAGGGGTGATTTCGAACGCCTCAAGCCCGGAAAGCCTGGTAGCCCCGTCGCCGGACCGCGGCACGGCGCGGCTGCTGCCACGGACCGCCTTGGCGATCGCGGCGATGTGCGCGGGAGTCGTGCCGCAGCAGCCCCCGACGACGTTCACCAGGCCTTCCGCGGCGAATTCGCGCAGCCAGTGCGCGGTGTCCTGGGGCTCCTCGTCGTACCCGCCGAATGCGTTGGGCAGGCCCGCGTTCGGGTGGCAGGCCGTGTAGGTGCCGGCGATCCTGGCGAGGTCGGCGATGTGCGGCCTGATTTCCTTGCCGCCAAGCGAGCAGTTAACGCCCACGATCAGCGGGCTCGCGTGCCTGACCGAGTTCCAGAACGCCTCGATCGTCTGCCCGGACAGCGTGCGCCCGCTCAGGTCGGTAATGGTTGCCGACAGCCACAGCGGAAGGTCGGGGGCCACGTCCCTGGCCGCCGCGACCGCGGCCTTGGCGTTGAGCGTGTCGAAGATCGTCTCGATCATCAGCAGGTCAACGCCGCCCTCGCGCAGCGCCGCGATCTGCTCGGCGTAGCCGGCCCGGACCTGGTCGAAGGTGACGGCCCGGTAGGCGGCGTCCTCGACACGGGGGGACAGCGAGAGGGTGACGTTGAGCGGGCCGACCGAGCCCGCGACGTACCTCGTCCCGTCCGCCTCATCGGCGGCCTGGCGGGCGAGCTGGGCACCGCGCACGTTCATCTCATGCACCCGGTGCTCAAGGCCGTAGTCGGACTGGCCGAAGCTCGTGGCGGTGAAGGTGTTGGTGGTGGTGATGTCGGCACCTGCCGCCAGGTACTGGCGGTGAATGTCGAGCACCACGTCGGGGCGCGTCAGGTTCAGCAGGTCCGGGTCACCCGCGGTGTCCCGTTGGTGGCCATCGACGTGGTAGTCGGCCGCGGAAAGCTTCTTCCCCTGCAGCATCGTGCCCCAGGCGCCATCAAGCACCGCGACCCGCTGGTCGAGGAGTTCAGCCAGTTCCCGCATCCTTGCCACCTTCCTTATCGAGGAAGGCGCCCTTGGTCACGGCCAGGTGAGCACAGGAGACCCGTGCCGGGCCAAGCGTGGCGGGTCCACCACCCGTCGCAGCGCCTCTCGGCCAACCTGCGTAGCATACCAGTGCGAGACCACAATTGATGGAGCCTCTTCTTGTGGTCATCAACCATGACGCCCAGTTGGCGGCCTCGGCTTCCCCTGGAACGTCACGGCGGTCAGGTGAGGAGATAGCCGCCATCGACGCTGAGTACGGTTCCTGTGACGAATTCCGCGGCGTCGGAGGCCAGGAACTGGAACGCGCCCGCCAGGTCGGCGGAGCGGCCCCAGCGGTTCAGCGCCGTATGCGAGAGGACGGCCTTGGACAGCTCGTCCTTCTTCATCCACGGCTCGGCCATCGGCGACTCGAACCAGCCGGGCGCGACTACGTTCACCGTGATCTTTAGCGGGGCGAGATCGAGCGCAAGCGCCTTGGCCATTCCCACGAGGCCAGCCTTGGAAGCGCTGTACGCGGCGAGACCCTTCGACGGCCGCTCCCCGAGCACCGAACCGGTGAAGATGATCCGCCCGCCAGGACCCATGACGCGAGCCGCAGCACGAGCGCCGAGAAACGCTCCGGTGAGGTTGACATCGATGATTTCCCGCCAGACCTCGGGACTGGTTTCGAGCGGCCCTGCGACGATGGGCGAGATACCCGCGTTGCATATCCAGATATCCACGCCGCCCCATGCCGCCACCGTCTGGTCCGCGACGGTCTCGTTGAATTCCGGGTCCCTGACGTCGCCGGAGAATTGCAGGGTCGGTCCGCTCAGCTCGGCGGCGACCGCCATGAGATCCCGTTCCGTACGAGCCACGAGCGCCACCTTCGCACCCGCCCGGGAGAGCGCGTGCGCGATTACCTCTCCGAGTCCCCGTCCCGCACCGGTGAGTACCAGGCGCTTGCCGCTGACGCCACCGACCGCGGGAAACTCGTCGGGTATCTCGATCCGCTTCGTCATTGGCCTTCCTGCACTCGATTAGGTGGCACTGTCTGCCTGCGCTAGGAGGTCAGCGGCAGCGGCAGCGGCGGGAAGTGGTCCTGCCAGAGGCGCCGGGAGGTTTCCTCCGGGTAGGCGGTCACCGCGGGTGGCAGGTCGAAGACACGCGTGCGGCGCATCCGCGGGTCGTAGGCGGGCCAGCCCGGGTCTGCGGTGGCGGCGAACCGCGTCCACGCCCTCCGAAACTGGGCCGATACCTCCTCAGCGGCCGGGAACGGTGGCGGGCCGATCAGCCGGGCGGCGAAGCCCTCGTCCAGGTTGCCGAACACCAGCGGCCCGTCAAGGCCGTGGCAGGCGCCCAGGATCCCGCCGTTGGCGGGGGCGGCCCAGGCCAGCTCGTACAGGTACGCGATTCCCCCGCCGGCCGCCTGCGCCTGCGCTAGGTGCAGCGTCGGCATGCGGAACAGCCAGTCGCTGCGGACAAGTTCATACAGGCTCTCGGCGGACGCGCTGGGGAAGGCCGCGCGGTAGGCCTGTTCGCCGTCCGGGCCAGGGGCGAGAGCTCGCAGGGTCCGCGCCGCCTGCTCATCGCCAATCGCGCCAAGTTGCCCGCCCATGGCCAGGAACAGGCGGCACTCGTCCCTGGTATGGCCGACGATCAACGGCACCTGGCGCGCGGCCCCCGCGGCCAGGGCCTGCCATGGCGTCGCCGGGAGCACCTCACCGTCGACGACCGGCGCGAACGGGGTTGCCGTATGCGCGACCTGGCCCCACCGGTTCTCGTATTGGCTCAATGTGCGGTCCACCGCGTCGGCCGCGGCCACCAGCCGCATGGGGTCCACGCCGGACAGCTCGTCCGTCGTCGCCCGCAGGCCGAGCTCCGCGGCGATGGCCCCGGCGATGTCGGCGGCCAGCAGCGGTGAGTAGTAGATGCCGGGCACGCTCTGCGCAATCGCCCGCCGGAACAGGCCCGCGGCCAGCGGAGTGGCCAGCAGCGAGGCGACCGACCCGGCGCCGGCCGACTGGCCGAAGACGGTCACCAGGTCCGGGTCGCCGCCGAAGGCGGCGATGTTGTCCTGAACCCACCTGAGCGCGGCCACCTGGTCGAGCAGGCCGCGGTTGGCCGGAGCTCCCTGGATCTGGGCGAAGCCCTCGACGCCTGTGCGGTAGTTGAAGGTGACGACCACGAGCTCGCCCTCGCGTGCCAGGCGTCCGGCGTCGTAGCCGGGGGCGTCGGCCGACCCCACCTTGTAGGCTCCACCATAGATCCACACCATGACGGGCCGCCGGGCCGCCGGATCGGCCGCCTGGGTCCACACGTTCACGGTCAGCCAGTCGTCGTCGGTCGGCTGGGGAGCGGGCCCGTACGTGCTGGACTGCGGGGGCGGCGAGCCGAACGAGAAGGCCTCGCGCACCCCGTCCCACGCGGTCGCGGGCCGCGGTTCGGCGAACCGCGCCCGGCCGGTTGGCGGCTGCGCGAACGGGATGCCGCGGAAGACGGCCAGGCCGCCCTCGCGACGGCCGCGCACCCGGCCGGCCGTGGTGCGCGCTTCCGGATCCGCCGGATCGCGGCGAGCGTTTGTCATGGCGACTTCCTGTTCCGGGCCGCGGTCATCGCGGTTGCTCTCAGTTGGCGGAAATGGGCCCGCTCGCCTCGCGGACCCGCTCGGGGGCGGGCGCGGCGTGCTCGCCCCCGAGGTAGGCCGAGCTGATCATGTCGCCCACGACTTCGGGCGTGCCGTGGTAGGTGATCCGCCCGTTGATGAGCAGCGCGCCGGAGTTGGCCACCTTGAGCACCTCGGCCGCGAACTGCTCCACCACCAGGATCGTCAGGCCCTGCCTGGCGATGCCGGCCAGCAACTCGTACAGCTCCTCGACGATCTTGGGCGCGAGGCCCATGGACAGCTCGTCGACCAGCAGGACGGACGGGTTCACCGCCAGGGCGCGGGCCATCGAGACCATCTGCTGCTCACCGCCGGAGAGCTTCCCGGCCAGCTGGTTACGGCGCTCCGCGAGCCGCGGGAAGTACTGGAAGGACTTCTCAAGTATGTCCGCGTAGCGGGTTCCCGCGAAGCTGGCCATCTTGAGGTTCTCTGTGACGGTGAGGTTCGGGAAGATCCCCCGCCCCTCGGGGACCACGCACAGCCCGTCGCGGACCAGGCGCTCGGTCGCGACGCCGGCGATCGAACGGCCGTTGACCGACGCCGTGCCCTTGGTCGGCGTCAGCTGCCCGGACATGACCTTGAGTGCGGTCGACTTGCCCGCGCCGTTCGGCCCGAGCACCGCGCAGACCTCGCCGCGGCGGACCGTGAGGCTGATGTCGTGCAGCACGTCGATGCCGCCGTATCCCGCGAACACGCCGTCGAGCTGGACGGCGGCGGGCACGTCGGACACCGGCCGCGGCTGCGGCGGGCCGGCCAGCTCGGTGACCAGGGCGACGGGGCGGGCGGAGTCCGGCGACGCGGTGGCCGCCGCCGCAGGACGCTCGGCTTCCCCTGCGCCGGTGCCGAGATAGGCCTCGAGGACCCTCGGGTCGGCCTGGACCTCCGCCGGGGTGCCGACCGCGATCACCTCGCCCGCGTCGAGCACCACGATGTGGTGGCAGAGGTTCATGATGAACCCCATGTCGTGCTCGACGACGAGGATCGCGATGCCGGCGGAAGCGAGCCCGCGCAGCAGCGTGGCGAACGTCTCGGTCTCCGACGCGGACAGGCCAGAGGACGGTTCGTCAAGCAGCAGCACCCGCGGCTGGGTGGCAAGCGCGCGGGCCACCTCGACCAGCCGGGCGGTTCCTGTCGGCAGCAGTTCCGCCCGGGTCGACGCGACCGCCTGGAGGCCCAGGTGCTCGATGATCGTCTCGGTGATGACGTCGGGGCGCCCGCCGCCGGTCCGTGCCCATCGCCTGCGGTGCAGCTCCGCCGCCACCCGGATGTTGTCCCGCACGGTGAGCGACCCGAACACCTCGAGCCGCTGGAAGGTGCGGGCGAGGCCGAGCCTGGCGAACTGGTGCGGCCGCGCGCCTGTCACGTCACGGCCGTCGACGACGATCCGGCCCTGGTTGGGCTCCTGCATGCCGGTGGCGACGTTGAACAGCGTCGTCTTGCCCGCGCCGTTCGGCCCGATGAGGCCGATGATCTGCCCGTCCTGCAGGTCGAGGCTGACCTTGCTGACCGCCTGGAGGCCGCCGAACCGGACGCTGACCTCACGCAGCTCGACCGCGGGACGGTCGGTGGCGGTCCGCGGCGCGGCCGACGGCAGCCTGGTCAGCTCGCGCACCTCCGACAGCGTGGGCTCGGCCGGCGTACCCGCCTGCCCGGCCTTACCTGCTTGACCGCCGCTGATCCGGTTGCGCAGCTTGACTACGTTCTGGACCTGGTGCTCCCAGAGTCCTTCCGGGTTCTGCCCGATGCCGATGCCCATCAGGCCCGGGCCGAGGTTGCTGAACCAGGTGAGGAAGGTGTTGTCAGGGAATGCCTGGTTGAACCAGGCGAACTGCACCAGGATAATTCCGCCGACGATGGTGCCGCCGACGACCGACACGCCGCCCACCACAAGCAGCAGCACGTAGGGCAGGCCCACGGTGAGCTGGAAGTCGCTGGTGCCGACCGAGCTGTAGTAGATGGCGAACAGGCCGCCGGCCAGGCCGGCGATCGCGGCCGAGAACATGAACACGCTGAGCTTGGTCAGCGTGAGGCTCATGCCGAGCATCGAGGCCGCGTCCGGGCTGTCCCGCAGCGCGACCAGCCGGCGCCCGAAGCTGCGCCGCTGCACGGTGATGACGATCAGGCCGACGATGCTGAACAGGATCGCCGCGAAGATCAGGAACCCGCCATCCTGCGCGAGCGAGATCCCGAGAAAGCGGAAGGGGTTCTGCACGTGAAGGCCGAACACCGAGAGGCCTGGCACCTGCCGGTTACCGTTGCCGAACACGGCCGGCTGGTCGAAGAACAGGAACTCGGCCATGCGGGCGAACGCCATCGTCGCCAGCGCGAGGTAGATGCCCTGCAACCGGATCGCGGGCCCGGCCATGATGATGCCGATGGGCACGGCGAACGCGGCCGCGACGAGCAGGCCGAGCACGTTGCCGTTGAAGCCCCACTCCACCATGGCAAACGCGCCGCAGCCGACCAGGGTGATCTGCGCCAGGCTGATCTGGTTGGCCCAGCCGGTCAGCGGCACAAGGGACAGCATCACGAACGCGGTCAGCACGATGAGGATGACCTCGCGGAGGTTCGGCCGGCTGAGGGTGGCGGCGCAGATGACCGCGATGACGATGAGGACGCCGAAGCCGAACAGCGCGTTGCGGGTCGACGGGATGCGGTCGGCCGTCTGCCGCGGTTTGGACCGGCCCTTGATCCGCGCGTCCCTGACGAACAGGACCGCGATGAACAAGATGGCGGCGGGGATGGCCTGCGGCGCCGACGTCCACCGGCCCGTCCAGCTCAGGAAGTTCTCCTGGAAGGACAGGGTCAGGCCGATGATCAGGCCGCCCACGTAGGCCATGGGCAGGCTGCGCAGCCGGGCGATGATGGCCGCCGCGAAGGCGTCGACGATGAACAGCGTCAGCGTCGAGGGGTCGAGCGCGCTCAGTTCCTCGGAGAGGAAGATGCCGGCCAGCGCGGCCATCGACGAGCCGAGCGCCCACGCCATCATGGTGGCGGACGCCGGCCGTGCGCCGTTCAGGATGGTCAGGTCCCGGTTGTCGACGACCGCCCGCATGGTGATGCCCAGGCGGGTGTGGTAGAGCAGGAAGCGGAGCAGCAGGCCGATGGCGATGCCGGTCGCTATGGTGACGACCCGGTAGTAAGGCAGGAACGTGCTGCCGATATTGAAGCCGCTGCTGCCGAAGAACGTGGGGATGGTGTGCGGCGTGCTGGGGTTCCAGACCGACGCCGCAAGGCCCATCAGGCCGAGCATCAGGCCGATCGTCACCACCAGCTGGGCAACGATCGAGGAATCGGTGAGGAACCTCATGATCAGGCGCTCGATGAGCACGCCCATGAGGGGGGCGGCGACCAGCACTGTCAGCAGGATCCCGACGATGGTGGGCAGCCCGATGTCGACCCGGAACTCCCAGTACACGAAGGCCAGGAACATGCCGATGGCGCCCTGCGCGAAGTTGAACACGCCCGACGTCGCGTAGGTGACGACCAGGCCCTGCGCGGCGACGCCGTAAATGGAACCGAGCGCGACTCCGGTGATGAGGAACCCGAGAATGCTGCTTCCCGTGACGGGCAGCCCGCTCCACGACTGCTGAATGATGACGGCGACCAGCGCCGCGACCACAATCGCACCCACGGTGTTGCGGGTGCGCTCACGGGAAAGCACCTGCCGGATATCAGTCACCCTTAACCAACTCCTCAGCTGACGCTCTTGCCGCGGCCCGCGCGGGCCGCGACCGCCATTGGCCGCCGCCCGACGTGCCGTTACCATCCGACGAAGGATCCGCCGTTGACGCTCACGGTCTGGCCCGTGAAATAGGAGGCCTCCTCGGAGACCAGGTACATGCAGGCCGCGGCGATGTCGTCGCCGGTGCCCATGCGGCCGACGGGCACGCCGCGGGCCATTGCCTCGCTCGACGGCATCGTGCCCGCCGCCCGCTGCTGCTCCACCATGGGCGTTTCGACGACCGACGGCGCGATGTTGTTGACGGTGACGCCGCGCTTGGCGAACTCGAGCGCGAGGGTCTTGCCGAACGCGATCACGCCGCCCTTCGACGCCGCGTAGTGGGTCATCCCCGGGCCGCCGCGCTGCGCGCTCGAGGAGGAGATCAGCACCACGCGGCCCCATCCCGCCTCGGTCATGTCGCTGATCACCGCCTGCACGCAGTTGAACGTGCCGGTCAGGTTAACGGCGAGAACCTGCTGCCAGGATTCCGCGCTGACCATCTCGAAGGGCTCCCTGCGCGACACGGCGGCGCTGGTGACCAGGATGGCGATGGGACCGAACTCGCCGCGGGCGACGGCGACCGCCTTGTCGACCTGGGACCGGTCGCTGACGTCGACCTGGACGGCGATCGCCCGGCCGCCGCTGTCCCTGATGGCCTTGGCCGCGCCCTCGGCACTGTCGCCGTTGCAGTCCGCGACCGTGACGCTGTGTCCCGCCCGGGCCAGGTGCTCGCAGATGGACAGCCCGATACCCGACGCTCCGCCGGATACGAAGGCTGCACGCTTCATCGCTGTCATCCCTGTCCTAAGATCTCTGTACCGACCGGTTGGTCATAAGGATGCGCCCTTGGCGGGTCCCAGTCAACTGGCTGAGCAGAGTTAATAGATTGACCGTTCGGAACAAAACCAAAAATAGGTCAATGCGGCTTGGGCGAGAACGCGGCGGGCCAAGAGCCAGCCGCGTCCGTTCCTCCTACTGTTCTTGTTCTTTGATCGAGATCGCCCGGGTCGGGCAGGAGTCGACGGCGGTCTTGACCGCCTCCTCCGGGTCGCCCTGGGGGTCGATCACGATGGCGATCGTCTCGTCGTCCTGGTCGAACGTGTTCGGGGCGTACCAGCAGCACTGCCCCGAGCCCATGCACAGGCTCCGGTCGACGCGTATCTCGCGGTGGGCGGTCTCGGCCATGGGCTCAGTCTCGCACTGTGAAGTCGAGGTGGAGGGCGGCGATGCCGTGGAACATGTGCGTCTTCAGGTAGTCGTAGTGGCGGCTGCCGGCGGGGCCGTGCGCTGCCTCGTTGATGCGGATGTCGGTCGTCCGGTCGAGCAGCCGCTCGATCGTGATGCGCACCTCCGACCGGGCAAGCGGCGCTCCCGGGCAGGTGTGAATGCCGTGGCCGAAGGCGACGTGGCGGCGTACGTTCTCCCGGTTCACCCGGAACTCGGCCGGGCACTCGAACTGGCGCGGGTCGAGGTTGGCGGCGCCGTTCGCCAGGAAGACCTGGGTGCCGGCCGGGATGCGCACCCCGCCTAGCTCCGTCGTCTTGACCGCCAGCCGGTATTCGCCCAGGATCGGGCCCTCGGTGCGCAGCGTCTCCTCGATGAACCGGGATACCAGCTCGGGGTTGGCGCGCAGCTGCGCCTGGATCTCCGGCTCGTCGGCGATCCGCCGCAGGGCGGTGGCGATCAGCCGCACGGTGGTCTCCTGTCCGGCGGCGAACAGGTTGGACGCGATGCGGGCGACCTCGATCGGCTCGGGGACGCTGCCGTCGGGAAACAGCGCCCTGGCCATGCCGGTCAGCACGTCGTTGAGCGGCTGCTGCCTGCGTTCGGCGATCTTCTCGGAGAAGTAGTCGTAGAAGATCTCGAGCGTGTTGTGGCCGGCCGCGCGCTCGCTGCTGGCCACAGGGGGCAGGGCGTCTGCCGCACCGGGCATAGCGCCGGGCATCTGGCGGATGCCCCGGCGGGCCAGCAGCATCGCGTGGTCTTCCTCGGGCACGCCGAGCAGGTCGGCGATGACCAGCAGGGTGTAGGGCTGCGCGTAGTCGGCGTTGATCTCGGCCGTGCCGAGGGGCAAGATCGCATCCAGCTGGCAGTCGGTGAGCCGCCAGATGAACTCCTCGTTCTCCTTCAGCCGCTTGGGCGTGATCAGGCCCATCAGCAGCGCCCGCTGGGCGGTGTGGCTGGGCGGGTCGGAGGTGACGATCTGGTCGTTCTGCGGCAGGTACTCCCGGTGGGAGTTGACGTACTCGGTGATGTCGTCGCCCTCCGGCCGTTCCGGGAACAGGGACCACGGGTCGGGCCCGGCGATGAGGGTGGCGGAGGAGAACACGTCGGGGAAGCGCAGCACCGCGATCGCCTCCTCGTGCCCGGTCACCATCACCACCCCGTGATGCGGCTCCCGGTAGACCGGCTGGTGCTCGGCCAGGTAGCCGAGCAGGCGGTACGGATCCGACGTGAGCGACGGGTCGGTGTAGTCGATGCTGTCGATGTCCACGTCGTTGCTCCTGATCTTGTGTTCCGGGGAAGGGGGCGGGGTCATAGCACGCGGACGTCGACGGACGGCCGGATCACCAGCTGCGAGACGTTCACCCTGGGCGGCAGGCCGACCACGAAGACGATGGCCGTGGCGACGTCCTCCGGCTGCATCGCGCCGTCCTTGTGCAGGTGCTGCCTGGTGGTCTCGCGCACCTTCTCGTCCTTGATGCCGGCGTGGATCTCGGTGGCGGTCGCGCCCGGCTCGATGATGCAGACCCGAATGCCGGCCAGGGTCACCTCCGCCCGGAGCGACTCGTTGAACGCGGTCAGCGCGAACTTGCTGGCCGCGTACGGGCCGAACGCAGCGCCGACCGCCCGCCGCCCCGCGGTGGAGGAGACGTTGACGATGTCGCCGCCGCCCGCCTTGAGC
>Ga0066797_1000320_pt1 | contig 14598 bp, 12 predicted proteins | sample PersoiDNA2013193_FD_76335 | JGI IMG/M metagenome (GOLD analysis project Ga0066797, IMG submission 76335) | Permafrost soil microbial communities from the Arctic, to analyse light accelerated degradation of dissolved organic matter (DOM) -... | ecosystem: Environmental > Terrestrial > Soil >... | reverse complement strand
GGTGACCCATCACCGGGATCCCCGCGCCGGTGATCGCCCGCACCTGGGGCACGACCCGCTCACCGCCCTCGAACTTGACCGCGTTGGCGCCGCCCTCCTCCTTGACCATCCGGATGGCGGTCGCGAGGGCCTGCTCGGGAGATGCCTCGTACGAGCCGAACGGCAAGTCGGCGATGACGAGCGCGCGCTGCGCGCCCCGGGACACGGCGCGGACGTGCGGGATCATCTCGTCCACGGTGACCGGCAGCGTGTTCGCGTGGCCGAGGATGTTGTCGCCGACCGAGTCGCCAACCAGGAGCATGTCGATGCCGGCGGCGTCGAAGATCCGCGCGGTCGGCAGGTCGTAGGCGGTCAGCATGGTCACTCGTTCGCCGTGCTCCTTGGCCTCACGGATGTGGTGAACGCGGACGGGCTTGACGCCGCTGCCCTTCGGTGTGCTCATCGCGCTGTGTCTCCTTGGGGTTCGCGCCAACGCGTCGTGATCGGGAGTCTTCGGTCCCGGCCGAAGGCCAGGGCGGTCACCTTGGTGCCCGGCGGGTACTGGCGTCGCTTCCATTCGGCACGATCCACCAGTGAGAGCACCTTGTCCACCACGGCGGGGTCGAAGCCTCGCCCGAGGAGCTCGGTGCGTCCTTCGGCGTGCTCGACGTAGGCGTCCAGGACCTCATCGAGCAGGTCGTACGGCGGTAGCGAGTCCTGGTCGACCTGGTTCGGCCGCAGCTCCGCCGCTGGCGGCTTGTCGATCGAGTTCACCGGGATCGGCTCGATCTCACCGCGGGCGCGCGCCTGAGCGTTCCGCCACCTGGACAGGGCCCAGACGCGAGACTTGTCGACGTCCTTCAACGGCGCGAAGCCGCCGACGGCGTCCCCGTAGATCGTCGAGTAACCGGTCGCCAGCTCGGACTTGTTGCCCGTTGCCAGGACCAGGTGGCCCTCGCTGTTCGAGAGCGCCATCAGGATCACCCCGCGGACCCGGGCCTGGATGTTCTCCGCGGCGATGCCGTCGACCCCGAGCTGCTCTTCGAAGGCGGTGACCATCTCCCCGATCGGTTGGATCCGGTAGTCGGCACCGATGCGCTGGGCGAGGTCCGCGGCGTCATCCTTCGAGTGGTCCGAGGAGTACCGCGACGGCATCGAGACGCCGACGACATTCTTGCCGCCGACGGCGTCGGCCGAGATCGCCGCGACCAGCGCGGAATCGATGCCGCCGGAGAGCCCCAGCGCGACGGATCGGAAGCCGTTCTTGACGACATAGTCCCGAAGGCCGAGGACGAGCGCCCGGTAGACCTCCTCGTCCGGCTCCATCGGCGGCGCGATCGCCGCCGGTTCCGGCGTCGCCTCGTCGTGCGGAAGGTCCCAGATCAATAGGTGCTCGTCGAACTGCGGGACGCTCGCGAGCAACCGCCCGTCCGCGCCGACCACGAAGGAGCCGCCGTCGAAGACCAGGTCGTCCTGCGCGCCGACCATGTTGACGTACGCGACCGGGGCCTCGACCTCCCGGGCGCGTCGCACGCACAGCTCGGTCCGGACATGCCCCTTGCCCTCCTCGTACGGGGAGCCGTTGATGACGAGCAGCAGGCTGATGTCCGCGTCGTCCAGGTCGGCGACCGGGCCGCCGTCCTGCCAGATGTCCTCGCAGATCACCAGCCCGATCCGACGCTTGTCGATCTCGACGACGCACCGCTCGCGCCCGGGGGAGAAGATGCGGTACTCGTCGAACACGCCGTAGTTCGGCAGGTGGTGCTTGGTGTAGCGGGCGATCACTGCGCCGTCGCGCAACACCACGGCCTCGTTCGTCGGGCGCCCGTCTGCGCTCTGACCGAGGGTCCCGACGACGACCGCGACCCGGCCCAGCCCGCGCTCGACGAGCGTCGTCGCCAGCCCGGCCAGAGCGCGGACGGCCGCACGTCGGAACGACGCGCGGAACGCGAGGTCCTCGATCGGGTAGCCGGTCAACGTCATCTCCGGGAAGGCGACGAGCGTGGCGCCTTGTTCCGCGGCCTTCTCGCACCACGCGAGGATCGTCGCGGTGTTCGCGTCGATGTCGCCGACGCAGGTGTTGATCTGCGCCAGCGCGATCCGCAGCGTGGACATGGCCCGAAGCCTACGGCGTCGTCGATCGGCGCGGCATGACACACATCAGTAACACGGGTGATGCACGATGGAGACATGGACAGACAGCAGGAGTTCGTGCTGCGCACGATCGAGGAGCGGGACGTCCGCTTCATCCGACTTTGGTTCACCGACGTCTTGGGCATCCTGAAGTCCGTCGCGGTGGCCCCGGCCGAGCTCGAGGGTGCGTTCGCGGAGGGGATCGGTTTTGACGGCAGTGCGATCGAGGGCCTGACCCGGGTCTACGAGGCGGACATGATCGCCAAACCGGACCCGTCGACCTTCCAGGTTCTCCCGTGGCGCGGTGAGCAGCACGGCAGCGCGCGGATGTTCTGCGACATCGAGACGCCGGACGGTGAGCCGTCGCTCGCGGATCCACGCTACGTCCTCAAGCGGGCGCTGGAGAAGGCCAACTCCCAGGGCTTCACCTTCTACACGCACCCGGAGATCGAGTTCTACCTCTTCGAGCTGCCGGCCGATCCGAAGCTGCCCCTCGTGCCGGTCGACAGCGCCGGCTACTTCGACCACGTCGCGCGCGGCACCGCGCACGACTTCCGCCGGGCCACCATCACGATGCTCGAGTCGATGGGGATCTCGGTGGAGTTCTCGCACCACGAGGCCGGGCCGGGTCAGAACGAGATCGACCTGCGCTACGCGGACGCGCTCACCACGGCCGACAACATCATGACCTTCCGCACGGTGGTCAAGGAGGTCGCACTCGAGCAGGGCGTGTTCGCTTCCTTCATGCCAAAGCCGATGGCTGAGTACCCCGGTTCGGGCATGCACACGCACCTCTCGCTGTTCGAGGGCGACCGGAACGCGTTCTACGAAGCCGGCGCGGAGTACCAGCTCTCGAAGGTGGCTCGCGGCTTCATCGCGGGCGTGCTCCGGCACGCGGCGGAGATCACCGCGGTCACCAACCAGTACGTGAACTCCTACAAGCGGCTGTGGGGCGGCGCAGAGGCGCCGAGCTACATCTGCTGGGGCCACAACAACCGCTCCGCGCTGATCCGGGTGCCGATGTACAAGCCGGCCAAGGGTCAGTCCAGCCGGGTCGAGTTCCGGGGTCTTGACTCGGCCGCGAACCCCTACCTGGCCTATGCGGTACTGCTCGCAGCCGGGCTGAAGGGGATCGAGGAGGGTTACGAGCTTCCCGAAGGCGCCGAGGACGACGTCTGGGAGCTGACCCCGGCCGAGCGCCGGGCTCTCGGCATCGACCCGTTGCCGAGCTCGCTCGACCAGGCGATCCGAGTTATGGAGAGCTCCGAGCTCGTCGCCGAGACGCTCGGCGAGCACGTCTTCGACTTCGTGCTGCGGAACAAGCGGCTCGAGTGGGACGAGTACAGCTCTCAGGTGACTCCATTCGAGATGCGCAGGTTCCTGCCGGTCCTCTGACCGTCGTCCTCGCGGCGTCGTCCGGCGCCATCGGCACGCGCGCGGCGGGTACGGTGGCGCCGTGAGTACTGGGCGCGCGGTGAGCACGGCCACCCGGTTGATGCGCTTGGGCTTCTCCGACGTCGGGCGCGCCGAGGGCCTGTTCGGTCACGACTCCGTGGCTCGCGCCTTGGCGCTGCCGGGGGAAGGGTCCGACCTCGTCGGCGCGCTGGCGGAGACCGCCGACCCCGACCTCGCGCTACTGAGCGTGGTCCGCGTCTGCGACGCGGTCCAGGGCGACGCCGGGCGCCGGGAGGCTCTCGAGTACTTGCTCGGCACCGACGGACCGCCGCGGACGCGGTTGCTCGCCGTCCTTGGCGCCTCGGCCGGGCTCGGCGACAACCTCGCCTACCACCCGGAGAACCTCGCCGTACTCTCCGACGATCGACCCGGTCTCGGGGTCGACGCGGCGGAGGTCCGAGCCGAGCTCTTGCGCGCGGTCGAGGCTGAACCGGACGCCGCGATGCCGGTGGCAGGTGTCGCGGGACCGGACGGAGTCGACAGGATGCGATCCGCCTATCGGCGTCGGCTGCTGCGGATCGCCGCGGCGGACCTGACCAGCCCGGATCCGCTCGCCCTGCTCCCGTCCGTCGCGGCGGCGTTGGCTGACCTTGCCGCGGCAGCCCTCGAGGCGTCCCTCGCGCTGGCCCGGGCCGAGTCCGCGGACCACGGTGCGGCAGCGCGGCTGTGCGTGATCGGGATGGGGAAGTGCGGCGGCCGCGAGCTCAACTACGTCTCCGACGTGGACGTCATCTACGTGGTCGAGCCTGCGGACGGTTATCCGGAGGACGAGGCGGTCAGGGTCGGCGCGCGCCTGGCCAGCCAGCTCGCCAAGGCCTGTTCCGCGCCGTCGAAGGAGCCGGTCCTTTGGCCGGTGGACGCCGCGCTGCGCCCCGAGGGGAAGCAGGGTCCGCTGGTGCGAACCCTGGCGAGTCACCGGGCGTACTACGAGCGGTGGGCGCAGACATGGGAGTTCCAGGCGCTGCTGAAGGCGCGGCCTGTCGCCGGGGACCTTGAGGTCGGCCGGGCGTACTGCGAGGTGGTCAACCCGATGGTCTGGGCGGCGGTGGAGCGGGAGAACTTCGTCCCGGACGCGCAGGCGATGCGCCGGCGGGTCGAGAAGAACGTGCCTCCGGGCGAGGCGGACCGACAGCTCAAGCTCGGTGCCGGCGGGCTCCGTGACGTCGAGTTCACGGTCCAGCTGCTTCAGCTCGTGCACGGCCGCGCGGACGAACAGATCCGCAGCCCCACCACCCTCAACGCTCTCGCCGCACTCTCGGCCGGCGGGTACGTCGGGCGCGAGCACGCGGCACGGATGGCCACCTGCTACCGGATGCTCCGGGCCATGGAGCACCGCATCCAGCTCTTCGACCTTCGCCGGACCCACCTGCTACCCACGGCGGAGGGGGACTTGCGCCGCCTCGCCCGGTCGCTCGGGATGCGCACCGAGGGAGCGGATGGCCTGCTCGATCGGTGGCGGGGCGTGCGGCGCGACGTACGTCGGATGCACGAGGAGCTCTTCTACCGCCCGCTGCTGCCCGCGACGGCGCGGCTCTCTACGGACGAGGCGCGGCTGGCCCCCGCCGCGGCCCGCGCGCGACTGGCGGCCATCGGTTACCGCGACCCGGCCGGGGCGATCCGCCACATCGCGGCACTGACCGACGGCGTCTCCCGCCGGGCGGCGATCCAGCGGCAACTGCTTCCGGTGATGCTCGGCTGGTTCGCGAAGGGCGCGGACCCGGACGCCGGCCTGCTCGCCTTCCGCACCCTCTCGGAAACGCTCGGCAGCGCGCACTGGTACCTCAAGCTGCTGCGCGACTCCGGCGTTGCGGCCGAGCGACTGGCCCGCGTGCTGTCCACGAGCGCCTATGTCGCGGACGCCCTGACCCGGTCCACCGACTCCGTGACCTGGCTCGCCGACGACGCCGAGCTGACGCCGCGATCCCCGGAGCGCCTGGCCGCGGAGGCGGATGCCCTGCTGACCCGGGCCGACGATCCGGTACCCGCCGCGACAGCGCTGCGGGCGATGCGCCGCAGGGAGCTGGCCCGGACCGCCGCCGCGGACGTGCTCGGCGTGTGTTCCTCGGTCACCGCCGCGGACAGTCTCACCGCGACCGCCGACATGCTCGTCGCCGGCGGGCTCCGGATCGCCCTGGCCCAGGCGGCCCGCGAGCACGGACTCGCGGAGCCGCCCACCCGGTTCCTCGTCGTTGCGATGGGCCGGTTCGGTGGGCGGGAGATGGGCTACTCCTCGGACGCGGACGTGATGTTCGTGAACGACCCGTTGCCGGGTGCGGACGAGTCGGTCGCGCAGGTCTTCGCGTTGACGGTGGCCGCGACGCTGCGGTCCCTGCTCAGCGGCGTCGGAGCGGAGCCGGCTCTCGCGATCGATGCCGACCTGCGACCGGAGGGACGCAACGGCCCGTTGGTGCGGACCCTCGCGTCATACGCCGAGTACTACCAGCGTTGGTCCTCGACCTGGGAGAGCCAGGCGCTGTTGCGGGCCCGACCGGTGGCCGGCGATACCGAGCTCGGCGCCTCCTTCACCGCGCTGATCGACCCGATCCGGTACCCGGAGGGCGGTCTCGACCAGAACCGGGTCCGCGAGATCCGTCGGCTGAAGGCGCGAATGGAGTCCGAACGCCTGCCGCGAGGGGTTGACCCGGCCCGGCACCTCAAGCTCGGTCGGGGCGGTCTGTCCGACGTCGAGTGGACGGTCCAGCTGCTCCAGCTCCAGCACGCGGCTCGCGTCCCCGCCCTCCGCACGACGGCCACGCTCGAAGCTCTTGCTGCCGCCCAGGACGCGGGGTTCATCGCGCTCGGTGACGCGGAGGTGCTCGCCGACGCGTGGCGCCTGGCCTCGCGGTTGCGCGCCGCCCTCGTGCTCCGCGCCGGTCGGACCTCGGGCTCCGGCACCGACGTGCTCCCACACGATCATCGGGCCCTCGCAGCGCTCGCCAGTCTGTTGGGACGCGAGTCGGGTTCGGGCGCGGAGCTCGATGAGGATTACCTTCGTACGTCGCGACGCGCGCGCGCTGTCGTCGACCGTGTCTTCTACGCATAGGGGTGTGGCATTGAGGGGCTCGTTCGGACGAAGCGCGCTCTCGACGGTGCTCGCGCTGTTCGGGGTGCTCACCTTGCTGGGCTGGCTGGCGTGCACGATGGCGCTACACGCGCTCGAGGACGGCCCCGCGTTCGCGAGCGCGGCGAGCAAGATGGCGTCCTCTCCGGTGCTCCGCAACGAGGTGGCCACCCGCGCCTCGGACCAGGTGTTGCGCAAGCTCGCCGCCTCGGGCGTGGACATCGAAGGCCTCGGTCTGGACCGGGTGATTCGCCGACTGACGGGTGCAGCCGTCACGACGCCCGCTTTCCAGGCCGGGTGGGCCAAGGCTGCCGCTGACGCGCACGACGAGATCCTGGCCCAGCTCAAGGAACCGAACCGCAAGGCCGCCCCGGTGGCCGTGAACGTGGACGTCGTGGCGCTCATCGGCGGCACGGACACTGCCGTCACGCCGATCATCCAAGGCGCGCTGGGCGACCAGACCGTCGCAGTGGTATCGGTGCAGGTTGCAGACGCCCAGCAGTTCAACAACTGGCGCACGGCGTACCGGGTGGCGGAGTTCGGCCGGAAGTGGTTCGCGATCGGCGGCGGCGCCCTCCTGCTGGTGGGATTGCTGATCTCGCCGCGCCGACGCTGGTTCCTGCCGATCACATTGCTGATGCTTGGCGTCTGCGCAGGGGGGCTTGCCCTCGGGCTGCACGCCCTCGACGCGCGCGGACCCGATCAGGCCGGCAGCGCGACGGCGGTGGCCGCCGACGTGATCAGGAAGGTGGGCCTCGCCGACCTGATCCCGACCGCGACGACCGTGGCATGGGCAGCCATCGGCGGAGCCGTGGTCCTTAGTTTCATCTTCCTCGCGAGCGGTGGCGGACGGCGCCCGGCCGCGACGAAGTGATCAGGCGGGCTGGGGAGGCCCGCTGAGGGCTTCAGAGAGGCTCAGTCGGCGTGGACTGCGCAGACACCGGCCGCGCTGGCCTTGGTGGCCACGAACTCCCGGAAGCCGGCGGTGAGCTTCAGTCCGTCCGGGTCGGCGTCGAGAGCCCGAAAGACGAACGAGTCGAGGGTGTCAGGTCTGCGAATGGCTGATGCGATCGAGAGGCCGTCGCGTTCGGTGAGGACTCGGTCCGGATCCGCGAGCAACTGAGTCCTGAGATCGCGGGCCATGTGCCCCCACGTGCATTCGTAGCCAACTGACATCTTTGTCCTCCCGAGTGTGCAGCGACCCCGGCGGCGGACGCCGGAGCGGTCCGGTCGTTCCTGAACATGCTGCTACGGATCCTCGGGTTTGTCTCGGGTTCGTGCGAACTTGCTCGCTTCGGTGAGCGTCCCGACCGGTCAGGTGACGGCGGGGCTGGAGCCGCCGGGCTTCAGGATCAGTGCGGCCGCCACCAGACCAAGAATGCTGATGATGACGCCGAGGACGGCGGACGAGCGGCCCGCGTGCTTTCCGCCGCGGGTGGCGCGGATGCCGGCGATGGAAAGGCCGAGCCGCACGAGCGAAAGGAGTCCGATCGCCCACACCAGGGAGCAGATGAACCCCACGAGGGCGAGGCGGGACGTCCGACGGTCGACCATCGAGTCGAGCCTCCCACCTGCAGGGCGCCCTGACCCGGGCTTTCCGGTTCGGTCAGGGAAGGCGCATTCAGAACCCACCAGTCGTCCGGCCAAACGCGAGCGACGTTGCGGCCGCGTCAGTGGGCGGCCGGCGGCGATGCCATCGGGGACGAGCAGGACCGGGGACATCTACTGGATGTGGTGGATTGCCTGGTGGGACCGGGTAGCGTCAATGCGGATCATCGCGGTTACCCGACCGGGCCCGCGACGACCCGCGTGAGAGTGGCTCGAATCGATGCTGGAGGCTCGTGCATGACCTTCGGAACCCTTGCCGTGATCTCGCTGATCGCCGTCCTCGGCCCGTTGCTCGCGCTGCCTCGGCGTTGGCATCAGCCGGTGGTTCTTGGCGAGCTTCTCGCCGGGATCTTCCTGGGCCCGACCGGCCTCAACTGGCTGCACGCGCAGGACGGCACGTTGACGTTCCTGGCCCAGATCGGCTTCGCACTGGTGATGTTCGTGGCCGGCTCACACGTTCCGGTTCGAGATCCCCGCTTGCGCACGGCGCTACGGATCGGTGCGGTCCGAGCCATCGCGGTGGGCGTCGTCGCGGCCGCACTCGGCGTCGTCATCGCGAATATCTTCGGCACCGGACACGCTGCCTTGTACGCGCTGCTGATGGCATCGTCCTCGGCCGCGCTGATCCTGCCGATCGTCGAGTCGTTGCGACTGGGCGGCGTTCCGGTGCTGCAGATGCTTCCACAGGTGGCGATCGCCGATACCGCGTGCATCGTGGCGTTGCCCCTGGTCATCGATCCTCAGCACGCCGGGCGCTCGGCTCTCGGCGCGCTGGCGGTCCTCGTGAGCGCAGCCGCACTGTTCGTGATCCTGCGGCATCTGGAGCGCACCGGGATCCGGAAGCGCGCGCACGACGTCTCCGAGGAGCGCAAGTTCGCTCTCGAGCTGCGGACGAACCTGGCGGTCCTGTTCGGAATGGCCGCGCTGGCCGTCGCAACCCACATCTCGATCATGCTGGCCGGGTTCTCGTTCGGACTCGCGGTCGCCCTGGTCGGCGAGCCTCGACGACTTGCCAGACAGCTCTTCGCGCTGACCGAGGGGTTCCTCGGGCCGCTGTTCTTCGTCTGGCTGGGAGCCTCGCTCGACCTCCGCGTCCTGGGCCGTCATCCTTCGTTCATCGTGCTCGGGGTGGCGCTCGGGATCGGCGCGGTCGCTGCCCACATCGCGATGCGGCTCGTCGGGCAACCGGTGTCGATCGGCGCCCTCGCCTCGGCGCAGCTCGGCGTTCCGGTCGCCGCGGCCACCGTGGGCGCCCAGCTGCAGGTGCTCCAACCCGGTGAGCCGGCAGCTTTGATGCTCGGGGCGTTGGTGACCATCGTGGTGACTGCGGTCGGCGGTGCTCTGGCGGTGCGCGCAGGCCTGGTGACCGCGCCCAAGACGCATCCGCCCGCGCGGCCGACGACGGACGAGGACTTGCTGTAGGGGGGCGCACCAACCTCCCCGCAGGGGTGGCCGAAGACAGCGGAGTCCGCACCGGCCGCCGTGGATTCGGTGTTGGCGGCTCGTGCGGACTCGCTGCGGACCCGGGAGCCCTCGTGACTGCGTTATCGCAGGTCAGATGGCTACCGTCGATCAGATGTCGTAGTAGAGCTCGAACTCGTGCGGGTGCGGGCGCAACCGGATCGGCTCGATCTCGTGCGTGCGCTTGTACTCGATCCAGGTCTCGATCAGGTCCTCGGTGAACACGTCGCCCTGAACCAGGTAGGCGTGGTCACGCTCGAGGTTGTCGAGCACCTCGTCCAGCGAGCTGGGCACCTGTGCGATCGCCGCGTGCTCCTCCGGCGGGAGCTCGTAGAGGTCCTTGTCGACGGGTGCGGCCGGCTCGATCCGGTTCTTGATGCCGTCGAGGCCGGCCATCAGCATCGCCGAGAACGCGAGATACGGGTTCGACGACGGGTCCGGGACGCGGAACTCGATCCGCTTGGCCTTCGGCGAGTTGCCGGTGACCGGGATGCGGATGCAGGCCGAGCGGTTGCGAGCCGAGTACACCAGGTTGACCGGAGCCTCAAAGCCCGGCACCAGGCGGTGGTAGGAGTTCACCGACGGGTTGGTGAAGGCAAGCAGGTTCGGCGCGTGCTTGAGCAGGCCGCCGATGTACCAACGGGCGAGGTCTGAGAGGCCGCCGTAGCCGGTCTCGTCGAAGAACAGCGGCTTGCCGTCCTTCCACAGGCTCTGGTGCGAGTGCATGCCGGAGCCGTTGTCGCCGAAGAGTGGCTTAGGCATGAACGTGGCGGTCTTGTCGGCCTCCCACGCGACGTTCTTGATGACGTACTTGAACTTCATCAGGTCGTCGGCGGCGGTCTTCAGGGAGGCGAAGCGGTAGTTGATCTCCTGCTGACCGGCGGTGCCCACCTCGTGGTGCGCACGCTCGATGCTGAGACCGACCTCCTGCAGGGTGCTGACCATCTTGTCTCGCAGGTCGGCCATCTGGTCCGACGGCGAGACCGGGAAGTAGCCACCCTTGTAGCGGGTTTTGTAGCCCTTGTTGCCGCCCTCTTCGACGCGACCGGTGTTCCAGGCCGCCTCGTTCGAGTCGATGTGGTGGAAGGCCTCGTTCTGACTCGTCCCGAACCGGATCTCGTCGAAGATGTAGAACTCTGCCTCGGCGCCGAAGTACGCGGTGTCCGCGATGCCAGTGGAGCGCAGGTAGGCCTCGGCCTTCGTCGCGATGTTGCGTGGGTCGCGCGAGTACGGCTCGTCGGTGAACGGGTCGACGATCGAGAAGTTCACGACGAGCGTCTTCTGCGTGCGGAACGGGTCCACGAAGGCGCTAGTGACGTCCGGGATCAACCCCATGTCGGACTCGTGGATGGCCTGGAAGCCGCGGATCGACGACCCGTCGAACGCGAGACCGTCGGTGAAGGCGGACTCGACGAACGCCTCGACCGGGATGTTGAAGTGCTGCATGACACCCGGCAGGTCGCAGAACCGGACGTCGACGAATTTGACGCCCTGCTCCTTGGTAAACGCGATGGCCTCTTCGGCGTCTTTGAACATCCGCATGCTCCTTGGTTCGGGATACCCGGGCTTGGTCCCCTCGACGCTAGGGCGAAGTGATTACCTGGTCGTGTACCTGACGTTTCCAATGTGTTACCAGCCAGCGCTGGTGGTGCGTGTGCGTCGCTAGGCTACCCCGATGGACAGCGCTCGCGAGGACGTCGGCTCGTGGTTGGACGGCGGACCGCGTCCCACTGGTCAGTACCTCGGCCAGCGGCTCGGCCTGCCGGCGCACGGCCCTGGTTCGCTGGCCCCGTTCGCGCGACGGGTGATCGCGCTCGGGATCGACTGGGCGCTCTGCCTGCTCATCTCGAACGCCTTCTTCGGCGGTGACCCCTGGGCGACCCTCGGCGTCTTCGCACTCGAGAACGTGGCCCTCGTCGGCACGATCGGGACGACGGTGGGTCACCGCCTCCTGGGGCTGCGCGTCGTGCGACTCGGCGGCCGAGCGGCCGGCATCGTTCGAGCCGTCGGGCGGACCGTGCTGATCTGCGCCGTCATCCCGGCGGTGGTCTGGGATGCCGACGGGCGAGGTCTGCACGACCGGCTCGCCGGCACCGTTGTGCTGCGGTCCTAGTCCCGGTCACGCGGTCGTGCGCGGCTCGGACCGGCCTCAGCGGCCGCGCATTCCCTTGCGGTCCGGGCGGGCCCGCGTGGGGTCGATGCCCTTGGGAATCGGCGGCCGCACGCCGCCGAGCGAGGTGAGTCTCTTGCCGACCTCGGCGACCTCTTGCTTCGTGAGCTTCGGGCGAAGCTTGCGGACGGTGTTCGCGAGCTTGCGCAGCGATACCTGGCCCTCGTCGTTACCCGACTGGAGAACGTGGATCGGGACGTTGGGCAGCACCCGAGCGGTCTTCTTGCGCTCCGCCTCGAGCAGCTTCGCGATCCGGTGCGCCGGACCCTCACCGATGAGGACCACGCCGGGGCGGCCGATGGCGCGGAACACCAGGTCCTGGGTGCGCGCGTCGATCGCCACCGGCTCGTCGCCGAAGGTCCAGCCCCGACGGATCGTGCCGAGGGCCGATCGGCTGGCGCCCGGCTTGCCCTCGAGCTGCTGGTAGGCGGCCCGCTCGGCGTGCCGGGTCAGGATGAGCAGTGCTGCGATCAGCGCGAACGGAAACCCGAGCGTGATCATGTACGTCACGCGGTTCCAGGCCAGCCCGGCCAGGACCGCGAGGGCCAGGACCCCGACGAAGGCGCCGAGCAGCCACCAGGTGATGGCGGGATCTGTCTTCCGCGTCATCTGGTATGCCTGCCAGATCTGGTTGAACCAGCGGGCCTTCTTGGGCTTGCTCTGCTTGCTCTTCGCGGCAGGGCTCGATGCGCCATTCTTCGTGCGGGCCATGGGGCAGGAGTCTAGTGGCCGGGCCGGCAGGTTCGAGCCGCTCTGGTGGGTCCACGGAGAGCACTTGGTCAGCGGGCGAGCAGGCTCGCCGCCTCCTGGCGCGCCACCATCGGCTGCGCGAGGTGCACCAGCTCCGCCGGGATCTCGCGCCCCTTGCGCTGCATCGCCTGGCCCCAGAGCCGGCCCGCCCGGTACGACGAGCGGACCAGGGGGCCAGACATGACACCCAGGAAGCCGAGGCGCTCGGCCTCGCCGGCCAGCGCCACGAACTCCTCGGGCTTCACCCAACGGTCGACCGGGTGGTGCCGCACCGAGGGTCGCAGGTACTGGGTGATCGTCAGGAGTTCGCAACCGGCCTCGTGCAGGTCGCGGATCGCGTCCACGGCCTCCTCGGTCGTCTCGCCCATCCCGAGGATGAGGTTGGACTTCGTCACCAGGCCGTCGTCGCGCGCGAGCGTGAGGACGGACAGCGAACGGTCGTACCGGAATGCTGGCCGGACCCGCTTGAAGATCCGCGGCACGGTCTCGAGGTTGTGCGCGAGCACCTCCGGCCGGGAGCCGAACACCTCCGCGAGCTGCTCGGGGACGGCGTTGAAGTCCGGGATGAGGAGCTCGACGCCGGTGCCGGGGTTGAGGGCGTGGATCTGGCGCACGGTCTCGGCGTAGAGCCAGGCCCCGCCGTCGGGCAGGTCGTCGCGCGCGACGCCGGTCACGGTCGAGTAGCGCAGGCCCATCGTGCGAACCGACTCGGCGACCCGCCTCGGCTCGTCGGCGTCGAAGTCGGCGGGCTTGCCGGTGTCGATCTGACAGAAGTCACAGCGGCGGGTGCACTGGTCGCCGCCGATCAGGAAGGTTGCCTCGCGGTCTTCCCAGCATTCGAAGATGTTGGGGCAGCCGGCCTCCTCGCACACCGTGTGCAGGCCACCGTTACGCACGATGCTCTTGAGCTCGTTGTACTCCGGCCCCATCGTCGCGCGGGTCCGGATCCACTCGGGCTTGCGCTCGATGGGCGTCTCCGCGTTACGGGCCTCGACCCGCAACATCCGTCGACCCTCTGGTGCGATCGTCACGCGCTCTCCCTTGCGATGTGCGGATTCAAGCGTACGCCGGCGCGAGTCGCGGCCCGGACGCCGTTCAGCGCATCCGAGAGGTGCGCACATGCGTCGCTGAGCACGTCCGCGATCGTCACCTCGCGACCGAGCTCGGCGCTGAGTGAGGTGACATCGGCGTCCGAGATTCCGCACGGCACGATGCGGCCGAACTGGTCCAGGTCGACGTTGCAGTTCAGTGCGAAGCCGTGCATCGTCACGCCCTTCGCGATGCGGACCCCGATCGCGGCGACCTTGCGCTCGCGCCGCGCTTCGTCGGCCGGCAGCCAGACGCCGCTTCGTTCCGCGACCCTGATCGCCTCAAGGCCGAGGCCGGCGCACAGGTCGATGATCGACTGCTCGAGTGCCCGGACATACCGGACCACGTCGATCGGCTCGGCGAGCCGGACGATCGGGTAGCCGACGAGCTGGCCGGGACCGTGCCAGGTGATCCGTCCACCCCGGTCGACGTCGACAACGGGCGTCCCGTCCATCGGCCGGTCCCAGGCCGCGGTGCGCTTGCCCGCGGTGTAGACGCTCTCGTGCTCGACCAGCAGGACGGTGTCCTCCTGCTCCCCGGACACGACAGCTGCATGGGTAGAGCGCTGCAGCGCCCAGGCCTCGTGGTAGTCGACGAGGCGCTCGCCGATCCCGAGGTTCACCAAGCGCATGAACCCAGGCTACGTCGCCTCGGGGCCGGTGCTGTCACCGGGGTCGTGCGCGCGGACCATGATCATCGTCACCAGGAGCTCGCGGAGCTGCTCGACCTGTGCGGGGGAGAGGCCGCGGGTGGCGATCGCCTCGGCCGGCACGGCGTCCGATGCGTGGCCGACGACCGTCCGGCCGGCATCGCTGAGTTGCACCACGTGGCGTCTCCGGTCAGTCAGGTGCGGGACCCGGACGACGTACCCGGTGCGCTCCATCCGGCGGAG
>Ga0066797_1000319_pt1 | contig 14606 bp, 9 predicted proteins | sample PersoiDNA2013193_FD_76335 | JGI IMG/M metagenome (GOLD analysis project Ga0066797, IMG submission 76335) | Permafrost soil microbial communities from the Arctic, to analyse light accelerated degradation of dissolved organic matter (DOM) -... | ecosystem: Environmental > Terrestrial > Soil >... | reverse complement strand
GGCCAGCACGGGGCAGGCCAGCACGGGGCAGGCCAGCACGGGGCAGGCCAGCACGGGGCAGGTCGCTGCGGCGGGGTATACCGCTCCCGCGCAGGCTTCGAGCACCTACACCGGCAGCGGTTCGTTCCAGCAGTGCGTGATTGCCCGCGAGTCCGGTGGCAACAGCCAGGTCATGAACTCCAGCGGCCATTACGGCCTCTATCAGTTCAGCGCATCGACCTGGGCTGCGTACGGCGGGAACCCGGCCGACTTCGGCAATGCGGGCACGGCCGAGCAGAACCAGGTGTTCAACAGCGCCATCGCCGCCGGCGGCCAGTCCAACTGGTCAGCCTACGACGGCTGCTGATCCGCGCCGTCGTATCTCAGGCGAAAGCCGGCGAGGGGCCAGCCGCAGCGCGGCCTGGCCCCTCGCCGGGCGGGCAAGGTCAGGGGCGGGCACCCGGGCCGGACACGGGTATCCAGGCGCTGAATGCGCCTTGCTTGCCGGACCCGCCGACCGGGCCGGCTAGCACCACGCCGGTGACGGTGTAAGTGGACGGGCTGAGGATTACCTTCTCGGTGTCCAGGTTGCCGTTGGACCTGATGAAGGCGATGCTGCCCGCATCCTTGACCACCCGCACGCCCGGGATGGACGGGAGCGCCGCCAGGAGCGCGGCGGCGACCTTCGGCGACAGGGCGAAGTAGCTGAAGAGGCCGGTGATCTCGTTGAACGTCATCTGCCAGTTGAGGTTCGCCGGCTCCGGGCCGAGGATCTGCTGCTCCCGCCCGTAGATGTACTTGGCGAGGGCAGCGGGGCTGGCCGGGAGCTTGGCGAGCTCGGCGTAGCTGATGTCCTTGCCTTCGGTCGGGGTCGCGTAGACGCTTAGCTGGCCGTGGTAGTACCAGGCCGAGTGCAGGCCGTCGGCCGTCTGCCAGTTTTCATTGGTCGTGTCCCGCCCGTGGACGCCCTTCGCCTTGATGATCGTGATGGTGGCCTTCCGGTACACCCACTGGCCGGGGCTGACCGGCTTCGCGGCGAGCGCCACGGCCGAGGCGTGCAGCGGGTCGCGGTAGGCGGCAGGCAGCCTCGCCAGTGCCGCGGCCAGGCGGCGGCTCGCCATGCTCGCGGTGACGGCGCTGTCCACCTGGTCGGTGAAGGGCGCGGTTACCTCGTCGGCACCGGTGCGGGCCAGCGCTCGGTACAGCCGGACCTCGTCCCCGCGGTGCCGGCCGATGAGGTTGGTGGCGATCCCGTACAGCCACGGCAGCGCGTCGGGGCGCGCCGGGTCGTAGGAATCCCGCTGGCGGAAGGCCAGCAGGAAGGTATCGGCCACCACATCGTCGGCCGCGTCGGGTCCGAGGCGGCGTGTCACGTACCGCTGGATGGTCGCGGCGTGCCTGGTGAAGAGGGCGGAAAAGGCTTCTGGCTCGTGCCCGGAGCGCATGATCACCGACGTGTCATCGGTGACTGCGGGTTCCTGCGGCGTCATGGGCGGCCCTCCCGGGCTGGCTCGCGGGCGGATGTTCGGCGTGGACACCCGTCATTGCCCGCAGCGGGCCGCGCGGTTCCCGATTCCGCCTGCGCGGTGCCGCGGCCCCGACATCTAGGAGATCTTCGGGGTGACTCGTTCGATGATGGACGCGAAGTCCGGGGAGGCGGGCAGCGTGCCGTAGGCGTGGCCCCAGTCGCCGCCGAGCCGAGACGCGCAGAACGCGTCGGCGACCGCCGGGGGAGCGTGCCGTACGAGCAGTGCTCCCTGCAGGCACAGGGCGATGGCTTCGGCCAGCCGGCGAGCGCGTTCCTCGGCCGGATCGGCCAGCTCCTTGCGCAGCCGGGCGATCGCGTCGTCTAGCCGCCGGTCCGCGCCCGTAGCGAGCGAGAGCTCGTCGAGCAGCGCGGCAACGCTCGACGGTGACCGAGCCAGGACCCGGACGACATCGAGCGCCGCCACGTTCCCTGAACCTTCCCAGATGGAGGCAAGCGGCGCCTCCCGGTACAGCCGGGGCATGCCGGAGTCCTCGATGTAGCCGTTGCCGCCCAGGCACTCGAGCGCCTCGGCGGCATGCCCGGACGCCCGCTTGCATACCCAGTACTTGGTCGCCGCCAGCGCCAGCCGCCGGAACGCCACCTCGGACTCGGCACCGCGCACGGCTCGGTCGGTCGCGCCAGCCAGCCGGAACGCGACGACGGTGGCGGCCTCGGACTCGACCGCGAGGTCGGCGAGCACGTTGGCCATGGCCGGCTGGTCGACGAGAAGGCGGCCGAACGCCGCACGGTAACGGCAGTGATGCGCCGCCGCAACGACCGCCGAGCGCATTCCCGTCGCGGTACCGAGCACGCAGTCAAGCCGAGTCATGTTCACCATGTCGATGATGGTCTGGATGCCGCGGCCCTCCGCGCCTACAAGCCACGCGGAGGCCTCGCCGTACTCCACCTCCGCGGAGGCGTTAGACCTGTTGCCGAGCTTGTCTTTGAGGCGCGGGAACCACAGGTCGTTGTGAGCGTTTTCCGTATTGACTCTCGGCACCAGGAAGCAGGAGAGCCCGGCCCCGTCAGGAGCCTGGGCAAGGACGAGAAACAGGTCGCTCATCGGCGCCGAAGTGAACCACTTGTGGTCGGTGCTGCCCCACACGTAAAAACCCGCCGCGCGAGCCACATGCGCGCCGGCTCGTGTCGAGGCCCACGGCGCGGCGTGCAGGCCATGCCCGACCGCCACCCGCATCAGCGAATGCCAGGCCGGGTGAAACTCCACCTCATCCATCCGGTTGCCGAACCGGATTATCCCGAACGGACCGAGGTGACTGCGTGCCGCACTACCGGCTCTCACCAGCCGACGGCGATGACGAGGTACTGCGGGCCAGTGATCGAGATGTCCGATGATTGCCCGGCGTCGTCGTCGTAAGGGAATCCGTACTGCACGCCGTTGATGGCGTTCTGGTGCCAGAACTGGGCGTAGTAGTTCGCAGGGGCTGCCTGATAGAAATTCGCGGGGTTCGATTGCTGGGCGGTCGGCAGTTGTGCCACGTGACGGTTGAGCCCTGCGCACAGCGGAGGATTGGCGGACAGCGTGCCGCCGCAGCCAAAGATCTGGGCGGTGGTGTCGGAGGTATCCCCGACCGAGGCCGCGTAGCTCGTGTAGTAGTTCGCGTACGCGCCGCCCGGCTGGAACGCGGGGTCGTTGCCCGGGGAGGGGATACCGTAGGGCGCCTGGTCGGTGGCCAGTTCCTTGAACTCGGTCGGCACCGAATTCTGGAATCGCTGGAACGTCGCCGAGCGGCTTTCCTGGAAGGTGGCGTAGTTCTCGCCCACCTGCTGGTTGGAACCGTCGTGGCCGTGCAGAAGCAGCGCGAGCTTCAGGCCGAAACGGTCGACCCGCGTGGTGTCCACGTTTATCGACGACGAGCCCACGGTGAATTCGATGAAGTCGTAGTAGGGGCTGTTCGGCGAGCCGAGGTAGAAGTACATGCGGCCTGCCGAGTTGGCCGGCATGTCGATGTAGGGCTGTTGCGCGATGGACTCCTCCACCCCGTTCCAGCTCCAGTAGACCTGGCTGTCGGGGTACTGGCCGTTCGTCTGGTTCACGATGCTGAACTCGAGCACGTGGGTGGCTGCCGGAATCGCGCTCGTGTTACCCCAGAACGACGCGGGCGGCGCACCCGATCCGCCGCCGCCCCCGCCGCCGCCGCTCGTGGTGTAGACGCCGAATTCCCACAGGCTGTACCCGTACGGGGTGGCGCGGGCGGTGCCGTACATCCGCACGTACCGGCCGGTGCCGGTGACGTTCAGGGTCTGGACCCCGCCGGTGCCGGTGGTGGTGGAGTAGATCGGGGTCCAGGTGGTGCCGTCGGCGGAGACCTGGATCTGGAAGGCGGTGGCGTAGGCGGCCTCCCAGTCGAGGGTGACCTGACTGATGGCGTCGGACGCCCCGAGGTCGACCTGGAGCCACTGGGGGTCGGAGAAGGCGCTTGACCAGCGGGTGGCGGTGCTGCCGTCGGTGGCGGCGCTTGCCGGGTACGCGGCGCTCTCGGTGGAGGACGCGGTGGTGGGCATGCCCTGGGACAGCAGGGCGGCGGCCTGTGCCCGCCCGGCCGTCCCGGCCGCGAACATCAGGGCCAGCGCGAGGACCGCCATCACGGCGCTGATGCCCCGCCGGCGCCTGCGCCGTGTCCCGTCCCGCCAGTGGCGCAGCCTCCCGGCCCGCGCGTGGGATCGTGCTCCGGCCCGCATGATCAGTCCCATGCCGTCTCCTTCGACGTCAAGCCCGCCTCGCGGCGCACTTGATGCAAGACTTAATTTATATTGTGAAATTAAAGAAGCTGACAGGAACCGTCAAGAGGCATCACGAACATTCGTCGGTTTTTGGGTCTAGGCGCCGCCCGTGTCCCCGTGCTGGCCGGCGTCGCGGGTGCCCGCGATGTTGAAGGCGGCGAGTTTCCGCAAGCGATCGACGATGTCCTCGTGCACCTGGTCGGGGGAGCAGGCGCCGTCGACGGTGAACATCCACTCCCGGCCGGCGTAGTACTCGAGCAGCGGGACGGTCTTCTCCCGGTAGACCTGCAACCGGTGGGCGATGACCTCTTCGCTGTCGTCGGAGCCCCGGCTGCGGGCAAGCAGGCGGCGGATCAGCTGCTCGTCGGGGACGTCCAGGTGCACAGCCGCCTGAACCTCGACGCCGAGAGCGCTGGCGATCTCGAAGGCCGCCTTGGCCTGGTCCACGGTGCGCGGAAAGCCGTCGAGCACATAACCGCAGGATTCGGCCGCGGTAACGACCGGCTTACGCAGCATGTCCATGACCACGGCGTCCGGCACCAGATCCCCGGCGTCGACGTATGCCCTGATCGTCTGCCCGATCGAGGTCTGTTCCCTGACGTGCTGGCGCAGGAGGTCACCGCTGGAGATGTGCTCGATGCCGAATCGTTCGGCCAGCCGCTCGGCCTGGGTTCCCTTTCCGGCGCCGGGCGCGCCGATCAATAGCAGGCGCATCCGTCACATCGCCAGTCCGTCACGGCTACGCCCGCCGTGACCTCCGCTGCCGCTATCCATATTGACCGTCATCATTAGAAGATCCTCCTACGTCCCATCGCCGCCACGCAAGATCGCGCTCGTCACTTTCATAACCGGTGACGACCGGCGGCGACCGGTGGCGGTCATCGGGGACGCCCGTCCCGCCGGCCACCCGAGGCGCGTGGCACCGCAGGCGCAGCAGGCGCCGCGTGTCAATAGCGAGGGCGCCGCTCTTGACGAGCTCCATCCGCCTGTCTAATTTCAGCGTTCCATACGCACGCTTTTCTGCCAAGATCTTTGCCGCGGGCATGGAGCATTTGTAATTTGCTGCAAGTATTTGCAAAAAACTTGCTAGCGATAGTGATCTTGTGGCCTCGTTTTGCCGCTTAGTTCCGCAAGAAGCCGAAATTGTCGTATCCTCCCAGCTAAATGACGTGAACTGTTAGCTTCATGTCGATTATTTTCACTATGTCATGGACTTATTGCATTGTTGTGTCGGCCGATGTTATGTTCCGCTTGATCAAATATCAGTGCTGATCCAGGCCCTCAGCGCTCGCCGCGGCAGCCATCCCTGCCGCCGCTCTCCGCGGCGGCGGCCATTACCGCTCTTGCCATAAGGGCGGCAGTTCCACCACCATCAGGGAAAGGCATGCACGCTGTCGGGCACCGGGACAAGCGCGAACACCAACCTGGCACTCAACCAGCCGGTCACCGTCAGCGGGTACACGCAGACGTACGTGCCGGCTAGCGCGGTGGACGGGAACACCAGCACCTACTGGGAGAGCACCGACAACGCGTTCCCGCAGTGGTTCCAGGTGGACCTGGGCTCGTCCGTGGGCGTCGGCAGGATCGTGCTTGACCTGCCGCCGTCGACCGCCTGGGCAACCCGGACCCAGACGATCACCATCCAGGGCAGCACCGACGGCACCAACTACACCACGCTGGCGCCGTCGGCGGGCTACACCTTCGATCCCTCCACCGGTAACACCGTTACGGTCACCTTCACCGCCGCGAGCGTCCGCTACGTGAAGCTGACATTCACGGCCAACACCGGCTGGGCTGCCGGGCAGCTCTCCGAGCTCCAGGCCTACGCCAGCTAACGCCAGCACAGAGCGGGGAGGGGATGCCGCATCTTCTCCCCGCTCGCTCATGCCAGGATCCCGCCGGGCGCGCTAGACGGAACGTGGCGGCAACGGCGGCCGCCGCCATAACTCAGGGTCAAAGACGGCTAGCGACAGCGAGTTGACGGACAAGAGACGGGCCGGTCCGTTCGAAAGGAATGAAGATCTTATTTAGAACGGGCCTGGACCTGCTGCCCCAGGAAGGATGCTCTGGAGGGTATGCCGCCACATTGGTCACATCTACCTCTCTTGCCTCGTCTAGGCTCGCCTCACGAGTGAATTTTTGTAAGTTAGTAAACATCGCGATTTTTAATCGGGTCGCCTTATTGTTGCCACCTTGAGGAATGTGTAGCTTTCCCCTAAAGTCCGGTCGACATCCCGCAACCCGGAACTGGGCAAGCGACCCATCACCATCGCCCTGATCGCCTGCACGGAACACCAGCAAGCCCGAGGACGAAGGGAATCAGATGCGGGCTACTCACGCTAATGCCGGCGGGCCGCGCGCCACCGACCTGCTCACGGTCGGCGAGATCGCCCGTCGCAGCGGCTTCACCCAGTCGGCGGTCCGCTACTACGACGAACTCGGCCTGCTCAGCGCGGCCAGGACCGCGGGCGGTCAGCGCCGCTTCCAGCGCAGCTCGCTGCGCCGCCTGGCACTCATCCACGCCGCTCGCAACATGGGGCTCAGCCTTGATGAGATCGCCGCGGCCCTGGCCGCACTGCCGCTCGAGGGGATACCCGCGCAGGCCGACTGGACCGAGGTGTCCGACGGCCTGCGCAAGCGCCTCGACGAGCAGATCACGGCCCTGGAGGCATTCCGCGATCAGCTCACCGGGTGCATCGGCTGCGGCTGCATGTCCCTCGGCAACTGCCCTGCCGTCAACCCAGGGGACTCCGCAAGCGCGGACGGTCCAGGCGCCGCCTACCTCCCGGCCCTCCTGCGCCGCGCATGCCCGGGCGGCACGTCAGCGTGAGCATCACGCGCCAGGCACGGTAAACGCCACCCGAGCGGCGTGGCCGATGTGACGCCTGAGGTTAAATGGTACGACCCTGGCCAGGTATTCTCCTGGCGTCAGGCCGGAAAGGGTCACGCTGATCACGCGAGCCGTGCTGGACTGCACGAAGCTGACAGTGGTCTCGAGCAGATAGCTAGCCGCGCCTGGCGGACGAACGTAAACGCGGTAAGCGACACCGAGCCCAGCGTCGGGCCAGCTCAGGTTCACCGCGCCGGCGCCGGCGCCGGCTTGAGGCCGGGCCTGGACGCTGGTGACGCCTGGCACCGGGGGGCAGCCGTCTGGGTAGTCCCATTCGTTGAACCACTGCGCCGGGTCACGCCGCGCGACCTGCGGGTAGTCGGACGGCCCGGCGGTGACCGCGTTATCCGGCCCGCCGCCCGTGCCGCTGAGCAGGGTCAGCGGCACGGCGATGAACCTGGGCAGCGTCACGGTATTGGTGAACCAGGACATCGGCACGCAGCCGGCGGTGTTGCCGATGGAGTTGACGTTGTAGCTGATCACCAGCTCGCCGCTTGGTGAGACGGCGGGCTCGACGCGAGCTTCGTACATGATCCGGAAGTCGTGCGCCGCGTCCAGCCCGATGCCGGGGTCACGGTAGAGGACGATCCCGGCGGACTGGTCGAACGGCCCCCACGGCGAGGTGGCGGGGTACGCGTCGATGTCCTGGTTGCCGGCGATCGGATTGGCCTGGATGAGCCAGTAGCGCTGCCCGGCCCGGATCACGCTGAAGCCCGATGACACGCTGAGCGAGCTCTCCGGCGGCTGGAGCGGCCTGGCCGCTTGCTGGCTCGCGGTCCACCGGCCGGAGCCGAGGTAGAACCGCCAGGCGGCGAACTCGGTCAGTTGCGACGCGGGCACCCGGGCCAGGTACAGCTGCCGGTCGGGGACCAGGGTGCCCGGCGTCTGCGTGCCGTAGACATAGACCGTGTTCCCGGCGCGCAGGACCGCGGCCCCCCATACGATCGGCGATTCATTGCCAGGCGGAACGTAGGACGGCAGCGGAATCAGCTGCGGCGTGGCGATCGCACCGGAGCCCTGGCCGCTGCCGGCCGAGCTGAGCTGGCCGACGGGGAACGCGGCGAGCACGGTTCCTGTGGGGATGTAGGGGGCATTTCCCGGCGTGTAGCTGTTGTAGAACTTGATGACCGTCTCGCCGATTCCGATGCCGTCCTCGTCCCAGTACCGTGCGTGCGGGCCGCCGGGCGCCTGCGGCGGGCCGACCACCGCGGCCGGCCGCACCGCGGAACTGCACACACCGCCGCCGGTCAGCGTGGCGAACGTGCCGCTCTGGCCGGTGCGGGTCTGGATGACCACCGAATTGTGCACAAGGGCAGCGGACTGCGAGAACCCCGACGAGGGCGTGGCCGGGCCGAGGTAGCTGTCGGAGAAGAACCAGGCGATCTGCGAGGCGCTCAGCCGCACCGCGGAAATGCCATCGCCGCCGGCCCAGTCGGCGCAGGTCGAGTGATCCGAGTACCCGGCCCATTCGGCGTCCAGGGAGGCAGGGATCGGCCCGGTGCCGGTCCGCGGGTTCAGGGTAGTTCCGGCGCTTGCCGGAAGATCGGCTCCGGTGCCTGCCGGGCGCCGCGCGGCCGGCGCGCCGCCATCGTCCGGTCTCGGCGCGAGCACCAAGATGAGCCCGATGACGAGGCCGATGAGCAGGCCGGCAACCGGCAGCGCGCGCGGGTGCAGGCGGGCACGCGCTCTCGGCAGGCTGCCGCCTTGCCGTCCTCGCGGCGGGTCCGCTGATTCTTTCTGGTGCAGGTCGCTGGCGGCCATAGGTTCCTAGGGAGCCGGCTCGGTGACGGGCACGGAACGGCCTGCTACACCGGGAAGCGTGACGTCGAGGAAACGCGGGCGGTAGGTGAGGACGCTGTCGAAGTTCCCGCCTGCGAGGGTGGTGCCCAGGCTATAGCTGACGAGCACGTCGCTGCCACCGCTGAACTGGGGGACGATCCGGTACTCGTAGGCCAGGTAACCGTCGGGCAGTCGCGGCTGGTAGACCTGGTACTCGGGGCTGCCAGGCGAGAAGCCGGTCGGACAGCCCGCATAGTAGGCGACGGCGTCATTGGCGGTAAAAATGCCGGAATTATCACCGGTAAGCAGGACAAAGGTGCCGTTGACGTCGGTGACGCTGAACCCGGCGGACGCTCCCGTCCGGAGGGCCGTCGCCGACCGCGGGTCGGTCACCCAGGCGCTTGACGGCGGCGAGCAGCCAGGGCCGCCGTCGTAGTACTGCCAGGCGTCGCCGGCCGCCAGGCCGCCCACCGGGACCCGCGCGACGTAGAGCGGAAAGGGCGTCGCGCGGTCGCTATACGGCTTGACTCCGTAGATGTAGATGTAGCCGTCCGACACCAGCGTCGCGGCACCCCAGATGACCGGGTTGCTCCGGGCGGAGTCCTCGATTCCCAGCGGGGTCCCGCCCGCCGGGGTGAGCATGTCGGTGGCGGGATCAACGGAAAACGACTCGATCACCGTGCCCACCAGCTTGTACTGAAAGCCGCCTGGGTTAATGTCGCGATCCGCCAGTTGGTAGAACTTGTAGACCGTGCCGCGGTCGATGACCTGGTCGCCGTTGATCAGCTCATAGCGATCCGCCGGATACGGCGGCGGCGGCGCGACCCAGGTGTAGTCGGCGGTGCTGTTATATCCGCCGAATTCAGGTGCCAGCGCATATGTCGGCCCCAGGCGGCCGCCGCGGTAGAGCACGGCGGCGTTGTGCGCCAGACCGGTCGTGGCCGGGGACCGCGTTCCGCCGGGACCGATCTGCCCGAGGAAAGTGTCGGCGAAGAACCAGACCGTGCTGCCGTCCGGCAGCAGCAGCGACTGGGCGCCATCTCCGCCGCTCCACGCCCCCGACGAATCGCCGTACGCCTGGAACAGGTCGTCCCACGCCGTATCCGGGTGCGCCACGGCCATGCCCGCGGCAACCGTACCCGGGTGGCCGACGCCGGCCAGCCACAGCGCGCCGATGGTGATCGCCAGCGCCGCGAGCGTGACGCAAGCGGTACGGATGGCCCGGCGTGCCCGGGTGCTCGCTGACCGGGTGCTCACTGACCATCAGGGGAACGTGGCGGCAGGTGCCCGGCGAGCAGGCACCCGGCGAGCAGGCACCCGGCGAGCAGCGCAAGCGCGCCCGCCGCGCAGAAGAGCGCGAGGCTCGTGTTGGCCATCAGCGCGATCTCGTCAAGGCCGCGGGCGTCCTGGCTGGCCAGCCGCTCGACGGTGGCCGGGGTCGTGTGCAGGTCGGCGCGGAACAGGTGCGTGACGGCTGAGCCCGTGGTGGCGTTGACGAGGAAGAGATCCTCGTTCTCGGCGACCTTGAGCAGCATGCCGGTCTCCGGGTCGACCCAGTAGACGCGGTGCACGGAATAGGCTTGCGGATCCGCCGGTGACAGCGGCGAGAATCCCGCCTTCGCCGCGGAGATATCCTCCGCGAACCGGTAAGCCGGGATGCCGTCGACGGTGTCCGCGCCTGAGTACGCGAACGGCTCGGGCTCGTCGAGTACCGTGTCGAACACGTAGTACGTCTGCTTCCTGGTACCGACGGGAAACGCGTAGCCCGCTATCCCGTCCTGCCGGATCAGCCCGTCCCCGTTGATGTTCCCGCCGCAGCAGTTGACAAGCGCGGCGGTCCCGCGGTCAAAGACAACCGTGCGGGACGTCGGCTCGAGCTGCTGATGGTTGGTCGCGTCGTACACGGACCCGCGTACGTCCCAGATGGCGATGGCGGGGTAACTAGCGCTGTCGACCGCGGTGATCGTGTCCGTTTCCTCAATGGCCGCATCGGTGATCTCCGTCAGCCTGGTCGGGCTGAAGTAGGAGGCGCCCGCGGCGGTCAGGGTGACCGTCTCAGGTTCGCTCAGCTGGCGCGCGGTCGCCTGCCCCGCGATCCGCCCGCCGAGGATAACCGCGCTCGCGGCGAGGAAGGCTGCGAGGCCGACGAGCGTCAGGCCGGTTGCGCGGCGTTTCATTCCTCTCGCCCCGTCCTCGCGCGCAGCAGGGCGGCGGCGAGGCCGCCCACGACTGTCAGGCATAGGACCTGCGGGATCGTGTTCGCGGTGGCGGTGACGAATGGCCCGGTGTGCCCGGTCAGCACAAGGTGCTCGCCGATCGCGCCCACCGCAAGCGCGACGGCGAGCAACCCGCCGAGCAGCCGCGGGTCCGACAGCACGCAGAACACCGCGACCGCGGCAGGCAGCAGAACCGCGCCTGGATAACCGCCGAGCACCAGGCCCGCCGCCCCCAGGCACGCGCTCAGTATGCCCGCGGCGAGCCAGCGCCGCCGGGGCCGGTCCGGCCACCGCCGGCGCTCGCCTGGCGGGAGCGGATTCGCGGCCCACGCCAGCGGTTGCCGCGTCCGGCGCCTCGGCACCGCCAGCGCGACCGCGATGACCAGGGCAAGCGCGAGGAGGCCGCCGATGACCGCGGCACGGTAGAGCGATTCTGGCGGGTACGTAAGTGTCACTACCCCGGCCGTGCCGGCCGGGAGCAGCCACGCTTGCTTCCAGCCATCGAGCCGGACCGGCTGCAGCTCGCGGCCACCGATAACCGCTCGCCACCCGGCGTTGAAGTTCTCGTTGACCTCCAGGTAAGACCGTGTCGTCGCCGCCACCCGCAGCGTCCGCGCCGAAGACGTCCAGGAAAGGACGGTCGCGGTCGCCGGTGCGGCGCCCCTGGCGCCAAGGCCGGCGCTCATACCGCTGGGCCGGGCGGTTTCGAGCACGACATCCCGCACGTCAAAGGGGTCGGTCGCGGATTCGGTCACCCGGTTGGTCCCCGCGGCGAGGGCGACCGCGAGGCAGGCGGTGAACCGCATCGCCCGGCCGTTCAGCAGATCGGCGAAGGTGCCGGTCACTCCCGTGGGCACGGTCTGCCCGTCGACGGTGAGCTGTGGCCCGAGGCCGCACGGGAGCCTGAACAGCACGGCAGGCGTGCGGATCGCCCGCACCCCGGGGATGAGCACGTCGCTGATCTGCAGCGGCGCCTGGTCGGTGGTGAACGTCAGGCTCAGGCCGGCCGTCTTCATCGGCGCGAAGCTGACGGCGCTGTCTGCCCCGACCATGGCACCGCGGAGCTGGCCCTGGGAACCGGCGATCAGCACCTGCCCGAGACCCGACGCGCCCGGCGGGCGTTTGATCGTGATCCGGCTGATCACGCGCGGGTACCCCCAGCTGATCGTCAGCTTCGGATGCGGGTCGGCCGGGCTGGCGATCCAGGATGTCGCGGTATCACCGTCGAAGGCACTTCTCGGCTGGTCCTGCGGATCCCCGGTAAAGGTCGACGACGCTGTCACGACGGGCTGATCCCCGATGGGGAGAGCGTAATTGTCGGCGAGCGACGGATTGGTGAGCGTCGCCGAACCGCGCAGCACCGCCTGTTCCGTGCCGGACTCCTGGAAGGCGTGATCGAAGCCATGCTGTTCCTCGGTCGCGTCGCTGAGCTGGGGAGAGCACACCCAGCGCACGGAGGTCAGCATGCAGCCGGACTCCTGCGGCTGAGCCTTGGCGAGCACGACGACGGACGGGTCGCCGCCGGCGACCGGGGGCGCGACGATCGTCCTGCTCGCGGACACCCCGGGCACGGTAATGCTGGCGATGGCCGCCTGGGCGCCGAGCAGCGGGACGGCAGGCGACGCGTCCAGGCCGATGATCGTGATGCGGAGCCAGCCGGAGGCGCCGGCCGGCACGCGCAGCGGCTGGCGGTTCCCGGTGATCCGCACCTGGTCGGTGACCCTGCCCGCCGCGGTGCTCACCTCGACCTTTGTCACCGGCGGCCCGATCGCCGGGTTGTCGGCGAAGGCCACCTGGACCCTGCTGGCGACTCCGAATCGGACATTCTTCTCAAGGTAAACTTCAATCCATTGCCCGAACGGACCGTTGAATGCTCCAGATTCCCACATGGTGGCCGCGTTTGCGTCGAAGGCCGCGTACGGGAGCGTCTCGGTTGCCCACTGGCTGGAGTTGGCCGTGATGTCCGAGGCGGATGAGGACGCGATCACGTTCCTGATGCCGGTGTACCTGGCGACGGTCAGGTACTTGCTCCAGTCGGCCTCGGTGTAGTCGTCGGTGGACAGGAACGTGTCCGCCGGCTGGCCGGCGGTGAGCGTCGGCGAGTAGTTCGTCCGGAGCTGGCCGAAATTGACCGTCCGGCGCCTGAGCGAGTCCGTGACGACCGAGCCGGTGACCGGCTGACCCGCTCCGTCGCCGTTGATGAGCACCGGCCGGTCGCCGAGCAGGCCCTCGTTGCCGAGCGTGATCATGGACTCCGGGGCTCCGTAGACGCGCAGCGTGCCCGCGGCCGGCTGCACGACGGCCGCCGCCTGGGCGCCGGCCACCTGGTAGATCTGCACCGCGGGGTAGGGCGTGTCAAAGCCGGCGACCGCGTCATCCGGGGTGCCGCCACCCACGGCTGGCCCGAACTGGGCCGCGAGCGTCATGCCGCCGGACGCGGCGATCGCGTCGTGCACCCGGGCCGGCCAGGTCCCGTCGAGCGCGGCACCGGACAGGTCATTGCGGACAAGCACGTACTTCACCCCCATCCGCGCGAGGACCGAGGTCAGGCCGGCTGAGCCGGCTCCGGCGGCGAACTGCTGGTCGATAGCGTCCAGCAGCCGTTCGTTGCCCACGGAGCCCACCGTTTCCAGGTTCCGACCGGCCCAGTCGACGTTCGTAAGTCCCTGGAGCACGTCGTCCATCGGGCTGCCCCAGGTGTACTCGCCGAAGGCCGCGCCCGGCTCGACGAGCACCGCCTGGTTGCCTGCATGCGCGGTCAGCCAGTCGGCCGCCGCCGCCCAGTAGGCCGGGACCTGGCTGAACGAGCCCGGGCTGGCCAGGCCGGTGCTGACGGCGGGCACCGCGAGGCTGCCGAGGGCGATTGCCGCCACGGCGCCAACGGCGGCCCGCGCACGAGCGGCCGACGGTGCGGCGAGCTTCCGCGGCGCGGCCAGCATCCGCTGGGCGGCCAGCACGTGGGCGAGCCCGAGCGCGAGCGGCAGGCGGATCATCGGGTCGAACTTCCACAGGTTGCGCAGCGGCGATGCCGGGCCGTTGATCAGCCCGATGAGCGGACGTTCCAGCGGGCTGCCAAGGCTGCTCACATAGCCGAGCGAGATGATCACGACGCCGCCGAGCACCGACCACAGCAGGAACCGTCGTTCCGGTATCGCGCGGTGAGCGAGGCCGGCCACGCCGAGCGCGGCAAGCAGCCCCGTGAGCGCGCCTGGCAGCACGCCGGTGCCGATGAGGAACGCGAGCGGCCGGTCGGGCTGCCCGTTCGTGGCCTGGTAGCCGATCCAGTTCTCGGTGCCGCGCAGGACGCTGAGCAGGCTGGTCGTCGACGCGGTCACCTGCGCGCTCTCGGTGAACGGCACGATGGAGACGCCGTACTTGGACAGCAGCACGAGCGGGATGGACCACGCGCTTGTGACGAGCAACGCGGCGGGTGCCCACCAGGCGAGCATGCGGAGCTGTGTTTGCCCCCGGG
>Ga0066797_1000318_pt1 | contig 14609 bp, 12 predicted proteins | sample PersoiDNA2013193_FD_76335 | JGI IMG/M metagenome (GOLD analysis project Ga0066797, IMG submission 76335) | Permafrost soil microbial communities from the Arctic, to analyse light accelerated degradation of dissolved organic matter (DOM) -... | ecosystem: Environmental > Terrestrial > Soil >... | reverse complement strand
TGAGGCCGACGCCGACGCCGACGCCGACGTTGAAGGCGACGGGCTGGCCGTGGCCCCGGACGCCGCGGGCACCGCGACGACGAGCGCTAGGCCCGCGACTACGCCAAGGGCGAGAAGCCTCCTCATTCGCTCGTTCCCTTCCTCGCCGCAACCTGCCGTGCGCTCTGCTCGTCGAGACGGCGGCGCTGCCGCCTGGTCAGCTCGCCTGGCGTCCCGCCGCCGATACGGCGCGCGATGGTGAACAGCACGAGTACCAGGATCACCAGCGCGAAGCCGCCACCGAAGGCCCGGATCTTGTCCGCGGGGGCCGGGCTCTGGATCTCGTAGTAGATGTAGAGCGGCAGGCTGGTCTGCCAGCCGTTGAAAGGGTTCGCGTTCATGCCCCTGGCAAATCCTGCGACGAGCAGCACCGGCGCCGTCTCCCCGATACCGCGCGCGATGGCTAGCACGACGGCGGTTGCCAGTCCTGACCGTGCGGTTGGCAGCACGACGTTCAGGACCGTTCGCCACTGGCTCCCGCCGAGCGCATAGGACGCCTCGCGGAGCGTGCCGGGGACGATCCGCAGCACGGTCTCCGAAGCCCTGGTCACGATCGGGAGCATGGTGACCGCCAGCGCGAGCGAGGCGGTGAAACCGCTCTTCGGCAGGCCGATCGTGAGCACGGCGAAGGCCAGGATGAACAGCCCGGAGATGATGTCGGGCAGTGACGTCATCGCGTCGACGAGCGTGCGCACCGGGCCGGCCGCGCGCCCGCCGACCTCGGCGAGGTATACCGCGGCCAGGATACCGAGCGGAACCGACAGCAGGGTCGCAAGCAGGATCTGCTCCATGGTCCCGACCAGCGCGTGCGCCACGCCGCCGACGTATACCGGGCTGAGCGGCCCCGCGTTCGCCATCGTCTGCGTGATAAAGCCCGGGTACCTGGCCGCTGCGAAGCCGCGCACCAGCGTATAAGCGACCTGGTCGATGACGATCGCCGTGGCGAGGACGCCGCCCGTGGAAAAGGCGACAGAGAAGAACTTGTCCCTGACGGACTGGATGTCCCACTGGAAGGCGGCGATGGCCGTGTAGAAGACGAGGAACAGCACATACCAGCTCACCCAGAAGCCGAGGACTCCGGAGAACGGCAGCACCCGCTCGAACAGCACCCAGTCGAGCCCGAGGGCGCCGATGGCGGCCCCGGCGGGGGTCAGCACGTTTTCCGCGGTGACCGTGCGGATGCGCAGCGGCGTGTCGGCTGCGGGCCCTGGTGTCGTGGTCTGCGCGGTCACTGTGTCGCCGGCCATCAGTCAGCCGTCGCCGATCCGGACCGGGATCGGCTGATCACGATCGCTCCTAGCGTGTTGACGACCAGGGTCATCCCGAAGAGCACGAGTCCGGCCGCCATCAGCGCGGACAGCCCCATGGACCCGGCGTCGGGGAAGGAGCCGAAGTCGACCGCGATCCTGGACGCGATGGAATTGCTGCCTGACTCCAGGATGTGGAAGTTGAAGCGCCAGACCGGGGAGATGATCAGCGTCACCGCGATCGTCTCACCGAGCGCCCTGCCTAGCCCGAGCATCGTGGCGCCAATCACGCCGGCCCGGCCAAACGGCAGCACGACGGTGCGTACCATCCCCCACCGGGTCGCGCCGAGGGCGTAAGCGCCCTCCCGTTCGCCCTGCGGGGCCTGGGAGAACACCTGGCGGGAAAGGGACGTGACGATCGGGATGACCATCAGCGACACCACGACACCGGCGATGAACGTCGAGCCGACGTAGTTGGCGGCTATCGAGGTGGACAGCCGGAAGTTGAAGAAGGGGACGAAGCCCAGGTGCCTGCCGAGCCAGCTGTCGAACCCGATGATCCTGGGCAGCAAGAAGAGCAGCCCCCATATACCGAAGATGATGCTCGGGATGGCGGCCATCAGGTCCATCAGCGCGATCAGCGGCCGCTTGAGCCGCGGCGGCGCATACTCCGAGATGTACAGCGCGATCGCGATCCCGGTCGGGACCGCGATGATCATCGCGATCAGCGCGATGAGGATGCCGAACGGCAAGATGGCCGCGATGCCGAAGTGCTGCGGGCTGAAGGTGATCCACGCCGAGGTGGTGAGGAACTGCGCGCCCATGAAGCGGAACGCCTTGGCGGCGCGGATGATCAGAAAGACCAGGATCAGTCCGGTGATCACGAACACCGACCACCCCGACGCGCGCAGGATACCGCGGAAGATCTTGTCCCCCGTGGATACCCGCGCCGCAATGGCCCGTGGAGTATCTTCGGGAACCGAGGGCATCATTCGTGTGTGTGCCTCAGAGGGCATGGCCGGTTCCCCCCGCTCCTTCTTTACGGTGGCCTTCTGGTGGCACCGCTGGCCATAGTTCCTGACAAGCTGGTCAAACGCGGTGCGTTACGGTGTCCTTGTCTCAACCGGGAGATGAACACAAGCTTAAGAAGCCTGAGCACGCAAAAGCAGCGGCCCCCCGCCGCAATGGCGGGGGGCCGCTTGTTACGTGCCTAGTTATACGGTGCGCGATCTCCTACGAGATGCTGCCGCAGTTGGGGATCGTCAGGAACCCGTAGTTCGTGATGTCCTTCGCCGCGACCGGGCTGGAGCAGAGGAAGCCCTTCTGCGCCCTGGACCCGAAGATCTTCACCAGGCTCGGTGGGATGGCGATCTTCGTCGCCTGGACGCGTGTGACGTTGTACAGCGTGCGCCCGAACTTAGAGGCCGCGAAGGCAGGCTTGATCACCTTGCCGTTGAGCGGGGCAATGCCGTTGATCTTGTCAAGGCCGAGCACGCCCACCGAGTTGGCGCCGAACTTGTTCTGGCCTTTGCCCGAGTGGAAGGCCTGCTCGACGTAGGAGCCGACCGAGAACGGGAAGATCGCCGCCGGGTCGTTCAGCAGCTTGTTGGTGCCCTCGTTCTCCTCGATCGAGCCCGTCGGGCCCGTCCCGTCGCTGACGCAGCTGCCCGGGTTCTTGACGTTGATCGCCTTGAGGAAGAACGATCGCGTGCCTGAGCTCGACTGCGGGAGGAACGGCTTGATGACGGCGTTCTTGCCGCCGAAGGCATTCCAGTTCCGCGCGCCCGGGGCACAGGTGTAGATCGCGGTCAGGTCGGCGGTGGTCAGGTTCGCCGGTGCGTCGGTCCCGCCGAACTTGGCAGACCGTGTGGCGTAGGTGACCGCGTCCCTGGCGAACGCCACGTAGGCGATGCCGTTCTTTTGGAGCGGCGGTGCCGTCGAGGCGCGTCCGCTGGACGACCGCGCGAAGTCGACGCAGAAAAGCCCCTTACCGTCGAGCGTGTTGGCCGTCAGGGCCTTGACCCCCGCGCCCGAGCCATTCGGCCGCGCGATGCTCTTGATGCCACCGCAGCCGGCCTTGGTCACGATCTTGGCGCTGCCGACCGCGTCCCAGCTGTAGAGATACGGGCGCGCGGCGCTGTGCTTGCTCGCCGGGACTGTCGTGTTGTAGTCAATCGAAATCTGGTCGAGCACGAACTGAGTGGTGTTCGATCCAACGCCGACGACGTCGAAGGCCGCCGGAAGGATGGGCTTGCCGTTCTTCCCGACCGGGTCGGCCGACGCGGCGGTGACCGTTCCCGCCACGAGGGCGATAACGGCTGCCGCCGACAGGGCGCCAGCAAACAGTGTGGTGAGTTTTCGCATTCCGCTGCCTCCAGTTTGCTGTCCGCCCACGGGTCCCGCGCGGTCCCGGTGCGCGGGTAAGGCGGACATGCCGATCACGACTCTGCCCGTGAAGACGCACCGGGACAAGGGAACGCTCAATGTCGGAAAGGTGATCTCTAAACGGTTAAACGATGACCGCCCGGCAAATAAAAGGTTGCGGGAAAGTGTCACTGAAGAGCGCAAGCAAAGGTAAATGTATTTCCGGTTAACAGAGAATATAGAAATCATCCATACATGATTAGATATTATTTGGTGGTAATAGTAGGAAATTGTTCATGGTTACGCGCTGATCGCTAGCCGGCACGGATGGTTCCGGATGGCGCGCGGTGGGCGACGATGTGATCGGATGGCTGGCGATTCAACTGGTTCCGGAGGTTTAACATCTCTGAAATGACGGAAAGATCCACCTTCAGTAACTTTGTGCACGGAAACCGTTGTTGACACCAGGGAGGGGTGACGCATGGCCACTACCGAAGGCACGCCGCCAATGATCGCTGAACAGCAAGTGGACAAGGGCCTCAAGAGCGGTGCGCTTGGCCTGGTCTCCAGCATCGTCATGGGCGTGGCCTCGACGGCCCCCGCCTACAGCCTGGCGGCGACGCTCGGGCTCATCGTGGTGGCCGTCGGCCTTGGCGCGCCGATCGTCGCGGTGTTCGCGTTCATTCCCATCTTCCTCACGTCGATCGGGTACAGCGAGCTGAACAAGGCCGACCCGGACTGCGGTACCACGTTCACCTGGGCCTCGCGCGCGTTCGGGCCGCGGACCGGCTGGGCGGGCGGCTGGGGGATCGTCGTCGCCGACGTGCTTGTCATGGCGAGCCTGGCGCAGGTCGCCGGGCAGTACCTGTTCCAGCTGTTCGGTGCCCATAGCATCGGCGCGAACCCGACGAGCGTCTGGGTGCTGCTGGCCGGCGTGGCGTGGATCATCGTGATGACGTACATCTGCTACCGGGGCATCGAGGTGTCCGCGATGCTCCAGCGGGTACTGCTCGCCGTCGAGGTGGTCATGCTGCTTGTGTTCTCGGTGGTCGCGCTCGTGCGGGTGGGGACCGGTCACCATCCGAGCACCTCGGTGAGCCCGGCGTGGTCCTGGTTCAACCCGTTCCACATTTCGAGCTTCTCGGCGTTCATCAGCGGCATCATCTTGATGCTCTTCATCTACTGGGGCTGGGATACCGCGGTCGCGGTCAACGAGGAGACGGCCGACAAGGAGAAGACGCCGGGGCGGGCGGCGATCATCTCCACGGTCATCCTGCTGATCACCTACGTGCTGACGATCCTCGCGGCCCAGTCGTTCGCGGGTGTCGGCACGACGGGTACCGGCCTGGCCAACCCGAACAACTCGGGCGATGTGCTTTCGGTGCTCGGCAGCGAGGTGTTCGGCGGCTCCGGCTTCGGGCTGTTCCTCGCCAGGCTGCTGATCCTGATGGTGCTCAGCTCCGCGGCGGCCTCGACGCAGACGACGATTCTGCCCACGGCGCGCACCACGCTCTCGATGGCGGTCTACGGGGCGATCCCCAAGATCTTCGCCAAGATGCACCCGCGCTACCTGACGCCCACCGTGTCGACGATCGTGATGGGCGCCATCTCGATCGCGCTCTATATCCCGTTCAACTACCTGTCGGGCGGAAACATGATCCCCGACGCGGTGACCGCGATCGGGCTCTACATCGCCTTCTATTACGGGCTCACCGGTTTCGCCTGCGCCTGGTACTACCGCAAGACGCTCACGTCGAGCGCCCGCAACCTGTGGATGCGGGGCATCTTGCCGGCGCTCGGCGGCCTGCTCATGTACTTCGCCGGCGGCTGGAGCCTCTGGGCGGACTGGGATGTGGCATCGAACAACAGCTACACATCCTGGCTGATGCCGTTCTGGCCGCACTGGTACATCGGCGGGGTCTTCCTGATCGCGTTCTTCTCCGCGCTCGTCGGCCTTGTCGCCGGGGTCTGGGTCCGGTTCGTCAAGCCGGGCTTCTTCAGGAAGGAGACCCTGACCAGGGCCACCCCGACCCTTGTACCCGAATCGTAAATCTGTACCCGAACCGTAAATCGGCATGGCACCGCGAAGCCCCGCACGGGAATGCCCGTGCGGGGCTTCGGATCAGCGATGGGTGCCGTTGCCAGCGGATCGCTTACATCGTCTCGAGCGCGGCCTTGAGCAGGCTGGGGGTCTTGGCGGCCGACTCGGCCTGCAGGCAGACCTCCTCGATCACCTCGAGGTAGCTGTCGACCTCGGTTGCCTTGTCGAGGTAGAGAGCGCTGGTGAGCTGCTCGATGAAGACGACATCCCGCAGATCGGGCTCGGTGTAGCGGAGGATCGTGAACGGGCCGCCCATCGCCCGGTGCGCGCCAGCGGAGAAGGGCAGGATCTGGAGCGTCACCGCCGGATGGTCGCACATCTCGATCAGGTGCCTGATCTGTGCCCTCATGACCTCAGGGCCGCCGATGACCCGGCGAAGCGCGCTTTCGTCCATCACCGCCCATAGCGTGGGCGGGTGCTCCCTGTGCAGGATCTCCTGGCGCGCCATCCTGGCCTCGGCGCGGCGGATGACCTCGTCTTCCGTCGGCTGGTTGCCGAGCCGGATGACCGCCTGTGCGTAGGGCTCGGTCTGCAGCAGGCCGGGCACGAACTGCAGCTCGTATTCCCTGATGAACGAGGCGGCGGCCTCAAGGCCGAAGTAGGGCTCGACCCAGTGCGGCAGGATGTCTGAGTACCCCTGCCACCAGCCAGGAGTACCCGACCCACGCGCCAGCCTCAGCAGCGCCTCGCGTTCTTCGCTTGGGCCGACCCCGTAGAGGGTCAGCAGGTCGCAGATGTCGCGCTCCTTGAACGCGACACGACCATGTTCCATGCGGCTGATCTTGGAATGCGAGCCGCGGATGACGAGGGCGGCTCGCTCGGTTGTGATGCCCGCGTCCTCACGCAGTCGACGGAGGTGACCGCCGAGCACGAGGCGCTGCACTGTCGGACCCGCTGAGCGCGGGCCGTATAGCGGCTGGGGGACCTCCGGAGCGGAGTCCTCTGGCGACAGCATCGCTACTCCTCGTTCGCTCAGATCAGGAAATGGTCATGGGCATGGGTCAGTAGTCTCGCACGTGATCATGCCATTGCGTAAGAGGAAGCGATGACAATTGCATAGTAAGCAAGTCCGTCAGGAAATCTTGCCCGTTCGATAGTCACCCAGGGAAGATCACATCAGGTGATCGAACTCGCCGTCCTTGGCGCCTGCCAGGAACGCGGTTATCTCGGCGCGCGTGTAGACCAGCGCCGGGCCGGTGGGGAAGCGGGAATTCCTGACGGCGATCCCGCCCTCGGGGAGAAGGGCGACTTCGACGCACGCGCCGTTCGGGTTGCTGTGCTTGCTCTTGCGCCAGGTAACGTCGCTGAGTTCGGTGGCGGGCATGCCGTTATATGTGTGACTCATGTTACTTCCAGTTCCTTCCAGTGAGCGCACCTTGATTATGCCACGCAAACGCCCCGAATGAACGTGCATCTACATTTGCATGAGAGGGACGTGCATCCCTGCACGCGACGGATGAACGTGCATCCGGTCTTGCATCTGCACGGCATGTCCGGCATCATGGAACTGCGGCATATCCCCACATACTGCGACAGGCACTGTTTTAACCCCCAAAGACGATGCAGAAAGCGGTTTCGTTGGCTCACCTGAGGGTTGCTGAGTGGGAGCCGGATGATGACGATGAAGTGGTCGTACCCATCATTCCGGCTCTGCCAGCATCCCCCCCGCAGCTCCTGCCGGTCCCTTCGGCTTGGTGGGAGACGCCCGCGGTGACAAGCCGCCCGTTGAGCCCGATGCCGGAAGAGGCGAGGAACGCGCGCCAATTCGTGCGCGAGATGCTCACCTGCTGGGGGCTCGGGTATCTCACCGACGACGCCGAGCTCATCATCGCCGAGCTTGTCGGTAACGCGGTCAGGCACGGGCTCCGAAGCCTGCCTCAGGTCCAGCGGCCCAGGTCGGAGAAGGCCGGCGCGGCGACGTCGGTAGCCGGGCCATTCGGGCTCAGGCTGTGCCTGCTCCGTCGGGTCGGCGAGGTGATGCTCGCGGTTACCGACCCAAGTGACGAGGCCCCCGCTCCCAAGGCGCCGAGCTACACCGGGGAGAGCGGTCGCGGCCTGCAGATCGTGGGTGCTCTCAGCTACGTCTGGGGCTGGTCGCCGATCGAGGGTCACGGCAAGGCGGTCTGGGCCGTCCTGCGCTGCTCCTAGCGCCTTGGTTTATCGTGAGACTGGCTCATCTGCCACAGAAAGCACATGCTCGATCAGCGTGATCAGCACTTCCTTAGCGGACTCCCGTGAGCGCGCGTCGCACAAGATGATCGGCAAGCTGGGGTCGAGGTCAAGAGCGGCGCGCACGTCCTCAATCGAGTAGTGCCGTGACCCTTCAAAGCGATTGAGGGCCACGACGAACGGGATGTCACGGCGCTCGAAGTAGTCGATCGCGGGAAAGCAGTCCGCGAGCCGTCGCGTGTCGGCGAGCACCACGGCGCCGAGCGCGCCGAGCACGAGTTCGTCCCACATGAACCAGAAGCGCTCCTGCCCGGGCGTGCCGAACAGGTAGAGCACCAGGTCCTCGCGGAGCGTGATCCTGCCGAAGTCCATCGCGACGGTGGTCGTCGTCTTGCGCTCCACCCCGGCCGTGCTGTCCACGAGAGCACTGCTCTCGGTCAGCGGTTCCTCGGTGCGGAGCGGCCTGATCTCGCTGACCGCGCCGACGAGCGTGGTCTTGCCGACCCCGAAACCCCCAGCGAGCAGGATCTTGATCGCACGGTGTCGGCGTGCCCCGTCCCCGGCCGCCTCAAAGCCCCCGTAGGCCATGCAGCACCTCCCTGAGCGTATTTTTGTCAATCAGCCGTGCCTTGACGGGCACCGGCGCATGAATCGTCACGAGGCCGACCTCGCGCAGGTCCGCGAGAAGGATGCGGACCACGCCGAGCGGAAGATCGACATCTGAAGCTATGTCCACCACCGTCGTGGGTGCCTGGGCACGCTGCAGCACAGTGAAGTGCTCTGGTCCGAACCCGCCTGGATCCGCGACCCGCGAGCGGGTCGCGGTTACCGTGGCGACCAGGTCGAAGGCCTCTCCGGAATGCCGTGTCCGGCCTTGCGTCAAGGCATACGGCCTGACCACCGGGCCCGCCGCAGCGTCAAGCCACTGTTCGTCGTTCGACGGCATGGGTCCCTGCCCCTAGGGTGCCATAACACGGAGTGGGTCCGCATGTTGACTTGCAGGTGGTCACCGGTGCGCTGTACGAGAACCGCCATCTCGTACGCCACCTGGCCTATGTCTGCCTCCGCCCCGGTCAGCACCGCCAGGCAGGTGCCCTGGCCGGCCGCCGACACGAAGAGGAAGCCCGACGTCATCTCGATGATCGTCTGACGGACATCACCGCCGCCGAAGTGCCTGCCCGCGCCGCGGGCGAGCGACTGGAACCCCGCGGCGAGCGCGGACAGATGCTCGGAGTCGGCCTGCTCGAGCCCTTGGGAGGAACCGAGTGCCAGGCCGTCCTGAGAAAGGAAAACCGCCCTGGTGATATGCGGAACGCGCATCACCAGGTCATCGAGGAGCCAGTCAAGCTGGCTCACTGGGAATCCATTAGTCTCCATCGACTTCCCCCTCCGTATCTCCTTGCGACTGTGACCGGCCTTGCTGCCAGCCGCGCTGCATAGCCGAGAGAGTGTTCCGCATGACCGTCAGCGATTCTGCTGAGGCCCGAGGAACACCCGCAGGCTCGTGAGAGCTCGCCGCTGCGGAAGCGCGCAGTTCTGGAGCGAGGTTTGCCTGGCGAACGCGGCGCGGCAGGCCATTGTAATCGTTGCCGTCAGCATCCCCGCTGCTATCACCGCCGTCTGCCGTGCCGTTGTTACCGATGGTGCTGCTACCGACGCCGTTGTTCCCCATGTCGGTGGCCCCGAAGTCGGGGTACGACTGCGCGTACGGGGCGTCCGCCGGGAAGGCCTGCTGTCCGGGGTCTTGTTCGGTCCGCCGCATCGGGGTGAAGACGTCGAACGGAGCCCCCGGCGGCACAGTTGGCCGGCTGACCGGCACGCCGGTCACCACCGGGACGTCATCCGCGCCATGCCGGCCCCTGCGGGGACCGGTCTCGGAGATCCCAGGCGCGGCCGGAGGGGTCGGCGCGGGGGGTGTCCGGGTGGCGCCGTTCGCGCCGAAGCCATTCGGCGTGGTGCCCGGATGCCGGAGCGCACCGGATATGCGGATCGGCTCGTCCGGCCCGGCGGCGTCGGCGGACCTGTTCGAACCAGACCAGCCATTCGACGAAGACCGGCCGTTCGACTCGGGCCGGTCATTCGACCCGTGCCAGTCGTTGCCTGCGGCTGGGGTGGCCGGCATGCTGACCGCCCCTGACTGGGGCGGCCTGGAGTTTCCAGCCCCCGCCATGAAGGTGCCCGCCATGAAGGCGTCCGCGCCGGTCCCCGCGCCGTTCGAGGCGAAGCCGCCGGTGGCGGCTCCGGTCCCGTGGCCCGTGGTGATCGCGGCGGGACCGTCCTCGACGATGAGCACGCGCGGGATGAGGGCGACCGCCGTGGTGCCGCCGTACGGCGACGCGCGGAGCGTGATGCTGATCCCGTGCCGCCTGGCGAGCTGGCCGACGACGAACAGGCCGAGCTGCTCGGTGTTGGCCGGGTTGAGCGTCGGCGGGTTCGCGAGCCGGTCGTTCAGCTCGGCGAGGCGCTGCGGGCTCATGCCGAGGCCGCGGTCCTCGATTTCGATCGCGAACCCGTTGGCGACGGTCTCGCCGCCTACCCGGACCTGCGTGAACGGCGGAGAGAGGGTGGTCGAGTTCTCGATCAGCTCGGCGAGCAGGTGGATCACGTCGGTAACCGCGGACCCGGCGAGCGCCGCGCGGGACTGAGTGGAGACGGTCACCCTGGCGTAGTCCTCGACCTCGGCGACCGCGCCGCGCATCACGTCGACGAGCTTGATCGGCGCTGACCAGCTCCGGCCGGGTGCGGCGCCGGAGAGGATGATGAGACCCTCCGCGTGCCGCCGCATCCTCGTCGTGAGGTGGTCCATCTTGAAGAGGTCTTCGAGCACGTCCGGGTCGGTGGCCTGGCGCTCCATCTCATCGAGCACGGTGAGCTGGCGCTGCAGCAGCGACTGGTTGCGGCGCGCCAGGTTGCGGAACATGTCGTTGACGCCCTGCCTGAGCCGCGCCTCTTCGACGGCGGACCGCAGGGCGGTCTGCCGCACCGTGTCGATCGCCTGCCCGACCTGCCCGATCTCGTCGCTGCCGACGAGCAGCGGTGGTGCCTCGGCGGCGACGTCCACGGACTCGCCGCGGCGCAGCCTGGCGACCACGGCGGGCAGCTGCTCGTTCGCCAGCGTGAGGGCGGACCTGCGGAGGAACGTGAGCCGGCGGTTGATGGACCGGCCGAGCAGGATCGTGACGATCAGCGTGAGGATCAGGCCCGCCGCGCCGAGCGTGGCCACCTCCGCCAAGCGCTTCTTGGCGGCGATCGCCGGTGCCGCGTTGGCGGTCAGCACCGCGGTGGCCGTGTCGGTGCCCGCCGCGCTCGCGGCGCGCATCCACGTGGTGGTGATCGTCTTCCAGGAGGAAGAGGTGAGGCCAAGCAGTTTGATCTCGCCGAGCGGGACGCCTGCCGCGACGGCCGTCTGGATCGCTGTCAGGTTCTTCTGCAGTGCGGCCGGCGCATCAGCGTTCGAGATGGCGTTATAGGTCTTGAGCTCGGCTGGGGTGAACAGGTCCGCATAGAGCAGCGTGTCGTCTTGCAGCCGTCCCGTGGCCTGGTTGAAGACCACCCGGTCCGCGCTTGTCAGCGATCCGGACGCGAGCGCGCCGGCCAGCACGGCGTCCTGTTCTGAGACGTCCTCCTGGGTGTTGACCGCGGAGATCAGGCCGAGGCCCTGCTCCGCGCCGGCCGCGTTGGTAATGCTGCTCGCGGCGGACTGAAGCACCGCCCCCTGCCCGGCGATGACATCGGTGTAGGCCGCGAGCGCCTGAAGCGGTGCCACCTTCTTGGCGGTGATCTCGCCGCGCAGCGTGGTCATGCTGTTGATGCTGGCGGTCATCGCGGCGATGTCGGCGGTCTCCTGCGCGGTCGCGCTGTTCTTGGTACCCGATGAGTTGAGCGCCGCCTCAAGCGTGAGCTCGCCCTCCTCGGTGGTCTTGACCGCACTGAGGTAAGTGTTGAGGCTCGCGTTGTCGGGATGTGACAGGTACACGACCGCGGTGCGGCGTTCGGCCTGCACCAGGTTGACGAAGTTGGTCAGCGGCTCGGCGGTGTCATTGATCAGGTTCGGTGCCCGGTCCTGGTTCAGCCAGTTGGTCACGGAGGTGTCAGCGACGTACCCGAACAGGCCGAGCATCGTGATCAGCGGGATGGCAACCAGAAAGTAGATTCTGAGCCGTATGGATCGGCCGCGCGATCCCATGTGGCGACCCCCTGAAGGTAACGAGTAAAGGCAAGCAACGATATCGCGCATCTCGCGTTGATCGTGGCCAAATCGGTACATTTCACGATAGGAAACTGCTGGTAGTGGTGTTATTCAGTGTGCTTCCGGTGGTCCGGTGACCGCCCCCTTTGTCGGTGCCACCGCCTAGGCTGGAAACCGTGACCACGACCCTTCTCGACGGACTCAACCCGCAGCAGCGCGCCGCCGTCACCCATGCCGGCGGGCCGCTGCTCATCGTCGCCGGGGCCGGCTCGGGGAAGACCCGGGTACTCACCCACCGGATCGCGTACCTGCTTGCCGAGCGCGAGGTATCGCCTGGAGAGATCCTCGCGATTACATTTACCAACAAGGCGGCAGGCGAGATGGCTTCCCGGGTCGCCGAGCTCGTCGGCCCCCGGGCGCGGGCGATGTGGGTGATGACGTTCCACTCCGCATGCGTGCGGATCCTGCGCCGCGAGGCGAAGAGGTTCGGGTACCCGCAGAATTTCTCGATCTACGATGCGGCGGACTCCCAGCGGCTGATGGCGCTCGTCTGCCGCGAGCTCGAGCTCGACGCGCGCCAGTACCCGCCCAAGTCGATGGCGACGCAGGTCTCGAACCTCAAGAACGAGCTCGTCGACTACGAGTCGTTCGCCTCGCGCGCGATGGAACCGCGGGACAGGGTGCTCGCCGAGGTGTACACGGAGTACCAGCGTCGCCTCGCCGCGGCGGGCGCGATGGACTTCGATGACCTGATCATGCTCACGGTCAACCTGCTCCAGGCCTTCCCCGATGTCGCCGCCGCCTACAGGCACCGCTTCAGGCACGTGCTCGTGGATGAGTACCAGGACACCAACCATGCCCAGTATGTCCTGATCAGGGAACTGGTATCCGGTGGCGGCTCTCTCTTTGGATATGGAACGGACCGGGGTGCCTCTGGCTCCCCAACTGATCCTGAGGGGTTGGAGAGGCCTGCTGAACTCTGTGTAGTCGGCGACGCCGACCAGTCCATCTACGCGTTCCGTGGCGCGACAATCAGGAACATCACCGAGTTCGAGCAGGACTACCCGGACGCGACGGTGATCCTGCTCGAGCAGAACTACCGGTCAACCCAGACCATCTTGTCGGCGGCGAACGCCGTGGTGTCACGCAACCCCGGCCGCAAGCCGAAGAACCTGTGGTCAGACGCGGGCGCCGGGCCGCCGATCACCGCCTACGTCGCGGACAACGAGCACGACGAGGCGGCGTTTGTCGCCGAGGAGGTCGACCGGCTGAGCGATGAGGGCCTCGCGACCCCGGGCCAGGCGGCCGTCTTCTACCGGACGAACGCGCAGTCCCGCGTGTTCGAGGAAGTGTTCATTCGGGTCGGGCTGCCGTACCGCGTGGTCGGCGGCGTGCGCTTCTACGAGCGGCGCGAGGTCCGCGACCTGCTCGCCTACCTCCGGCTGCTCGCCAACCCCGCGGATGAGGTGTCGCTGCGCCGGGTGCTCAACGTGCCCAAGCGCGGCATCGGGGAGCGAGCGGAGGAGTACGTCGCCGGCTACGCGTCCAGGGAGCGGATCTCCTTCGCCGAGGCGCTGCGCGTGCCGGGTGACGTGCCTGGCCTCGCCGCGCGGTCGGCCTCGGCGATCGCCGGCTTCAACAAGCTAGTGGGCGATCTGCGCGAGCAGGCGAATTCAGGCGGCCCCGTCGCCGAACTGGTGGAAGCCGTGCTCGACAGGACCGGGTACCAGGCGTCGCTCGAGACCTCCGAGGACCTCCAGGACGTGACCCGGGTGGAGAACCTCCAGGAAATGGTCTCGGTGGCGCGCGAGTTCGATGGCCAGTCATCCCCCGAAGGTACGCTGGCCGACTTCCTCGAGCGGGTCGCGCTCGTCGCCGACGCGGATCAGATCCCGGACGGCGAGGAGCACGGCGGGCTGGTGACGCTGATGACGCTGCACACCGCCAAGGGCCTGGAGTTCCCCGTGGTGTTCCTCGTCGGCATGGAGGAGGAGGTGTTCCCGCACCAGCGGTCGCTGACCAACGCGCGGGAACTCGAGGAGGAGCGACGGCTCGCCTACGTCGGTATCACCCGCGCACGGGAGCGGCTCTACCTGACCAGGGCCGCGTTCCGGAACTGGTGGGGTCGCCCGGCATACCACACGCCGTCCCGGTTCCTCTCCGAGATCCCGGCCTCCCTCGTGGAATGGAAACGGGACGCGAAGGCGGTGGCCGCGGCGTCGACACCCGCGTCGGCGCGGATGGCGGCCAGGCCTGGCGTGAACTCCGTCGGCAACAGGACCATTCCGGTGCTGACGCCGGGGGACCGGGTAAACCACGACAAGTTCGGCCTCGGCACCGTGGTCTCCGCCGACGGTCATGGCGACAGCGCGGAGGCGAAGATCGACTTCGGCGGGGAGTATGGGCTGAAGCACTTGGTCCTGCGGTATGCGCCGCTGGAAAAGCTGTAACTCCGGTCCCCAGCTAAGCGCTGGTCCCAGGGGTCGCGGGGGTTCTGGGG
>Ga0066797_1000317_pt1 | contig 14622 bp, 14 predicted proteins | sample PersoiDNA2013193_FD_76335 | JGI IMG/M metagenome (GOLD analysis project Ga0066797, IMG submission 76335) | Permafrost soil microbial communities from the Arctic, to analyse light accelerated degradation of dissolved organic matter (DOM) -... | ecosystem: Environmental > Terrestrial > Soil >... | reverse complement strand
CTACCGCAGCGACGCCGACGGCGATGCCGATGCCGATGCCGCCTCGCCCCGCGACCATCCAGCGGGGACAACGGGGCCAGGGGCTGGCGCGGTCGCGGGGCGAGGCGGCATCGGCATCGGCATCGCCGTCGGCGTCGCTGCGGTAGCGGTCGGCACGGCGACCCGCTCGGCGGCAGGAGGTAGGAATCGCAGCGCCCAGGTCACGACACTCGCCCGCAACTGAGCGAACGGCCCTGGCGACGCGACCGCGGGGGCCTCTTCCCGGGCGCGCTCCCGCTCCCGCATCTCGCGCCGGGTGAGTCCCGCCGCCGGCGCGGATGCCGAGGCGAGGGCGCCGGCCTGCTCCGCCCCGATCCCGGCCGGAACGCGCACGCCGCCGCGCCAGGCCTCGACGAGCTCGGGCGAGCGGGTCTGCGCACGCATCAGCGCGAGCAGACCGAGACCCAGCAGGAGCAACGCCCCGCCGACCGCCATCGCGGGTGCGAACCACGGCGTGGTCACCGGGTGCGGCCAGGACAGCTCGAGCTCGGGCGCGGTCGGACTCGTGCCGACGCTCACCGCTAGCGCGCTCCACCGTCCCGGGCGGCTCGCCCACGTCAGGGTGGCGGAGTCCTTGCCGTTGGCCTGAACCAGCCACATGTCCGACCCCGAAGGGTCGGGCGCGACGCCGCCCGTGGTGGCGCTCCCCGCCGTCGCGGCGGCCGACGCGCCGCCGCCGTCCGCCGCCGCGCTCGGAGTCGGGTCAGTGCTTGCAGTCGGGTCAGTGCTTGCAGTCGGGCTTGCGGTATCGCCCGCGGATGGGCTCGCGGAAGCCTGCGGCACGCTCGCAGCGGCCGAGTCCGTGGCGAGGTGCGTCCACGAGGACAGCCCGGTGACCAGCACGTGCGGACTCGCTGCCGCCCAGGCGGCGACGTCAGAGTCCCGGCCGATCACGATCACGACGCGCGACCCTGGCGCGCTTGCGCGGACGGTGACCTCGGACGAGACCAGGTCGAGCACTCCGGGGGCGGTGACCACGACGTTCCCGGCGTCCGCCGGGATCGCGACCGCACGGACGGTCGGCAACGGCATCCAGAGGGTCGCGGAAGCGATCCCCAGACCGACGACGAGCAGGCCGAGCAGCACGATTGCCGCGGGCCGGAAACGCTTCAGCACAGAGCATCCTTTCGGAACGGACTCCCCAGGATAGGCGAGGCCTGCCGATCCGGGCGCCCCAGAGCACGCGCGGAGCCTTTCCCGAGGCGCGCGCGAGGCCCTCAGGCCGATACGGTGGCACGCAGATGTGCCGCCCCCGCAACGGTGTCGGCACTGTTCCCGGGCCGAGTGGCGGCCACGGTGCTCAGGAGGTTTATGTGTCCGATCAGCGTGAGTCGATCCCCGTGGTCCTTCGCGGCTACGACCGGGCCGCGGTGGACGCCCGTGTGGCGTCCCTCGAGCAGGCCCTGGCCGCTGCGCGTTCGCAGGTCGAGGCGCTCGACGCGCGCACGATCCAAGCGGCGGGCGAGCTCTCCGAGGCACACCGTCAGCTGCGCGAAGCCGAGCGTCCCACCTACTCCGGCCTCGGTTCACGGATCGAGCAGCTGCTCCGCTCTGCCGAGGAGCAGTCCTCCGCGGTGGTCGCTCAGGCCAACGCCCAAGCGGCCGATGCGCTGGCTCGCGCCAAGCTCTCCGCCGGCCAGCTGCGTGCCCGAGCCGAGAACGAGGTGGCCGAGCTGCTGGCCACCGCTCGCCGGGAGGCCGACGAGGTCCGGTCGACCGCGGCCTCCGAGGCAGAGACCCAGCTCGTCAACGCTCAGCGCCGGGCCGAGGAGCTGGTCGGTTCGGCCGAGCGCGAGGCGGCTCGGATCCACGGGCTGCTGAACGCCGAGGAGTCCGAGCGGCGGGCCGGACTCGAGCGCGAGCTGGGCACCTTGCGCGCGACCGTTGAGCGGGAGGCGACCGAGCTGCGGGTGTCGACCGAACTGCACGCGCACGGGCTGCGATCGACCACCGAGGCCGAGACGACGGCCCAACGGACCGAGGCCGAGGAGTATGCCCGGGAGCTCCGCGGGAACGCGGAGGCCGAGACGAATGCCCTGCGCCAGAGGACCGAGACCGATGCCGCCGAGCTGCGGCGAGCCGCCGAGGAGTACTCGGCGACCATGCACTCCGACGCCGACAAGAAGGCCGCCGAGGTCACCCGCCTCGCCGAGACCGAGTCGGCGCGGGTCCGCGCCGCCGCCAAGGAGTACGCCGACAAGCTGCGCTCCGACGCGGATCGCGAGGCGACGGCGTCGCGCCAGCGGGTGGCGGCCGAGGTCGCTGCCCAGCGCACGGAGGCCGAGCAGTACGCGGCGCTGGTCCGCACCACGGCCGATCGGGAGATCGGCGAGCTCAAGGCCAACCTGACCGACGAGCTCACCGCGGTACGCACCACGCACGACGACGAGCTCGCGACGACGCGCACGGAGACCGAGCACTACGTCTCGGATCTTCGCTCGGCAGCTGACCGGGAGACCGCGGACCAGCGCGACGCGGCTGTCGCCGAGACGGCGCATCTGCGCGACACGGCCGAGCGGGAGACGAGTGAGCTCCGCGCCCAGGCCGACCGCGAGGTGGCCGAGCTGCGCGCCGCAGCGCAGCGTGAGGCGACCGCGCTGCGCGAGTCGACCCGGGTCGACGTCGAGCGCATCATCGCGCTGGCCCGTCGCGGTGCCACCGAGACCGTGAGCGCGGCGAAGGCCGAGTCCGATGATCTTCGTCAGACGGCACAGACGCTCGTGGCCGACGGCGAGCTCGACATCGCGACCCGACACGAAGCCGCCGAGAAGGCCGACACCGAGCGCCACGAGGCAGCCCGCGCCGAGACGGAGAAGCTCGTCCATGATGCGGAGGCGCACGCCACGGCTGCCGAGGAGCGGGTGGCCAAGGCGCTCGAGAAGGCGGAGCAGGTCCGCCGCGAGGCCGACGCGTATGCCAAGGAGCTCCTCTCGAACGCCCGGCGCAATGCGGACCGAGTCGTCTCCGAGGCCCGCGAGCACGCCGAGAAGACGCTCTCCGATGCCATGACCGAGGCCGAGCGCGAGCGGACGACGTCGCAACGGCAGGTCGAGGACCTGAACCGTCAGCGTGAGTCGATCACGAGCTACCTCGATGAGCTTCGCAGTCTGCTCGGTCACGAACCGGTTCCGAGCAAGGCCGCGCTCGAGAAGGCGGCGAAGGCCGAGGCAGCGTTCTCAGCCACCGGTGCCGAACGTCCGGCCGAGCGCAAGCCACGAACCGCCAAGGCCTCCCCCGATGCCACGGGAGAACCCACAGCGGTCTCGCCCGAGGCGCGCGCGAGCGCCGAGTCCAAGGCCGGTAAGCCGGCCGCCGAGAAGGACCCGATCACGGCGGCGGCAGCTGTCGCACAGGTCGATGCTGACGCGACGATCCAGGAGATCGTCCAGGAGGCACGGGCGGCGGCTGACGGGACTGCTCCCGCCGAGCTGGAGGACAACGTCGCGGACGCCGCGGAAGCCACCGAGACGGCCGCCGACACCGACGTGGTCGAGAACGTCGCCGCGGATATGACGGACCACTCGACGTCGCAACCGCGATGACCCAGCCCGGTCCGCCGTCGGAGCCCGCGGACTGGCAGGCACGACGACGCGATGACGCGGACCGCAAGGTCGAGGCGCTCGAGAAGTACCGCGCCGCGGAGTCGCAACGGGCGCGCGCGATGATTCGCGAGTTCGTCGAGGCTGCGCGCGCCGCGAACCTGCCGACGGAGCACCTGGTGGCCCGCGGCTATGACGGGAACGGCCGTTACCGCACCAACGTCGTCGGCTGGTACCTGCGTCGAGATCGCAGCATCGGCATCGGCGCGAACGGCGAGTTCTACGTGATGACGGTCCAGCCGAGCTGGCGGGGCCGGATCGTCGGTGCCGAGGTCCCGCCCGGCGACCCGCCGCTGATCCTGGGCGCGGGCGGCCGCGACGGCGAGTCGATGCCGCTGCAGGACATTCTGCGCAAGCGCCTCGACGAGGGCGTCCACTGGTCGTAGCCGACCTCGTCGGCAGGGCCGAGCGTCCGTGCCGGTGCAGCTACCGGAGGACCGCCGCGCACCGGGCCATCAGCCGGTTCAGGCCGGCCGCGACGGATGCGGGGTTCTCGATCGCGGTCAGGTGCCCCGCCTGCGGGACCACGACCAGCTCGACATCGCCGAGCACCTCGGCCATCTGCCGGGCGGCGGGGAACGGTGCCGCGGTGTCCTCCTCGCCCACCATGACGAGCGCCGGTCCGGTGAACACGCGCAGCATCTCGGTCCGGTCCGGGCGGGTGGCCATCGCGAGCTCGGACCAGGCCACGCCGGCCGGCACCTGGTCGGCGATCCACTCGCCCAGGCGACCGGCCAGCTCCGGTCGGGTGACCTGGCTGGTCGCTCCGAGCAGGGTGGTTCGCATGCCGGCCACGGCATCCAGGCTGTGCTCGAGCATCACGGTCGAGACGATCTGGAGCCGGTGGCTCACGACGCTCTCGTCGTCGGCCTCGGACCGGGTGTCGAGCAACGCGAGGCCCGCGACAAGACCTCGGTGGCGCTCCAGCATGGAGAGGGCGACGTAGCCGCCCATCGAGAGGCCGACGATGATCGCGAGGTCGATGCCGTGCGCGTGCAGCGTGGCTGCCACCGCATCGGCGGAGGTGTCGAGCGACGGCTCGCCATCGCGGCCGAGTGCGGCGACGCACTCGTCGGCCGACGGCGACGCCCCGAGCCCCGGCAGATCCGGCGCGAGCACGGCGCCCGGGCCGGCGAGCATCGGCGCGACGTCGTCCCACATGCGGTGGTCGAGCGGGAATCCGTGCAGCAGGACGATGGGAAGCGAGGCGGGCGCACCGTCTCGATACACATGAAGCGCGAGCACCGCGGTGCCGGTCATCAGACGTCCTCCCGGGTGAGGTCCGTGCCCAGCATGCCATCCCACGCGGTCGGAAGCGGAGTGGAGAGTGGCGCCACCGTCTCGACGATCTCGTTGAGCACGCGCTGGACCGCGGCCTCTCCCACCCACAGGTGGTTCGCGCCGTCGACGCCGATGACCTGGGCCTGGCGCACGGCGGCGAACCGCTCGCGCGCCTCAGCAGGGCGAAGGTAGTCGTCCAGCTCGGGCACCAGGACTTTGAGCGGCTTGCCGAACGCGTCCCAGCCGGCGAGGTCGGCGGCGGTCGCGCGGCGCAGCGGCGGAGACAGCAGGATCGCGCCCACGATCGACGGGTCCGCGCCGTGCATCAGCGCGAGCTCGGTACCGAACGACCAGCCGACGAGCCAGCGCTGGGGCAGGTCGTGGCACTCGGCGTACTCGATCGCGGCCGCGACGTCATACTTCTCGCCGACGCCGCCCTCGAACACCCCGCCGCTGGTTCCGCGGGGCGAAGCGGTGCCGCGAGTGTTGAACCGGAGCACGGCGACGTCGGCCAGCGCGGGGAGCCGCCAGGCGGCCTTGCGCAGGACATGCGAGTCCATGTACCCGCCGTGCGTCGGCAGCGGGTGCAGTGTGATCAGGGTGGCCACCGGGGGGCGAATGAGCGGACGGGCGAGCTCGCCGACGAGCGTCAGTCCGTCCGCGGTGTGCAGCTCGATATTCTCGCGCCCCGCCGGCAGGACGGTCAGCGCCGTGATCGGAGTGCTCATCGCGAGGAGCATAGTCGGCCGGGTCAGCGGCGTCGGCCGCGGGCCTGCCAGCAGCCGGTGTGCCAGTGGCGCCGCTCCGAGAGTGCGGCCTCCGGCCCGAACAGGCCGTCCTCCGCCCACGCGACGACGTGCTGCACCGCCGGCGGGACCTCCTGCAGGCACCCAGGGCATCGGTACGCCTTCTCAGAGCCCGACACGGTCCGTACCCGCCAGCTCCCGTCAGCGGCCGTCTCGACGCGCTCCAGCCCCCCTCGGGCGCGTTCCAGGTCGAGCGGCGGGTGCTCCTCGCCCCACGGACGACGTCGGGAGCGGCGGGCGCTGGGCATGGGTCAAGTCTGCGCTACGAGAGCGTCGGAGCGATCTCGACCGGCGGGATCGTCCCGGTGCGGATGAGCTCCCGGTACCAGAACGCCGAGTCCTTCCAGCTCCGCTCGAGGGTGTCGTAGTCGATCCGGATGACGCCGAAGCGACGGTCGAATCCGTAGCCCCACTCGAAGTTGTCCATCAGCGACCACACGAAGTAGCCGCGCAGATCGACGCCGGCCTTCATCGCGGCGTGCACGGCGCTGATGTGGCTGTGCAGGTAGGCGACCCGCCCCGCGTCGTGCACGCGACCGTCCTCGGAGACGTCGTCATGGAAGGCGGCGCCGTTCTCGGTGATGATCAGCGGCAGGTCCGGGTAGGTGGCACCCAGGTCGACCAGCAGCTTGGTGAGAGCCTCGGGTGCGATGTTCCAGCCCATCGCGGTGTACGGGCCGTCCTGCTGGATGAACTCGACATCGTCGGCGCCGATCCACGCGCTCCACGCCGAGGCTCCGTGCCCGTCGGCGCGGATGACCGGACCCCGACCGACATGCCTGCGCACGGTCCCGGTGGAGTAGTAGTTGACCCCCAGCACGTCGATCGGCACCTTGATCGTCGCCAGGTCGCCGTCGCGCACGAAGGACCAGTCGGTCACCTTGGCGGTGTCCTCGAGCAGGTCCTGCGGGTAGAAGCCGTCCAGCATCGGGTTGAGGAAGGCCCGGTTGGAGAGCGCCTCGATCTGGCGGACCGCATCGAGGTCGCCCGCCGACGTCGGGTCGGCCGGCCGGACCGCGTGCAGGTTCAAGGTCACCGAGAGCTGCGAGCGATCGCCGACGACGTCGCGCACCGCGCGGCCGCCGAGACCGTGGGCGAGGTTGAGGTGGTGCACCGCGGTCATCGCATCCGCCGGATCGGTGCGCCCGGGGGCGTGCACGCCTGATCCGTACCCGAGGTACGCGGAGCACCAGGGCTCGTTCAGGGTCGTCCAGATCTTGACCCGGTCACCGAGCCGGCCCGCGACGTGCGCGGCGTACTCCTCGAAGCGGTAGGCCGTGTCGCGGTTCGGCCAGCCACCGGCGTCCTCGAGCGGCTGCGGCAGGTCCCAGTGGTAGAGCGTCGCGACCGGGTCGATCCCCACCTCGAGCAGTCCGTCGACCAGCCGCGAGTAGAAGTCGATCCCGGCGGGGTTGAACGCACCCGAGCCGAGTGGCTGGATCCGCGGCCACGCGAACGAGAACCGGTACGCGGTCAGGCCGAGCGTGGACATCAGCGCGATGTCCTGTTGCCAGCGGTGGTAGTGGTCGGCCGCGATGTCTCCGTTGTCACCGTTGAGCACCCGCCCGGGCGTGTGGCTGTAGGTGTCCCAGATGGACGGACCTCGACCATCCTCGGTGACGGCACCCTCGATCTGGTACGACGCGGTGGCCGCGCCCCACTCGAAGTCCGGCGGGAACTCGCGCGTCTGGCCCTGGCCTGGGTTCGTCATCGTCATCCTTGAGTTCGGTCGAAACGACCGCGGTCCGGCATGATGCCGACCGAGGCCGATGGGTGGGGCCGGATGCCCGCGACGCGTCCCATTCGGGTGTCACGCGCGAACAGATGGATCGAATCGATACGATACCGCACGTCGGCCGCATCATCATGGCGGGTCCGCGGGTTCAGAAGAGCCTCGAACCGGAGTTGTCGACGCCGCGCATCGCTTCGTAGTCGAGGAGCATGCACCGGATCCCCCGGTCCTCGGCGAGCACTCGCGCTTGCGGCTTGATCTCTTGCGCGGCGAACACGCCACGCACCGGCGCGAGCAACGGGTCGCGGTTGAGCAGGTCCAGGTACCGGGTGAGCTGTTCGACACCGTCGATGTCGCCGCGACGCTTGATCTCGACCGCCACGCTGCACCCCGCGGCGTCCCGCGCGAGGAGGTCGACCGGCCCGATCGCAGTCGGGAACTCACGGCGGACGAGGCTGTGCCCCGGTCCCAGCAACGTGATCTGCTCGGCGAGCAGGGCCTGGAGGTGCGCCTCGACGCCGTCCTTGACGAGGCCCGGATCGGCTCCGAGCTCATGGGCGGAGTCGTGCAGCACGTCGTGGATCTCGACGACGAGCCGGTCGTCGCTCTTCGCGTGCTGCACCACCCAGCGCTCACTCACCCCACGGGCCACGTCGTCGTCGTCGGGCGCGACCACCGAGAGCGTGCACGGCGGACTCATCCAGTTCAGGGGTTTGTACGAACCCCCGTCGGCGTGGACGAGCACACTCCCGTCCGACTTGATCAGGAGGAGGCGCGTCGCGAGCGGCAGGTGCGCCGTGAGTCGACCGGTGTAGTCGGCGGAACAGGTCGCGATGACGAGGCGCACGAGTGGTGAGCCTACGTGCTCACGGCCGGGCCGGGCGACCTCGGCCCGCACACCGCGCGCACGTCTCTCGCCGCGCGGCGGAAAGTGGCGCCGGGGACTCGCCGTGCGAGCGGAAGGTCGCGCCGGGTACCCGCCGCGCGAGCCGGCTGGCTCGCTCCCGTGGGGCTAGACGGGATAGCGGGCTCGACGGGAGGGACCGGCCTCGGTCCACGACGTGAGCCCCGCGGCTGCCGCCCGCGAGACCGTGAGGTCGAACTCGTCCCCTCGGTACCGGCATCGCAACCGCACCAGGGGAACGACCGTGCCCGGAATCGGCCCAAGCTTCTCGCGTCGTAGGATCTCGAGCTCCGACCGGTTCCAGGTGTGCACCGGCCGAGGCGAGAGCGAGAGACTGCGGTACCAGGTGAGCCGCCCGACGCCGTACTGCGCCACTCCCATAGTGCGGGCGGTACGCGCCTCGCCGCCGCGTTGCACGCGGCACGCGAATGAGCCCACCCGGTGCTCGAGCGCACGCCGCCGACTGGCATACATGACAAGCAGCGACACACCGGCGAGCAGCAGAAACCCACAGACGACGAGGATCTCGTGACGCACTCGCCCGCCCCGCTACTGGCTGCTGGAACGACGCGAACCAGCGCCTCGCGTGTTAGCGATGCGCGACTCGTCGGCCACGATCGTGACCCGGTCGGCATCCACCGAGATGAACCCACCGAGCACGTCGAATCTCACGGCCCTTCCCCCGACCGGCACGATGGTGACCGTGCCTTCCCGCAGGATAGCCATCAGTGGCGAGTGCCCGGGAAGGATGCCGATGCCGCCGTCCGCGGCCGGCGCGGACACGGACTCGGCGGAACCGGTCCAGATCGTCCGATCCGCACCCACCAGGTCAACCACGAGCTCTGCCACGGGTCAGCCGATCTCCTTCTGGATCCGAGCCCAGTTGCGCTCGAGGTCCTCGAGACCACCGATGTTGAAGAAGGCCTGCTCGGCGATCTGGTCGAACTCGCCGTCGCAGATCTTCGAGAACGCCTCGACCGTCTCGCTGAGTGGCACCGTCGAGCCCGGGACACCGGTGTACTGCGTCGCCATGTAGGTGTTCTGGGAGAGGAACTGCTGGATCCGCCGCGCCCGCGCGACGACCGTCTTGTCCTCCTCCGAGAGCTCGTCGACGCCGAGGATCGCAATGATGTCCTGCAGCTCCTTGTTGCGCTGCAGGATCTGCTTGACCCGCGCCGAGGTCTGGTAGTGCGCGTCGCCGACATACCGCGGGTCGAGAATGCGCGACGTCGAGTTCAGCGGGTCCACAGCCGGGTACAGACCACGCGAGGCGATGTCCCGGGACAGCTCGGTGGTCGCATCGAGGTGAGCGAAGGTCGTCGCCGGAGCCGGGTCGGTGTAGTCGTCCGCCGGCACGTAGATCGCCTGCAACGAGGTGATCGAGTGACCACGCGTCGAGGTGATCCGCTCCTGGAGCGCGCCCATCTCGTCAGCGAGGTTGGGCTGGTAGCCCACCGCCGACGGCATCCGGCCGAGCAGCGTCGAGACCTCCGAACCGGCCTGGGTGAACCGGAAGATGTTGTCGATGAAGAGCAGCACGTCCTGCTTCTGCACGTCGCGGAAGTACTCCGCCATCGTCAAGGCCGAGAGGGCGACGCGGAGCCGGGTCCCCGGCGGCTCGTCCATCTGGCCGAACACGAGCGCGGTCTGCTTGATGACTCCCGACTCGGTCATCTCCTGGATGAGGTCGTTGCCCTCGCGGGTGCGCTCCCCCACGCCTGCGAAGACCGACACGCCGTTGTGATTGGTCGCGACCCGGTAGATCATCTCCTGGATCAGCACGGTCTTGCCGACGCCGGCACCGCCGAACAGGCCGATCTTGCCGCCCTCGACGTACGGGGTGAGCAGGTCGATGACCTTGATCCCGGTCTCGAACATCTTGGTCTTCGACTCGAGCTGGTCGAAGGGGGGCGGCTTGCGGTGGATCGGCCACCGCTCCGTGATCTCGAGCTTCTCCCCCTCAGTCAGGTTGAGGACGTTGCCGGTCACGTCGAAGACGTGGCCCTTCGTCACGTCGCCCACCGGCACGCTGATCGGTCCGCCGGTATCGGTCACGACGGCGCCCCGGACGAGTCCGTCGGTCGGCTTGAGAGCGATCGCGCGCACCGTGTTGTCGCCCAGGTGCTGCTCGACCTCGAGCGTCATGGTGAACGACTTCTCGTCCTCGCCCTGCGCGCTCAGATCGATGTCGACCGTCAGTGCGCTGTAGATCTCGGGCATGGCATCTGCCGGGAACTCGATGTCCACGACGGGGCCGATCACCCGCGCGACGCGGCCGACGGCGACTTCGGTGGCACTGGCTTTCATGTCTCTCTCACTTTGCTCGGCCGGAGGGGGCTCCGGCTGGGGTGGTACGGGGGTGTTCGGTGTGCGCTCACGTCTTCCCGGCGAGCGCGTCGGAACCCGACACGATCTCGCTGATCTCCTGGGTGATCTCGGCCTGGCGGGCCGCGTTCGCGCGGCGGGTGAAGCTCCGGACGAGGTCCTCCGCGTTCTTGGTGGCAGTGTGCATCGCCGACTGGCGGGCGGCCAGCTCCGATGCGGCAGCCTGCAGCAGGCACGCGAAGATGCGGTTCCGGACGTATCGCGGCAGGAGCGCGTCCAGCACCGCTTCCGGGCTCGGCTCGAAGTCGTACAGCGGCATGGCCTCGTCCTCGCGCGGCTCCTCGACGCCCTCGACCACTTCGAGCGGAAGCATCCGGATCACCCGCGGCGTCTGGGTCACCATCGTCTCGAACTGGGTGAAGACGATGTGCAGCTCACCCACCCCTCCGTCCTCCGGCTTCGCCAGGAAGGCCCGCAAGAGCGTGTCCGCGATCTCATGGGCGAGCTCGACGGACGGTCGGTCCGAGTCGCCGGACCAGTGCCCGTCGAGAGTACGGTTCCGAAACGCGTAGTACGAGATGGCGCGGCGGCCCACGGCGTACAGCCGGACTTCCTTGCCCGCCTCCATGCAGTTGGCCACCAGGTGCTCGGCCTCGCGGATCACGTTCGCGGAGTAGGCGCCCGCCATCCCACGATCAGAGGTCACGACGACCACCGCAACCCGGTTCGTGTCGGTCCGCTCGCTCGTCAGCGGGTGGTCGATATCGGCGTGCGTCGCGACCGCCGAGACCGCGCGCGTCAGCGCCTGGGCGGACGGCACGGAGGCGCGCACATGGTCCCGCGCCTTGCCGATGCGCGAGGCAGCGATGAGCTCCATCGCGCGGAAGATCTTCTTCAGCGACTCGGTCGCCCGGATCCGCTCCCGGTAGACGCGCTGCTGACCTGCCACGCCTACCCCCGCTTCTTCTTCTTGACGATCCGCTCCTGCTCGACCGCGACCGGAGCGGCGGCCTCCTTGTCGTCGTGCGCGCTCGTCTTTCCCGCGCCGCCGAGGAACGTCTTCCGGAAGGCGTCGATGCCCTCCTCGAGCTCCTGCTCCGTCTCGTCCGTGAGGATCCCGGTGCTCGCTATCGTGCTCAGCACCTTGGTGTGGCGACGCAGGTACTCGAGCATCTCGGTCTCGAACCGGCGTACGTCGCCGATCGCGACGTCGTCGAGCTTTCCCTTGGTGCCCGCCCAGATCGACGCCACCTGGTCCTCGATCGGGAACGGCGTGAACTGCGCCTGCTTGAGCAGCTCCATCAGCCGAGCACCACGGGTCAGCTGCTGCCGCGAAGCCGCGTCGAGGTCGGACGCGAACATGGCGAACGCCTCGAGGGAGCGGTACTGCGCGAGGTCGATCTTCAGCGTCCCGGAGACCTTCTTCATCGCCTTGACCTGAGCGGCGCCACCGACACGGGAGACGGAGATGCCGACGTCGATCGCGGGACGCTGGCCCGCATTGAACAGATCCGACTGGAGGAAGATCTGGCCGTCCGTGATCGAGATGACGTTCGTCGGGATGTACGCCGCGACGTCGTTCGCCTTCGTCTCGATGATCGGCAGACCCGTCATCGAGCCGGCACCGAGCTCATCGTTCAGCTTCGCACAGCGCTCGAGAAGGCGGGAGTGCAGGTAGAACACATCGCCCGGGTACGCCTCGCGCCCAGGCGGGCGGCGCAGCAGCAAGGAGACCGCGCGATACGCCTCGGCCTGCTTGGACAGGTCGTCGAAGACGATGAGCACATGCTTGCCGTGGTACATCCAGTGCTGGCCGATGGCCGAGCCGGTGTAGGGGGCGAGGTACTTGAAGCCCGCCGGGTCGGACGCAGGTGACGCGACGATCGTCGTGTAGGCGAGCGCGCCGGCCTCCTCCAGCGCGCCACGCACGGCCGCGATCGTGGAACCCTTCTGCCCGATCGCCACGTAGATGCAGCGGACCTGCTTGGCAGGGTCCCCGGTCGCCCAGTTCTCCTTCTGGTTGATGATCGTGTCGATCGCGATCGCCGTCTTGCCGGTCTGCCGGTCGCCGATGATCAGCTGACGCTGGCCGCGACCGATCGGTGTCATCGCGTCGACGGACTTCAGACCCGTCTGCAGTGGCTCGTGCACGCTCGTGCGCGCCATCACGCCGGGGGCCTGGAGCTCGAGGGCACGACGCCCCTCGGTGGCGATCTCGCCGAGCCCGTCGATCGGTGTGCCGAGCGGGTCGACGACGCGGCCGAGGTACCCGTCACCGACCGCGACCGAGAGCACCTCGCCGGTCCGGCGCACCTCCTGGCCTTCCTCGATGCCGGAGAACTCGCCGAGCACCACGACGCCTATCTCACGCACGTCGAGGTTGAGCGCGATACCGAACGTGCCGTCCTCGAAGAGCAAGAGCTCGTTCGCCATCGCGCCCGGGAGGCCCTCGACCTGCGCGATGCCGTCGCCCGCGAGACTCACCCGGCCGACCTCTTCGCGCGCTGCGACCTTCGGCGCGTAGGACTTCACGAAGCTGTCCAGCGCAGCCCGGATCTCCTCCGGGTTGATCGTCAGCTCAGCCATCTGTTCTCTCCTGTCGTGGCCGCTGGTGTGCGGTCGTACGTCGTGATCTCTGGTCCCGGCGGGGTTCAGCCGGCCAGACGTCGTCGTGCGTCGTCGAGGCGACCCAGGACCGTGGCGTTCACGACCTCCGAGCCGACCTGAATCCTGAGGCCGCCGAGCACAGCGGGGTCAACCGCGATGTTCAGCTGGAGCGGCCGGTCGTACATCTGCTCGAGCAGCGTCGAGAGCCGCTTCTGCTGCGCGGCGGACAGCACCGCCGCGGACGTCACCGAGGCGACCAGTCGGGCCCGGCGGGCCGCCGCGCGCGCACCGATCTCGACCAGCGCCGTGTTCACGCTGCGCCCACGCGGTCGCGCGGCGATCCGCTCGACGAGCTGAAGCGTGCGGTCCGTGACCTTGCCCGCCAGCAAGTTGCCGACCAGGGTCGAGCGCGCCTCAGCAGTCGCGTTCGCGTCCTCCAGAGCCTGCCGGAGACGACGCTGGCCGACCAGGATGCGATCCAGCCGGAAGAGCTCGTCCTCGACCTTCTCGAGCACTCCCTCGTGCTGCGCGCCGGCGAGGACGGCATCGAGGGCGATGTCCTCGACCGCGTCACCGAGGTCTCGCTCCCTGGTCCACCGCGACCGCGCGAGGTCGGACACCACGTCGGTCACCCGCTTGTCGACCTTGCCGGTGAGCAGCCGGCTGGCCAGGGCGCTCTTCGCGTCCGGAGCGGCAGCCGGGTCCGTCAGGACACGGCGCAGCGGGCCCGAGGAGTCGAGCAGGTCGACCACCCCGTACAGGCCTTCGCCGAGCTCCGACGCCTGCGCGCCGGCAGCGGTGAGGACCGGCATGAACCGGTCGATCACCGCGTCCCGGGAGGCCTGACTCGTTCCGCGCATCAGCGCTCCTTCGCGGTCGCCTGGGCAGACGCCTCGATCTCGTCCAGGAACCGGTCGATCACCCGCGACTGCCGGGCGCCATCGGAGAGCGACTCCCCCACGACGCGCGCGGCGAGCTCGGTCGCGAGCGCCCCGATCTCGCTGCGCAACGAGATCACCGCGAGCTGGCGCTCGGCCTCGATCTGACGTTGGGCGTTGTCGAGGATGCGCGACGCGTCGTCGGACGCCTTCACCCGCAGGTCCGCCACGATCGCCCGACCCTCGAGGCGCGCGTCGTCCCGGATCCGGGTGGCCTCGACGCGGGCGTCGGCAAGCTGCGCGCTGTACTGCTCGAGCGCGGCCTGGGCCTCGGCCTGCGCCTGCTCCGCGTTGGCGAGCCCGCCCTCAATCTTCGCGGTCCGCTCGTCCAGGATCCGGGTGAAGACGGGCAGGACCTTCTTCCAGAAGACGATGGCGATGATGGCCAGCG
>Ga0066797_1000316_pt1 | contig 14674 bp, 13 predicted proteins | sample PersoiDNA2013193_FD_76335 | JGI IMG/M metagenome (GOLD analysis project Ga0066797, IMG submission 76335) | Permafrost soil microbial communities from the Arctic, to analyse light accelerated degradation of dissolved organic matter (DOM) -... | ecosystem: Environmental > Terrestrial > Soil >... | reverse complement strand
GGCCGAGTGGCAGGCCGCGTTTTCCACATCCGGCCGGCAGCGTCAGGGCGGGTACGCCAAGCAACGTCCACGGCGCGCAGAATTCCGCATTGCCGGTGAAGCTCAGGCCTTCCGGCGCTTCGCCAAAGGCCGGCAGAGTGAGTATGGCGTCGAAGCCGGAGATCTCAGCTGCAAACGCGGACCGCTGCGTTTCCTGAAGTGCCTTGGCGGCAAGGTATTCCGGCGCGGAATGGGTCTTTCCGGTCTGAACGAGCGATTTCAGATGATCGCTGGCGCGATCGGGAAAGCGCTCGACGAGGCCTTCGAAAATCAGCGCGGCCTCGCTGGCAAGGATCGTATTAATCGCTTTCCAGTTGATCCGATCGAGGTCGCTTAACTCAAGCTCTTCCAGAATGGCGCCTGCCTTGCGCGATTTCGTGATTGCCGCATCGAACAGCTGTTGCTGTTCGGGTTCGGCCTTTGACCATTTATCGAAACGCACGATGCCAAAGCGCGGCTTCTCCAGCGGCGGCATGCCATGGCCGGCATCTTCCTGAAACCCTGGAAGGGGGCGCCCATGCGGATCGCTATCGCTCGAGGCGGCAAGCAGCGATAGCGCAAAGGCCACGTCGTCGACCCGTCGCGCGAACAAGCCGACGTGGTCGAGCGAAGGGCTCAGGGGATGCACCCCGGTGCGAGGGATCGCGCCAAAACTCGGTTTGAGGCCGACAACGCCATTGAATGCTGCCGGCCTGATAACAGAGCCGAGGGTCTGCGTGCCCAACGCAAGCGGGACAATACCGGCCGCCACCGCCGCTGCGGAACCTGACGACGAACCGCCCGGCGTATGCGCCGGGTTCCAGGGGTTGGTTGTCGGTCCCGGATGTCGCCAGGCAAATTCCGTCGAAACCGTCTTGCCGAAGATCGTGGCGCCAAGGTTACGCAGCCGCTCGACCACCCAGGCATCTCGTTCGGGAACGTGATTCCGGTAGATCGGCGACCCGTTGGTGGTCGGCATGTCCGATGTCGCGATGATATCCTTGATCGCGACAGGAATTCCCGACAACGGACCCGGCCGGCGCACGGTATCCCTGGGGAGATACTCGAACGCCTTGAGCCTGGGCTCGGCGGCCTTCGCCTTCTCAAGGCAAGTTGCGGCGTATTCATCCGCAACCGCCGGATCGTGCTTGAACTCCCGCAGGAGCTCAAGCACCCCCGCGCCAGAACGAAGTGGGGATTGCACAGTCGGATCGGTCATGCCGGTAAATCCCAGACAAACGGGTCCAAAACGGAGAACCGCCTGGAACCCGAGCCCGTTCGGCCTACTTCATCGCCACGGCCGGTTCGATGAACTTCTTGATGACAAAGGTCTTGTAGTCAGGTTGAGCAGCGAGGTTGCCAAGTGCGATCTGGGTATCCATCGACACCTTCAGTGCATCCGCCGTGATGTCAACGCTGGGCGGATAGACGCCGTCAGCGAGCATCCGCTTCACGGCGGCCTCCACCACCACCGGATCGAGCGTCGGAAATTCCTTCTTGGCGATCTCGACGGTCTTGGCCTCGTTCCTGGCCATGAAGCGCATCGCCATTTCCATTCCGTTGACCAGGCGCTGGGCGGTGTCGGGATCGACATCGTTCCGCGCGGTCACGGCCGAGAAGGCGTAGGCGCCATAGAGTTTCGGAAATCCGAGAACCACCTTCATGCCCTTGGCGACGGCCTGGTCGAGGCCGGGTTCATACATCACGGCAATGTCGGCCTGCTTGGCGACGAAGGGGCCGGGTTCGGAGCCGATCGCGACCTGTATCATGTCGACGTCGGTCTTGGCGTCCATGCCGTTTTCCTTGAGCAGTTTCATGAACAGCGACGTGCTGGTGGTCGGCATCAGGCCGGTGACGACCTTCTGGCCCTTGACGTCCTTGATGCCGTCAAATTTGAAGTCCGGCGAGGTCGCAATCCAGACCGCCGCGCCATTGACGACATTGGCGATGATGTTGACCGGAGCTCCCTTGGACGCCGCGATCGCCGTCCATTCGGGGCCGTGGATCGAAAACTGCGCGCTACCGGAAATCACAGCCGATAGTGCCACGGTCGGCGCGCCGGCGGTCTCCTTGGTGAGGTCAAGGCCCTGCTGGGTGAAGAACCCCTCGTCGATCGCGACGTAGAGCGGCAGATACAGCATCGACTGGAACGCCTGCGACAGCGTGACCTTCTTGTTTTCCGCTAGTGCCGGCGTGGCGAGCAGGATCGCGATCAGCGCGGCGGCACGGGAAATACGCGTAAGCAACGGCATTTGAAGTCTCCGTATGGGTGGCATTCGGGTTTCAGACCTGGACCTGATGGGCGGTGTTCGACTGCTTCCACGGCAGAAGCGTTCGCTCGATGATGTCGATCACGTAATAGAGGACGAATCCCGTGATCATCAGCGTGAACAGTCCGACCCATACGGTGTCGAGGTCGTAGAGGCTCGACGCCGTATAGATCAGGTGGCCAAGCCCGCGCTGCGATGAGATGAATTCGCCGACCACGGCACCGACCAGTCCGAAGCCGATATTGATCCGGAAGGTCGCGATGATCGACGGCAAGGTCGACGGCACCACGGCCTTGAAGAAAACCTGGTGCTTGTCCGCGCCCATCGAGATCAACAGCGACTGCAGATCGACGTCGGCGTCCTTTGCCGCCTGGTAGGCGGCGATCAACGCCACGATCGCGGTCAGCGATACCGATAACGCGACCTTGGATACCAGTCCGGTACCGAACCAGAGTACGACGATTGGCGCGAGCGCGATCTTGGGCACGCTGTTGATGGCGACGATGAAGGGCTCGACCAGCCGCGCCACGAACACCGAGTACCACAGCGCCAGTCCCAGCAGCGATCCAAAGATGGTGCCGATGACAAAACCCAGAATCGCCTCGAACAGCGTGTACCAGGTGTCCGACAACAACTCGCCGCTCGCTATCATCTTGGCGGCAAAACTGAAGATGCCGGCCGGCGATCCCACCAGAAAGGCGGAGATCCACCCCATGCGGACGCCGATCTCCCACAGCGCAAAGAACAGCAACACCGCCAATGCCTGCAGCATCGCGCGGCGCAGCGGCGTGTCGAAATTGAAGGAACGGCGGCGGCGCGCTTTCCGCTTCGCGAGGGGAGCTGCTCCGGGCATAATGAGGGTCACGCGGTTTTCTCGGTCTGGATGTCGAGCTCGGCGCAAAGCGCGTGGAAATAGCCCGAAAACCGGGCGTCGCTGCGGGCCGCGATTGGCGAGGGGGTGTCGATTTCGATGTCGTGCACGATCTTGACGCGGGCCGGACGCCCTGAGAGCACGACGACCCGTTTCGACAGCGCGACCGCCTCATCGATGTCATGCGTCACCAGGATGACCGTCTTGTGATAGGTTTCCACCGCGTCCTTCAACACGCCCTCGAGATAGAGGCGGGTCTGGTAGTCCAGCGCGGAAAACGGCTCATCGAGCAGCAGGATGTCCGGATCCATGATAAGTGTGCGGATCAAGGCCACGCGCTGGCGCATGCCGCCGGACAAGGTTTTCGGATAGGCATTCTCGAAGCCGGCGAGACCGAAGTCCTTCAGGTATTCGCGCGCTTTGCCTTCCGCCTCGACCCGATCGACGCCGCGGGTCTCCAGACCCAGCAGCACGTTGCCGAGCACGGTGCGCCAGGGGAACAGCAGGTCCTTCTGCATCATGTAGCCAACGCGGCCGCGCAGGCTCTCGATCTCCTCACCGCGATAATGCAGGGAGCCGGAATCGGGTTCGAGCAGGCCGGCGATGATGTTGAAGATCGTGGTCTTGCCGCAGCCCGAGGGACCAATGATGCTGACGAAGTCGCGCTCTTTGATCACAAAAGAGAGGTCGTCGAGCACGCGGACCTCGCCGGTTTTGCCGGCGAAGGATTTTCGGACGTTGCGAACGCTGAGCTGGGTGGGGGCTGGCTGCATCGCTCGCTTACAGGCAACTTGTATGCCACACCGCCGATCATAAAAGTCTATTGATATCAATTAGCTGTAGCGACGGGATCGATCTGTCCGGACTTGGTGATGCCTGTTTAAGCAGCAGTTCGATCCGCGGCGGCAGTTCCCATCGCGAGGCGTTCGACAACATTGACGCCGTGCCCGCAAGGAGCCCTTCCGATGAATATTTGTCGTCAAGGAGGTTGCCGGACAGTGCAGATCTGGCGATCGAGCGGCGCCGGTGCGGCTCGTCAGCCCTGAGCGTTCTTCAACTGCATCTGATAGATTTCGATAGCGCCTGGCGCCAAGCAGCAAAACCAGCGATGCAGGGCGTCGTTGTTCACTCCGTCTTCTCTATATTCCAGAAGACCGGCGTAGCCGGTCCGCCGAGTACGCCGTTGAGCGATTTCCGCCACGCGCTGGGCTGGAGAAATTGTCCGAGCGGTATAAGAATCACTTGATCATAGACTTCCTTCTGGATGTCGGCAGCGATCTTCTTCTGCTCCTCCGGTGACAACGAACGCGCAAAAGCGTCTCTCAGCTGTTCGATCCTGGCGTCTTCCGCCCAGCCGAACCAGCCGCCGTTCCTGCCTCTGCCGCCGATGGAGACACTGGCGATAGGGTTCGCCGCGTCGGCACTGGTGAAATTGGTGAAGAACATATTCCAGCCGCCTTCCTTCGGCGGCTTCTGGCTCGCGCGGCGCGAGACCACGGTCTGCCAGTCGGTCGCCTGCAGGTCCACCTTGAAGCCGGCTTCGCGCAGCAATTGCGCCGCAACGATCGGCTGCGCCTTCAGCGACACCACGTCGCCGGGCGCCATGATCACGACGGGGGTGCCGTCATAACCGGATTCGGCCAGCAGCTTCTTGGCCTCTGCCATGCCGTCACCCTTCACCAGCGTCTCCGAGCCGACATCGGTGGCAAGCGGCGTGTCGCAGATGAACACGGCACCGCAAATACGGTAGTATTCGGGGTTCCCGACCAGCGCATCCAGAACGTCCTTCTGGTTCAAGGCCATGAAGGCGGCGCGGCGCACCTTGACATTGTCGAACGGCGGATAAAGGAAGTTCATTCGCCCGCCCGTCTGGAAGCCGAACTTGCTCAGGGTCTCGACCTTGATGTCCTTGTTGGCGTTCAGCACAGGCAAGATATCGAAAGCCGGGACTTCCATGAAATCGATATCGCCCGACTGCAGCGCGTTCGCCGCGGTCTGTGCGTCCGCCATCGTGATCCATTCGACCCGGTCGACCTTCACGACCTTGCCGCCGGCGGTCCAGCTCGGCGGCTCCTTGCGCGGAACATAGTCCCTGTTCTTCTCATAAACCGCCTTCACGCCCGGCTGGAATTCGGCTTGCACAAACTTGAAGGGGCCCGAGCCGATCTGTTCCTTTATCTGCTGGCCGGCCGGGGTTTCCGCCAATCGCCTGGGCATCATGAACGGCGCATAGGATGAAGGCTTTCCGATCGACTCCAGCACCAGGCCGTAAGGCTCCTTCAGCTTCAGCGTGATGGTCCTGGCATCGGTCGCTTCCATGCTGGCGGTGAAGTCCATCAGCTTCTGGCCCATGCTGTCGTTCTGGCCCCAGCGCTTCAACGACGCCACGCAATCTTCCGCCGTGACCGGCGTGCCGTCATGCCACTTCAGTCCATCGCGCAGCGTGAAGGTATAGGTGAGCTTGTCGTCGGAAACCTTCCAGTCGGCCATCTGCGGCTGGATCCTGAAGTTTGCATCCATGGCCAGCAGCGTGTCGTAGACCATGTAGCCGTGATCGCGCGTGATGTAGGCGGTGGTGAATCCGGGATCGATGGTCCGCAAGTCGGAATGCATCACGGCAGTGATGGTCTTGGCATCCGCCGGCGGAGACGCGCCGAGCCAGGCGGCGAACGCGCCGGCTGCCAAATACAAAAGACGTCGATGAGGAAGTTTCATGGCGCTCCTGACAACACAAAGATAGTTGCAATTCCCGTGCCTGGGAATGGGTCGCGGTTCCAGTTTAGCACAGATCGGCGCCTGTTGAGGACGAGCCCGGCGTATGGTGCTCATCATTTGCGCTACCGTGCCACACGCGACGGTGATCGGCTCGAGCCCCGAATGAATGACCTCCAGCACGTCGATCGCGCACTCGGGATATGCCCACAGGCAGAGTTGTTGCCGGTCCGAAAATCTGCCTCTATGGGTGTCGCGACGGCCCGTACGCGGCCGGTGCTACGCGCCGCCGAAAGCTGCTGCCGGCTTTGGGCGGAGTTGGCTTTCGGCAAGCGGGAGTGGCGACATGGCTGGCTTGGTAATCACGGGTGGCCGGGTGGTGGATCCGGCCAGCGGGATGGATGCCGTCGGCGATGTGGCGGTGCTGGATGGCCAGATCGCCGCTGTCGGTACCGGGCTCGGCAGCGCCGAGCGGTCGATCGACGCAACCGGACTGGTCGTAGCTCCCGGCTTCATCGACTTGCACGCGCACGGCCAGTCGATCCCGGCGGACCGCATGCAGGCGTTCGACGGGGTGACGACGACGCTCGACCTCGAGGCGGGAGTCCTGCCGGTCGCATCCTGGTATCGGCGCCAGGCCGCCAGGGGACGCGTGCTGAACTACGGCGCCTCCGCCAACTGGGCGTTCGCGCGCATCGGCGCCATGACCGGCTCCAACGTCGAAAGCTCGCTGGAGGGGTTCGGCAATGCCATGCGCGATCGCCGCTGGGTCGAGAACGTGGCCAGCGACACGGAGCTGGCCGGCGTCCTCGATCGCCTTGCCGGCGGGCTGAATGAGGGCGCCATCGGCATCGGCATCCTCAACGCCTATGCCCCAGGTGCCGGCGTGCAGGAATTGACCGCGGTGTGTCAACTGGCGGCGTCGCATGATGTGCCGACCTTCACCCATGTCGCCTACATGTCCCGCATCGACCCGGAGAGCGCCGCCGAGGCCTATATCCGCTTGATCGGCTATGCCGGCGCCACCGGCGCGCACATGCACATCTGCCATTTCAACTCTTCGAGCAAGACGGACGTGGAGCGCTGTGCCGCGCTGGTGGCCAAGGCGCAGGCGCAGGGCCTTCCGATCACGGTCGAAGCCTATCCCTACGGCACCGGTTCGACAGTGCTTGCGGCGGCGTTCTTCAGCGACCCCGAATTCGAAACACGCAACGGCACGGGCTACGATTCGGTGCAGCGGGTGACCGACGGACGGCGTTTCCGCGACCGGAAGGAACTGCTTGCGGCACAGGCCACTGAGCCCTCCACGCTGGTGCTGTGGCATATCCTGGATACCGAGAACAACTCGCACCATCGTGACCTCCTGGATATGTCCGTGCTGTATCCCGGCGGCGCGATCGCGTCCGACGCCATGCCCTGGACGTTACCGGACGGCAAAGTTTACAAGGGCGACGCCTGGCCCCTGCCCGAGGACGCGACGTCGCATCCGCGTTCGGCGGGTTGCTTCACGCGCTTCATCCGCGAGTGGGTGCGTGAGCGCCGCGCCGTGTCGCTCCTCGAAGGCATCCGCAAATGCACGCTGATCCCGGCGGAGATTCTTGGCCCCAGCACGCCCGCCATGCGTTGCAAGGGAAGGCTGCAGCCGGGCGCGGATGCCGACATCGTGGTATTCGATTTCGACACCCTCACCGACCGGGCGACGTTCTCGGCGATGAACCGTCCGTCAGAGGGCGTGCGTCACCTGATGGTGAGCGGCCAACCGCTGATCACGGACGGCGTGCTGGATCTGGCGGCGAGGCCCGGCCAGCCGGTGCGTCGGCCCGTTGCAGGGCGCTGAGGTGTCCGTCCCGGTTGTGCTCGTGGCCGGATTCCTCGGATCGGGCAAGACCACGGTCGTGAACCATTTGCTGGCGCATGCCGAGGGTAGGCGAATTGCCGCCGTGGTCAACGATTTCGGCGCGATCAACATCGATGCGGAGCTGATCACGGGAGCCGCCGGTGGCGTGGTCAGCCTGAGCAATGGCTGCATCTGTTGCTCGCTGGAAGGCGATCTGCTGCGGACGCTGGCCGTTCTCCTGCGGCGCGATCCGCGGCCGGAGGTGATCGTGATCGAAACCAGCGGTGTGGCCGATCCGACGGACATCGTGCGCAACCTGATGGACCCGGTGATCTGGCGGGAGGCGCCGCTGGAAACGGTGCTGTGCGTGGTCGACGCGACACTTCCGGCGGCCATGCTGGACGATGCGCTGCTGCGCTCTCAGGTGCGGGCGGCCGACGTGGTGGCGCTGAGCAAAGTGGACCTGGCGGACCCTGCGAACCACGCACGGGTGCGCGATGCTGTCCTGGCGATACGTCCGGCGGTGCTGTTGGTCGATGCTCCGCATGGCGAGGTTCCCGCAGCGCTTCTTTTCCCTTCGGGCGTGGATCGTGTGCCGGCGCCGCGCGAGCGGGGGCGACGGCGACCGGCGGCGGATCGGTTCGAGACGCTGAGCTGGACGTCGGAACAGCCGGTGTCGCTGTCGCGGTTGCAGCAGGCGATCGGTCGGCTCGCGCCGAAACTGGCGCGGGCGAAGGGACTGTTCGAGACCGTGGAACAGCCCGGCAGGTTGATGGTGTTTCAGCTGGCCGGCGGGCGGGCGACGCTGGCACCGGGCGGAACGCCGACAGCGGGAATGCCGCGGACACGGATCGTATTCGTTGCCGAGATCGGCGTTCTGTCGAGCGCCGAGATCAACAGGATCATGGAAGGATGCATCGAAGCCGGAGCGAAGTGAAGGCGCGCGTTTTGCCCCTAGCAAAAACAACGTAACTGAGTTGGTGCGATTCTACATGTGTGGCGCACTTCGAGAGCCGTCGTTCGGAACGGTCTCCCTATGCTGCGACCTAGTTTCTGGCTTTGCGGACCTGCTCGGCCAGGCGCTTTCGGGTCTTGGCAATATGCTCGCGCATCAGCCGTTCCGCCCGGTCGCCATCACGCTTTTCGATGGCGTTGACGATCTGGCCGTGTTCCAGGACGCCGCGACGCCGCTGCTCGCCTTCGGACGAGACGCGCTGGAGCCCAATCCGCATCTGGCCTTCAAGTAAAATCAGAATGTCATGGAGCCGGCTGTTTCGCGAAAACCTTCCGATGGCCTGATGGAATGCAGCATTTGTCTGAAAGTAACCCGCGGCATCGTCCTTCGCCACGCACGTCTCCTGACGCGCAATGATGTCCCTCAGTTCTGCGACACCATCGGCATCGATCCGTTCGGCGCACAACCGCGCGGACAATGCTTCGACGAATTCACGGATTTCATGGATCTCCAGAACGTCGTTGAGTTCGATCGTCGCCACGACGACGCCCTTTCGCGGCTGCTCGACTGCTAAGCCGTCCGACACCAGTTGCAGCACGGCCTCCCGGATCGGGCTTCGAGAGACGTTCAACTTGCGCGCCAGATCCGGCACGCTGAGCGGCTGCCCTGGCGGCAAGGTTCCGGACAAGATGCCCTCCCGGAGGGATTCGTGAACCGCATCGACGATCCGCGTCGCGGGGCGCAAAGGCTGCAGATCTGACATGGGGTGGGCCTAACCTTTCAGCATCATGCCGGCTGGGGGGCCGGCGTCGCCACGAAGAAATCCGCTGCTCATCATGAATTCCGCCAGCTTGGGCACGCCAACGAGTTCATCGGTAAACGTCGTGTTCGGGTCGGCCAGCAGCCGGGTGAAGTCTTCGCTGGTCTGACGCCCGCCGGACTCCGCTGCGAGCATTTTGGCGGCTTCCTCTGGCTGCGACTTCAACAATGCGATGCCTTTGCCGATGGCTTCCCTGATCGCCCGCACGTTTGCCGGCCTTTTCTTGCCATACGTATCGAGGGCAAAGCAAACACTGAAGGTGAGCGGGCCGACGATGTCCCGGCTATTCAGGAGCATCCGGCAGCCCCGTTTAATCGCTTCATTCTGGAAGGGTGGGGAGCCCATATAGCCGGCAATCTGATTGGTGACTAGCGCCTGGAGCGCGTCCGGATGCGGCATGGCCAGGAAACTCCCATCAAGCGCTTTTGCGTCGCCGAGGGTCTGCTGGGCCGCCAGACGTAGAACGAAAGCCTGATTGGTGTCGGGCGCCGTGACCGCGATCTTCTTGCCGTTGTCGAAATCGCGCAGCGCCTTGACCGTCGGATCATTGGTGAGCAGCAGGAGATCCATTATCGTAAGACTGGATATGAGTCCGACCTTGAAGCCGCGGTCGCGTCCGATCAGGAAAGGCGCCATGCTGCCGGCTCCGGCGTCGATGTCGCCTGACAGCATGCCTTCGCGGATTGCCGCGCTTGAGGCGATCTCGAGCCAGTTGATTTTCAAGCCGGGGATGGCATCTTCGATCCAGCCGGCGTGCTTTGCGAGCGTCAACGGCGCGTAGCCGAGGCCGGGGAGGACAGCGATCGTCAATCGCTCGCCAGCCTGGGCCCGCAATCTTTCGGGCACCACAAACGGAGCCGCCAGGGCGGCAGCGAGAAGCGTGCGTCTTGCGATCATTGTCGTATTCCTCGTCAATGCTGGTGGTTCGGGTCAGTCGTCGATGGTGCTCGTTGCCTGTTTCATCCCCCACCGCACGATGGTACGGTGCTCGATCCAATTGAAGCCGGCCTCGAGAACGATCCCGATCACCGCAACGCTGATGATTCCGGCGAATACTTCGTCGGTGCGGAGGAAATATCTGGCGTCGTTGAGGTAGTTCCCGAGTCCGCTCTTGGAGCCCGAAATTCCGAACACCAGTTCAGCCGCGATGATCGTGCGCCAGCCATATCCGAGCCCAGTCTTGAGTCCGGTCATCGTGTAGGGCAACGCCGCCGGAAACAGCACATCGGTCACCATCCGCCACCACGATAGTCCGAGGACCCGGCCCACGTTGACCAGGGTCTGGTTCGCGGTCCTGAACCCAGTCGAAATGTTCAACGTCACCGGCCAAACCACTGCGTTCACGACGACGAAGATCAGCGAATTGACGTTGAGCCCGAACCAGATGATGGCGATCGGCAACATCGCGACTGACGGCAGCGGATTCAGCATCGAGGTCGCTAACTCGACAGCGTCGTCCACAAAGCTGTTGACGCGCGCCAGGACCGTGAAGACGAAGGCCAGTACCACGCCGATCAGGAGGCTGATGCCGAGCAGCTTTAGGGTGGTCCACGTCGCGCCGGCCAGCGCGCCGCTCGACCAGCCGCGCCAGAGCGCGCTGAACACCTCGCCGGGCGGCGGGAAGATCAGCGGACTGACGTCGGACCTCTGGATATAGAATTGCCAACCGCCCAATACCAAACCAAGCTGTATCGCCCTCCTCAGCAAAACCGGAAGACTTCGCCAGCCGCGCCGGCGAGGGACGGCGTCGGTTTCAATCACCAATGACATGGGAAGCCTCCTGACCCATCAATCGGGCGACTTGTCGGCCCACTTCCAACGCCTCCTGCGAGGTCGGATCGCCGACGCTGCGGGCGTCGACGATCGACACGACACTTGAAGGCGTTCCATCGAGAATGATGATGTCGTGACCAACCAAGGCCGCTTCGGCGATGGAATGGGTGACAAATAGGACGGTCGCGGCCGTGCGCTTGACCACTTCGATGACTTCGAGTTGAAGGCGCAGCCGGGTCTGCGGGTCCAGCGCTCCGAACGGCTCATCCATCAGCAGGACGGCCGGCTCCAGAGCCAGCGCGCGCGCAATGGCAACCCGCTGTTTCATGCCACCCGACAACTGGTGGGGAAATTTGTGGGCCGCGGCTTCCAGCCGCATGATGCCGAGCCAATGGCCGGCCCGATCCTGCGCTTCTGCACGGCCCGCTTTTCCCGTCGCGCGTAACGGATAGGAGACGTTGTCCAGGACTGTTCGCCACGGGAACAGTTGGTCGAATTCCTGGAAGACGACGGCACGGTCGGGGCCTGGTCTGGTGACCTGCCGATCGGCAACCGTCACAGTGCCCTTCAGCGGCTTGATGAACCCAGCCACCGACTTCAAAATCGTCGACTTGCCGCAGCCCGATGGACCCAGAAGGATCGCCGTTTCACCGCGCCGAACCGAGAAGTTGACATTTTTGACTGCGACCGACATCCCAGCCGGCGTCTGATAGCCGAGCGACAGGCCGACCACGTCGAGCATGGGCGAGACGGCGCTGTAATTCATCGGCGTTCTCCGGCGGTCGACATGCCGCTCCGGTCCAGTTGATGCGAGTTGCTCAAGCGACGGCCACGATGGCTTCGATCTCGATCTTCGCGCCGAGATGCAGCTCCTTGCAGGGAACGACCGAGCGCGCCGGCCTGTGATCACCGAAGAAGGCGGCATAGGCCTTGTTCGCTTCACCCCAGTCAGAAATATCCGTGACGTAGATCGTCGCCTTTACGACATCGGAACGCGATGCCCCGACCGTGCGCGCGATCGCCTCGATGTTGCCGAGCGCGTACGCGACCTGGTCTCCCACTGCGATCGATCCCGGGGTTGGCGTATCCTTGGCGACGCCGAGTTGTCCCGAGACGTAAAGGGTGTCGCCATGTAGGACGCCCTGGGCGTAGTGTCCGAGCGGCGTAGGCGCCTCGGAATTGACGATGCGGGTCTGCCTGGCTTGCGCGTTCATGGATTTTCCTTCTACCAACCGTTGATCTTGGGCCACGTCCCGGCCAGTTCGCCGGCCTGGACGGTCCAGTATTTGTCGTAAGCTGCGCAAGTGAGGCAGGCATGGTTGGGGAGGATGCGCACCATGCCGCCGATCGGAAGGCGATCGAACCAGTCGGTGGATGGCACGAGAATCGTACCGTGCTCCTGATGCACGACATCGACCGATAGTCCGTCGAAGCGCACCAGTGTGTCCGGATCGCACACATATCCGTATTTGACGTCCGGCAGATTGGCGTTTGCGCCTAGATCCTTGGATAGGGCGAGCGCGCCGGCGTCGATAATGATGCTTGAATTTGCGCGATTGTGGCCGATGATCGATGCGAGCACGGAGACGGCGATATGCTCCTGCTGGCACACGTGGCGCGAAAGCTGCGCCAGATCCCAGAACAGATAGATGCCGCAACGAACCTCGGTCACCCCGTCTAGATGACGGGCGAACAGCACGGTGGGTGTCGATCCGACGCTGACCATAGGGCAGTCGAAGCCGGCGTTGCGCAGGATGTCGGCAGCAGCAACCGCTGCACCTCGTTCCAATTCAGCGATTCCTTCGACCACATCGCGATTTGCCGATGCATAGGAATGACCGGCGTGGGTCATCACCCCTTCGAGCACCACGTTCGGCGAACTCGACAGGATGCGGGCCAGAGGGATGAGCAGATCGGCTTCCGGCAGCACGCCGCTTCTGTGTTCACCGCAATCGACTTCGATCAGGCAGAAGACACTTTGCCCGAAAGATTGCGCTCTATTCGCGACCATTGTCGCGGCCTCAATCGTGTCGATCACGATTAGAATTCGTGCGCCCGTCTCACGCTGGATTCTATCGGTATGCGCAAGCTTCGACTCGGCAATGGCGACCGCGTACATGATGTCGCGGTAGCCGCCACGCGCGAAATACTCTGCTTCCTTGATAGTTGAGACAGTGATCGGCCCGAACGCGCCGTCCGTCGCGATTTCAGCGACGCTTAAGGATTTTGACGTTTTCAAATGCGGGCGCAATTGGACCCCGAGGTCCGCACACCGTGTTCGCATCGCGCTCGCGTTGATCTTGAGGCGGTCGACGTCGAGGATCAGGGCGGGCGTCTCCAGACGTCGCAGGCTATCGACAACCAACCCTTTGATTTCGTCCGGCATCGTGCGGCTCACACAAGATCGAGGAGGGGAAGAAGGGTATTGGACACAACCATCGGACGCGCCTTGTCGGACGTGAAGGCGAGCCCGGCCCGGTTGTGCCAGAACACAGGCATGCCGACGCTGGTCGCGCCCGGGACATCCGCGGAGGAACCGGCAACGAAGAGCGTGCGCGCGGGATCCGTGCCGAGTTTCGTCAGGACGGCGAGATAGGGTTCAGGACGCGGCTTGTAGTAGCCGGTTTCCTCGGCGCAGGAGACGGCGGCGAACTTGACGCCGACGGCGAAGACCGCAGCGTCGGTCAAGGCCATCGAACAATTGGTGGCGATGCCCAGCGGCACTTTGCGGGCGAGTGCTCCGACAACATCGGCGACATCGTCCCATGGCTGCAGATCGCTCCAACGGGCGACCAGTCTCTCCGGAGCGGCGCGCGGCAACTCCGCGATGTCCGCGGCTGCCCGGACGAGATCTTCGTAGGGCCGATACGGTCCGCAATCGTAAGTCAGGCCGAGATACGCCTTCCGCCACCGCAATCCTGCTTCCTCCGATCCCGCCGCGCTATTCCAAAGTTTCCAGGAATTGAGCAGGGCCGTGAGCAGATCGAAGACGACGGCGTCATAACGTTGGGAGACAGGCAAGGGCGACCCTCGACATGTTACATGTAAATCTTCTATTTACATGTAACATTGCAGGCCCGTTGTCAACTGGTCGCACTGCAGGATTTCGCCGGGGATTTGAAACCACGCCATCGGCGGGCTTATGGATGGGATCGGAGGAAAATACGCGCAATCGACCGCTCCTGGCGCAAAGCGGCCGTCCGCCGCAATGTCCGCTCCTGGGGGCACAGCGGAAAACATATGCTCGCATTGAGCTTTTCCGCTTTTGACCGATAGTGTTGCAAAAGTCGAAAGTTGCAACAGTCCGGATCTTTGGTGAAACCTTAAAACGAGAAGCGATCGACGATTCGGATAATCTCAGTCGCGTTACCGAAGTCGCCTATGAGTTTAGCGCGAGGTGATGAGGTCCCTCAGATAT
>Ga0066797_1000315_pt1 | contig 14678 bp, 8 predicted proteins | sample PersoiDNA2013193_FD_76335 | JGI IMG/M metagenome (GOLD analysis project Ga0066797, IMG submission 76335) | Permafrost soil microbial communities from the Arctic, to analyse light accelerated degradation of dissolved organic matter (DOM) -... | ecosystem: Environmental > Terrestrial > Soil >... | reverse complement strand
TTATGGAAAACGAACGCAGTGAGTTTCGCCAAAAGAATCGTATCGCAACATTGACCATGGATGACGGGCGTAGTCTCGAACTGCCGATCCTGTCCGGCACGCTGGGGCCGGATGTGATCGATATGCGCACCCTCGGCAAACTTGGCGTATTCACTTACGATCCGGCGTTTTTTTCTACGGCCAGTTGCACCTCGGCGATCACCTTTATCGACGGCGATGCAGGGCTGCTTTATTACCGGGGTTATCCGATCGAACAACTGGCTGAACGTTCCGATTTTCTGGAGGTGAGTTATCTGCTGTTGAACGGCGAGTTGCCGAGTGCGGCGGAGAAAGCCGCGTTCACGGCGAAGGTGAAGAATCACACCATGGTGCATGACCAGATGGCGCGTTTTTTCCAGGGCTTTCGCCGTGATGCGCACCCGATGGCGGTGATGGTCGGCGTGGTGGGCGCGCTGTCTGCGTTCTATCACGACTCGCTGGACATCAACAATCCTGGACACCGGGATATTTCCGCGCTGCGCCTGCTCGCCAAAGTGCCAACCATCGCGGCGATGGCGCACAAATACCACACCGGTTTTCCGTTCATGTATCCGAAGAACAAGTTTAGCTATGTGGAAAACTTCATGTACATGATGTTCGCCACACCGGCTGAAGATTACGTGCCCAATCCGGTATTGGTACGCGCGCTGGAACGCATCCTCATTCTGCACGCCGATCATGAACAGAATGCGTCCACTTCGACGGTGCGCCTGGCCGGCTCGAGTGGTGCGAATCCATTCGCCTGCATCTCTGCCGGCATCGCTGCGCTGTGGGGCCCGGCACACGGCGGTGCCAACGAGGCCGCGCTGAATATGCTGGAAGAGATCGGCGACGTGTCGCGCGTGAAGGAATATGTGCAGGGCGTGAAGGACAAGAAATATCGCCTGATGGGCTTTGGCCACCGCGTCTACAAGAACATGGATCCGCGCGCTTCCGTGATGCGTCAGACTTGTTATGAAGTATTGTCAGAACTCAAGCTGGAAAACAACAAGTTGTTCGAACTGGCGATGGAGCTGGAGCGCGTCGCTTTGAGCGATCCGTATTTCATCGAGCGCAAGCTGTATCCGAACGTGGATTTCTATTCCGGCATCGTGCTGCGCGCGCTGGGTATCCCGAGCAATATGTTCACGGTGATCTTTGCCGTGGCGCGCACCATCGGCTGGATCTCGCAATGGAATGAGATGATCGGCGATGCCGAACACAAGATCGGTCGTCCGCGCCAGTTGTATCGCGGTGCGGTGAAGCGCGATTATGTACCGGTGGGGCGGCGTTGAACGAGCCTGTTAATTTTATGCAGTTGATGCAGGACAGCTCGCTGCTGTTCGGAGCCAACGCGTCTTTCATCGAGGAGTTGTATGAGCAATACCTCGTTGATCCGAACACCGTTCCGGTCGCGTGGCGCAGTTATTTCGATGCGTTGCCATCCCTGCCAAACGGCGCACATGACCAAGCGCACAGCCAGATTCAGCGCGCCTTTGCGGCATTGCCAAAGGCCGCTGCCAGCCCTGTGCTGGCAGCGGATGCCGAACTGGAGCGCAAGCAGGTCTATGTGCTGCAACTCATCAACGCGCATCGCTTCCTCGGGGTGCGTGTCGCCAATCTCGATCCGTTGAATCGCCATGCCAAACCGGTGATCGCCGAGCTTGATCCGGCGTACTACGGCCTGAACGAATCCGACTTGTACACCACTTTCGACACCGGTTCGCTGGTGGGAAGCGCGCGCATGACCTTGAGCGAAATTCTCAGGCTGTTGCGGCAGACCTACTGCGGCAGCATCGGCGCGGAATACATGTATATCAGCGATGTGGCGCAGAAACGCTGGATACAGAATCGCCTGGAGAGTGTGCGCGGACAAGCCGGATATGACAGGGCGACGCGTCGCCGCGTTCTGGAGCGCATCACCGCTGCGGAAACGCTGGAGCGCTATCTGCACACCAAGTTCGTCGGGCAAAAACGTTTCTCGCTGGAAGGCGGCGAGACGCTGATCCCGTTGCTCGATCATCTGTTGCAACGGTGTGGTGCGCAAGGCGTGCAGGAAGCCGTGATCGGTATGGCGCATCGCGGACGGCTGAACGTGCTGGTCAATATACTCGGCAAGCAGCCGGGCATGTTGTTCGCCGAATTCGAAGGCATCCATGCTGAGCATCTGACTTCCGGCGACGTGAAATACCATCAGGGTTTTTCCGCCGCCATCGAAACAAAGGGCGGCGAGCTGCATGTAGCTTTGGCGTTCAATCCCTCGCATCTGGAAATCGTCAATCCGGTGGTGGAAGGGTCGGTACGAGCGCGCCAGCATCGCCGCAAGGATTTTGACGGATCAAAAGTATTGCCGATCCTGTTGCACGGCGATGCGGCATTTGCCGGACAGGGTGTGGTGATGGAAACCCTGAGCATGTCGCAAACGCGCGGCTATCGCACCGGCGGGACGGTGCATATCATCATCAATAACCAGATCGGCTTCACTGCTTCAGACTCGCGTGACACCCGTTCCAGCACCTATTGCAGCGACGTGGCGAAAATGGTCGACGCGCCGATCTTTCATGTGAATGCGGACGATCCTGATGCGGTATTGCTGATCACCGAAATTGCGCTGGATTACCGTATGCAGTTCAACAAGGACGTAGTGATCGATCTGGTGTGCTTCCGCAAATTGGGACACAACGAACAGGACGAGCCATTGGTCACGCAACCGTTCATGTATCGCTTCATCCGCCAGCATCCGGGTACGCGCGCCTTGTATGCGCAGCGTCTGGCCGAGCAAGGGGTGGTCCGGGCCGATGAGGCAGACGCGATGATCGCGACCTATCGCAAGGCCATGGATGAGGGGCGCAATTCGATTCAACCTGCGCTGGAGAAGAGCAGCAGCAAACCTGCTGTCGATTGGACCCCGTTCCAGCACGATATAACCTGGGATGTGGCGGTGAACACCGCCGTGCCGCTGGAACGCTTGCAGAAATTGGCGGTGCCGCTGACCACCGTGCCGCAAAATTTCATCCTGCATTCGCGCGTGCAAAAAATCGTCGAGGATCGCATCGCCATGGCGCGCGGTGAATTGTCGCTGGACTGGGGCATGGCGGAAAATCTGGCTTACGCCACGCTGCTCACGGAAGGTTATCCGGTGCGGTTTAGCGGGCAGGACAGCCGGCGCGGCACGTTCTTCCACCGCCACGCCACCTGGCATGACCAGAATCGCGTGGAGTGGCATGAAGGTGCTTACACGCCGTTGCAACATCTCGCACCCGATCAGGCGGATTTCGTGGTGATCGATTCGCTGCTGTCCGAAGAAGCGGTGCTGGGTTTCGAATATGGCTACGCCACTGCCGAGCCGGATTCACTGGTGCTGTGGGAAGCGCAGTTCGGCGATTTCGCCAACGGCGCGCAAGTGGTGATTGACCAGTTCATCGCTTCCGGCGAAGTGAAATGGGGCAGGTTGTGCGGGCTGGTGATGCTGTTGCCGCATGGTTATGAGGGGCAGGGCGCGGAGCATTCCTCGGGACGCATCGAACGCTATTTGCAACTGTGCGCCGACTACAACATTCAGGTGTGTATTCCATCCACCCCGGCGCAGATGTTCCATCTGCTGCGCCGTCAGATGTTGCGTCCGTATCGCAAGCCGCTGATCATGTTCACGCCCAAGAGCCTGTTGCGCAGCAAGGATGCGGCTTCACCGCTCACTGAATTTACGCAGGGAAAGTTCCAGCCGGTGATACCCGAAGTCGATACGCTGGATGCCGACAAGGTGCGCCGCATCATCGCGTGCAGCGGCAAGGTGTATTACGAGCTGCTCGCGGCACGCCGTGCCAGGGGCATCAGCGACATGGCGATCATCCGCCTCGAACAGCTTTACCCGTTCCCTCATGATGACTTCGTGGCGCAGATCGCCGCGTATCCGAAGGCCAGCGAGGTGGTGTGGTGCCAGGAAGAGCCTGGCAATCAGGGCGCGTGGCATCGCATCCAGCATTATCTGCTGCGCCATTTGCGCAAGGGCATGCGCCTCGATTACGCGCTGCGTCCTTCTTCCGCCGCGCCCGCAGCGGGTTATCTGGCGGTGCATCAGGAACAACAGAAAGCGGTAATCGAAGCCGCCTTCCGCGACGATCTCGACAACAAACCTAATCCGGGAGCAACACACCATGAGCATCATTGAAGTCAAAGTCCCCCAGTTATCCGAATCCGTATCCGAAGCGACTCTGCTGACCTGGCATAAGCGTGTCGGCGAGGCGGTCATCGAGGGCGAAAACCTGATCGACGTGGAGACCGACAAAGTGGTGCTGGAACTGCCCGCTTCCAACAGCGGTGTGCTGACCAGGATCATCAAGGCTGATGGCGAAAAAGTGACCAGCGAAGAAGTGATCGCGCAAATCGATACTGCGGCGGTGGCGGCCCAGGCAGTCACAACCCGGCCTGCCGCACCGCACGCAGCAGTCAGTTCCGCCGTGCCGCCTTCGGTGCGCAAACTGGCGCGCGAAAAAGAGGTCGATGCCAGCAACTTGGTCGGCAGCGGACCCAGCGGGCGCGTCACCAAAGAGGACGTGCTGAATGCGAAGCAGCCAGTTAATCCGCAGCAAGCCGTGCCCGCCATCGCACCCTCCGGCAATCGTCCCGAGCAGCGCGTGGCGATGACGCGCATTCGCCAGCGCATCGCCGAACGCCTGCTGCAATCGCAACAGAACGCCGCAATCCTCACCACTTTCAACGAAGTCAATATGCAGCCGGTGATGGATCTGCGCAACCGCTACAAGGATGCGTTCGAGAAGAAGCACGGCATCAAGCTCGGCTTCTCCTCGTTCTTCGTCAAGGCGGCGGTGCTGGCATTGCAAAAATTCCCCATCGTCAACGCCTCGGTGGACGGCACCGACATCATCTACCACGGCTACTTCGACATCGGCGTGGCCATCGGCAGCGAGCGCGGCCTGGTCGTGCCTATCATCCGCGACGCGGACAAACTTTCCTTTGCCGACATCGAAAAACAAATCGCCGATTTCGGCGCGCGCGCCAAGGTCGGCAAGCTGACGATGGAAGAACTCACCGGCGGCACGTTCACCGTTTCCAACGGCGGCGTGTTCGGCTCCATGCTCTCCACCCCCATCATCAACCCGCCGCAAGCCGCCATCCTTGGCATCCACGCCACCAAGGACAGGCCGGTGGCAGAGAACGGTCAGGTGGTCATACGTCCGATGAATTATCTCGCGGTGTCCTACGACCACCGCATCATAGACGGACGCGAAGCGGTGCTGTTCCTGTCCACCATCAAGGAAGCGCTGGAATATCCGGGGCGGGTGTTGCTGGATTTGTGAACATCCCTGATGGCGACTTTTTCTGCTTATCGTATCTTTGGTGAAACTACTAGCCATTCGACTGGGTTATCAGACGAAAAACTTTTGTCCGGGCACCCGAAAGACGATAGCCAAGTCGCTGGTTATGAGGAAGACGGAAAATCCGCCGGGCGTTTCGTTGAGTTGACGCTGGATGATCTTGATCCCGGCGAAGTCGTCATTCAGACTCATTATTCCAGTGTGAATTACAAGGACGCGCTCGCGGCAACCGGCGCAGGAAAAGTGATACGCCGCTTTCCCTGCGTCGGCGGGGTGGATGTGGCTGGTGTGGTAGTTCATTCCGACGATGCGCGCTTCAAGGCGGGCGATGCGGTGCTGGTAACGGGCTACGGCATGGGGGTGGATCACGACGGCGGGTTTGCCGAATATGTGCGCGCTCCTGCCGATTGGGTGGTGCCGCTGCCGCAAGGGTTGACGCTATTCGATGCGATGGCATTGGGCACGGCGGGGGTTGCTGCCGCGCTGTCCATTCATCGCTTGGAGCAAAACGAACTGCGCCCCGAAAACGGCAAGGTGATCGTCACGGGTGCGACCGGCGGGGTAGCGAGTCTTGCGATCCAGATGCTGGCGCAACTGGGTTATCACGTGGTCGCGCTGACCGGAAAAGATACTGAACACGACTATCTGAAATCGTTGGGTGCGGCGGAAATATTGTCGCGCAAAGACTTGGAAATGGGTACGCGGCCTCTGGAAAAGGCGCAGTGGGCCGGTGCACTGGATGCGGTGGGCGGCGAGACGCTGGCGTGGTTGACGCGCACCATGCAGCAGAACGGCGTGATCGCCAGCTTTGGCAACGCGGGCGGTATCGAATTGAATACCACGGTGATGCCGTTTATCTTGCGCGGCGTGCGTCTGATCGGCATTGATTCCGCCGCCACCGCCATGCCATTGCGCCGCCAAATCTGGCAACGCCTGGCAACAGATTTACATCCCAAACTGTTGGCGCAAGTGGCGCATGGCGTGCCGTTCACCGGGTTGCCGCAAGTTTTCCCATTGATGCTGCAAGGCAAGCTGCGCGGGCGTTCGGTGGTCGAAATAAAACCGGCGGGTTAGTGATATAATCCGTCCCAAAGCTGGGAGCGAACAGCGCGAAAGTGGCGGAATTGGTAGACGCACTGGATTTAGGTTCCAGCGCCGCAAGGCGTGAGAGTTCGAGTCTCTCCTTTCGCACCAGCCACAATTCAACTTTAATCTCAAGGAAATACAGTATGTCCAGCGTAGAAACTGTAAGCGCGTTAGAACGTCGTCTGAATGCATCTATTCCCCAACAAGCCATTCGTAGCCAGGTTTCTGCCCGCCTGAAAAACATCGGGCGCAACGTTAAGATTGCCGGTTTCCGTCCCGGTAAAGTACCCACGAAAATCGTCGAGCAGTACTACGGTGCACAAGCCCGGCAAGAAGCCTTGGGTGACGCTTTGCAACGTTCGTTCGCCGAGGCAGCGCAAATCAATAATTTGAAGGTGGCAGGATCCCCCCAATTTGAAGTCAAGACCAAGGATCAGAATGCCGATCAGATCGAATATAGCGCGACTTTCGAGGTGTATCCAGAGGTGGTGGTGGGTGATTTGTCCGGCGAAAAGATAGAGCGTATGGTTTATGAGTTGACCCAAGCTGATGTGGATAACACCATTGCGACGTTGCGCAAGCAGCGCGCCACGTTCGGGAAGGTCGATCGCGCGGCCCAATCTGAAGATCGAGTGAACATCGATTTCACCGGTAAGATGAACGGTGAAGTATTCCAGGGCGGTGAGGCAAAGGACTATCCGGTGGTGCTGGGCGCGGGGGGCATGTTGCCCGAATTCGAAGCGGCTGCCGTTGGCATGAAGGCCGGCGAGACCAAGTCTTTTGATTTGACATTTCCGGAAGATTACCGCAGCAAGGAGATGGCGGGTAAGAGGGTTAACTTTACGATCATTTTGAATCGTGTCGAAGCTCCGAAGCTGCCGGAAGTGGATGCTGAATTTGCCAAGTCTGTCGGTATCTCTGATGGTGATGTAGGCAAGTTGCAAGACGAGATCCGCAGAAACTTGATTAGCGAAGTATCGCGTCGTTTAAGGGCGCGCAACAAGGATGCGGCGATGGATGCGTTGTTGAGAGTCGCCAGGTTTGATGTGCCCAAGGTGTTGGTAGATGATGAAGTGCACATCCTGATGCAGCAAACCGCGCAAGATATGGAGTCGCGAGGAATGAAGATGAAGGGAGTTTCTTTGCCCCCGGATTTGTTCATGGAACGTGGCGAGAAACGCGTCAAGCTTGGGCTGATTCTCGCGCATCTGGTACAGAAACATGATCTGACGGCCAAATCCGAACAGATAAAAATTTTTATCAAGGATTATGCGCAGAGCTTCGATCAGCCTGAAGCGGTGATACGTTGGTATGCCGCTGATCCAAAGCGCATGCAGGAAGTTGAGCATATTGTGCTGGAAGAGAATGTGATGAACTGGACGATGGGTCAGGCCAAGACCACTGAAAAGCAGGCCGTATTCAACGAGCTGATGGGAAATGCCTAATATGACGCAATATCAAAAACCACAAAATATCGGCTTGATTCCTATGGTCGTGGAGACCAGCGGTCGTGGTGAAAGGGCATACGACATTTATTCCCGCCTGCTCAAGGAGCGCGTGGTGTTCCTGGTCGGCGAAGTCGATGATCACAGCGCGAATCTGATCGTGGCGCAAATGTTGTTTCTGGAATCGGAAAACCCTGACAAGGATATTCACTTCTACATCAATTCGCCGGGTGGTTCAGTGACCGCAGGAATGGCGATTTACGACACCATGCAATTCATCAAGCCGAATATCAGCACATTGTGTATCGGCCAAGCGGCCAGCATGGGTTCTTTCCTGCTGGCTGCGGGCGAGAAAGGCAAGCGTTTTTGTCTGCCCAATTCGCGCGTGATGATTCATCAGCCGATGGGCGGCTTCCGTGGCCAGGCTTCGGATGTCGAAATCCATGCGCGTGAAATATTGTATCTGAAGCAGAGGCTCAACCAAATGCTGGCTTATCACACCGGGCAATCTGTTGAGACCATAGAACGCGATACCGATCGAGATAACTTCCTGAGCGCGGCCGATGCGGTTAAATATGGCTTGGTGGATCAGGTGCTGGAAAAGCGTGTTTAAAGAATATGTTTGGTTTGCTGATAACTCGATGGAAGGTTGATAGCGATGGCTGACGATAAAAAATCAGGTGATAAATTGCTTTACTGTTCGTTCTGCGGCAAGAGTCAGCATGAGGTGCGCAAGCTGATTGCGGGTCCTTCGGTGTTCGTGTGTGATGAGTGCATCACGCTGTGCAACGACATCATGCGCGAGGAGATCCAGAACGATCAGGCCAAGACGGACAAGTCCGGCTTGCCGGTTCCCAAGGATATCTGCGCGACATTGGATGAGTATGTGATCGGTCAGGAACAGGCCAAGAAGATTTTGTCGGTGGCAGTGTACAACCACTACAAGCGTCTCAGGAGCAACGACAAGGACGGCGTGGAGTTGTCCAAAAGCAATATCCTGCTGGTTGGGCCGACCGGTTCCGGCAAGACCTTGCTGGCACAAACGCTGGCGCGCTTGCTGGATGTGCCATTCGTGATGGCCGATGCGACCACGTTGACCGAGGCCGGTTATGTCGGCGAGGATGTCGAGAACATCATTCAGAAGTTGTTGCAGACCTGCGACTACGACGTGGAGAGGGCGCAACGCGGCATTGTGTACGTGGATGAAATCGACAAGATTTCACGCAAATCGGATAACCCTTCGATTACCCGCGATGTGTCCGGTGAAGGCGTGCAACAGGCGTTGCTCAAACTGATCGAAGGCACCAAGGCTTCGATTCCGCCGCAGGGCGGGCGCAAGCATCCGAACACGGAGTTCTTGCAGGTGGATACCACCAATATCCTGTTCATTTGCGGCGGTGCATTTGATGGCCTGGAAAAAGTCATTCGCAGCCGTTCCGCGAAGGCTGGCATCGGCTTCGGTGCGACCATCGCCAGCAAGGATCAGCGCAAGATCGGAGAGACCCTGCGCGAGGTGGAGCCGGAAGATTTGATCAAGTTCGGTCTGATTCCGGAGTTTGTCGGACGCTTGCCGGTGGTCGCCACCCTGGAGGAGTTGGACGAAACCGCGCTGGTGAAAATCCTGACTGAGCCTAAGAATGCGCTGACCAAGCAATACCAAAAGCTGTTCGCGATGGAGGATGTCGATCTGGAATTCCGCGAAGGGGTATTGCTGGCGATTGCCCGCAAGGCATTGGTGCGCAAAGCAGGTGCACGCGGATTGCGCTCGATACTCGAACATGCGTTGCTGGATGTGATGTTTGATCTGCCCTCCATGAATAATGTCAGTAAGGTGGTGTTGGATGAGAACGGCACGACTGGGGAAATCAAACCCATCATCATTTATGCGGATACCCACAAGGCGGCTTAATCCGGCCTTCCGCCCGTTCTTTTATCTTGTCCCGATGGGGCGGCTTGAATTATTTTGAGCTATCCCCATTTAACCTTCAATTCAACTAAAAGGTTATTGCCATGTTAGAACAAGATATCCCCAGCACTATTACCAGCAACTTGCACCCGTTGCTGCCTTTGCGTGATGTCGTGGTGTTCCCGCATATGGTGATTCCGTTGTTCGTTGGACGCTCCAAGTCCATCAAGGCACTGGAGACGGCGATGGAGGCCGGCAAAAGTATTGCGCTGGTGGCGCAAAGGTCTGCGACCAAAGATGATCCGGGCACGGATGATCTCTATGCCATCGGCAGTATGGCTAATATCCTGCAAATGTTGAAATTGCCGGACGGCACCGTGAAGGTTCTGGTCGAAGGCACGCAACGCGCCAACGTGTTGCGCGTGTATGACGCCAAATCGCATTTCGATGCCGAGGTGCAAGTCGTCCCCGCTGAGGATGGCACGGATAGCGAATCCGAGGCAATGCGCCGCGTGCTGATCGCGCAGTTTGATCAGTATGTGAAACTCAACAAAAAGATCCCGCCGGAAATCCTGACTTCGCTGGCTGGCATCGATGATGCCGGTCGTCTGGCCGATACCATTGCCGCCCATCTGCCGCTCAAGCTGGAGCAAAAACAGGAGGTGCTGGAAATTTTTGGCGTGCGCAAACGCCTGGAGCACTTGCTGGGACTACTGGAAGGCGAGATAGACATTCTTCAGGTCGAGAAGCGCATCCGCGGCCGTGTAAGACGCCAGATGGAAAAGAGCCAGCGCGAGTATTACCTGAACGAGCAGGTCAAGGCGATTCAGAAGGAACTGGGTGACGGTGAAGAGGGTACCGACTTTGACGAGTTGGAAAAGAAGATCAAAGCCGCGCACATGCCGAAAGAGGCGCGCAACAAGGCCGAGGCCGAGTTGAAGAAGCTGCGCATGATGTCGCCGATGTCAGCCGAAGCCACCGTGGTGCGCAACTACATGGATGTGCTGATGGGGCTGCCATGGAAGAAAAAGACCAAGATCAGTGCTGATCTGAAACAGGCCGAAGTGGTGCTTGAGGAAGACCACTATGGCCTGGATAAGGTCAAGGAACGCATTCTTGAATACCTCGCCGTGCAGCAACGTATGAATAAAATGAAGGCTCCCATCCTTTGTTTGGTCGGTCCGCCGGGCGTGGGTAAAACCTCGCTGGGACAGTCGATAGCGCGTGCCACCAATCGTAAATTCGTGCGCATGTCGCTGGGCGGTGTGCGCGATGAATCCGAGATTCGCGGCCATCGCCGTACCTATATCGGTTCCATGCCAGGCAAGATATTGCAGAACATGAGCAAGGTCGCGGTGAAGAACCCGCTGTTCCTGTTAGACGAAGTGGACAAGATGGGTATGGATATGCGCGGCGATCCGTCTTCCGCGCTGCTGGAAGTGCTTGATCCGGAGCAGAACAGCACGTTTGTCGATCATTATGTCGAGGTCGAGTATGACCTGTCAGAAGTGATGTTCGTGGCAACGGCGAATACGCTGAATATCCCGGACGCGCTAATGGATCGTATGGAGATCATTCATGTTTCCAGCTACATGGAAGAGGAGAAGATCAACATTGCCACGCGCTATCTGGTACCCAAGGTGGTCAAGAACAATGGCCTGAAACCGGAGGAAATCAACATCTCCGAAAGCGCATTGCGCGACATCGTGCGCTATTACGTGCGCGAAGCCGGGGTGCGCGGCTTGGAGCGGGAAATCTCCAAGATTTGTCGCAAGGTGGTAAAGGCACTTTTGTTAAAAGATCGCGATACCAAGGTGACCATCAATTCGCGCAATCTCGACAAGTATCTTGGTGTGCGCCGCTATTCGTATGGTGTCGCCGAGAAAAATAATCAAGTCGGGCAAGTGACTGGCTTGGCGTGGACGGAAGTCGGCGGCGAATTGCTCACGATTGAAGCTGCAGTGCTGCCGGGCAAAGGCAAGACCACCACCACCGGTAAGCTGGGCGATGTGATGCAAGAGTCTATCCAGGCTGCACTGAGTGTGGTGCGCAGTCGCGCCAAGCGATTGGGTATAGATGAAGAGTTTTATCATAAGACTGATTTGCATATCCACTTGCCGGAAGGCGCGATTCCAAAGGACGGGCCGAGTGCAGGGGTGGGGATGTGTACGGCGATGGTCTCGGCACTGACGGGTATCCCGGTGCGTGCCGATGTGGCTATGACCGGTGAAATCACCTTGCGTGGGGAAGTGTTGCCGATAGGCGGCTTGAAGGAAAAGCTGCTGGCGGCGCAACGAGGCGGCATTAAAGTGGTGCTGATACCTGAAGAAAACATCAAGGATCTTGCAGAGATTCCCGACAACATAAAAAACAAATTGGATATTCATCCGGTCAAGTGGATAGATCAAGTATTGGAAATGGCCCTCGAACGTAAACCGGAGCCACTTGCGGAAGTGGCTGAAAAGGTTGCTGTTGTTGCCTTGGCGGGGGATGCGGTGCGGCCTGATTCAGCAGTAGTGACCAAGCATTGAGTGGCAAATTCCTAACAGCTTGATTATGGCAATGCAAGATAAAAAATATTTTAGTAATCGCTTGACCAAAGCTGCGAAGCCTTGATATAAAGCCTTTGCAGGGATTTTCCTGTTTTCTTATTCACTCGCAAAGGGGACTTACATGAATAAATCTGATTTGGTTGATGCAATTGCAAAATCCGCTGAAATCTCTAAGGCAGCTGCTGCTCGTGCACTGGATGCGACTGTAGACACCATCAAGAAGGCACTGAAGAAAGGTGATTCAGTGAGCTTGGTTGGTTTCGGTACTTTTAAAGTTGGCAAGCGTGCTGCGCGTAATGGTCGCAATCCTCGCACTGGTGCGACGATCAAGATCAAGGCAGCCAAGGTTCCAAAGTTTAGTGCTGGCAAGGGCCTGAAGGATGCTGTAAACTAACCGGCTTTGTCGGGTGCTTAGCTCAGCTGGTAGAGCGTCGCCCTTACAAGGCGAATGTCGGCGGTTCGATCCCGTCAGCACCCACCACACACGTTTTTGGAGTGGTAGTTCAGTTGGTTAGAATACCGGCCTGTCACGCCGGGGGTCGCGGGTTCGAGTCCCGTCCACTCCGCCAAATTGAGGCGAACGCAAGTTCGCCTTTTTTACATCTGTTTCATTTAAATCAATAGTTGGATGGCATCGCTATGTTTAATTTCGTACATGAAAAAAAGCGGCTGGTACAGGTTGTCCTGGCACTCATTATTTTGCCATTTGCATTATGGGGAGTGAGCTCATATGACAGATCTGGAAATACAGCAGAAGTGGCTGCTACGGTGAATGGCACCAAAATTACTCAACAAGAACTTGAAAATGCACTTCGTCAGCAACAAGACAGGATGCGTCAGCAGCTAGGCGCAAACTTTGATGCGGCGATGTTTGACAATCCTGAGATGAAGCGTGCAGTGCTGGATAATCTGGTTTCCCAGCGTTTGCTGGTCGAGCGTGCCAAGGCGGCAAGATTGGCTGTGCCGGATGATCAAGTGGCGCAGGTGATTGCCGGAATCGAGGCTTTTCAGGATGGTGGAAAGTTTGATAAGAAACGTTACCAAACCGTGCTGGCAAATCAGAATATGTCGCCATTGACGTTTGAAGCACGCTTGCGTGATGAGTTGCTCGGGCAACAAATGCAGGATGCTTATGCGCAGAATGGGTTTGCCGCAAACAGCGTTGCGGACAACGTTATTCGTTTGAACGAGCAACAACGGGTGGTGAGTGTGTCACCCATATCATTTCAGTCGTTTATGTCACAGGCAAAAGTGGATGATGCCGCGCTGAAAAAATATTACGAGCAAAATCCAAATGAGTTTCAAGTTCAAGAGCAGGCCAAAGTAGAGTATGCGAAATTCTCAGTGGATGATTTGCTTACGAAGGTCGAGGTGAGCAAGGAGGATGTGCGCAAGTATTACGACGAGCATCAAAATGATTTTGGCACGCCGGAGGAACGCCATGCGGCGCATATCCTGATTTCTGTGAGCGCAGCCGCATCGCAAGCCGAACAGGATGCGGCCAAGGCTAAGGCCGAGCAGTTGCTGCAGCAAGCCAGGCAAAATCCTGCCAAGTTTGCCGAATTAGCCAGGAAAAATTCGCAAGATCCCGGTTCCGCCGCGAAGGGCGGCGATCTCGGATTTTTTGGCCGCGGCATGATGGTCAAGCCGTTCGATGATGCTGCCTTTGCTTTGAAGGTCGGTGAAATCAGCGGGCTGGTGAAGTCGGATTTCGGTTATCACATCATCAAGCTGATTGCAGTTAAGCCATCCAGGGTTTTGCCGTTCGATGAGGCGCGTGAAGGTATCGTGAATAAGCTGCGCCAGCAAAAAGCTGCCGACATGTTCGCCGAGATGGCGGAGAAATTCAGCAACGCTGTTTATGAGCAAAGCGATACGTTGAAGCCGGCGGCCGATCTGGTTGGCGCGAAGATTGAGCGGAGCGGATGGTTGATCAAAGGGACGGCTGCCGGCGAGCCTTGGACAGCAAAAATGTTGCAGGCGATCTTTAACGATGAAGTCGTGAAGAATAAGCGCAACACGGCTGCGATTGAGGTGGCGGCGAATACGCTGGTTGCTGCGCGTATCCTGGAATACAAGCCGGCCTCTGTGCGTGCCTTGAGCGAAGTGCAGGAAGTGATCCGTCAAAAATTGTTGCGTCAGCAGGCACTGGAACTGGCTGCAAAGCAGGGTAAATCGGTGCTGGAGCAACTGCAGGGAGGAAATAAGCCGGCATTAAGCTGGGGTGCCGCCCAGAGCGTTACTCGTGCGCAACATGGCTCTCTGGATATAGGATTGATACGGCAAATATTCCAGGCGAATGCAGCCAAGTTACCGCAGTTTGTCGGTGCGGAAG
>Ga0066797_1000314_pt1 | contig 14757 bp, 11 predicted proteins | sample PersoiDNA2013193_FD_76335 | JGI IMG/M metagenome (GOLD analysis project Ga0066797, IMG submission 76335) | Permafrost soil microbial communities from the Arctic, to analyse light accelerated degradation of dissolved organic matter (DOM) -... | ecosystem: Environmental > Terrestrial > Soil >... | reverse complement strand
CCTCCGAGCATCGATGCGGATCGGACCCGGGCTCCGGTTCTCCTTCGCGACCAAGGCCGAGCCACTGCTCTGGATCGCCGACGCCGTAGCCGGCGCCGAGAGCGCTCGAGTCAGAGGGGACGATCGGTACGCGCAAGCCCTGGAGGACCGGCTGATCCGCATCGACATCCCCGGCGTGCCCTAGGCAGCGCGAAGGCCCGGGTCCCGCCGTAAGGGGCGGGTAGCACCGGGCCTCACTTCCAACACCCGTCCGGGTGCGGCAGTACGAGTCTAGGCCGAGTGTTCAGGGGTGTCGAGGGCTCCGTCGCAGCACTCGGGACCCATCCTCAAAAGATCGCAGCTCGACCTGACCCTCAGCCGCCCCCACCAAGAAGAGCGATCGCTGCAGCTGCGAGCACCTCCACGTACAAGTCGCGCGGCGTGGCGACGGACATCAACGGTGGAACGGGCACGGCGAGCAGCCCGGGAAGCGCCATGCTGATCACCAAGGGCCGTGGCTGAGGTCCAGGAACCATGGGCTTCAGCCACGGCACCTGCGGGGGTCGGCGGCGACTGGAACACCGCGCTTCTGTTCGACACGACCTACCCGGCAACCGCTCCCGCCAGTGCCGAGTTCTTCGCAGCCCGGTCGAATGCCGGGTGGCACCACGCGCTGCGGAAGTTCACACCCGACGACAACGCGGACGAGAGACGATACGAGCGCGGGCATGACGGCCTCCACCAGGCAGCTGCGGATCTCAACACCCCTCAGCTGCCGCGAGAACCGTCATGCCCGCCCGCATACCACCCTCACCGGCGTGTCCCCGCCAGACACACCACCCGCCGAGAACGAAACAGCCCTGTCCCGGAACCCACGTCAGGCGCCCAGCGCTCCAAGGATTCTTGCCATCTCGATGGCCGAGGCCGCAGACCACGCTTGCGGGTGACAAGCCGCGGCATACGGGATCGGGCGCGTTCCGCCTTCAGCCGCATGCCCCCCGTACAACTCTGGTAGGTGGTAACCGAAATGCGGTGCCGCCCGTAGCACACCCTCGACGAGGATGACCGCCTCGTCATGCATGCCCTCGCGGTCTAGACCGCGTGCGACTATCACGGTGTCGTGCACCCAAACAGATCCAGTGTGGTAGCCCATCGGGTTGAAGCTGCGGGTAGACGCGGCCATTGTTCGCAACCCGAAACCGGAGTTGAGGTCGTCACCCATGACATGTCCGGCGATCGCCCTCGCTTCGACGCTGTTGACGATCCCAGTACCGAGCAGGTGACCAATGTTCGATGTCAGCGCGGTGACCGGCCTTCCCGCCCCGTCGAGTGCCACTGCAGGGTACGGACCTGCCGGCGAGTCAACCCAGAACGCGGAACGGAACCGCTCCGCCAGCTGTGAAGCCCACGCCTGACGTGGCCCGGGGTCTTCGCCGGCGACGGCATGGAGAACCTTTGCCCCCGCGAGCATGGCTTGGTAGCAATAGCCCTGCACCTCGCACAAAGAAATCGGGCCGTCAGGAGCCGAGCCATCGGCATCGCGCACCCCATCGGCGGAATCCTTCCATCCCTGGTTTGCGAGCCCGCGGCCGCTCGAGTCGACGTATCGCACAAATCCAGTCTCCTGCGCTTGCGCCTCAATCCACCCCAGGGCAGCCTTGAGAGCCGGGACAAGCCCTTCAACTTCCTCGTACTCTGCTCCGGCCTCCCATGCCTCGTGCAGCAAGATGACCCAAAGCGCCGTGGCGTCAATCGTGCCGTAGTAGACCGGTGGCAGAAGGACACCGCCACCGAGGTCCTGACCGGTTGCCCGCACTTCGTGCAGGATCTTGCCCGGCTCAGCCTGGCTCATGGCGTCGAATTCGACCGCCTGGCGCCGCGCCAGGGTCCGCAGCGTGCCCATCGCGAGGTCGGGACCGAGCGGCAGCGCAAGAATCGCTGCCCACAGGGAGTCGCGTCCAAACAGGGTCAGGTACCACGGTGCCCCCGCGGCAAGGAACGCGTCCCCTCCCGCCATCGGATCGGCGAGCAACAAGCCCTGCAAGTCCTCGATGGCCCGGTCCAGGAGTGGAGCTAGAGCACCGTCAGATGAGGTTACCCGCGGCACATACCGTTCCCGATCGGCAGGCGGGGGGAACAGGGGCGGCGTTGTGGCTTCCGCGACAACCTCGACACCGAGCTCTCGTCGCTCCCCAGGCTCAAGCTTGAGCGAGTGCTCGCCCTCGAACGGCCATCCACTCACCGCCCGGACGTCGATCCATTCTCCCATCCACCGACGCTCGTGCCGGCCCGTTGAGTCGACGCGGTCCTCAAAAGCTACGACAGGACAGATCCGACCGGCTTTCACATCGTCTAGCCGGGCCATGTCAGTAGCCAATTCCAGCTTGACGCCGAAGGTCACTGCAAGGGTGCCCGTATTCGTGAAGACGAACGACTCCTTGAGGACACCGGCACGCAGGCTGCGTTCGCGCGTCAGCTCGACAACGGCATCGGGTGTTGTTTCACCAACGCCCCGCACAATCGCCTTCGAGGTGAAGCCGTCCGCACGTTCCTGCAGCACACCTAGGTAGTCGACGCGACCAGACGTTGTGATATCGAGGAGCGACAGCGCTCGCACGTCGCAGTGATAGAAGCCGTCCGCCTGGCGGTCAGTGCTTGCGTCGACCACCCCAGAGTGGCCGGAAATCACCTGGGAGGGCGCAGCGACCGTCGTCGCCGAATAGTGCAGGACTGGTTGCAATCGCATATCTATGATCCTCTGGAAATGGGCGGGTCGTGCACTCGGCAGGCTTGATTACTCGAATAGATCAGCCCTTGGCGACCCCGGTGAAGGCGCCGACGAACCGCCGCTGGAACAGAACGAATACAATCAGCGTGGGAACCATTGTCAGAATGACGCCGGCCATCGATTGGGCCACGTGGTTTGTGAATGCCGTATGGGTGATCTGATAGATCCCGACTGGCAGCGTGAACATCTCGGGCTTCGTTACAAGCACGGACGGAAAGACAAATGAGTTCCAGTTCCACACGAACAAAAGAATCGCCTGCGTTGCGATTGCAGGAGCGGAAACTGGCAAGGCGATCCGGAAGAAGAACCCGATCCTGCCAAGCCCATCGACCCGTCCCGCGTCATCAAGTTCCTGCGGGAGCTCCACAAAGAACTGCCTCATGAGGAACGCGCCAAACGGGTTCACGATGAAGGGAATGATCAACGCCCAGTAGGTATTGAGCCAGCCCCAGCTGACGATCATCGTGTAGAGCGGTACGAAGAGGATCTGCGGCGGCATCATCATTGTGCCCACGACGATCCCCATGACCAGCCCCCGGCCAGGAAAGCGCAGCCGCGCCAGCGCGTAGCCCGCCATCGTGTTCAGCGCAAGATTCGCTCCAACGATTGCGACTGTGACGATAACCGAGTTGCCGAACCATCGGCCGATCTGCGAAGTTCCGACGATGTCACGATAGTGGCCGAATGACATTGCGTCTAGCGAGACAACAGATCGTGCAAGGTCGAGGTCTGAGGCTACGAAAGACGCATAGAGCGTCCACACGAACGGCCACAGGACTATGGCTCCCGCAACGACCAGAACGAGGTATGCAGGTGCGTGCTGGGCCCAGCGAACCAGCGCCCAATTGCGTGACGTTCCACGTGTACCAACAGTCGTCGGCGTCATCATGAGCGGAACAATCGTCGACGGGCCACGGCCTGAAGGATGGAGAAGACCACGATTACCGCCATCACCACCAGCGCTGCTGCGCTAGCACTGCCGAGCCGCTGATAGCGGAACGCCTCAGCGTACAAGTACATGACCATCGTCAGTGTCGAGTCACCCGGGCTTCCTGGCAGGGCGCCGCCAGTGGTCGACAACACGTAAGGCTGCTCGAACACCTGCAACGACACGATGGTCCCCATGAGCAGCACAAGCGCTGTCGTGGGACGCAGCAGCGGAAGCGTGATTCGGCGCAGAATCGTCCAGCTGTTGGCACCGTCGAGGCTTGCAGCCTCATGTACCTCCGCGGGTACCGATTGGAGGCCGGCGAGGTAGATGATCGTATAGAAGCCGGTTTGTGTCCATATCATGATCAGCGCGACAAGGATGAAGGCCCAGGGAGTTTGCGAATACCACGCGCTTGACGGCATCCCGAACCAGGAGTGCAGCACTCGCGTCAGTCCCCCTGTGGGCCCGAATAGGTAGACCATGACCGCGCCGACAGCGACCGGTGAGGTGATGTAGGGCATGAAGAAGACGGTTCGAAAGAAGCCACGGGCCCGGATCCTAGTGTTGAGGGCATTTGCCAGCAGCAGCGCAAAGAAGGTCTGGCATGGGACGGCCACAACCATCAGCAGCATCGAATTAAGGATCGCGCGTTTGAAGGCAGGGTCTGCGAGCACCCTCTGGTACTGCTCGATCCCGACCCACTCAGTGATCGCCGGGTTGAGCGCGGAGAACTCCCGGAAGGAGTCACGCACGGCCTTGAGCGCCGGATAGACGGTGAAGATCGCGAGGAGTACCGCAAAGGGGGCTAGTAGGACCAGTGCCGCGGCTGCCTCGCCGCGCCTTCGTTGGCGTCGTGGCGCCGCGAGGGCTGAAGAAGCAGACATGATCAGTTGCCGCCCCGCGCAAGGTAGTCCGCGACGGCGAGGATGCCGCGCACATGGTGGACGACCTGGTCTCCCGACAACGTGTAGTCGTAGCGCGGGTCCCAGGACCAAAAGCCCCACCGGGCATTCTCATCTTGCCAATACTCCTGGCCCTCTTCGCTCAGCTGCTGTCCGATGGCGTAGCGAACCGCGGCTACGGCGGCAGCCAGGTGGCCGGAGTCCGGCTGTGCTCGGTGCAACCGCAGCAAGGCCATCGCGATGTGCGGCATGTCGCCTGGCCCGGCGTTCGGTGCGCAGACCTCAAGGTCACGGTCGATGCCGATGGGCCATGAGCCGTCGGACCGTTGCTGCTGGCACAACCAGTCGGCGAAGCGGCGGGCCGCGATGAGGTATCGCTGGTCGTCCGTGACTTCGTACATGTGCACGAATGCTCGTAGTTCCAAAGCCGTGAGGTCGGAGTTCCAGTAGAGACCGTCCAACAGATAGAGGCCGCCATCGTCGGCTTGCTGGCTGAGTCCGAACTCTGCCCAAGCCGCGGCCTCGTTGAGGTACTTCTGATCGCCCAGGGAGTCCCACGCCTGAAGGCATGCGAGGATCGGTCCGCCAAAGCCACGCCACACGAAGCCGTTATCGAGCCACCGATGGTGCTCAACGTCATAGGTGAAGCAGAATCCGGCACCGCGTGCCTGCTTGATGAAGGAGTAGTACTGCGTCATGTGCAGGAGATAGCTGTCGTCCGGGCGGCGCGCGTGCAGCGCGAGAGCGGTTGTGAACGCGTCTGCTGTGTACTTGACGTAAAGCTCGGTAGGTTTGAACCCGTCGCGCACTCCCCCTTGCCAACTGAACATCGGATGCGTCTCTGTGACATGCTCGTAGGCCCACCGGTAGCAGTTTTCGGCGCGCACAAGCATCGCCTCGTCGCCGCTACGGTCGTAGTGGTTGAGGAAGTTGATCGCGATCAGGAAGTTGCCCGAGTCAAACTCGTCGTATCGCTTCTCCGGGGCCGCGTAGTAATGGTGGGCCGCCCCGACCGCCGGGTCGTAGGTACGCGTAACGAACTGCTCGATGGCCAACGTGCATCGCTGTTCGAGCTCGGCCAGACCTAGGCCGAGCCGTTCGACGACCGCGTCCGCAGTCGTGACCGGAGCCATGTCGAGGGCCCAGTCGCGCGACGAGCACGGGGTGTACAAGGTGGTTGGCATGAGTCCTGCCTTCCTTCTGCGCAGTTGGGGGCCGGTTCGGCCCCCAACTGCGCATCGTTGCGGATCTTCTTGAGTCGAACGGTCTGCTAGTCCAAGTCCGCCGCGAGACCGGCGACCGCTTCGGCCGGCGTCCGCGTGCCCGGGTTCGCGATGAGGTCAGCCAACATCGCGTTGTACTGGTCCACCTGGTCGGTGGTCAGCAGCCCGAAGGGCACGCCCTCGGATGCACCCTCTTGTGCGATAGCGAGGACGGGGTCTTCCCCGCGCTCGACCAGCACTGCGAGTACGGATGCCTTCGGCGGAATCAGGACAATGCCTGCATCGTGCGCCGTGACAAGTTCCTCGTCGGAGGTGAGGAACTTGATCAACTCAGCGGCCGCCTCCGGGTGTTCGGACTGGGCGGCCACCACCCAGCCGGCCGCATAGAGCACGGAACCAGGCTGTGCGAGCGGCGGAAAGGCGACAACACCGATGTCGTCCTGCTCCTCAGGCGGAACACCCCCGGGCACCCATGTCCCACCGAAGACCATGGCCACCTGCCCCAGGGCCAACATCTCCCCGTCCCAGCTTGCGCCGGTCATCTGCGGCGACGCGGCGGACTTGTCCACCGTGAACAGCGTGTTCAGGAAGTCCACCGCCTCGACGTGCTGCGGGTTGTCGAAGTTCTCGATGCCGTCCGCCGTGGCAAAGTTGCCGCCAGCGGCCTGGATCCACGCAAGGAAGTAGTTCAGCTGCGGGTACATCCCCAGGCCCCAACGACCGTCGACCGTCAGCGTCTGCGCAGCCGACCGCAACTCGTCCCACGTCGTCGGCGGCTCGACACCAGCCTGTTCCAGGAGTGACTTCCGGTAGAAGAGGGCTGTCGTCGAGTAGTCCTTGGGCACCGCGTACAACGCGCCGTCGACGGTCGAGGCGTCCACGAGGCTCGCGTCGAATTCAGACGTGTCGACACCCGCCGACTCGATGAGTTCGTCAAGCGGCAGGATCACGTCGGCCTCCGCGTACTCGCGGAGCTGCTGTCCGGTGTCCAGGAGGAAGACGTCCGGTGCCGCGCCGCCTGCAACCTGGCCCGTGAGCGCCTGGTTGTACGCCTCACCGGAGGCGAAGGTACGCAACGAGAGCTCGATGCCATCCTGGCTCTCGTTGAATCGCTTGATCTGCTCTTCATATGCGGTGGGAGTGTCGCCGCTCGCCACGATAGCGAGTTCGAGCTGTACCGGCCCGCCAGACGGGCTGGTGCCGCCGCCACATCCGGCGAGCACGAGCCCCGTCGCCGTGACGACCGCCACGGTCGCCACAAGGGAGTTGCACTTCATCGTCGCTCTCCTTCGTTCGTGGGTTTCTCCTCGAGGTGAGGGTCTTTCCCATGTCGTCGTTTGCCCTAGGAACTCAGGCGAGGCACGAGCGTCGGCTCGATGAGTCGGTGTGTCGGGGGGCCGTCGCTCATCCCTGATGCGATCGCGACGAGCTCCTGAGCGATCATGTCGAGCGGCTGACGAATGGTCGTCAACGAAGGCTCGATGAGGCTCGCCAGCGGCGTATCGTCAAAACCGACGACTGCCAGCCTGCTGGGACCAATGAGGGATCCGCGTGCCCGGGCCACATCGATCACGGTCGCTGCAAGAAAATCGCTACCAGCGACAACGGCAGTGGGTGGAACTGCCAGGTCGAGCATCTTGGCGATCGTCTGTCGAGTATCGGCCAGGTCCTCGTTGGCTGTCACGACCAGCGCCGCTTCGCGCTCCAGGCCGAAAGCCGCAACGCCCTCGCGATAGCCGTCGAGCCGCTCCTGACCGAAGTAGGTGTCTGCAGCAGCGTCTAGGTAGGCGACCCGCCGATGACCCCGGTCGGCAAGGTGGCGCAGACTCGCGATCATGCCCGCCCGGTTGTCGACATCAACCCATGCGTAGGGGACCGTGGTCGTCGTCCGCCCGAAGGAGACGAAGGGGACTCCGGCCCGCTGCAACGCCGGAATACGGGGATCATGCAGGGCTGTGTCGGCGATGATTACGCTGTCGACCATCCCGGCCCTGTAGAGCCGCTCGTGCTCTGATGTCCCGTCGCCCTCTTCGGTGAAGACGAGTAGTTGGCGAGAGTGTCCCCGGCCCGCCTCCACGAGGGCGACGAGGAAGTGATCTAGAAAGGCGCCAGCGGCACCGGACCGTACCCTCGGCGCCTGAAAACCGATGACGTTGCTCTGACCGGCCGCGAGGGACCTGGCTGCGGCCGACGTCTCAAAACCAAGCTCCGCGATCGCCGTCATCACGCGCTGTTGCGTACCCGGCCGAACGCGGTCCGGGTTGTTGAGCACATTGGAGACGGTTTGGTGCGAGACGCATGCGAGGCGTGCAACGTCATACAGGGTCGGGCGGGACTCACGCAACGCCATCATCCCCTCCCTCGAAGCGTCAATCTTGGGCATTTGAGCGCTCAACTTCCGCGCTGGACGCTACACCCCGCGCCTCCGAGGCGTCAAGAAGCAGAGGGAATAGGACTGACATCGTCCCGACACCCGCGATCACTCTCCCCACACCGTCCGGGCCCCGCATGTGACCCGCTCGCGGCAGGTCTCTCCTCGGCCATGAACTTCGCCGTGCCAACCGTCGTGCACGGCGACGTGCTGCGCGCGACCCGCGGGATGGTGCGCCTTGTGTGTGCCCACATCGACGCGGGGAGCACGACGCTCGCAGTCGATCTGTCCCGCGATGGTCCTATACAGCGTCAAGTCGCTGCGAGGTGGTGAGGTCGGAGATCAGGGCGTGGTAGGTCTCGCGGGCGATGTACCGCTTCAGGCACCGCATGATCTCGAGTTTGGTCATGCCCTCGGCGGTGCGCCGCTGGACGTAGGCGCGGGTGGCGGGGTGCCAGCGCATGCGCAGCACGGTGATCATGTGCAGGGTGCGGTTGGCGTGGCGGTCTCCGGCGCGGTTGAGTCGGTGGCGGTGGGACTTGCCGCTGCTGGCGGGAATCGGGCTGGCGCCGCACAGAGCGGCGAACGCGGCCTCCGAGTGGAGCCGGTCGGGGTTCGCGCCGGCGGTGATGACCAGTTGCGCGGCGTGATGGGTGGAGACCGCGAACAGGCTCAAGGTGGCGGGAGCGATCTGGGCGACCAGGGCGGTGATCTGCCGGTCGAGATCGTTGATCTCGTCGGTCAGGATCTGGACGCGCCGTCCGACGCTGCGCATCGCGGCCTTGGTCGCTTGGGTTGGTTCGGCCAGCCGGGTCGGGTCCGGGCGCAGCCGGGCGGCGGCCTGCGCGAGTTGACGCAACCCGCCAGCCCTGAGAGCAGAGCGCAGGGGCTCTGGAGCGGTGAGCCGCAGGTCCTTGAGTTGGTTCAGCGCCGCGGTGCGGGCCTTGATGGCCCCTGCCCTGGCGACGGTCAACGCCCGGACGGACTCTACGGCTGTGGCGGTGTCCTTCGGGATGGCGGTGTCGCGACGAGCCAGGGCGCGCCGGGCGGCGTTCTCGGCGTCGAGCGGGTCAGGACTTGCCTCGCACCACGCGCTGTCTGCGGTCGGGTCGGTTGACCTCCAGGACCGTCGCGCCCTCGGCGCGTAGGTGACGGGTCAGGCCGGCGCCGTAGGAGCCGGTGCCTTCCACGCCGACCACGGCCAACTCGCCGTATCCGGCCAGCCACGACCCCAGTTCGGCGTAGCCGGCCGGGGTCGCCGGGAACTCCCTGTCTCCGAGCAACCGGCCGACCTCGTCAAGGGCAGCGGCGTGATGGGTGTCGGCGTGGGTGTCCACGCCGCCCGTGACCTGCATGGCTGTACTCATGACGTCGTCCTTCCGCGCACTCGGTTCGGGACGGACGCAGAGCAGGGTCGGGCGGACATGACGGTAACGGGCCACCAGGCAGGGTCCTATGAGGTCACGGGCGACCAGCTCAAACGTCCAGGTGAGACGCGCCGCGGCGGCAGCCGCCCGACAGATCGCGAGCAGGACACCCGCGGACGGGGTCAGTCAAGAGACAGGTCCTCGGCGTTCAGCTGTTCTACGTCTCGAGCAAGGCCGTCAACGCGGCCTTCGCCCAGGAGTTCGCGCTGAACTACGTCAGCCGGCCCGACGTCCAGCGCGCGCTCTTCGAGGCGAGCGGGCATCCGCCGGCCCTGGCCTCGCTCAACGCCGAGATCTCGGCCTCCGACCCGGAGGTCCAGGCCTGGAGCGCGGCCGGCGCGAACGGTGACCCGATGCCGTCGATCCCGGAGATGGACTCCGTCTGGGGACCCCTGGGGATCGCGATCGCCAACATCGCCTCGGGTCAGGAGGATCCGGCCCAGATCATGTCCGACGCCGCCAGCGCGATCACCGCGGCCACGGCTGGGGACTGATCGTCGGGGCCGGCGGACGCGCCGCCGCCGGCCCGCACGCGCGTTCGTGTGATCCGAAGTCGTTCGAGAGCCGAGGAGCCCTTCCTGAGCGTCGATCTGCAGCAACGGCAGGCCAAGAAGTCGCTGTCCCCGCCGCCCGCTCCCGTGCCGCGCCGCGTCAGGCACGGCCGAGTGGTGGCGTGGGTGCTCGTCCTGGTGGCCGTGCTCATCGGTGCACAGGCGATCCGGCACCTCGTCGAGGCCGGGTCCTGGCTGGGCGTCACGCTCGTCGCGGCCGCCCTCCTCGCGGTCGTAGCTGTCTATCTCACGCGTCGACGCGTCCCCATGAAGTACCTGCTCCCTGGGGTGCTTCTGCTGCTCGCGCTGCAGATCTGGCCGGTGGCCTACACCGTCTCGACCGCCTTCACGAACCTCGGCGACGGGCACCGGGTGTCCCAGGAGGAGGCGATCGACCTCATCATCGCCAGCTCGGTCCGGGAGGTCCCGGGCCAGGCGCGCTACCGGCTCACGGTCGCCGTGCCCGAGGGGGCCGATCCGCTCGTGGGCGAGCTGGCCTACCTCCTGAGGGCCCCCGACGGCGGCCTGCAGGTCGGCGACCCCGACGGGTTGGCCGACCTTCTCCCCGGGGAGGCGGCCGTCGACGACACGGGCCGGATCGCCACAGCCGAGGGTTACCGGGTGCTCACGGCGCAGGAGGTCAACGCCCGGTCGCAGGACCTCAGCGAGTTCGTCGTGCCCGTCTCCGAGGGTGTGAGCATCAAGCAGGCCGGCCTCTCCGAGGCGTACCAGGGCCGCACGACCGTGGTCTACGACGCCGCCACCGACACCCTGACGGACACCGAGACCGGCACCGAGTACGCCGTCCAGGGCGCGCGGTACGTCGCCACCGACGGCTCCGGCGCCAGCTTCCCCCAGGGTTGGAAGGACAACGTCGGCCTCGCGAACTTCGACCGCGTGGCGAGCGACTCGGCGCTGCGAGGCGGCTTCGTCGGCATCCTCATCTGGAACATCTTCTTCGCCGTCGCCTCGGTCCTGACGACCTTCGCCCTGGGCCTGCTGCTCGCGCTCCTGCTCAACGACACCCGGCTGAGGGGCCAGCGCCTGTACCGGTCCCTGCTGATCCTGCCGTACGCGCTACCCGGCTTCGTGACCGCCCTGGTCTGGGCCAGCATGTACAACCAGGAGTTCGGGCTGATCAACAACCTCACCGGGCTCGGCACCAACTGGCTGGGTGACCCGCACCTGGCGAAGGTCGCCGTCCTCGTCACGAACCTGTGGTTGGGCTTCCCCTACATGTTCCTCGTGTGCACCGGTGCACTGCAGTCGATCCCGACCGACGTGCGTGAGGCGGCCCTCATCGACGGCGCCTCACCGTGGCGCACCCTTCGCTCGGTGACCCTGCCCCTGCTGCTCGTGTCCGTCGGGCCGCTGCTCATCGCCTCCTTCGCATTCAACTTCAACAACTTCGGGCTCATCTACCTGCTGACCGGCGGCGGACCATTCAGCTCCGCCGACTCCAGCCAGGGCGGGACTGACCTGCTCATCACCTACGCGTTCCGGCTGGCCTTCGGTTCGCGCGGAGCGGACTTCGGGTTCGCCTCGGCGATCTCGATCTTCATCTTCGCCATCGTCGCGCTGCTCTCCGCCGGCGCCTTCCGCAAGACCGCAGCCCTCGAGGAGATCCACTGATGTCCACCAGCCGGACCGCCCCGCCCCTGCGACGATCGGTCGCCCCGCTACCGACCCGACGGCGCCCCGCCGAAAAGGGGGCGCGAGGAACCTGGCTCCGCACGGTGGGCTGGCGTCATGCCCTCGTCGCCGTCGCGCTGGTCTGGGCGCTCGGCCCGATCCTCTTCATCCTCTTCGCGGCGCTGAACCCCGCCGGCACCCTGAGCAGCAGCAGTCTCGTGCCGCGGGCGGCATCGCTGGTGAACTTCGAGGAGCTCTTCACCGACCCCATCCGACCGTTCTGGCGGTGGTATCTCAACACGCTGATCATCGCCGGGGTCGCCACGGCCGGTTCGCTGTTCATCGGCGCCTGCACCGCCTACGCCTTCACCCGGTTCCGGTTCACCGGGCGGCGGCCCGCGCTGCTCTTCCTGCTGCTGATCCAGATGTTCCCGGCGTTGCTGGCCTTCATCGCCATCTACGTCACCTTCATCAAGATCGGCGAGATCTTCCCACAGATCGGGCTCAACACCGCCGCGGGCCTGATCATCGTCTACCTCGGGGGATCCATGGGGTCGAACATCTGGCTGCTCAAGGGGTACTTCGACACGGTACCGAGAGAGCTCGACGAGGCGGCCAAGATCGACGGCGCCTCCCACGCCCAGATCTTCTTCGGAATGATCCTGCGCCTGGCGGCCCCGATCCTCGCGACGGTCGCGACCTTCTCCTTCGTCGGCTTCATCAACGAGTTCATGATGGCCGCGATCTTCCTCACCGACACCGGTCACAAGACCCTCGCGGTCGGCCTGCAGGCCACCTTCGCGAACAACAACAACGAATATTCCGGGCAGTTCGCTGCCGGCTCGATCCTGGCCTCCCTTCCCGTCGTCGTTCTCTACCTGGCGCTCCAGCGTCAGATCGTTGGCGGCCCGACCGCCGGATCGGTTAAGGGCTGAAATGACGGACTACTTCTCCATCGACCACCCGCACCACGACGGCTCCGCGCTGTACGTCTCCAACCCGACGCCCAAACTCGGCGAGACGGTCTCGGTGCTGGTCCGCGTCCCGTACGCCTCGGCCGCCAGCTCGGTGCACGTGCGGGTCACGCCCGACGGCGAGCAGGAGTTCGTCGCCGCCCGCGTGGACCGCACTACCGACATCGAGACGTGGTGGCGCACCGACATCGAGTGCCGCAACCCCATCACCAGCTACCGCTTCATCCTCCAGAGCGGGACCAACGGGTACACGTGGCTCAACGGCACCGGGCGGCACGACCGCGACGTGCCCGACGGAGCCGACTTCCGCATCGTCGCCTACGACTCGCCCCCGTCCTGGGCCCAGGACGCAATCGTCTACCAGATCTTCCCTGACCGCTTCGCGCGAAGCGCCACCCGGCCGGCGCCCTCGTGGGCCGTCCCGGCCAAGTGGTCCGACCCGGTCGACGTCTCCGAGGAGAACATCGGTCGGCAGTGGTACGGCGGTGACCTCGACGGGATCAACGCGAGGCTCGACTACGTCGCCGAGCTCGGCGCCAACGTCCTGTACCTCACGCCGTTCTTCCCCGCCGGCTCCAACCACCGCTACGACGCCGCGACCTTCGACGCCGTCGATCCCGTCCTCGGCGGCGAGGCTGCGCTGACGCGACTGGTCGACGCCGCCCACGCCCGCGGGATGCGCGTCATGGGAGACCTCACCACGAACCACACGGGCCGGGGCCACGAGTGGTTCCGCAAGGCGCTCGCCGAGCCGACGAGCGTGGAACGCGACTTCTACTACTTCGACCATGCCGGCAACTACGACACCTGGCTCGGAGTGCCCTCGCTGCCCAAGCTGGACTTCAGCAGCCCCGAGCTCCGGCACCGCTTCTTCGACGCACCCAACGGCGTCGTCCCCCGCTGGGTCGGCGCCCACCACCTCGACGGCTGGCGGATCGACGTCGCCAACATGACCGGCCGGCACGCCGACCAAGACATCAACGGAGACGTCGCCCGATGGACCCGCGCCGCCATGGTCGCCGCCAACCCCGAGGCACTCCTGGTGGCCGAGCACGCGCACGACTTCACCCGGGACGCGCTCGGCGACGGTTGGCACGGGGTGATGAACTACGCCGGCTTCACCAAGCCAGTGTGGACCTGGCTTCGCAGCCCCAACCACGCCCCCAACTTCCTCGGATCGCCCCTGCCCGTCCCGCGCCTCGATGCGGGCGCCGCAGCCGCCACCATGCGGGACTTCGCCGCGCACGCACCGTGGCGCACGACCGCGAACAGCTTCAACCTGCTCGGCTCACACGACACGACGCGGATCCGCACCCTGGTCGGTGACGACCCCCGCCTGGTCGAGGTCGCCGCCGCCCTGCTCTTCACCATGCCCGGCATCCCGATGATGACGTACGGGGACGAGATCGGGATGGAGGGCGCCTTCGGCGAGGACGGCCGTCGTCCATTCCCGTGGGACGGCACGGACGCCGACACCAGGCTCTGGCAGGTCTACACGGCGCTGGCCGCCGTCCGCTCGGGCTCGCACGCGCTGCGCCACGGGGGTCTGCGCTGGGTCCAGGCGGACGGCGACGCGATGGTGTTCCTCCGCGAATCCGCCGATCAGCGGGTGCTCGTGCACTGCGCCCGAGCCGCGCACCCCCCGGTCCGGATCGATGCGGCCGCTCTCGGCGCCACCGGTGCCACCGCCCTGTACGGAGCCGCTCCTCGCCTGACCGGCGGCACCGTCGAGCTGTCCGCCGACGGACCCGTGGTCAACATCTCTGTGCTCACGTCTCGATGATCAGCGCTACCCCGAGGAGAACCGTCATGAGCCAACCCGGCGCCAAGGCACCTGGCCGCACGAGGATCACACGCCTAGCCTCAATACCGTTTACTTAGGGACGACCCTGGTTTGGTGGTCGTGGGGCTGTGGTGCGCGGTGCTCGGGGCGCTTGACGGGGAAGTTGCTCATCTTGCGGCGGACGACGCGTGGGTTG
>Ga0066797_1000313_pt1 | contig 14758 bp, 10 predicted proteins | sample PersoiDNA2013193_FD_76335 | JGI IMG/M metagenome (GOLD analysis project Ga0066797, IMG submission 76335) | Permafrost soil microbial communities from the Arctic, to analyse light accelerated degradation of dissolved organic matter (DOM) -... | ecosystem: Environmental > Terrestrial > Soil >... | reverse complement strand
GGGTCACGGACGACACGCCCGCCATTCAGGCGGCGGTCAACTCGCTGGGCACCGCTGGCGGTACTGTGTCCTTCACGTCCGGTAAGACATATCTCACGAACGCGGCGGTCAAGCTGCCCGCCGGTAATACTGCCCCACTGGTCCTCTCCGGCTTCGGCGCTACCATCAAGTTGCAGGCCGTTACGCCGCGCTTCCTCATTTGGAACACGACGGCGTCCGGTCTCACCTTCCGCCACTTCACGGTGCAGGGCTTCACCGTCGATGCCCAGGGCCACCATCCCGCCTCGGGGAGTTTCTCGGTGGTTGGATTCGACTGCACGTGGGGCTCCACGTCCTCTACCAACATCGAAGACGTGACCGTTAAGGATGTCAGCACCATCAACGTGCCGACCATGAACAACCCGCAGTCTTACAAAGCATTCAACGTCAACGTCTACACCAGCGGCACCGCACACATCACTGATGTGCTCGTGCAGAAGTGCCATCTGGCGGGTGGCACCGCTGGTGTCTCCATCTGGGGCTCGGTTTCTACATCGAATGTGACCATCGACCGCGTCTACATCCGCGACTGCTGGCACGATACGCTGATGACATTCACGCAGGGTGGCCCGTCCGAGAACTACCACATCGGCCAGTACGCTCATGTCGGCACGGCTGAGGTCACCAACTGCGTCGGCTACAACTCCGGCGATGTCGGTGTCGAAATCAACAACACGACCGCGTGTCTCGTTAGCGGATCTACGATGACGGATAGCTTCTACGAGGGATTCTTCTACACGAACTACAGCACGCCGCTGTCGGTCGGCTCCGACTACTGCACCTTCCAGAACGACCACGCGATACTCAACCGCACCGGCCCCGGAAGTTTCGGCTACGTCAACTACTGGGTCAACAACATCCCTCTCGGCGACATACGCATCCTCGGCTGCACTTACGGAATAGGCGGCACCGCCTCCGGCACGAACCACGCGGCATTTGACAACAACATCACCACTACCGTACTGCGGTCGCTGACCATCGACGGCCTCACCATCGCCGATGCCCTCCATCTTCCCACCAACTATTTGGTCCACGTGGCGGTGGCGTCAGGCGCCGTGAGCTTGCAGAATATCGCTATCAACGGGACGAGAGTGTACTGACGTGGGCATCGTCACCGACGGCCTCGTTGCCCACTACCGGGGGGCCAAGGCCAAGCTCGGCACCGCCCCCCCGGCAACAACTCCGACCCGACCTCAACATGGGACGACCTCACCGGGGGCCACGACGGTGCCCTGAGCGGCTACACGTGGGCGACGACCAGGGGCTGGATCGGCGCTGGCAGCGACAGCGACACCCCAGGCCCTGCACTGCGACTACAACTTCCTCACTGACCTCTGCGATACGGGCGACATGTCGATGGCTGAGGGTTCCGCGTACAGCTACGAGACGTGGATATACCCGGACACGAGCGGCCAGAAGGCCGCAGCCAGACGGCCGTGGCGCCTACTACTACGACGCGGCCTACCTGATGAACGTCGAGGATGTGACAGTCAAGGACTGCCACATCTACAACGTCGCAAGCGACGGCGGGGGCATGACGGCCACGCTCAACGATCCGCGCGCACTCTTCGTTGTGCCCGACACCGACATCAAGGTGTACAACGTGGATGGCTTTGCGGCCACGGATGTTGGCTGGACGGCCGGGCCCGGCTCTTGGGCATCTCTCATGTGGACTGAGCCAAGGAACGCTACGATTAGCCTCTCCAACGTGTCCTGCAACATCAGCGGAACGCGAACAAGCGGCGACTATGTCGGCATGACGCTGGCTGGCTCGGCCGTCTATAATACGGTCGTCAACCCGACAATCAGCGCAGCAATCGGCGCCGGATCGTCGCACGGAATCCTCTTCCGAAACAATGCCTGACAGGTAATCGACGCGACCGTGATAGCCCCGAGTATCAGCCTCTCCGCAAGCGGTGTGCCCGTTTCCGTCGCCGGGGGCAGCGCCGGAAAAGTGACGCGTCACTAGGGAGGTCTGAGATTCTCGCGGCGTCAGTCGGTGGATTGGGGCTTAGGAGGAGCAGATGGCGAATCGGTGCAGCGTGAGCCTCGTGACTGATGCGGCAGAGTGGGATGCGCTCTTCTCGAGGGTCGAACACCCTCACATGGTGCAATCCTGGGCCTACGGCGAGGCGAAGCAAGCCGCGGGGGGTTGGCGGACGCGACGACGCGTCGTTGACGCGGGGGGTTGGCGGGCGCGACGACTCGTCTTTGAGCGTGAGGGTGAGCCCGTGGCGATTTGTGAGCTGCTCGACAAGTCGCTTGCGGGCTTTCGGTGGGCGTCGCGGCTCAATCGAGGGCCGCTCTTTCTGGACGCCGATCCGGGGGATGATGTCGTCAGAGACGTTTATCGTGCTCTGAGAAGTCGCTGGAAGCATCTTCGTGGTGTTCTCGTCCTGGCGCCGGCGCTGACAGCTGACGCCGAGAACTACCGCATGATGACCGAGATCGGCTTTCGGGACCACCATGTTCGTGGATGGTGCTCTGACCGCGTGGATCTGCGGCTGGATGAAGAGCAGCTCCGCAAGAACCTGGCTTCCACCTGGCGAAATCGACTGAGGGCGGCTGAACGCACTGGCCTCGTGCTCAGGGTTTCCCAGTCCCCGGAGGACGTTGAGTGGATCATCGACCGCCATGTCGAGAACATGAGGGAGAAAGGCTTCTCCGGACCGTCGCCGGCTCTTCTGAGGGCCCTCTATCGAGCAGCACCCGATGATTTCCTCATCTTCCAGGCACGACTTGGGGAAGAGACTGTGGGCGGAATGATGGTCAATCGCTTCAGTCATACGGCCGAGTACTATGTCGGCTGGTTCGGGCGCGAGGGCCGAAAGGCTAACGTCGGCAACTTCATGTTCTGGCAGATCGCGCTCGAATTGCAGCGTCGTGGGTGCCGGTGGTTCGACCTCGGCGGGTACAGTTCCAGCGACAGATTCGGGCGTTTCAAACAGGGTATGCGCGGGGTGGAGTACGAGCTGCTCAACGAATGGTTGGCATTCTGATGGCACCGACGACGCGACACTGACCCTCCCGCGACGAGTGAAAACCGACCCCACTGAGCTGGAGAGCTCCTTGCCGTCGCTGCCGTCTACTGACAAACGCTGGAGACTGTGAGAAGATCGCATCGGACGAGTGCCTTTCTCGATGGGGTTCTGTGGCGTCTCACAACTCACATTAACCCAGTACAGCGGGCACTTGTCTTCTCTTTGCCACCTGATTCTCGCGGGGTCAGTCGGTGGATTGGGGCTTGGTACTGGTAAGACAACACGCGTCGCTTCGCTCAGACAGTGATCGCCTTGCGGCGGAACAGGTGATCGGCTTGCGGGCGGAATGGGTGTCCAGGGTGAGCGGAATCCGCACTCAGGGGGACCTGGGTCTTGCGACTAGCGCGCGGGAGGGCAAAGTGATTTTCGCGGTGACCGTCGATACTGAGGCTGACAATCAATGGGATCAAGGGGCGCCCCTCACGACGGAGAATGTTCAATACTGGCAACCTTTCCAGTCCGTCTGTGACGAGCACGGCGTCACGCCGACATACCTTGTCACGTCTGAGATGGCTGCCGATCCATCAGCCCAGAGCCTGCTAGCGAGATGGGTCGCCTCAGGAAGAGCAGAGGTAGGTGCCCATCTTCACCCTTGGACCACCCCCCCCTTCATCGACGAACCTGGATTTCGATACAATGACCCAGCACATTCCTTCTTGAGTGAGCTGCCAACTGAGTTGGTGCATCAGAAGCTTGAGACGCTGACTGCCGAGATCGAGCGCGATCTTGGGATTCGTCCCACGTCGTTCCGCGCCGGCCGCTTCGGGTTCGACGCGCGATGCGCCGTGGCGTTGTCTGAACTGGGGTACATCGTTGACTCATCGGTCACGCCACTCACGGAGTGGAGCGCGCACCAAGGCTTGCCTCACCGCGATGGCGGGCCTGACTTCACGTCGCATGTGGCGATGCCTTTTCTGATTGACGGAACGCCACAGCCTGGACTGTTGGAGCTGCCGGTGACGATCGTCACAACCTACGCGCTGCTCCGTAGGTTCCCGCTTCTGTACCGCCTCTATCGCTCGTTCCCAATCAGGCCGGCGAGGAATCGCGTTCTTAAGCGCTGGCTGCGCCCGCAGCCCATTTGGCTGAGTCCGACCCCGGCGTTCTCGATTTCAGACTTGGCTGCAGCATGGGACGAGTGTCAGCGGATGGGTGGAGGAGTCGCTGTGATGATGCTCCATTCCAGTGAGCTCATGCCGAACCGTAGCCCGTATAGATGTACTGAGTCGTCTGTCGATGAGATGCTGGCCGAACTCGACGCGTTCTTCCGCTACGCTCGCGGCTCCGGGGCCCGTGCGGCGACCCTGACGAGCGCGGCGCGAGAGCTCACTTCATCCCGCCCCCTGGAAGCGCGAGCGCTGTGAATTGTTGCCCCGCACACTGACGATGCCGCTCTCGATTCGGACTTGACCAAGCCAGTCCGCCGGCGCAAACGGTGCCCAAGTTCGCGCCCAGCCTGCGCATGCTCCCGCAGCCGTCCGGCACGTCCCGCAGAAAGCCCGGGAATCAGGTCATACTGCCCTCAGGTGTCTGTGGGGGCCGTAGCCACCTGTCGGGTTCTGCTGGCAGTCGGCCACCGCGAGACCCCAATTGGCCCGATCGGGCGCCTCGTCGCCCGTGCCCCTCGCCTCACGGATAGGGATTGCCGTCGATGGTCACCTTCGAGAGGTTGACGGTGCCCGTGGTTGGTTCGATCAGTACCATGGTGCTGTCGGCCTGGCTGGTGCCGTTGGTGATGGCGAGGCCGTCGATGTTGAGCGTGTCCATGTTGACCGAACTGTTCACGTATATGGCGCGGTGGGAGGAGCCGCCGGTCGAGGCATCGACCTCGTGGGTGCAGTTCTCGATGTTGAGTACGCCGATGGTGTAGCCCTCGTCGCTCACGCCCCAGCCACACTGGCCGCCGGAGTTGTTCTGCGGAAGGTACATGTGCGAGTCGCAGTTGCGGAAGGTGGTCTGCGGAGCGCTCTGGCGCAGAGGTACGCTAAAGTCCGTGTAGTAGTAGGCGTTCCAGTTGGAGTTGTCCATGCGGCAGTTCTCGACGAGGCCTTCGGAGGCTTGGTCGATCTCGACGCCGACATCGCCGGAGCGGTTGCCGTAGCAGTTGGTGATCTCGGCTCTGCCGACCTGCGCGTACTGGCCGATGTGGTAGTTGGAGCTGTTCACCGAGTTGGTGATGGTGGTCATCGCGTCATGCCAGCAGTCGCGGATATAGACGCGGTCTATGGTCACCGAGAGGTTCGCGACGCCGCTGCCCCAGATCATCACTCCGGCAGCCCCGCCTTCACAACGGCAGTTCTGCACGAGTACGTCCTGAATGTGGTTCCATGTCACCTCGCCGCCACCCGCCTGCCCCGTGTAGATGTTGATGCAGCGAGCGTTCCACGCCTGAGCCGGGTCGGTTGCGACGTTGAGCACGGTGCAATCCTTGACCGTCACATCCTCGATGTTGAGGTAGCTCGACCAGCGGTATGCACTTCGCGTCCAGGAGTCGAATCCGAGGACCGAGTAGCCGCTCGACGAAGCGGGGTGCAGGTTTTGTGCATCGACCGTGAAGCCCTCGACGCAGAACTTGCGGAACGTGAGGTGCATCGCCCTTCGGTTCCAGACCAGGAATCGTGGGGTGGTGTTCTTGAGTCTGATCGTCGCACCGTGCCCGGACAGGGTCAGCAGATCGGTGTTTCCGGCCGGCAGCTTGATCGGACGGCTGACGACGTAGGTCCCCGCAGGGAAGTTGACCGTCCCACCGCCGGTGCCGCAAGCGTCTACGGCGGCCTGGATCGCACCCGTATCGTCCATGATTCCGTCCCCGTGGGCGCCGTAGGCGGAGACGCTCATGCTCGTCGGGCCAGTTGGGGTGGCAGTGTCCCCTGCTATCAAGACCAACGCGGTTGCGGTGCAGACGACAGCAGCGACCAGCACAATCAGCCACAATCTCGCCAAGATGACGCGGAGGACGTCGCCGATGGCCAGCCCACGAGAGTCACCATGTTGGGACACGCACGCCCTCCAGGAATCGTGACATCTCAGGCCCCGCGGGCTCAGCCGTGCCCTGAGGCTGAGAGACAACAGTTAACGCCAGTCTGACATATCGATTCTAACCCGACCCCCAATGGCGCCCAATCGTTGGCCATGGGCCAAGGCCGTCCGGTCGCTGTTCGTTGCGTGGGTCGGGCCGCGTAACTGCCTGAAGACCTCTTCTTGGGTGGGTCCGGGAAGACGCGCTCCACCCGACTGGAGCCAGCATACTTGAGCAAGCAGTGCCGGACTGTGCCGGTACGCGATTCTCGAGGGGCGTGATCCGCGATTGAGAGTCAGCAGCGGCAGCGCTTCACGTAGCCCATATCGGCCGTACCGCCACGCCACAGGCGACGGTGGAGCCTCGATAGGTGCCGCGTGGGCCGCACAGTCTAGCTGCGTCTGCGTCCCGCAGCGGTCTCGCGCTCGAGAACCCGAGCATATCCGTCGATCATCGCGTCGCGGGATAGCTCGCGTGCCACGAACTCGCGTCCGGCCCGGCCCATGCTCACACGCCGGTCACGATCCACCAGCAGCTCAGCAACGACAGAGCACATGCCGTCGAGATCGTCGCGGTTCAAAACGTACCCGGTTTGTCCCTCGAGCATCGTTTCGCGTACTCCTCCCGTGTCGAGCCCAACCACAGGTACGCCACACGCCTGCGCCTCGAGGAAGCAGAGTGGGAAGGTCTCGCTATCGGAGACGAGCACCACAGCGTCAATTGCCGAGTACACGGCAGGCATGCCGCTGCGAGTGCCGGTGACCAGCAATCTCTCGGCAACTCGGCTGGCCCGAGCCATCGACGTGCTGCGTGCCTCAAGCGGCCCGCCGCCCACCATCAGACCCCAAGCCCCAATGCCACTATCGTGCAGACGCTCGATGAGCGAGATGAACCGGTCATGGCGCTTCTCCGGACGGTGCGCGGCCACAAGCCCAACCACGGGGGCTCCGAGTGGCACCCCGAGCTCCGCGCGCACGTTCGCCGCACCTTGATCATCACGAGCGAACCGCTCAACATCCACTCCGTTCCGAACCACGGTTATCTTACCAAGCTGGTGCCCACCCCGAACCAAAGAATCGACTTGCGCCTCGGCGCACGCGATCACCGACTCAGTGACGGCGCCCAGGGATCTGTTGGTTATCCGGATGGCGAGAGGCGTCTGGGCTCTTGTGGCGTGCTCAGCAACCACCACTCTGCACCCGAGCGAAGCCGCCGCCAATCGTCCCCACAGCGAGGCATTGAACCTCTCGCAGACGCATACATCGGCCCGGAACTCTCGGAGAGTGTGCCGGATATCCGACACCACACGCACGTCGAATCGGCTCGACCGATGTAGTTCCTTGACTGGCAGTCGGTCAAGATACTCGGCGTACTGCCCTGCAGCCTTGTTCACGATCAGCAACACGTCGTGCCGCCGCTCGCACAGCCCCGAAGCCACCTCGAGCGCCTGGCGCTCGGCTCCACCGCAGGCCGCCAGCGATGCGATGTCGAAAGCGATTCTCAAAGCCCGCCGCTCACTGTTGGGGGTGCCACGCGCAGGGAGCCTCGATTGTCATGATCAAGGAGCGCTCAAGGCGAACGACGGGCGCGGGATGAACGACGGCGTCTCCGACAATCGCAAGAGAATGAGGGCTTTGCGCCGTTTCCTCATCGTCACGCTCAGCTAGGCTAGCGATTCGAACAAAGAGACGAATGACGCCACCACCTCATCGACCCTGTAGGAGGCACTCCTCCGCTGGCCCTCAAGAAGCCTCGCCCCCCAGACAGAGGGCTCCCGGAGCGCTGAGACGATGTTGGCCGCCATGTCCTGTGGGTCGATTCGGCAGAGAGCGGCCACTCCCTCCATCATGGCCCGGACCCCCCCTACATCTGTGGCCACGATCGGGACGCCCACGGCCATCGCCTCTGCTGCCACGAGGGGCGACACCTCGAAACGCGAGGGTACAACGACGGCGCTCGCACGAGCCATCGCCGCCGCCGTCTGGCTGCTCGTGTCAAGAGCTTCCCTTGTGCTGCAGTTCGGCGGCAGGGCCGGTTTGCCGTCAGCGGTGTACCCGTACAGTTCAAGTGACGCATGAGGCGCGTCGCGCAGTACGAAAGGCCATGCGGCCAGCAGCAGATCGACGCCCTTGATCCGTTTCGAGCCGCCAAAGCACGCTACCACGCCAGGTTCGGGTGCAGGCACGGAGGTGAAGAAGTCGTCATCGACCGGGTTGGGTATATGCACTTGGTGCGTGGGGGCGACTGGACAGTTGATCCTCCAGTCCTCGGTCACGTTCACGAGAGCGTCGGCCTTGCGGACCGCGGCCGCACACGAGGCGCGGACGAGGGGTGCTCTCATCGCCCAGCCGACCCAGGAGTAGGCGTGCCGAATGTCCGCGACAGTGTTGCCGTGGGCCACGACAACGCGCACTCCGCCGCGCCACTTGACTACAGCGCTGCCGGCGAACCCGAGCCCTTCTGCGAGAGCCACCTCTGGTCGCAGCTCGTCCAGCACTTGGCGGACGGCTGCGTCCCAGTCGCGTGCGCCCCCCATGAGCATGCTTCGACGCGATGGCGCTAGTCTCACGGTAGACACTCGTGCCCAAGGTTCGTCGGCACTCATCCCAGCTGTGATCAGCGTGAGGTCATGCTGAGCTCGCAACAAGCCCTGGCAGAGCGCATGCGTGGCCTTCTCAACGCCACCTGAGGGCAAGCGACTGGGTCGCGTAGCGAGAACGACGCAGATTCTCATTGAACGGCCAATCGTTGCTCGTTCGGGGTCGACAGAAGGATGCCGATGACGCTCAGGGCCAACGTCGTCACAGCGAAGGCCAGCGACATGTCCACAAACATCGCATTGACGGCAAGTACCACTGTGCAGGCAAGGGCCGCGACACCAAGGTAGCGCATCGAAGGGTTCGCGACGCGTCTCCTACCGCTCGCCAGTAGGAGACCGAACACGACGACGAGGCACGCACCGGCACCGAGTCCGCCATCGACCATGGCACCTAGAATGCTGTTGTGGGGCACGCTGACGCCCAGTCCATACGCAGCGGAGATCGTTCCGACGTTGCTGAGGTTCTGCCGTGACAGCATGCTGAATCGGTTGCTACCAACGCCGAACAGAGGATTGTCGGCGACGATTCGCACGGCCGCGCGTTGAGCGACCAGTCGGTTGAATACTTCGCTCTTGGAGGCCGTCCGTGTCTCCAGGAAGCCGGCGCCGAGCAGGGAGGCGACTAGAACGACTCCAATGGCCAGAGCGGACAGTGTTATCATAGTAGTCGCCACGCGATGACGCCTGGTCAATGCGAGCAGCAAGAGGACGCCGGCTGCCGCTCCCAGCCAGCTAGCCCGCGTGAGAGAAACGGTAAGGCCGGCGGCGCTCATGGGGCCGCACACGAGCGCCACGCGACGGGGGATGCCGCTCCGGCCTGCCCACACCCACGCCAGCACCAGCCCGATCCCCACTGCGGTTCCTAGGAAGGCCGGATTGATGAATGGTCCCCCTGTCCGGCCGAATGCGGCTCCTCCCGATGCCCACGGCAGAGTCCCGTCCGCGGTGAACAGGCTGCGCTTCGTCACAAACTCGGCCAGCGCGAGCGCGGACCAGAGGCAACAGCAGGCAAGATACACTGCGACAACCAGGTCGATCTGTCGCCGAGACCAGCGGTATCGGGAGAAGACGAGAAGCAAGACGAAGGGCAGACAGTAGTCGTCCAGCCATCCCTGTAGTCCCGTGCGCAAGCTGGGGCTTCGAAACCCCGCCAGCAGCATAAATCCCAGGAAGACGCCCACCCAAACGGGCAGCGAACCTAGCATCGGATCATGCCCCGGCGCCTCTCCTGACGGTGGGCCGAGCTGGCGTCTCTGAGATTCGATGGCGCTGCCGACGACTACGACCGACCACAGCACGAGCATCCGGCTTACTGTCACGTCCGGAATGCCCGGGGCCGAAAGGACCGTAGTCCCACCGAACAGGGGCAGCGCGAATATCATCGTGCTGACGGCATATTCGGGGCGACCGGCGGTGAGGACCACCACGATGACGCAGAGGAAAGCTGCAGCCAGCCAGAGACCTCCTCCAGCGGCCAGGACGACGCCAGCAGCAATGGCGATCGCGACGCCAAGCAGCAGCGTCTTCATCAGCGCATCGGACGATTCGGCATTGCCTGAGTCCCACGCTCCAGACGGCGCTCCTGCGCCCATCTGAATGGCCTCATTCGCGCGGACCTCATGCCGCATGGACGAGGTCTGAGCCGTTCGCCGGCTCGTGGGCCCCGTTCGCGCGGAGCGAAGCATTGTTGCGTACCCATACGCACTGTCGCGACTGCGCGGCTTGACTCTCGTTCACCCGATCGTGCACTCTGCACGCTAGAGGATAATGTCCCACGGCTGCGCCTCAAGCGGGTGACGATTGAGATGGCTCTTGCTGCTGTCACGGCCGAGGCCCTCACGTAGATGGACTCTCGCTATCGCGTCGGCCGATCGTCCACAGACCTGCCCCTCTCCAGCGCACAACGGCGAGAGCGACACACCCGCCGAGGAGAACGATCCCGAACCAGCGTGCGGAGCCCCATAGATTCCCGGTCGCCCATGCAGCGACGTTGGCGGCCGCCAGCGCGAAGCCGGGCCAACCGCTGGCCAGATTGAGAATCAGGGAGGGACGAATCCGATAGCCGAAGTAGTGGCGTACCAGCATCGTGTGCACCATCCAGTAGGCAAAGTACGCCGACATCGATCCCAAGGCAATCCCCATGAGGCCCCAGTGCGCCCAGCCGACAAACGCAAGATCGAGAAGGACGTTAAGCACGATGGAGCCGGCCACGATCGGAATGTCGTACTTGTGTTTGTTGATGGCGTACAGCACGGAACTCGTCCCCATGTTCAGACCCAGGAAGAACACGCCGACGACGTACACTCGAAGTGGGCCGATGGCCGAGGCATAGTCTGGCAGAAACCACTCAATCCCCCAAGGTCCTAGGACCCACGCAAGGCCACACAACAACGGCATGACGGCGGCCAAGCCTTGAACGGGGCGCCAGGTCAAGCCAGCAATGGCCTCGATTGTCGAGTCCCGGCCATAGCGTTGAAGAAGCCTGCTGCTCATCGCAATCAGGAGCGCGTTCGGAAACAGGGCGACCGCGCTTCCGGCGTAGAGTACAGGCATATAGGTACCAAGCGCGTTGCCGCCGAGCAGCGCGACTACCATCACCTGGTCGATGTTGATCAGGTTGTAGCCCACAAGACTGATGAGCGCAAAGGGTATGCCAGCCTTGAGCAAACGAGATAGGAACGCTGCGCGAATCGGGCGCGGTCGTGGCAGTCCGCCCAAGACGAGACTGGCAGCGGCGGCAAGCGAGAATGCGACCACTTGGCTCACAAACACTCCGCGTACTCCGGCAGCAACTGCCCCTACCAGGCCGGCAACGAGACTTACGGTCGCGGTCAAGACGAGTAACGCATTGAGGCGGCCGAAGTGCTGCTGGGCGCGAAGGATTACCTGTTGTTCGGAGTTGAGCGCGGACGATACCAACACGACACAAGCGGTCAGAAGACCGAAGCGCAGGTCCGCCTGGAGCGAGCTCCACCGCACCACGACATACCCTGCCAGGCAGATGGCGGCCAACAGCGCGGTGGCGGTGCTTGCAGCGAGGCCGTACCAGCGCCATTCCTCAGCCTCTTGAGCCTGCCCACCCCCCAGATCGAGGGGAATCTCGCGGCTCGGGACGCGTCCCGAGCCCAGATCAGCGTACGACGCGTACGCGATGACGATGCCGACCGTGGCGTAGACACCGAGGTTGGCAGGACCCAGAAGTCGGGCAAGGAGAATGCCGCGGGCTAGCAGCAGGGCCGTCGATAGGTAATTGCCGGTAGTCTGAAGTGTCAGGTCTCGCAAGAAACGCTCAGGGAACTCGAACGAGAACTTCCTGGTGGCGCGCCTGAGAAGGCTTTCTCTGCTGTCTTCCGCAGAACCCTTCACACGAAAGTGCCTGCCTGACGCCGCATCGCGGCGCACAACGCACCGACCCGAGCCGGTGCGCGAGTATTGTTCACGGTCTCACATACCCCCATGCCTCTACAGTTAGTGGGCCCTTGAAAGGAGTGTAGCAGAGGAGCTGGTGGCGCGGGCGCTGGCAAGCCTGAACGTGTTGCTGCCTTCGCGCCGCTCGCCTCGCTCGAGCCACTTGGCCCGCTCCGGCGTCCGTCTGCGGACTTGAGAGCTCTCGAACCGTCCATCTCGGCTTTGGCGACCGACGGCGCATGCGCCGCTTGACTTCACAGCTCTATCGGGGGGCGGTGACCGACCGAGGTGCTGGTGGGGTACAATTGTCGAGCTGCAGGAACTCATGTGGTACCCGCGACGATGAGGCGACTTGGGATTCCGGGCGGTTCAAGAGGCCACAACCTTTGGAGGGCGTTCGTGCCACAATCCAATGAGCTTCGCGGGCTGAACCTCCGCGACTACCTTGGCATGGTTTGGAGGAGACTGTGGCTGGTGGTCCTCGTTGTCGCCGTGTGCGCTGGGACTGCGTTTCTCTTCGCGAACACCAAGACCCGCATGTATGAGGCCGCCGCACGTCTACTGTACCAGCCACCCACCGACGTCTCTGATCCCACAGCCAGTCGCTCGTCCATCAATACTGACAGCATGAGCATTCAACTCCAGAGTGTGAGCAGCACCATCGACAGTCCGGCGGTTCGCGCCCGGGCCAGCGCACTCCTCGGCGGCGCAGGCGCGCAACCAAAGTACACAGTCACCGCGACCCCTGTGGAGCCGCTCAACAATTCCACCAGCGCCGTGTTTCCCAATTCGATTGACGTCTCGGCCGTAACAACGTCGCCAACAAGTGCAGCCCGCCTGGCGAACGCCTACGCGGCTGCGGTCATCGCGCTCCGCAAGGAGGGCACTCAGCAGCGCTTCGTTGCTGCGCAGACAGTCGTCTCAGATCAGCTGAAACTCTACACGACGCCGCAATCCAAACTGACCGCAGACTATGCGATTCTGACACAGCAACTCCGCAACCTTCAGATCGCACAGGCGACGGCCACTGGAGACTTCACGGTGATCGTGCCGGCGACACCGCCGACTTCTCCCATCTCTCCGAAGCCGATGAAGTCCGCTGCGCTCGGCCTTGGTGTCGGCCTCATCGCGGGCATCTCTCTGGCGTTTGTGACTAGTCGGTTTGATACTCGAGTTCGCACGCACAGAGAGGTGGCTGAGATACTCGCTCTGCCCGTCATTGGGCGCGTCCCCCGCATTCAGCCTCACACAGCGCCGGCAAGAGACCTGGTCGTACTCACCGAGCCGGACGGGCAAGTGAGCGAGGCCCTGCGCATGCTCCGCAGCAGCCTAGAATGGGTTGGCGTCGACGGCAATCTCCGGTCACTGCTAATCACCAGTTGCGTTAAGGGAGAGGGCAAGACCATGACTGTCTGCAACCTCGCCGTGACACTCGCTCGCGCCGGAAACAGGGTCATTGTCGTAGAAGGGGACTTGCGTGGCCCGCGGGTGCATATCGTGTTCAACTTGCCCAATGCTCTGGGCCTCACCTCGGTCGTTCTTGGCAAGGCGCAACTCGAGGATGCACTGCAGGTCTTTCGGCCTCCCTCGCGCGAAGCTCCGACAACCGACAGGGCGCTCGTTCGTGTGTGGACCGAACACGAATCCTCGACAGTGGGCTTCGAAGACGGCAGTCTGCTGATTCTTACCTCGGGACCTCTCCCGCCTGATCCAGGAGAGTTCATCGCGTCAAGGCGGCTTTCGACCGTTCTCAAGCAAGTGGCCGACTTGAACGTCGACTACGTCCTAGTCGATGCTCCGCCTATCCTCGCCGTGGGCGATGCCGGAGCGCTGTCATCATCTGTTGACGGGCTTCTCCTGGTCGCCAGCGTCGAGAAAGCTCGCCGCCCCATGCTGCTGAATGGGCGCGATCTGCTGAATACGTTGCCGTGCCGAAAAGTCGGCGTTGTGGTGGTGGGAGAACGAATCGAACACAGGGACTACTACGAATTGAAGAATCGCTCGCGGCTCGGCTAGCTAGTCGGCTAGCTAGCTGTTCTAGTTCACAACGTTGTTTACAGGTGAGGGCCTGTACTTTTCGGTTGTTGGTGTCCAAGCCAAGACCGGAAGGAAGGCCCTCATGTCGCATCGTAACGCGAGACTGACCGCGCACGGCCGCCTTATCCTGCTGCCCGCGCTACCGGCCCCAGATCAACGGCAAGGGGGAGGCCTTCGTGAGTACGGCACAGCACGGCTGGGCTTACCGGCGACCCTACGACTCGACCGCCGCACGGATCGACGCCCTCGCGTAATTCCTCACCTACTTCGATGGCTACCGACGACACGACGGCCTGGACGGCGACACACCGCTCGGCAGGCTCAGAGCGTAAACAACTCGTGATGCAGAACAGCTAGTCTGAAGTTACCCCCGCCGGCCCCCACTGATCCAGCTGATCCAGCCCCTGTGCAGGGGAAAGATGAACTAGAGCGGGTGGCGTTGCTGTCTACTTGAAGCGCAGCGGGACGGCGACGCCGAGGAGCTCGAAGGCGCGCCGTTGCAGGGCGGTGGGCTGCGTGAGCTGCTCGAAGGTCAGGTCTCCCTGAGCGGGCAGGCGGATGGTGTTGCGGGTCAGGGTGGCGAGGTGCTCAAGGAGCGAATGGAAGCTGTGACAG
>Ga0066797_1000312_pt1 | contig 14785 bp, 12 predicted proteins | sample PersoiDNA2013193_FD_76335 | JGI IMG/M metagenome (GOLD analysis project Ga0066797, IMG submission 76335) | Permafrost soil microbial communities from the Arctic, to analyse light accelerated degradation of dissolved organic matter (DOM) -... | ecosystem: Environmental > Terrestrial > Soil >... | reverse complement strand
GGCACCTGCGCGGCGATGACCCCATGCTCGGGGCAGCGCACCCGCGGCGCGTCGGCCTCCAGGAACGCCCGGATCAGGCCCAGGTCCAGGGTTCGCCACCGTCGGCGGCCCGCACCCTGGTCATAACCGGAGCAGCGCTTCCCGCAGCGACCACACCGGCGCTTGGTGGCCTTCCGGGGTCGCACCGACACCACGACGGCCTGTTCGGCCTCGTCGAACTCGACGTCTTCCACGACGACCTTCACCAACCCGAGCAGCCGAGCCCATAACCTTGCTGAACGCACGCCGTCCCCTCACCCTCGATTCCAGCCTGCAGACAGCAGGAACCGTAGGCGGGAACGGCTTGCGGCGCGTCAGGCCCCCTCAGGCGCCCACGGAAGGGTCACAAGAGCCATAATTCGTCCTCACGCAAATCGTTGCGTGGAATCCAGCCCCTTCACACAAGTAGGTGACCCCAAATGGCGCAACAAGACGCCGAGCTCGACCGCCTGAAATTAGAGCAAGACCGGGCGTTCCAGCGTAAGCAAGACGCATGGCAGGCACAGGATCAAGCCTGGGACCGACGCCAACCCGCACGCGAAACAATGGACCGTGCGTATGCAGAAAAGCAGAGTGAGTACGAGACGCAGAACGATGCGTGGCAGGCTCTCCAACGGGTACGCGACTACAACGGCCCCCGCATCGACTCGCTGAACTCGCAGCAGGAGACTGCTTTCGAGAACATGAAGGCGGCGTTTGACAACGCCTCCTCGGCTCACGATTCACGTGATGGTCTGTCGGCCCGCATGTATGCCGATCAAGGCCACGGCTACAAAGCCGAGGCCCAAGAGTTCGTAGCTGAACGGCGAGGGCTCGTCGAAGAAATTCGCGAAGCCAGGGCCCGACACGAAGCCACCAAGCCCTCATTCCAGCAGGCCAAAGCTAACTTCGACCGGGCACAGGACGAGCACAATCGCCTCAAGGCTGAGCACGAACGAGCTCGTGATGAGTTCAAGAGTGCCAAGGCCGACTTCGACCGGGCGAAGAATGCCTTCCAGGCTCGCCTCGAAGTCGTTCGAGGCGAGCGGCAGCAGCGCAAGAATGACAGGCGTTCGCTAGCCGAGCAGGCAGGCGTCCCGAGCCAATACCTCGATGATGTCTGGGTCTCAACCGCACCCGACGGCTCCGTCAATATCTACTTCGGTGGAATTGGTGAACCGAACGGCGATGGTCACGGCCACTACGCCATGGACTCCTACGGCAATGTGACCTACCAACGCGACCCGTTCGACCCTCATGGTGCGGAGAACTTCGCCGACTACGAGGAGCGGGCGCAGCGCGAAGATTCGAGCACATCGTTCTACGAGCGGATGCCCGAGCCGGAGAGCTGGGAGAAGTATAAGAGCAGCATCGACCAAGATACTGGTCTTGCCCAGACAGACTTCTTCGCAGGAACGGTGGGAGAAAGAGACCAGAAGAAGAAGGTTCACATTGCCATCGACGAGCACGGTGATGTCATCTTCGTGCGCGACATGGATGGCACCGTGCTCTATGACCGCAAGCACGGCATCGGCTTCCTGCCGCCGGACCTGAACTGGAACCGCTAGATATACCGTCCTGAGCCATGACGAAAAACTGGCTCTTGAATCATAGTACTATTTCGCGACGGCGCGGATCCGCATGATCGAGATCAGTTCACCATCCGGCGCGCCGAGGGCTACGCCAAGTCCACCGGCTCGGGCAGCAGCCGGACCAGCAAGCTGCTCACCCACGCCATCCGGATGGGCTCCGGTGTACGGTCGCCGCGTTCGCTTGGCTGAGCATCGTGGCGGTGCCAGGCAAGCCGGTGGACCCGGGCCGCTGAACTGAACCGGGCCGAGGCCACCGTCTGCCAGCCCATTTTAACTTATCCTCCTTACGGAAGCTTGTCTGCCTTTTCAAAAAGTTCCAGCCAAAGCCTATGATCGTCAGTATTCATTTCGAGACTGCCAGCGATTTCGCCAATCTCTTCTAGATCATCGGCCGCGTCATAGCTAATCCACTCTTGTTGCGCAAGGGAACTTTGAATGTCAGAGGCGATGTCTTCGCCCTTTGTTTGCGGGAACTTGTTGGCACGATTCGTGTAGTCTCCACGCGCCTCGCGTTCGTTCGGAGGGAGATCCCTCGCTTCTCTCGCAAGTGCCTTGATATAGGCAACCAGTAGCTCGCGTGGAGCGTGTGTCGTGGAGTATACCTGCTGTCGTAGATGACTGAATTCATTCATAAGTGCTTCGTTCCTAGAACGTGTCTCGAAACTTGATCGGCGCGCCTCCCACACTGGCGCACGTCGCCTGATCAGATTGGGTGGATGGCGTCTTCCCCGCGTCGTGCACGCCGCTACCCCTCCGATTTGACTGACGAGGAGTGGGCGTTGCTCGAGCCGCCGCTGACCCAGCCGCGCAATACCGGACCTACCGGCGGCCGCCCGCGAGCCGCTCCGGGTGATCGTCAACGCGATCCTCTACCTGCTGCGGACCGGCTGCTCCTGGCTCCTAACGGCAGCTGCCCGCCGACTTTCCGCCGTATCAAAGCGTCTACCGGCACTTCGCGGCCTGGCGGGCCGACGGCACGGTCGATTGGGCGGCCCCGCGTTTTCCGGTTAGGTTGACAGGCGGTCTTCATGCTGCGGTCTGCCGGTTCAAGTACTCATTGTAGGCTTCTTCTGGGGTATGGTAGCCCAACGCTGAGTGCAGACGCTTCTTATTGTAGCGGAACTCGATGTAGCAGGCAATGTCTTTCCGGGCGTGCGGATGTGCTTCAGTTCGTGCGCCAGGCTCCAACGTTGGCGACCCCGGGTCATGGCTCCGTTCAGGAGGATCAACCACCTCCCGTGTGACCACAATGCAGCTGCGAACGCTTCGGATGGCGCTTCAACCCGCTCGACCTGGATGTGCTGAATTCCAGTGATGACCTCCTCGGATACGGGCGCCTCGGTCACGCCACTGACGCGCAATAGAAAGTTTGCTTGGGCCTCGGCGACGCGCAGCGCCTGCAGTCGAGAAAGCCGCCGGCGTAAGGACGCCAGGTCACGCAGTTTTGTGATGGTGCTACGCATCGACAACCTCCTCGCCGTCCGTGGCCTGATATTTCTCGTTAACCAGCACAAAGTGCGCCTGTAGTTGTGCGATTGCCTCATCGGGCAGGTGGTACTTGGCGCGTAGGTACGGCGCGAATCCGGGCAGACCGTGGGCGTCGACGAAGCCTGCCTCTGAGTACAAGTCGGCCACCTCGATTTCGAGCGCGCGCAATCTTCCACAGTTGCCGGGCAGTCGGTACCTGTCAGTGCTGCGCAGTAGGTTCGGTCAGTGACGACGCAGAACCGGGAGGGCTGAGGACACTCAACACTTGAGGCCGCGCCGCAAGCTTGATCAATTGCCCGAATAGGACTTGAAAAGTAGGAGCTATGCCACGATTAACCCTTCCGCAGCTTGAGCGCCACCTTTTTTCGGCGGCGGATATTCTCCGTGGCTCCATGGAGGCCTCGGCCTACAAGGAGTTCATCTTCGGCATGCTCTTCCTCAAGTACGCGTCCGACCAGTTCGACGCGGAGCGGGAGCGGGTGATCGCCGACCAGCTGGCCAAGGGACGCAGTCAGCAAGAGGCCGAGCAGCGGGCGGAAGCTCCCGCTTTCTACAGCACGTTCTACGTGCCACACCGTGCCCGGTGGGAGCAGATCCACGGTCACCTCCACAAGGCGGTCGGCGACGGGCTCAACAAGGCGCTCCAGGACCTGGAGAACGAGAACCGTGCGCTTGACGGCGTGCTCCAGCACATCGACTTCAATCGCAAGGTCGGCCAGTCGACCATGTCGGACAAGAAGCTCCGCGAACTGATCGTTCACTTCAACAAGGTTCGCCTGCGGCAGGATGACTTCGAGTTCCCGGACCTCCTCGGAGCCGCCTATGAGTACCTCATCCGCGACTTCGCCGACTCGGCAGGCAAGAAGGGCGGGGAGTTCTACACGCCCCGGTCAGTCGTCCGCCTCATGGTGCGCATCGCCGACCCGCGCGAAGGTATGAGCGTCTACGACCCGTGCGCCGGCTCGGGCGGCATGCTCATCCTGTCCAAGGAGTACGTCGAGGAGACCGGTGGCGACAGCCGCAACCTCGCTCTCGCCGCCCAGGAGAAGGACGGCAGCGTCTGGGCAATCTGCAAGATGAACCTGCTCCTGCACGGTATCCCTGACGCCGACGTACGCAACACCAACGACGGCACGCTCGAAGATCCCGCCCATGTCCAGGGCGGCGAGCTGATGCGCTTCGACCGGGTGATCACCAATCCGCCATTCTCTATGAACTACGCCCGAGCTGGCATGCCGTTCCCCGAAAGATTCAGCCGTGGCTGGACGCCGGAGAAAGGCAAGAAGGCCGACCTCATGTTCGTGCTGCACATGCTGGCGGTCACTCGGCCCGGCGGGCTGGTCACGACCGTCATGCCTCACGGCGTCCTCTTCCGGGCCGGCGACGAGGGCAGGATCCGCACGGCCCTCCTAAACGACGACATGATCGAGGCCGTCATCGGCCTCGGCCCGCAGCTCTTTTACGGCACCGGCATCCCGGCCTGCATCCTCATCCTCCGCCCGAAGGGCACGAAGCCGACCGAACATCAGGGAAAGGTCCTGTTCATCAACGCAGACCGGGATTACCGCGAGGGCCGCGCCCAGAACTACCTTGAGCCCGAGCATGTCGAGAAGATCGTCTCCACTTTCCATGCCTTCGAGGACTCTGAGAGATTCGCCCGCGTTGTCAGCCGGGCCGAGTTGGCCAAGAACGACGACAACCTCAACATCCGACGCTATGTCGACACCACTCCTGAGCCCGAACCGCAGGACGTCCGGGCGCACCTGCACGGAGGCATACCGCGTCGCGAAGTTGAGGCCAAGTCGGCTCTCTTCAGTGCCCACGGCTTGGACCCGGACTACTTGCTAGTATCCAAGGACGCCGACTACTTCCAGTTTTCCGAGACTGTCACCGCCAAACGCGATCTCAAAGCACTAATCGAGGCCGCTCCTGAACTGCGGGCCGCCGAGGCCGCCGTTACGAGCGCAATAGAGCAATGGTGGAAAGCCGAAGAATATCGGTTCGACGAGCTACATACCGTCGCCGACCTCGTAAATCTTCGTCAGCAACTCATAGCGACATTCGAGACCGCACTCCGTCCGGCAGGACTCCTCGACAGATTCACGGTCACCGGCATCATTGCTGCATGGTGGGGTGCGAGCCTGCCCGACCTCAAGGCCCTGGCCACCCTTGGCTACCAAGATCTTATCTCTGCGTGGGTCGCTACCGTTCTCGATGCGCTCGAGGAAGACAAAGCCAAGATCGATCCCCTCGATCACAAGGCCGCCCGCGCCCTGCTTCCGAACTATCTCGATGGGTTGGCCACCTTGGAGGCCGAAGCCGCTCAGGTGGAGGCCACTATAAAGACGGCAACCCCTAGCGGGGATGATGACGAGTCTGAGCCCGAGGGCGAGATAATCTCCCCAGCCGAACTCAAGCAGCTGAAGACGAGGCTCGTAGGCGTCAGGAAGCGGCTCAAGTCCCAGAAAGCTGCGTTTGCACTCGAGCTGTCCGAGGCCAGCGAGGCCCTTACTCACGAGGCAGCAAGGAAGCTCGTTCTTGAGGCGTTCGAACGTGATCTATTCGCTGAAACTCTGAAGCGGACCAGTAGCCACCGTCGAATGGTGATCGCCGCCTTCGAAGGCTGGCGAGACAAGTACGATCTTGATCTTCAGAAGCTTGAAGCGGCGCGTATGTCCGCGTCGGCGGAATTGGCGCAGCACTTGAAGGATCTGGGCTATGTCTGACCACTTGCTTGGCACGAGATCGCAGTCAGATGACCCAGCCTGGAAACAGGCCACATTAGGCGATTGCCAGCTGTCCGTCACCGCCGGTGTCAGCGTCAACGCAGACGACCAACCCCACGGTGCCGGACAGGTGGGTGTGCTAAAGACCAGTGCGGTGAGTAAAGGACGGTTCTATCCGGAGGAGAACAAGGCCGTCTGGTCAACAGAGGTTCGGAGAGCCAGCGAACCGGTCCGCGGTGGGTCGATTCTCTTCAGCCGCATGAACACGCCGAATCTAGTTGGTGAATCGTGCTACGTCGCTGAGGATCACCCCACTCTATTCCTCCCCGATAGGCTCTGGCAGCTTAGGGCCGAGCCCGACGCGCCGGTGTCGATGAACTGGCTGGCATACGTACTCCAGGGCTCCCTCTCGCGTAGGTTCATTCAGGATCATGCGACCGGGACGAGTGCGACCATGAAGAACTTTTCGAAGGCCAGTCTGCGAGCAATTCCCGTCCGGCTTCCTCCTGTGCCCGAACAGGTCCAGATCGCAGCGGTACTCGAAACCCTTGATGACAGAATCTCAGCAACCGAAGAGATCCTTAACAAGCTTCGACTCATTAAACAAGGACTGCTTCAGCGGCTGATGTTCAGAAAGGGGTCGGGTGCTTCAGTTGAAATCCGCCAGTTGGCTGACACCTATGCCGGGGGAACACCCCCCCGCAGTGGGTCGCACCTCTACGGGGGAGAAATTCCTTGGGCAAAATCGGCCGAGCTAAATCAGGGATCAATCTCAACAACTGAAGAAACGATCACGGAACGCGCACTGGAGTCATCATCCGTCCGGTGGGTTCCCTCGGGGGTTCCTCTGATCGCGATGTACGGTGCAACTGCTGGTGTGGTTTCTTGGACAAAGATCAGGCTCACAACCAACCAAGCCGTCCTTGCATTGGTTCCCAGGACGAGAGAGGTGAACCCCAGATGGCTGTATTGGGCTCTGGTGCATCACGCACCCAAGATTCTTTCTTCAGTTCAGGGCTCAGGTCAACCGAATCTCAGCAAGGGAATTATCGATGGTTACGAATTGGTCGTGCCGTCAATTGAAGAACAGCAGAACATCGCGGACATTCTAGATTCGAATGAGTCAAGGATGGATATCGAAACTGCGGAGCTTGATAAGATTCGCGCGTTTGGGCGTGGTCTTACGTCGGACCTCATTTCTGGGCGAGTCCGTGTTTCCCCTGAGGGCGCCTCATGAAGATAGACGCGGAGTACAGAGAGGTTGAGCAGCCCCTGCTGGATCAGTTGTCTGGTCTGATGTGGCAGTACCTGGGGGGCGATAAGTTCAACCCGGCGCTGAGCAGTCGTGAGTCCTTTCGACAAGTTCTGCTTGAGCGGCGACTCCGTTCCAAGCTCCTGGAGATCAATCCGGGATCCGACGGCCAGCCGTGGTTGGACGATTCGCGCCTGTCGGAGGCAATCTCCTCACTGACTCGTACTGAGCCGGGAAATCTCATCGAGATCAACGAGCGCATGACTGAGCGGCTCCTCGAAGGCGTGTCGGTCGCCGGCCTACCCGGCTGGGATCAAGGGCGAAGCCAGCGCGTCAAGTTCATTGACTGGGACCACCCCGAGCGCAACGAGTTTCTCGCCATCAATCAGTTTCGGGTGGACGAGCCTGGCGGACAGGCCAAGAAGTTCGTCGTCCCGGACGTCGTGCTGTTCGTCAATGGCATCCCACTCGTGGTCATCGAGTGCAAGAGCCCCGACATCACCGACCCGATGGCCGAGGGCATTGACCAGCTGCGCCGCTACGCCAATCAACGCGACCTCGGCGCTCCCGAGGGCAACGAGCAGTTGTTCTGGACCAACCAGTTCATCATCTCCACCTACGGCGACAGGGCCCGGGTGGCGACCTTCACCGCTGGTTCTGAGCACTTCCTGGAGTGGAAGGACTGCGCGCCGACCTCCAAGGACGAGCTGGCGCAGAATCTCGGCAAGACCGTCGCCGAGTTGACCGGCCAGGAGCTGATGGTCGCCGGCATGCTCACGCCCGCCACACTGCTCGACCTCGTGCGTCACTTCACGCTGTTCACCGAGGTGGGCAGCCGGCGCATCAAGATCGTGGCCCGCTACCAGCAGTACCGCGCCGTCTTGAAGTCAATCAACCGGCTCTGGACGGGCAAGACCCGGCTCGCCGACGGCGAGTCGGACCGCCGCGGCGGCCTGGTCTGGCACACCCAGGGATCGGGCAAGAGTCTCACGATGGTGTTCCTGGTCCGGGCCATGCGCTCCGACCCTGTGCTGCGCGCCTTCAAGGTCGTCATCGTCACGGACCGCACCGACCTGGAGAAGCAGCTGGCCGGTACCGCCAAGCTCTCCGGCGAGATCATTGAGCGGGCACGCAACGCCGAGAAGCTCCGGAAGCTCCTCGCAGAGCACGGGCCCGCGCTCGTCTTCGCCATGATCCAGAAGTATCGCGACACTGAGGGCACTGCCGCCCAGGAGACCAAACTGGCGGGCGACACCGGAAGCGAGGCTCTCGGGGTTCTGAACGAGGACGAAGCCATATTGATCCTTGTGGATGAGGCTCACCGCTCCCAGACCTCGTCACTGCACGCTAACCTCATGGCCGCTCTGCCCAACGCAGCCAAGATCGGCTTCACCGGTACCCCGATCATGCGGGAGGGCAAGAAGCGCACCGAGCGCATCTTCGGCCCGTACATCGACAAGTACACTATCCGTCAGGCCGAGGCCGACGGGGCTACGGTGCCGATCCTCTATGAGGGCCGCACAGCCAAGGGTGCAGTTCAGGGGGCCAGCGACCTCGACGAGCTGTTCGAGGACATGTTCGTCGAGCACACCGACGAGGAGATCGAGAAGCTCAAGCAGCGCTATGCCACCTCCGGTGCGGTCCTGGAGGCGCCCTCGTTGGTTGAGGCCAAGGCCCGCAGTATGCTCATGCACTACGTCTCCACCGTGCTGCCTGGCGGGTTCAAAGCACAGCTGGCGGCCAGCAGCCGCCGAGGCACCGTGCGGTACCGGGAATCACTGCAGAAGGCTCGCGCTGGCCTCGTCGCCGAAATCGAGGCGCTGCCGGGCAAGCTCCTCGAAGGCGTGATCGACGGCACCGTCGACATCGACAGCCTCGAACGCCGTCAGCAGATCCTCGTCCGTGCTCACGAACACCTTGATCTCATCCTGGCACTCGACTTCGTACCTGTGATCTCCAGCGGCAACAACGACGACCCGAGCTGGGTGCAGTGGACCGACAAGACCAAGCAAGAGCAGGTCATCGCCCAGTTCCAGAAGCCACTCGGCCTGGCCGGTGAGAAGTCGAGTCCGGTGGCCTTCCTCATCGTCAAGTCCATGCTGCTAACCGGCTTCGACGCTCCCGTGGAGCAGGTCCTCTATCTCGACCGGCTCATCCAGGATGCGGAGTTGCTCCAGGCCATCGCGCGCGTGAACCGCACCGCCGATCACAAGGATGTCGGACTGCTCGTCGACTACTACGGGGTCGGCGCACACCTCCAGAAGGCGCTGCAGTCCTATGCGCCGGAGGACGCTGAAGATGCAGTCGGAGCGCTCGCCAGCATCAAGGACGAGCTGCCGAAGCTCCGCGACCGGCATGCACGGGTCGTGGCCGTATTCGCTCAGGCCGGCATCGAGACCTTCGACACCGACGAAGACGTTGAGGCCTGTGTGCAGGTGCTGGCCGACGAGGCCTTGCGGGCCCGCTTCGGCGTCGTCCTCAAGCAGTTCCTCACCACCCTCGATGTGGTGCTACCGCGGCCAGAGGGCCTGCCGTACGTCAAGGATGCCAAGCGCCTGGGTCGCATCCAGATGGTCGCCCGCCGCCGCTACCGCGACGCCGGACTGGGCGACTTCAACCCCTCGCTCTACGGCGAGAAGGTCCGCAAGCTCATCGACGAGCACGTGACGGCGCTCGACATCGCCACCAAGATCCCCCCTGTGTCGATCACGGCTCCCGACTTTATTTCCAAGCTCAAGGGGCTCACCTCGGACAAGGCCAAGGCCTCCGAGATGGAACACGCACTGCGGTTCCACATCCGCAAGAACTTCGACGAGGACCCCGCCCGCTTCACCAAGCTCTCCGAGCGCCTCGACAAGATCCTCAAGACTCTCACCGGGCAATGGGACCAGCTCGCGCTGGCTCTTGAGGACCTCATGAAGGACGCGACCGCAGAAGGGGATCAAGACCGGCCGCACGCGGACCCGCTGGTCAGCCGCTTCTTCGGCGTCTTGGAGGCGGAGTTCGCCACCGACGTCACGCTCCCCGACGAGGTGCGCATCGACCTCATCCACCTGGCCGAGGACATCGTGGTCGAGGTCACCGACCACACCCATCGGGTGCGGTTCTGGCAGAACCCCCACGCGCAGGAAGAGCTACGCAAGAAGATTATCCATGTCCTCGACGACCGCAACCTCTTTGCATTCGCCGAGCAGGCCGCCGTAGCCGACCGTCTCATGGAACTCTCGAAAGCCAACCAGGCGCTGATCGCCCGGAGGCAGTCATGACGAGTGCCGTCCTGCGCCTTGACGGGATGAACGTCCCCCTGGAAACCGCCGGGCCGAGCCGGAAGGCTCGCCTCACCATTGAGCGGGATGGCAGTCTCACCCTGCGCGCCGCCGAGGACATCGACCGCGCCGAGCTGGAATCCTTCCTCGTCGCCAAGCGGGCGTGGATTTACAAGAAGCTTGCCGAGAAGGAAGCGCTCCACTATGAGCCCGTGACCAAGGAGCTGGTCGACGGAGAGGGCTTCTTGTACTTGGGGCGCAGTCACCGCCTCCTCATCGCCCGCACCGACGACCGGCACGTCAGCCTCCAACGCGGTCGGCTCGTGCTTCCCGCAACATTGGTAGGCGACGGACACGCTGCGCTCATCCGTTGGTACCGGTCGCGCGGCAAGACGTGGCTCCAGCCACGCGTCACCGACTGGGCTCAGCGCCTGCGGGTGAATGTGACCGCCTTCGAGGTGGCCGAACTCGGCTACCTCTGGGGTGCCGCCGAGCCCACCGGTCGCGTCCGTATCAACTGGGCCACCATGCAGTTGCGCCCGTCGCTGGTGGAGTACGTCCTGGCCCATGAACTCGCCCATCTCAAGGAGCCGCACCACGGGCCGACGTTCTGGAACGTGCTGGCGCGAGTACAGCCTGATTATGCCGATCGTAGGACGGAACTAGCCAGGGTGGGCGCGACCACATGGCTAGGTGAGTCTGCCGTTGACAGAAATGACAGAGGGATCTAGATGAATTCACTCGGCCCCTCATCAGCGCCCGTCTATAAGCCGCCCTCAAGCAGGCTGATTGCGACTGCACAAAACAGCCCTGCCGCCCTTAGACTGCTATTGGCGCAAAGACGGCTCTATTCGCGGGCGAAACGTTGGGCGTTCATGCGAACCATCGGGATCAGCGGCGTGGCTGTGGCGGCCCCGCTCGTAACCTACTTCGTACCTTCGGCATCGGTGGCAGTGGGAGCGGTAGCGGGGGCATGGATATTCGTTTCTCGGACTTGGTTTGTACGGGTCGAGAGAAGCTATGCCGCAAGAGGGGCGGACGTTCAGGAGCAGTTTGATTCGCTGGTCTTCTCGATGCCGCAGCTTGCACTCCGTGCTCCCCGCGTGACACCGGAGGAAATCTCCGATCTCGTGGGGGATGACTCAACCGCGTTGGCCTCAGCGGACCGTGAGAAATTGAAGGACTGGTACCCGGTCGACGATCAGCTACCGGGATATATTTCTATCGCCATCGCACAAAGGGCGAATGCTGCATATTCCGAAAGACTTCTCAACGCAAATGCGAATGTCTGGCTACTCATGACAGGAGCCTGGAGTCTTCTCGCTGCTGTTCTTGGAGTATCGCTCGGTCTAGGGCTCTCAGACTTCCTGCTTGGGGTTGCGCTTCCACTTCTTCCTGCTCTGCTGGACGTCTTTGAGCAATGGGACTCGACCAGAAGTGCAGGTCGGGAGCGTCGGGCTATCGCCGATGGCATCGAGAGACGAATCCGTCGCGTCGATGGGGATGCCGTAACGGGTCAAGATCTCTTGATTTGGCAGGACCAGTTGTACGATCTTCGGCGTCGAGCGCCGCAGATTCCCGATCTTGTGTATAAAGGCACGCGCAGACGAAACGAGCTGGCCATGACCGCCGCAGCGGCGGAAATGGCTTCCGCGGCGCGCTCCAAGCGGAAGCCCACTGGGGGGCAGGGAGGAACCGCACCATGAGCGGCACGACATACCAGGCCTTCGAGGACTTCATGGAGAGTATTACGATCACCGATTATCAGAAGACCAGTATTGTTGCAGGGCGAACCTCGGGCGTGAACGCGGATCTTAAGGAGGCGTTTCCTTCCACGTCCGACCTGCCATTCATCGAAGCGAAACTCATGGGTTCGGCCGCGAAGGGGACCATCGTCCGACCTATCGATGATGTGGATGTTCTAGCTATATTTTCCAATGAGAACAAGGCCTGGCAGAACAGCTATCAATATGACTCCCAGGCCTTCATCTACCGCATTCGCAAGGCATACGACGGATTCCATGCCGTTCAGGTGGGAACGAGAGGACAGGCGATTCGCGTGTTCTATCAAAATGGAGGGCACGTGGACGTGGCTCCAGTCTTCATCCAAGCGGATGGCGTCTACCATCTCCCCTCTGGCGCAGAGGGTTGGATTCTAACGGCACCCTTCAAGGCGAACGAATGGTTCCTCAAGAAGCATGCCGAGCTTGGCTACAATCTTGCAACTTTGGTTAGGCTTTTGAAGAAGTGGAATCAAGCGCACTCCAAGCGCCTAAAATCATTTCATCTAGAAACGATGGCTGCCCATTCGTTCTCAAGCCTTTCAAGCAATCGGCGCACGGGCCTACAGAAATTCTTTGAATGGAGCGGGTCATACTTGGATGTAAGCGACCCCGGTGGGCAGTCGGGGTCCTTGAGCGGCTACCTAACCTGGAGCGGTAAGGACGAGGTGCGAAAGTCACTAGCCCAGGCTTCTGATCGGTCGCTCAAGGCATTGGCGGCGGAGGAACAAGGTGATAACGATGAGGCCAAGAGGCAGTGGCGGATCATTCTGGGCTCCTCGTTTCCAGCGTAGTGGCGGCTCAATCAGCATGCCGCCCCACGAACCGATCTCGGCTCAATCTCACGCTGTAGTGGTCTTGGATCGCGAACTTCCACCCGCTCGTCACGGACTGACTATTCCTCAGCGCGCATCGGGTAGTCGGATTGGCTCAGGATTGCTTTGGACCGGAGATGACCGCGCGCATCCCGCTGATCAAGTCCTTCACGATCTGCTCCGCCTCTGCGAGAGTGATCTTGTCTTCGGGCTTGGGGGTGCCTCTCATCTCAGAGTGCCGGGCACCATCGCCGCCCAAGCCTTGGTGGTTGCTGTTTGCGGTCAATAACTTGATTCGCAGCTTCGGCACTCCGGACATCGCCACTAACTGATCTTCACCGCCAGCGAGCTTGCGAAGTGACTCAAATACTTTGTACAGATTCGGCAGGTTTTGAACCGGGTCCAAACCGAACTGCCGCATAGCCTTGGCGAATTGTGGATCAGCGGAGTCGTCCCACAATTTAGCGACGTCCGACTTGTCGGACCTACTCACTAAATTGCCTTCGGCATGGCGGACCTCGCCCTCGGCTGTAACGATTACCTGTACTTCCATGTACGCACCGCCGAACACCGCAACCTGAAAGTCATCGGTCACTTGAAGCGAGTCGTCCACGTAGACAGTCAGGGCGGACAAGTCAGCCCTGGCGACGCGACCCGCCAAGGTGACAAAACCGAAGCCGCCATTGAGATACCTTGCGTATCCGATGATCCGGGGCAGCAGCTCTGCTCCCGCATCGAGGACGGCCTGCGCGTCATCTAAGCCATCAAAGCCCTCGCCGGTGAGATACACGCCGATCTCGTCTCGACCGACCACAAGCCGGCCCTCGGTGAAGCGACGAACCAGGAAGTCCAGCTCGTGCTCGTTCCCAGCCAAGTAGTTTCGCCAGTCCACGATGCGTCCATTCGCTCTGCTGAGGTCAAGGTAGCGCTCCGCCGGGAGACCCTCGTCATCGCACCTGGATAGCGCAAGTGGCCGCTCCATTAGGTTAGGGGATGCCCCACGGTGGCTAGGATCAGGGCCTGCCCATCGAGGTCGTGTCAGCGCCTGGCGCGGTTCGCGTGTCGTCCAACATATTGTTTGGCGCTCAACCAGGCACCATAATGATCTTGGTTGACGAACTTGCGGCTTCCCGCAACCCGTTCGTTACAGCCGCAAGCGCACCCATACTGGACAACAGCGCTGCGATCCCCCTCGACAGCGGAACCTAGTGCCAGTTTTGTCATGAATTGTCCGTTCGTAAGGTGCTCGATCAGGGGCGCGACACGACCACCTGATGTCGCTCTTCCGAACCGCAGGTTCCGGGCACGAGTCGACAGTCGCCGGCCGCTCAAGATGCACGATCATGCCGATGTGCGAAAGTTCGACTCTGTCCATCGTGCGTCAGTCAACGCCCCAAGCATGACCGGGCGCAGGGGTGGCTCCGCGACGCCGCGCATGCAGATCAACTTGGAGTGTGGCTGTGGGCGCGCGTCTGGGCTTCGGCACTTCCGAGGCCCAAGGGACCGGACCCGGCATTCGAACGCGACACTTCTGGCGGCCCGAGTGGAACAACGTTCGAACTCGGTGCCGTGGTGGCGACTGGCCACCCATCTTTGCTGACGACCCAACAAGAGATCACCGTGGCCTAGAGTCCAGCAACCCGACCCACCGAACCCAGGGCAGCCCATATAGCCACCACCAAGGCTAGAGACACTATCTTGTTAAGAGGCTCAGCCTCAGACCTCCTCAAGTAGGGATAAGCATTCTGTTGAGATTTATGCCTCGGCGAGCCGGTAGGTCAGTGGGCGGCGGTCCCCGGGGATGCTCGCTGGTGTGGCGTTGAGCTCTTCGATGAGAAGCTGCATTG